>Ga0116157_10006565_pt1 | contig 10501 bp, 10 predicted proteins | sample AD_UKC048_MetaG_FD_89882 | JGI IMG/M metagenome (GOLD analysis project Ga0116157, IMG submission 89882) | Active sludge microbial communities of municipal wastewater-treating anaerobic digesters from USA - AD_UKC048_MetaG | ecosystem: Engineered > Bioreactor > Anaerobic > Digestate | place: USA... | reverse complement strand
ATCGGGGGTTCGAATCCCTCCTCCCCAACAGGCAAAATATAAAAACATATTGAAGGAGGAATGATCCATGGAAGAAAAGACGATGTTCTATAATCTCTATGATATCCTTGGTGACTCCGATGTCACAGAGGAAGAGAGGGAGCAAGCGTGGCAATGGCTTTTGCCCATAGAGAGTAAAATCGGCCTTTCCATTCTCATCGCGGCAAAATATTCATCGAGGGAAATACCCGATGAATACAAAGAAAAGGCTTGGCAAGAATTGCTCAGAAGAAATGTTAAAAATGACGGCACCTCTCTGCGTTACTTGTCAGTAAATGCACCAAAACCATGGTGTGAAAGAGCCCGAAAGTTGGAATGAACTTTCTGGCAAGAAAAAAGAAACCCCCTAAGTTTATCCAGCAAGGGGGTTTTGTTTTTGGAAAAAGATGCCTATATATTTTTATATCTTCAGATATCTTCGGATGGCGATCATACTACTAGCCACACCCAAGGTACAACCCGTAATAATTTGAAAGCCTAGAAGCAACCAGAATTTGCTCCAGAAAAAACTCATGAAGCTTTTTGAAAGGATGGACTCGGAAATGTAAGGCGAAATAAAACCAACTGTAATGAGAAGAAGGATCGTTGAAATAATTGAAGCAGCCAAACCATACAATATTCCTTCGAAAACATAGGGTAAACGAATAAACAAGTTGGAGGCTCCAACCAAGCGCATAATTTGCATTTCTTTGCGTCGGCTATAGATAGTAATACGAATAGAGTTAAAGGTTATTAAAATTGAACTGATGGCCAAAATAGAGCTAGCAATCAGGCCCACCTGCCTTGCTTTTTCGACAAAAAAGTTCAACCTGTCAATTGCTTCTTTATTCTTTATGTAGTTAATCCTGCTAACCTCGGAAACAAACTCGGCATTATTCACAAATTCATAAATTGCCTGATATTGCGTTGGGCTTACAGCTTTGACAACCAGTGAAGCAAGTAATGGATTACTGCCTATTTCTTCCAAGGATTTCAAAATAGCTTCTTCGTTGGCATTATTTCTTTTGAAAATATCCAGTGCCTCTTCCTTGTTGACATACACCACTGAGCTTACCAGTGAATTTTTCTCAATTTCGGACTTAATATTGGAAATAGTCTCATCATTCACGTCTTGGTTAAAATAGATGCTGATATTTGATTTTTCTTGAATAATTTTGATAGCAATATTGGACGTCATCAGTATTAAAAAGAGGATACTCAAAGTATAAAGAGACAACATTAAAATCATGGACGTGGCAATACTCAACCATCCATTTCTAAAAAAGTTTTTAGTTGCTTCTTTTATGGTTCTGACGATTATAGTAGACATATTTTTTATAGATAAATTTATACGAGTTTATATTTTCCAACCGGACAATCTCCAATTATTTTTCCATCTTCCAGAATAACAACTCTTTTGTTTATTTTATCAACTACATATTTATCATGACTGGATAAAATTATAGTGGTTCCCATTTCATTTATTTTCAACATCAATTTAATAATACCCCAAGACGAAACAGGATCGAGATTACCAGTCGGTTCATCTGCCACAATAACCATCGGCTTTTGGATTAGCGCTCTGGCAAAAGCCACCCTTTGCTGTTCGCCAGCACTCAATTGATAGGGAAATTTTTCCATCTTACTTCCCAGTCCAACAACATCCAAAACCTGTGGCACATTTTCTAGGATTTCTTCTTCGGACGTTCCGGCAGCTTCCAGAGCATAGGCTACATTTTCAAAGGCAGTTTTACTCGGAAGTAATTTAAAATCCTGAAAAACTGTTCCAATTTTTCTGCGATGCAAAAAAAGCTCTCCCTTCTTAGAAACATTTATCGGCTCTCCACCAAACAAGACTGTTCCATCGGTTGGAGCCTCTTCGGCATAAATCATCTTCAAGAGAGTGGACTTTCCAGCTCCACTTTTTCCAACAATGGAAACAAATTCTCCATCATTAATTTCCAAATTTATATTCTCAAGCGCAGGAAAATTACCTTTATAAACCTTTGATACATTTTCAAATTTAATTACGGTACTTGAAGATGTTTCAGTTTTTAAATTATCGTCAGTCAATTTTTTTAAATTATTTTTTAATTATCCAGCCTCTTTTATCTCTCCTTAAATTATATATTATTTCTTCATGTTTTTCAAATAGGCCTCTATAAAAGAATCAAGATCTCCATCCAGAATTTTTTCTGCATTAACATCTTCATATTTTGTACGATGATCTTTAACCAACCTGTAGGGATGCAACACGTAGGATCTTATTTGGCTCCCCCACTCTGCCGAAACAAAATCTCCTCTAATTTTATTCTTTTCCTTTTCGGCTTCCTCAAGGTATTTTTGGTGCAACTTGGCTTTCAAAATTTTCATGGCCTCCTCCTTGTTTTGCAATTGACTTCTTTCGTTTTGACAAGTCACAATCATCTCCGTCGGCAAGTGTGTAATTCGAACAGCACTGTCAGTTGTATTGACGCTTTGTCCACCGGCACCCGAAGACCGATAGACATCAATTCGCAGATCCTGAGAATTAATTTTGACTTCTTCGATTTTTTCAATAACCGGTAAAACTTCAACCAAGGCAAAAGAAGTTTGACGCAAATTATCTGAATTATAGGGAGAAAGTCTCACGAGCCTGTGAACTCCTGCCTCACTACGAAGATTGCCATAGGCAAACAGTCCAGAAATTTCAAAAGTAGCACTTTTAATCCCCGCTTCTTGTCCGAGCGATTGCTCTATTATTTTTGTTTTAAATTTATGCTTTTCAGAAAATCGCAGATACATCCTAAGCAACATTTCTGCCCAATCTTGAGCATCCACTCCGCCTGCTCCGCTATGAATTGAAAGAATGGCATCCGAACGATCATATTTTCCGCTAAAAATTGTCTTGAGTTCCAGTTTATTCAGTATTTTTTCTAGATCCTTTATTTTTTTCTCTATTTCTTTTTTTTCCGACCGATCATCCCCTTTTGATTCCGAAAGTATTTTTAAAAATTCATCTGATTCAGCTAATCCATCTTCAATTTGAGAAAGTTCTGAAATTTCTTCTCGCAACTTCTGAATTTCTTGTGTTATCTTGGAAGCTTTCTGTGAATTTTCCCAAAAGTCAGACTTTAAGGTTTTTTCTTCTAACTCAGATATTCTTTTTTTCTTGGCAGAAACGTCAAAGGCAGTCGCTCAAAAGAGCGAGTTTATCTTTTAATTCAACTATTTTTTGTTGAAGTTCTTTCATTTTTTATTATTGCTCTAACAAAAGTAAAGATGCCATCAAAGCGATTCCAATAACAAAAGCAACCAGTTGTCCGAGAGATTTTTTAATCGCAACTTGTTTGTGCATTTCTGGAATCAAATCAGAGCTGGCGATGTAAATAAAACCACCGGCTGCAAAAGGCACAAGAAATTCAGAAATTCTAGACACATTAAAGTTTATTAAAAGTACGACTATGGCTCCAGCTACAGCGAAAAGAGCGGATAAAAAATTGAATAATAAAGCTCTGGCTCGCGAAAAACCCCCGTAAATTAAAGCCCCGAAATCACCGATTTCTTGAGGTATTTCATGAAGAATTACAGCTATGGTTGTAGCCAAGCCAACAGGCACGCTCACCAAAAAACCTGCCGCAATTATCATGCCATCAATAAAATTATGAATTCCGTCACCTGCCAGAATAATGTAAGAAAGAGGATGCGGATGTTTTTCGCATGGTAATTTATGACAATGTCTCCAATGAATAAACTTTTCCAAAACAAAAAAAGCAAGAATTCCAAATAAAATCAGAAATGGAATGGAAAATTTTTCTGATGATTCATTGAAAGCCTCTGGAATGAGATGAATAAAGGCATCCCCCAAGAGAGTCCCAGCTGAAAGACTAACGAGATAGACCAAAATTCTTTCAAGCTTATCTTGTTTAACAGAAAAAGCAAAAACACCGATAAGTGAAATCAGACTTACAATAAATACACTTATGATTGTATATGCCCAGATACTTAGCATGTTGATTATTTTTTTTGAAATTCAAATTTCAAATCTTTGGTTAATGTCCCCTCCTGATCGAATTCTCCCTTGCTGGTTTTGAGATGAACTTTAACTGGGATAGTTCCGGCACCGGATTGTTTTTGAATTAATAATTTGTAATTATCTTCTGTTACTGTATCGGGCAATGTATAAACAATCGTTCCATTAACTTCGCGTCCCATCACCACATCCGCCTTAAAACCAAAATAAGTTTTATTAAATTCTTCAGCAGTTGCAATTCGACTAACCATGTGATTGGAAACAAAAGTTGATCCCTTCGGAACATAGACTCGAAGATATGAATGATAATCGCTGGTCCTCCAGTCTCCATAGGGGGCGGTATTTTTATATTTAATATTCAAAGTTGCAGTAGGTTTTTCTTGGGTAAAATCAATATCATAGTTAATTTCACGACGAATATAATAATCAGTTTTGAGAGCTCCCATATTGGCGTCTACTGCCATCAAATAATCTCCTCCCCAATCTTTGGCTACAGTCCCGTCCCAATAAACACTGGCGGCTAATTGTTGCAGGTTTGGATCAGTAAAGTTGATCATCATATTCTTGTTTTTCATTTCATTGTGAAATAGTTCTGCAATTTTTGTAATATTTCCAACATTAAATAGTTTGTCCATAATCATAGGAGCCATTTTTCGGAGAATAGCTTTGCGATTTTGTGTATCCAGCTCCGGATTCATGAGGTAAGCTTTTTCAACAATTTCCTCAAGCTTACGTGATGCATTTTCACTATTAAATTCACCTGAATATCCTGGCACAGTTATTGGTCCAGTGAGGCCAAGAATATCATCCAGAACTTGAGAATTCACTGCGATAACACCGTCGAACTGTTTGCTATTTCCGCCAGCTAGACGGAAAAAATATTTGGCCTTTTCAACGTTAGTTGGAAAATCGGGAGAAAAATTACTATCGCGCAATTTCCACCTTTTGATTTGCATCATCCTCTCAAATGGGAATGGCGCCGGCACTTTAACCTGAATGCGCTGATCCAAGAGATTGGCATCTTCGACAAAAGTAGACGTCACATTTCCATTTTTTATTTTTATAATTGCATACTGTCCAAAAAAACCTCCTCCCGGACGAAGCTCGGCTTCATTTTGAAGCATCACCAAAAAAGTTTTTTCTTGATTGTCATTTTGATTAAACGCTCCAACTAACTTATCCAGTACATCTATTTCTTTTTTACTATCTTCCTGTATTGGCAAAAACTTGGAGATGTTATTAAGAAGCGACAAAGACGAAAAGGCAATTGTTTTTTTATTTGATTGGAAAAAATAAAAAGCAGAAAAACCAACTGCAATTAACGCAACAATGACAAGGAATATAATAACGGACTTTTTGGAAATTTTTCTCATTTAATTGTTTGTTTATTTTTTATATATTTGATTAATTTTTTGAGCTGACTCATTCCAGCTGAAATTAGTTGCTCTTTTTTTATTTAAATTGCCCTTGGATTGCATTTCAATAGAATTGTCGATTGCAGACAAAATGGTTTTTGCTAAACTTTTTACAGATATTTCTTGAGCATAGAATGCCCCATCTCCCAAATATTCTCGATTATTAGGGCGATCGAAACAAATTACCGGAAGGCCTGCGCCCATATATTGCAGAATCTTACCACTTGCCTGTCCTGAAAAAGAATCTTTGGGATCTATGCCGATATCGCTGGCATTCAGAATTTCCGGTAATTCAAAATAATTAAGTGGGCTAATAAGACGAACATCCTTTTCTAGACCATTTTCTTTAATAAATTTTTCCGCTCCTTCAATGGGGAAACCTGCTAAAATAAAGAAGGGGTTTTGGCTAATTTTCAGAACTTCTTTTATGGCTTCGAAGAGGTAGGCAATACCTTTGTTGGAAACCAACGCTCCCGTATAGGCAATAACCACTCTGCCCGAAGGTAATTCAAGATTTCTCCTAGATTCAATCTTAGAAGGTAGGTTTTTATAATGTTCCACATTCACTCCATCCAAAACGACTTCGAGTGAATCGCTCTTTCTTACTTTTTTTATTTCCTCCGCATTTTCCCCAGAACTAACTATAGCAAAATCACTCAAATTATCAATACGCTTTTCTACCCATGAAAATATTTTATTCAAAATTCCAGCCTTCAAGTAGGCATGTGAAACCATTTCCTTTGTCAGGCTTCCATGAAAATCCCCTATTAGTTTTATTTTTCTCCAAAAAAATATTTTTTGCACTATCCAACCAATCAAAATTCCTTCATGCAAATGTCCATGAATAATTTCAGGCTTTTGGGTTCTGGCCAAATTAAAAACTTTCCGCAGCAACATCAAGTCCAAAATTATTTTTTGCCAATCTGGTCCGGCTTCCAATTTTTTATACCAAAAAAGCAATCGCCTGATCCTCCTCAGATCGATTTTGGTTTTAATTTTTTCTGGTATATTACCTCCAATATGATAGGTGGCAATAGTAATTTGATTACCTAGTTTTTCTAGCGCCAAAGCTTCTTCCAATATCCGAATATGTGTACCTCGATGGGAAAAAAAAGGAGTTGGTGCTATGACCAAGACTTTCATCAGCTATAAACTTTATATATAATTACAAATATAATTTTACCCTATAAACACATCCTTGGCAAAAGATTTTTTTACAGTTATAATTAAACCATGAAAATGCCTGAAATAAAGCTGAATAAACACCATCTATTTTCCCTTTTTGTTCTTTTCTGGATAGGACTTGGAATACTGGGTCTGTTTTTGACTATGCTGGGTATTTTTTATAAGGCTATTCTTTTGACATATTTGGCGATATTTGGAATTTTGTTTTTATATTTATTGTTCGCCAACGCAAAGGCAATAAAATTCAGTTGGTATTTTTACGCTGCCATCGTGATTTCATTAGCAACTGTTTTTATTTTTTCCTATTTTACTACTCCAACAATCTTTTCCGGTCGCGATCAAGGATCGCTCAGTGAGTCAGCTGTTCGTCTGACTCAAAATCATAAGCTTGAATTTTCTTCTGAAGCTGAAAAGGAATTTTTTGGCATCTATGGCACCGGCAAGGCTCTGAGTTTTCCAGGGTTCAACTATGTTTCCGATGGCAACCTGAAGACTGGCTTCCCCCTTGGATACATCTCATGGCTAGCCATTTTCTATTCTTTTTTTGGTTTAAGCGGTTTTATTGCTGCCAATGGATTGTCCTTTTTAATATTCATCCTTTCTTTTTATTTGCTGGCTAAAATTTTTCTGAAATCAGATTCAGCTCTAATTTTGGTTTTATTAACAATCACTACCTTCGTTTTTTCTTGGTTTTTTAAATTTACCTTGAGTGAAAATTTGGCCTTGGCGTTGCTGTGGTTTTTTATCTATGAATTTATTTTATTTTTGAAAAATACAAAACGCTTTTTCTTTTTAGCCGCATTGATCTCTTTGGGGTTTTTGGCTTTTGCCAGAATTGAGGCCTTGGCCTTTTTTCTTATGATGATCGTTACGCTTTTCCTTAAATATAAAAATTGGAGAAATATCTATGCTGCCATTGGCAAGAAAGTTTTGTTTTTTGCGGGAGGAATTATTTTGATTTATCTTACAAGTTTATTTGTAAACAAAGAGTTTTATATGGTTCTCGCTAAAGCCATCCTCAAGCCTTTTATTGAAACAACGGGAAGTTTGTCTGGTAGAAATTTTTCTTCAATTTTCTATGCCAGTCATATTTTTATCGTCTATTCCTTATTTAACTTTTTATTATTAGGAATAATTGGAATCATCTACCTTTACAAACAAAAAAAATGGGAGATGCTAATTCCTTTTTTCATAACTACTCCGGCTTTTGTCTATCTTTTTCTTCCTAATATTTCACTGGATAGTCCATGGATGCTTCGCAGATTCCTATTTGCTGTTATCCCAGTTTGCATTTTTTATACAGTTTATTTTTTAGACAACATTTCTCGAAAAAGAATATACTTCTATGCTCTATCCCTGTTGCTTTTTATTATTAATCTTTTTATTTTTGTCCCCTATCTGAATTTTTCTCCCAATAAAAATTTATTGCCTCAAATCGAAACACTTAGTGAAAAATTCAGCAATTCTGATTTGATTTTGGTTGATCGCGAAGCTACTGGAGATGCCTGGTCAATGCTTACTGGTCCCATGAGTTTTCTCTATGAAAAACAAGCCGTCTATTTTTTCAATCCAGAAGATCTGGATAAAATCGACTTAACGAAATTTAGTCAGGTTTATTTTATTATTCCAGATAAAAACATTTCCTTCTACGAAAATTCTGGTTTATACTCAAGACTGGAAATAAAAGAAAGCTATGTGATTGAAAATAATGTCTTGGATGTTTCCAATCGCTTCAATTTACCAGAAAAAAAAGATATCCTAACCGAAGGAAAGATTTATTTATTAAAACAATATGCTTTTTGACCTAACTCCAGAAATCACTCTGGATAAAGAAAATCAAAAAAAATATCTCTACGCTCGAGTCATACTCTATGTCTCGGCCCTTGTTTTTGCTTTTTTTGCAGCTTTTACGATAATCTTTCCGACTCGTTATTTTTCCTTTTCATTTCTTAATCCCAATTCAAAATCCAACACCATCATCAACCCACGAGATGAGACTGGCAACTCACCTGATCGCGGAAAAATTATGGCGAACAACAAGTTTATTTTTGACGCAACTCTTTTAGGAAATTTTTCTGAAGCTAAAATAATTTTTCGTCTAAATAAAAAATCTTCTGAAATTGATGGTGAAAAAATTTCTATCAAAAAATCATTTCAAGCCTTCCTTTATCCAGAAGGCTCCCCTTTTGGCTTTAGGGATGGAGCGCTTCTGAAAAATTTGGAAAATTATTATCTCGTTTCGAATGGAGAACTGCGAAAATTCAAAGACAAAAATACTCTCTCTCTTCTGGGATTTTCCACGGAATCATTTCAAGAGGTCTCTATTGAAGATTTAAATTATAATGCCCAAGGAAACAATATTTCTGATACCTCTACCTATCCAAGCAATTCCCTCTTTAAAATAAATAATGATTTTTATATCCTATCGGATGCTAAATTAACTAAATTCATTAGTGATAAAGCTTATTTAAGCCAATATTACGCAGAACAAGCTATTCCCAAAACAGCAGATTTTTTGCAAAAATATCCCCAAGATGAAAATCAAATTGGTTTTGCCGATGGCTCACTACTCGCCTATGGCGAATCAGCTTTCGTTGTAAGTGGCAATAAATCATATCCCATTGATAGCATTGAAACCTTCGAAGCCATGGGATATAAGTGGGAAGATCTAATAACTGTTGGTGGAGATGAAATATCTTTTTACACCAAAGATGAATTACTTGACTTGTCTGGAGCACATCCTGATGGAACAATCTTTTTAGCATCCGATGGAAAAAAATATATTACAGAAAATAAAACAAGACATTTTTTGCCAACAGAAAAAATTGCCGCTTCTTGGTCAAAAATACATCCAGTTGAAGTTTCTGCGGAAAGTCTTTTCACCTTATCTGAATGCAACTTTGGAAAAAAATGGATTTTCTCAAAAACCTATTCCTGCATAGCATCGGTGGATAATTTGCAAAATCTTTTAGGCAAAGATTACGAATTTAGGACAACTTTCAATGAAGATATAAAAGCTGATTCTGCAGAAATTCAATTTAAAAAAAGTTATACCCTTTCCAACCTCAAAAGATTCGTTGCCAATGTTATAAAAAACCTAAAAAACAGCTATGTGGGACAAAATTAAGCTTTTAAATAAATACGAGTTAATCATTTTTAAGTTGCTAAATGATTTGTTGGTGCTTTTAACTCTCTTCTTCTTCGTTTTGGTCGTTGCGGATGGAATATTACCTGGAATTATTTCTAATTATTACGACCCAGCAACTGTTGTTTTACTGGTACTTGCTAATATCCTTTTAATTTCTTTTTTGGAGAAAAAAATTGGACTAAAGCTAGAGCAAAAGAGCAACAAAAAAACAGCCATCTTTTTGCTGTTTGTTCTCATTCTGTTGGTTTCAAATACTTTTTTTCACCTCAATATCTGGCTCAATATTTTTTTGACTCTTCTTTCTTTCCTAATCGGTTATTTTATTTATAAAGTCTTTTCTGAAGAATAAACTTGGGCCTTACGCGTTTGGTGATGATAATCCATTTCGATGGCGTGATTTTATCCGCCAGCTGGCGGAGTCCGCCATCGCGACAGAGCATGGATTAGCAGAAGCAAATGCGTAAGCCTATGAAATTTTAGTTTTTTAAGTATTCCAGTGTTTCTCTGGCACATTTAATCCAAGAGAAGCTTTTGAGTTGTTCTGTGCCTTTTTGAATCAAATCATTTCGCAATTTCTCTTCTATGAGAACTCGTTTTATTTTGTCAGCCAATTCATTTTCATTTGTGGCATCAAAGTAAAGAGCACCTTCTCCGCCTACCTCCGTAAGACTGGAATTATTAGCAGCAATAACAGGCACATGGGAAGCAAAAGCCTCTAGAATT
>Ga0116157_10006564_pt1 | contig 10502 bp, 10 predicted proteins | sample AD_UKC048_MetaG_FD_89882 | JGI IMG/M metagenome (GOLD analysis project Ga0116157, IMG submission 89882) | Active sludge microbial communities of municipal wastewater-treating anaerobic digesters from USA - AD_UKC048_MetaG | ecosystem: Engineered > Bioreactor > Anaerobic > Digestate | place: USA... | reverse complement strand
GAAGTCACGCCTCGCGTTGGCCAAATTGTTGCTTTCACCTGTAAACCTGCTGGTACTCGATGAGCCCACCAACCACCTAGATATGATGTCGAAGGATATTCTGAAGAATGCCTTGCTGATGTTTGACGGAACGCTGATTGTGGTATCACACGACAGGGATTTTTTACAGGGACTCACCCATAGAGTTATCGAATTCAAACAACATCATATTAATGAATATCTGGGCGATATCTATGATTTCCTCTCGGCCCGCCAAATTGATACTCTCCGTGAGCTCGATACTGAAAATAAAATCATCCAAAATAATCAAATCCTACAGCAAAGCCAGAATAAGATAGAATACGAAAAACGAAAAGCACACGAGCGTAAAAGGAGAAAAATTATTTCAGAGATCGAAAAATGTGAAGAGGCGGTTTTTCAAACCGATAACGAGTTGGCCGAGATGGAACACAAACTTGCCAACCCTGCTCAATATCAGGATACCATCAACAGTAAAGATTTCTTCAACAGATATGATTATCTGAAAAAAAAGTCAGAACGCTTAATGACAGAATGGGAAGATTTGCATCTTATGCTCGAAGAGCTTGACCACTCAGACCTGACGGACAGCTAAACGCTCGATAAGTGTTTTCAATCCAATTTTTCTATTGTCTTCAACTGGCAATTCATCGAGCAGGCGAAGGGCGTCGCTAAAATATCCATCGGCCAAGGCATAACCATCATCACCCACTTTTAAATCATCATAAATATGTTTTACTCTCGATATTTTTTCATCGGCGGGCATGGTATTGTTTCCGAAACATTCATCCAGTTCGATGCGTTGGGATGGATTGGCTTTTTGATAAGCTTGCAGAAACAAATATGTGCGCTTATTGGTCATAATATCATTACCGATACTTTTCCCGAACTTATCCTGTTGAGCATAACAATCTAGGATATCGTCCATTAGCTGAAAGGCTAAACCCATTTTTATTCCCATCTGATAAAGCTGTTCGGCCTGTTGTTTTGGGGTTCTGGCCACTATAGCTCCAGTCATCAGTGAAGTACCAAGCAGTACTGCGGTTTTTTCCCGTATCATCTCGATATACTCGTCTATGCTCACATCGGTTCGGTTTTCGAATTCGATATCGAGTTGCTGGCCTTCGCATACTTGGATAGCCGTTTTATTGAACAGCCGCAAAATTTCACCTAAAAAGCCTTCATCGGTTTGGATCAGAAATTCATAAGCAAGAGCAAACATGGTATCACCCACAAGAATGGCAACATTAGTACCCCATTTCCTATACACGGTTTCATGATTTCGTCGTATAGGCGACTGGTCCATGATATCATCGTGTACTAATGTAAAATTGTGAAAGATCTCGATTCCTATGGCCGGTCGTAGAATTTTTTTCAAATCTCCGCCGAACATATTGCAGGCAATTAAAGCCAGAGCAGGTCTGAGCCTTTTACCATTCTGATGCATCATATAAGCAATGGGATCATAAAGGTTAGAAGGGTAACCGCTAAAGGGGAGACTTTCGATTTCCTTATTGATGAGTTCATGTATTTGTTCTATACTCTTGATCTCCGTGTCCATTTTAGTTGATTTTGAGTTTTATTCGGTTTCAGCAATTCGTTGTAAATATCGTCCATAACCGCTTTTGAGCAGAGGTTCGGCTAACTCAAGGAGTTGATCTTTAGTGATAAATCCGCGACGGTAAGCCACTTCTTCGATACTTCCTATCAATAGACCTTGGCGATTTTGGATTACTTCGACAAACTGAGAAGCCTGAGTCAGCGATTCGAATGTCCCTGTATCGAGCCATGCAATACCGCGGCTTAGCAAACCTACCTTTAATTTGCCTTTCACGAGATAATGGCGGTTTACATCTGTAATTTCATATTCTCCCCGTGCACTTGGTTTTATATTCTTAGCTATTTTCACTACAGAATTATCGTAAAAATACAAACCTGGCACAGCATAGTTTGAGCGTGGTACCTTAGGTTTTTCTTCGATGCTGATGGCCTTGAAATTCTCATCGAACTCTACTACACCATACCGCTCGGGATCGCTTACATGATAGGCAAAAACTATCCCTCCTTCAGGATCGTTGGAAGCTAAAAGCAGTTCTTGTAACCCTCGTCCATAAAAAATATTATCGCCTAAAATGAGGCAAACCTTATCGGACTCGATAAATTTTTCTCCAATGACAAAAGCCTGTGCCAAACCATTAGGTATTTCCTGAACGGCATACGAAAACCGGCATCCTATCTGAGAACCATCGCCCAACAATCGCTCGAAATTGGGTAAATCATTAGGAGTGGAAATGATGAGAATTTCCCTGATGTCGGCCATCATCAATACGGATAATGGATAATAGATCATGGGTTTATCATAAACAGGCATCAATTGCTTACTCAGGGCCAATGTAAGCGGATGAAGCCTCGTACCCGAGCCGCCAGCTAAAATAATTCCTTTCATCTATGAGATTTTAAATCGTGAATTTCAAGCATACATTTAAAAACAGATGATCAATCCCAATGGAGAATTTTTTTAAAATCATATATTTCAGGGTTGGGTAAATACTTTTGAGCTTCTTTATAATCTTCAGGCTCGATGTATTGGGTGTTCCATTCGAAAACCATTTTTACCTTTTCCGATTCGATATTTACCAGGCGAGGTTTTACTTTTCCATTTTCATCGGCTACATCTTTCAGAAATAGTGGAGAGATGTCACCTTTTGCATCGCAAGTGACCATACAACCCGAATAACCCTGATCAAACAGTCGTTTAACTCCAATTCCTAAAAGATTGCAATACATAAGATCGAAGCCTATAGGCCGAACGCATCGCAATTCGTAACCCAGCTCTACAGGGCGGCTCTTGATGGAAATATTCAACTGGCGAAGCCTTTGCTGGAGCAATAGATTAAAGATATGTGCCTTGCTTACATTGCCCAGTTCAGGATGGCCATGTTCATCGAAAGTAAAATTGATGCCTGTGCTCAAAATTTCTTCGTCGCTCAGGAAATGAAACACACCTTCGCTAATGATAGCCCCACCGTAAGATATGCCTAGTAGTTTACGTTTTATCATGGCTGAGATAATCAAACGCAGAATTTTATCGATAGTTATCTCGGTTTTATTGAACATCTCGGGAATGATAATCATAGGATAATGACATGAGGCTCCAATGCCGAAAGCCAAATGTCCGGCTTCACGGCCCATGGCCGACACGATGAACCAGTTTCCGCTAGTGCGGGCATCTTCATAAACCGTGGTAGCCAGCCTCACTCCTTCTTCCTTGGCCGATTCATAACCAAAAGTGGTTTGCCCTTCCGGAAGTGGCAAATCATTGTCAATGGTCTTAGGAACATGTATGTTTTTTACATCGAGGCGGTTTTCTTGAAGAAACATCGAAATTTTATTGGCCGTCGAGGCCGTGTCGTCGCCTCCTATGGTTACCAGCAGTTTTACATTATGTTTTGTGAAAAAACGGGTATTGAATTCTTCTTCTTTAGGCTTGTAGCGGCTCATTTGCAAAAATGATCCACCCGTTTTGTAAATGTTGTCGGCCAGTCGGAACTCAATATCGGTGATATTAGGTTCATCCGAAAACAAGGTTTTATAGCCTTCGTGTATTCCTATGACATGATAGCCCGACTTTAAAAAAACTTTACTTACTGTTCCAATTACAGTATTAACCCCCGGAGCAGGGCCTCCCCCCGTCAAAATTACGATCGATTCTTTCATACAAAATTCTTTAATAATTATTCGTCTCTTTGGTTGTCATATTTCATAAGTTCAGTGCTCACATAATCCAGTTTGATGCCTGCCTTAGCAAACATTTCTTCACTTTCCTGACCAGTGTGGTATTTTTTTTCGCAAACCACTCTTTTTATGCCACAGTTAATGATAAGCATGGCACAAGTCCGGCAAGGGGTCATCCGGCAATAAATGGTTCCGCCTTCGAGGGCTATTCCGCGTCGGGCTGCCTGGGCAATTGCATTCTGTTCGGCGTGTACTGTACGCATGCAATGAGTTGTTATCGTTCCATCTTCATGGATGACCTTCTTCAATAAATGTCCCACTTCATCGCAATGAGGAAAACCTACAGGTGAGCCTACATAACCTGTAACCAGAATTTGTTTGTCGCGTACGATGACACATCCCGAACGGCCTCTGTCGCAAGTAGCCCGATTAGCTACCGTATTGGCAACTTCTATGAAATATTCGTCCCAGCTTGGACGTATATTCTTCTGTTCATCCATAAGATTATTTCCATTTTCGACGTTCAAGAACAAATTGCGTAAGAAGTAAAAAAATTACGATTACACTGAAAAAATAGATTACATCACGAGTATCGATGACACCTCGGCTCATCGAAGCATAATGAGCATTCATACCCAGAGATTTGATAAATAAATCGATTTTCCCAAACAAAGCCAAACCATAGATAAACTCGAAACCAAGGTAGACAAATGCACATAAACCAGCCCCGACTATAAAGGCAATAATTTGATTGTCGGTGATGCTCGATGAAAATACGCCAATTGCCGTAAAAGATGCACCTAAAAACAATAAACCAATATAGGAACCCCAGATGGCTCCACTATCCAAATTGCCCCTGGGCATACCCAGCTGATATACCGAAAAGAAATAGATAAGTGTGGGCAAAAGGGAAAGAACAACTAATAAGAAACTTGCAAAATATTTTGCTAAAATAATTTGCATGTCCGTAAGCGGTTTTGTAAATAAGGTTTCGATGGTGCCCTTGCTTTTCTCATCGGCAAATGTACGCATGGTAATAGCCGGAATCAGGAATAGAAAGACAAAGGGTGTCAAAATGAATAAGCCATCCATATTGGCATAACCAAAATCAAGAATATTGAAATCGAGCGGAAATACCCATAAAAACAAGCCATTCACCACCAGAAAGACGGCTAAAACAATGTAGCCGATGATGGAATTGAAGAAAGCATTGATTTCCTTTTTAAACAATGTAAACATAAACTTTCAGCCTCTTAAAGTATTACACGATTCCTTTCTCGATTGGCAGGATTCAATTAATCAGTCAGGTGCAAAACTATAAAATTTGCATAAGTAAAGAAAAAATGTATCCATTTAATGACCAAGATCCGACACAACAGAAATGAATGGGAGGATTGACTTGTTTAGTGAAAAACAGCAATATGATAAAGCATTGTAGATATAAATTTGCACATCGAATTATAATGAACCATGAAAGCAGAAATTATTACCATAGGCGATGAAATATTGATAGGTCAGATCATCGACACGAATTCGGCATGGATAGCTAACGAATTGAATTTGATTGGTATAGACGTATGTCGCATGATAAGTATAGCCGACCAGGCAGATGAAATCATTCGAGCCGTCGACGATAGTTTCCAGCGAGTCGATGTAATTGTTATGACGGGGGGGCTGGGCCCCACAAGCGACGATAAAACCAAACAGGTGCTTTGTGATTATTTCCAAACGCATTTGCTGTTTGACGAAGAAGCTTATAAAGACGTGGAGAAATTTTTCAGCGATCGTAATCTTGAGGTGAACGAGTTCAACCGACAGCAAGCCATGTTGCCCGAAAATGCCATCAATTTCCCCAATTCAATGGGAACTGCCCGAGGAATGTGGTTCACCAAAGATGGGAAACATTTGTTTTCGTTGCCGGGTGTACCCTACGAAATGAAAGCCATTATGCAGCAATCGGTACTTCCGGAACTGAAAAAGTTGAGCGGCCTGCAATTTATCTTCCATAAAACGATTATGACTACAGGAATTGGCGAGGCTTTCCTTGCCGAGAAAATACATACATGGGAAACGGAACTGCCTTCTTTTATCAAACTGGCTTATTTACCTTCGCCTGGGCTTGTCAGGTTAAGGTTATCGGCTAAGGGCAGCCATCCCGAAATTGTTCAAAATGCCGTGATGCAAAAAGTAGAAGAGCTCGAAAAGATTATACCCGAATATATTTATGGTTTCGATGATGAACCTCTCGAAAAAGTTGTAGGCGATATTCTGAAACAAAAAGAGAAAACCTTATGCACGGCCGAAAGCTGCACAGGAGGATATATTTCTCATCTGATCACCAGCATTCCGGGAAGTTCGGATTATTTCAAAGGCGGTGTAGTAGCCTATTCCAATGAAATTAAGGCTGAAATTCTCCAGGTTGACGAAAATCTTTTAAAGGAATATGGAGCAGTAAGCCAGCAGGTGGTGGAAGCCATGGCTATAAATGCGCGTCGATTGTTGCAAAGTGATTTTAGCATCGCTGTGAGTGGCATTGCTGGCCCCGATGGAGGAACACCCCAAAAACCCGTGGGATATGTTTGGATAGCCGTGGCAGATGCACAAACCTGCAAATCGGAAGTATTCCACTTTGGCAACCAACGGATGCAGAATATTCAACGTACTGCCCTGTCTGCCCTCAACTTGATTCGCCTTATGCTCATCTATCCTTGATTTTGCATACTTTAAAAAAAATTCTGCTCTAAATCTTTTTTATTCGAAAATTTTACCGAAATTTGCACTCCCAATTAAAGAGTAGAATCTTTTAAAGATCGAATTATGGCTAGAATATGTGAAATTACAGGAAAACAGGTAATTGTAGGGAATAAGGTTTCCCACTCCAATCATAAAACCAAACGAAAATTTTATTCCAATCTGCAATCGAAAAAATTTTACGTACCCGAAGAAGATGCGTGGATAACTCTGAAAGTTTCGGCTGCTGGGATACGTACCATTCATAAGAAGGGTATTTATGCTGCCTTAAAGGATGCCAGCCGCAAAGGAATCATCGTGGTTGAATAAAGAAAACAAGAAAAATAGTGAATTGCAAAAAAGTCGCTGTAAAATTCGGCGACTTTTTATTTTGTTTACCAATGTGTACTTTTTTATCAACTAAGCCGTTTAAAGATGAAAGGTTTGGCAACTAATTGCCAAACTTTTAATTTTGGCCTCTCGCAAACCTATTTTCAACAGAAACTGAAATTGAAAACGAAGCCTTTATTTATTGCTGATTTTCGAATATTTATCCTGTTTATCAGTATTGTTTTAACCTCGTATACACTTTTCAGTCAGAAAAAGCCAATGGCTCAGGTTTCGGGCTATATATCGAATCAGCATGGAGAACCCCTCGAACTCGTAAATATCTCTATAGAAGGATTACCTGGCGGGACTTCGACTGACAGGAACGGCTTTTTTCAATTACGGGTTCCGGCCGAAATCGAGGTGAATCTGATAGTTTCATTCATAGGTTTCAAAACCGAACGCATTCCTCTCCATCTTCATCAAGGTGAAAAAATCACTATTCGTCGCACGTTGGAGATTCAAAACACCTTACTTTCTCCCGTTTCTATCGAAGATCATCAAATTCGTTCATCAAGCCTTACCCGCATCGATCCAAAAGCGGCAACTACCATTCCTACCCTTGGCGGCGGAATTGAAGCTCTCATTAAGACGATGCCGGGCGTAACTTCCAGTAATGAATTGAGTTCGCAATACTCGGTAAGAGGAGGCAATTACGACGAAAACCTTGTTTATGTGAATGATGTTGAAATTTATAGGCCTTTCCTCATACGTTCGGGGCAGCAGGAAGGATTGAGTTTTCTCAACCCCGACCTTGTATCTTCTATCTTATTTTCGGCGGGTGGTTTCGAAGCCAAATATGGCGATAAGATGTCGTCGGTGCTCGACATACAATATAAAAAACCTGCACAGTTTGGAGGCAGCGCTTCCTTGAGCCTGCTGGGCGGCTCATTTCAGATAGAAGGCATCTCGAAAAACAAGAAATTGAACTATTTGCTGGGTGTTCGTCAAAAAACCAACCAGTATATTCTTTCTTCTCAGCAAACCAAAGGAGATTACAAACCCTCCTTCACCGATGTACAAGCTAATGTGAACTATAACCTCCATCCACGTCTCGAAATTTCGGCACTGGGTAACTTTTCCATCAATCTTTTCCGCTTAGTACCTCATGATCGTGAAACATCATTTGGTACCATTCAGGAAGCCTATCGTTTGAGGGTCTTTTTCGAAGGTCAGGAAGACGACAAGTTTGTGAATGGCATGGGAGCCATTACGGCTACATGGAAACCCTGCGATCCTTTACGGCTGAAATTCATTACCTCGGCATTCAGAACCGTTGAAACAGAAACTTACGACATTTTAGCACAATACTGGATAGGTGATTTGGAAACAGACCAAACCAATGGAGGCTCAGGCAAAGTGGTCGAAGAACGTGGAGTAGGTACTTACCTCAATCACGCTCGCAACCGCCTCGAAGCCACCGTAGCCTCATTTGAGCATAAGGGAACTTTTCTGCTGCCCAATAATAATTACATGAACTGGGGTGTAAAATATCAACACGAAAGCATCAAAGATAAACTCAACGAATGGACTTTGATCGATTCGGCAGGCTTTGCCCTCCCACTTACCATCGATTCGGTAGGTTATACCCACCCTCAAATTCAACCTCCCCTCCAAATTCCCATGAACGAATATCTTTATTCAAAAAATACACTGAATTCTAACCGTTTATCTGCTTATTTTCAGCGTTCATGGAACTTCATTTCCGACAGTACGAAGTTTTCACTTACTGCAGGAATAAGGTCTCAATATTGGGACCTCAATCATCAATGGTTATTTAGCCCAAGAGCCACGCTTTCCATAACACCCAACTGGAAAAAAGACATCATCTTTCGAATTTCGACGGGATATTTTTATCAACCTCCATTTTATAGGGAACTGCGCGATTATCAGGGAATCATTCATACAGATGTAAAGGCTCAGAAATCTGTTCAGGTTGTGGCAGGTGCCGATTTGAACTTTAAAGCATGGAGTCGAAATTTTAAATTCGTTGCCGAAGCTTATTACAAGTATTTCGATCATCTTATTCCCTACGACATCGACAATGTAAGAATCCGCTACTATGCGAAGAACAATGCGCATGGATACGCAGCAGGAATCGATTTGAAGGTAAATGGTGAATTCGTAAAGGGAATAGAATCATGGGCAAGCCTTTCTCTGATGAAAACGATGGAAGATATTGAAGACGACTATTATTGGGAATATTATAATCAGGCAGGTGAAAAAATTATTCCAGGATTTACTACCGATACCAGAGCCGTTGATAGTATAAAAATTGAGCCAGGTTATTTACCTCGTCCTTCCGATCAAAGAGTAAGCTTTAATCTGTTTTTTCAGGATTACCTTCCCAATAATCCCACCTACAAGATGCATTTGAATCTGGTTTTTGGCACAGGACTTCCCTTTGGAGCTCCAAAATCGCCCCGTTATCAGCATATTTACCGCACTCCTTCCTATAGAAGAGTCGATATTGGTTTTTCGAAACTCCTCAAAAGCGAAGCTTCCAATGCACCAGGATTTCTTCAGTATTTCAAATCTATTTGGATTACCGCCGAAGTGTTTAATCTTTTGCAATTCAATAACACAGTTTCCTATTCATGGATTTCCGATGTCAATGGCAGAAGATATGCCATACCTAATTACCTTACACCACGTTTGGTCAATCTGCGCTTGATATTCAATTTTTAATCCAAGGGAAATGCAAAGAGGCCTGATAGTATTTTCAATGAAGGATCTGGAAAGGATGAAAGAAAGAGTGGCTCATCTTCCGATGAAAATAGAAGAAAATGAAATATCGGTCTTACCTGTGGCTGAATATCAAGGAGAAATCGTAGTCATAGAACGATTAAGAAATCTAAGTCAGGCTTTGGAAGAAATCTATTCATGGGGTTATGTAGGTTTCGATACCGAAACACGTCCGAATTTTCATAAGGGAGAAAACCATAAACCGGCCCTTATGCAAGTTGCCGGCGCTCGAAAAACCTTTCTGTTTCGGCTCAATAAACTGGGGTTTCCACCTTTATTGCGCTCGTTTATAAGCGACGAAAACATCATAAAAGTAGGCTTAGCCCTCGAAAATGATCTTCCCGAACTTACACTCCACCAGAAATTTTCGCCTGCCGGCATGGTCGACCTCAATCAATTATGTCCACAACTTGGTTTTCAAAATATTGGAGCGAGAAAATTAACCGCTATTTTCCTAAAAGTAAGGCTCAAAAAAAGTCAGCAAACAAGCAACTGGGAAAATTCAATCCTTACCGAAGCACAATTGAAATACGCAGCACTCGATTCTTGGATCTGTCGTGAGATATATTCTATCCTCATGGGTATAGTATAAACCCAGAGATTAACGATTCCTTCATTTTTTCAACTGTCCAAATCTATACGCCATCATTTTTGATGCATAGATGTTGAAGCTTATCGATGAAACCAAAAGCAACCGCTGAATCTCTTCTAAAGACAAGATTCAATGAGTAGGGTCTGACATTCATCTTTCTATGATTGGGTAGGTATTTACTATTTATTTTTTTTCCATCAAATAAATAAGACATGCAAAAACTACAATTATCTCATTATATAATTGTTACTAAAATAACCTCTAAAATGTGATATTTGTGTTTTTTGCGTCACCT
>Ga0116157_10006561_pt1 | contig 10503 bp, 8 predicted proteins | sample AD_UKC048_MetaG_FD_89882 | JGI IMG/M metagenome (GOLD analysis project Ga0116157, IMG submission 89882) | Active sludge microbial communities of municipal wastewater-treating anaerobic digesters from USA - AD_UKC048_MetaG | ecosystem: Engineered > Bioreactor > Anaerobic > Digestate | place: USA... | reverse complement strand
CGAGGCGGCCTCCTTCTCCCCGAGTATGCTCGTCGGCTCGTCGAGCACCAGAACGCTGCCGCCCCTGGCCAGGGCTCGCAGGATCTCCACCTCGCGGCGTTCGGCTGACGATAGCGAAGCGACGATGGCGTCGGGATCGACGGTGAAGCCGTAACGGTCGGCCAATAGCGAGAACTCGTACGAAGCCCTACGTCGGTCCGTGAACGGGCCGAAGCAGCGTGGCTCGTGACCGATCGCCACGTTCTCGGCGGCAGTCAGCCCGGTAGCCAGCATCGAGTACTGCGGTACGAAGCCTATGCCGACTCGCTCCGCGTCTCGGTGGGAGGAGAAGGAGGTCGGCGCACCCTTGACGTACACGGCGCCCGAATCGGGCCGCTCGAAGCCGCAGAGTATCCTGGCCAGGGTCGACTTGCCGGCCCCGTTCTCGCCGACCACGGCGTGGATCTCGCCCGATTCGAGCTCGAAGTCGACGCCGTCGAGGGCTTGAGCGGCTGAGGATCTATAATATTTACGTATCGACGCGAGCCTGACGATGTTCATCCACTACGAGGATACCGCTAGAAGGTATCGAACGAAAAGTCCGGCCTGCCTTCGGCCAAGGCTCGCACGGCCTCGTCGAACGCCGCGCGCAACGCCTCAGGCAGGGCTCGGAACGCATCGGCGTCCCGGTCGAAGCCGACGTAGCCGCCCTTGGCGGATACGACATCCGCACGGCCGTAGATCGACTCGTCGCCCGACAGGGCCAACTTGAGCCGCTCGTAGACCAGGCGGTCCTGGGCTATGGTGGCGCAGCCGACGACCGCTACCGGATCGAGGGCATAGCCGCCGCCATCGAACCATACGGCCGCCTTACCGCGCTCCCTGGCGGCCGCGACGACGCCCTGCCCGGCCGAGCCGGCTATCGGTAGGATCACCTCGACGCCCGAGCCATAGAGCGAGCCGGCCAGCTCGGCGGCCTTGGCCGAGTCGTACCAGTTGCCTATCTCCCGGAACTCCAGCTCGAAGGCCGGGTCGACGGCCTTGAGCCCGGCCTCGAAGCCGGGCCGGATCAGCCGGTCGAGGGTCGGATAGCGCTGCGCGGCGATGAGGGCGGCGCGCAGCGCGCCCGGTCCGGCCCTATCCTTGGACACGAGGCCGGCCAGCACGCCTACGATATAGCCCTGCTCCTTCTGGTTGTAGAGCACGGTATGGATGGCCGGGTTGCCCGCCAGGTAGGCGTCCGCCAGAATAAAGCGAAGCCCCGGGTAATCGGGAGCGAGCTTCGCGCACAGTTCCGGTAGCGACGGGTTCGAACTGACTATGACGGAGAATTCGCCCGAGGCGGCCGCGTCGCGCAGACTGTCCAGCCAGGTCGACTGGTCGTAGCCGGCTTCGATGACCTTGAGCCTGGCGCCGGGCGTCTCGTCGACGGCTCGCGTCGCGCCGGTCACGAGCATCTCGTAGATGGGGCTACCGGAGGCGATGCCTGGAACGAACACGGCGACCGACAGCGGATCGGCTACCTTCGTAGGCTTCGCGCACGAGGCTCCGAGCATCAGGCCCGCGGCGCAGGCGATGGCGGCAAACGGACGAACGTATCGGTGCATAATCGAACTCCTGTCTTGGCGCCTCCATCATTCCGGCTCGAGGCGCGCTATTCACGAAACTCGGCCATGAGTATACTTATCGCGGTGCTAGTCGCGGAGTAGCCGCAGGCTTCCGTTCTTGAAAGCTTACGTTAAAGGTCAACCTGAATGAGCCCCGAGCGATCGTATAAAATAGTAGAACTAACGCGCATGTTCGGCCTGACGGCCAGGACGTTGCGCTACTACGAGGAGCTCGGCCTCCTCGAGTCCGAGGACCGGGACGCGACCGAACATCGCCGCTACTCGGAACGTAACGTCGTGCGCCTGAAGCGCGTGCAGCAGCTCAAGGACTACGGCCTGACGCTGTCGGAGATACGCGAGCTGTTCGACCTGGCCAAGCGCGATCGCACCGGCGTATCCGTCAGGGAGAGCCTCGCGGCCAAGTACCGCGCAAGGCTCGAGGACGCCAAGCGACGCCGCGAGTCGCTCGACGCCTATATCGAGGACCTGTCCTGGCACGTCGAGCAGCTCGAGCGCGTGAGCGACTTCTTCGATTGCCCCGGCGCGTCCTGCGCCGCCTGCCGCTGGGCCGAGCGCTGCGACGTACGCGCCCTGATAGCGAAGGACGCCTAACCGTGTACTGCGGCATCGACGTCGGCACATCGTCGGTCAAGTGCCTCATCACCGACGCGAGCGGCTCCAGGCTAGGCTTCGGTAAGGCCCCGGTCGGCCTGCACTTAGGCGACAGGGGCTTCGAAGCCGACCCGATGGAGTGGTTGCGCGCGACCGCCATCGCCTACGCCGAGGCCGCGACAGGCATTGGCGAAGCCACGCTCGCGGCGGGGCTCGCCGCGGTAGCCGTATCGGGTAATGGCCCGACCCTGGTGACCGTCGGCGGAGACGGACTGCCGATCGGGCGCGCCGCCTCGTGGCTGGAGCGAGGCGCCGTCGCCGAGGCCGAGCGAGTCTCGGCCCTGGCCGGCCGCCGCGTCGACCCGTCGTTCTACCTGCCCAAGGCCCTGCGCGCCATCGAATCGCCCCAAGGCGACGACGTAGCCATGTTCTTCTCCGGCCCGGAATACCTGGCCTTCGCGCTCGGCGCCGCCCCTGTATCCTATCTCGCGGACGACTACTATGACGCCTTCGTCTGGGACAGGGCCGTCGCGGCTCGGCTCGGGCTAGCCGACTCGCTCTTTCCCCGCTACATACGCCCCGCGACCGTCATCGGCTCGGTCAGCCGGCAGGCCGCCGAGGCGGTCGGCCTACCCGCCGGCCTGCCTATCGTCGCCGGATTCCCTGACTTCCTCGCCGCTCTCGTCGGCTCCGGAGCGGTCGAGACGGGCCTCGCCTGCGACCGTTCCGGCTCGAGCGAGGCGCTCAACGTCTGCGCCGATCGCCCGTTCCCGGACCGCGCCATCTTCAGCCTGCCCCACGCGGTGAGCGGCCTCTGGAACCTATCGGGCGGCCTGTCGACGAGCGGCACGGCAGTCGAGTGGTTCGCCCGCGCCTCCGGCTACTCGACGGGAGGAGTATCCGGCTACGATGGCATCGAAGCACTGTTACTGGACGCGGAGCGCTCCAACGGGGACGTGCCGATATTCCTCCCATATCTATCCGGCGAGCGAGCGCCGCTCTGGGAGCCGGGTCTGCGAGGCGCCTTCATCGGCCTGTCCCTGGACCACGGCAGGAAGGAGATGGCTCGCGCCGTGGTCGAGTCGATCGCCTTCGGCCTGCGCCTCGCGGCCGATCGCATACGCGGCGGCGGCTTCGACATCCGCTTGGCGCGCTGCTCAGGCGGGGCCGCCCGCGACGCCTCCCTCTGCGCCATCAAGGCCGACGTCCTGGGCCTGCCCGTCGAAGTGCCGGCGTCGCCGGAGTGCGAGGCCATGGGCGACGCCTGCGCCTGCGCGGTCGCCCTCGGCGAACGATCCAGCCTGGCCGAGGCGTCGGCCTCCATGGTCGCCGTCGGGGCCCGCTACGAGCCGGATCCGCGACGCGCAGCCGCCTACGACGAACGCTACGAACGTTGGGAACGGGCCCTCGACGCCGTACTCTCGATGAGCGCCGAACGGGCGCCGAAGGAGAAGCGCTAGCATGATCGTCCTGCCTCCCTCGATGATGCAGAGCCTCATCCTATTCCTGCTCATCTGCGTCGGCTTCGGTGCCGTCAAGACCCGTACCCTGTCTCCCGACAACGTGCGCGCCCTGTCGCGCTTCCTCGTGGACTACACCCTGCCGGCCGTCATCATCATATCCATGCAGCGGCCCTTCAGCCCCGCGCTGCGCGACCAGGCCCTGCGCATACTGGGCCTCTCGCTGTTGTTCTACGCGGCGTCCTTCCCGCTCGCCTACCTTGCAACCGCGGCGTACCGCAAGTCCGGGCGAGCGGAGCTCGGGGTGCACCGCTTCGCGATGTGCTTCTCGAACGTCGCCTTCATGGGCTTCCCGGTGGCGGAGTCGCTCCTAGGCAAGGAAAGCCTGTTCATCCTCTCGATCTACAACATACCGTTCCAGGTACTCGCCTTCTCGGTCGGCATCGTGATGATATCGGGGCGACGCTCGGGCGCCGGTGCGCCGGGAACGCGCCGCCCCAGCCTCGGCTCGCTCCGTTCACTCGTCAACCCGTCGATCGTGTCCGCGGTCGCGGGCTTCGCGCTGTTCCTCGGTTCGGTACGTATACCCGAGCCGCTGTACTCGGCGATGGACCTGCTCGGCGGCATGACCACACCGCTGGCGATGGTCGTCATCGGCGCGACGTTGGCCAACACGCGCATCGGCGGAGTCCTGTCGAACCCGCGGCTATGGCTGACGACGGCCTATCGCCTCGCCCTCCTGCCCGCCCTGGCGTTCGCCGCGGCCAAGGCCGCTGGACTTACGGGCCTGGAGCTGTCGATTCCGGTGCTCGTGGCGGCTATGCCCGTGGCGGCCAATAGCACCATACTCGCCGGCGTCTACGGCGGCGACGACGTGACCGCCTCGGCCCTGGTCTTCGCCTCGACGCTACTGTCGCTGTTCACCATCCCCGCGCTCGGCTACCTGATAGCCTGACCCGAGCCTCGGCGCCGCTGTTTTAATCGATCTGTCTCTTTACCCTCGGATTCGCTCGGCGATATAGTTGCGCCGTAGCATCATGAAGACGAACCATCCGGCCGACCGCCGCATAGGCCTGAAACGATTCCTATCGTACCTATCACCCTACTGGGGCCTCTTCCTGCTCGGCTTCGCGGCGATGGCCCTATCGACGCTGGCAAAGCTGGCCGGACCGCTCATCCTGCGGGCCCTCGTCGACGAGTCCATACCGAACAAGGACCTGGTCGGCATGATACGCTACGCCCTCCTGTACCTCGGCATCATCGTGGCGATGGGGGCGCTCACCTACTATCAGACGACGACCATCGTCAAGCTGGGGCTGAACGTCGTCACGAACGTCAAGCGAGACTTGTTCTCCCACCTCCTGACGCTCCCGGTCAGCTACTTCGACAAGCACCAGGTCGGCGAGCTTATGGCCAGAGTCGAGAACGACACGGAGAAGGTCAAGCAGCTGTTCAGCGAGACGGGCATCATGCTGATAGGCAACATCATCTACTTCTTCGGTATCTTCGGCGTATTCGTCGCGATAGACGCCAGGATTGCGACGCTGGTCTTCATCCCGATGCCCTTCCTGCTCGTCGCGTTCATCTTCATTTTCGACAGGCTCAGGCCGCTCTACGAGAAGGGCCGCAAGAAGTACGCTGAGATCACGGCCATAGCCACCGAGTTCGCCCAGGGTATCGAGGTCGTACAGGCCTTCAATCGAGAGGAACACGCCGCGGCCAGGCTGGAGCGGGCCAGCAAGGACAAGCGCGACGCGGAGATACGCTCGGGCATGATCGAGTACAGCACGATGGGCTTCATGAACTTCCTGGGCGGGCCGATGTTCATGGTGCTGATCATCAAGCTGGTAGCGCCCCAGGTCTTCGCGGGCGCGCTGACCGTCGGCACCCTGCTCGTGTTCATCGAGTACGGCATGAGGCTGTTCGAGCCGCTGTTCAGCATAGGCGAGAACATACGAGGTATCCAGCAGGCCCGCGTCGCCCTCGGTCGCATTTTCGGCATCCTGGATCTGGAACCGGAGCCGGTCGGTTCCGGTCTGGAGCCGCGCTTCGAGCGGCAGATCGAGTTCCGCGACGTATCCTTCGAGTACAAACCCGGCGAGCCGGTGCTCGACCGCGTCTCGTTCACCATCCCTAAGGGCGAGACGGTAGCCTTGGTCGGCCCGTCCGGCTCGGGCAAGACGACGACGGTCAGCCTGCTATGCGGCTTCTACGCCGCGACCTCCGGCTCGATACTCGTCGACGACGCGCCGCTCGGCGAGCTGTCGACCCAGGCCTGGAGGCGCACGATAGGCCTCGTCCTCCAGGACGTCTACCTATTCCCGGGTAGCATCCTCGAGAACGTCAGAGTCTACGACGACGGCCTGTCCGTCGAGGATGCCGAGGCGGCGCTCCGCACGGTGCATGCCGCGGACTTCGTCTCAAGGCTGCCCGGCGGCATAGGCGCGGAGTTGCATGAGCGGGGCTCCAACCTATCGATGGGCGAGAAGCAGCTCCTGTCCTTCGCCAGGGCCGTCGCGTTCGGCGCCGAGCTGATCATCATGGACGAGGCGACGGCGAGCGTCGACGTGGCGACCGAGCGCAAGATCCAGCGTAGCCTGGACGTGCTGCTAAAGGGCCGCACCGCGCTGATCGTGGCGCACCGCCTCTCGTCGATCCTCAAGGCGGACAAGATACTGTTCTTCAAGGATGGTCGCATCATCGCGCAGGGCAGGCACGACGAGCTGATAGAGTCCCTACCCGAATATCGGGAGCTGGTACGCCTCCAGTTCCCCGACCTGATAGCCGAAACGGAGACGATAGCATGAGCGAACCGAGCGGCGGCGCCGACGCGCCGCGCGTAGACCATATACGTTGGATAGGCCGACTCTGGAAGGAGAAAGCCTGGCTGATCGTCGTCCTCTTCGCTCTGACCCTGCTGTCGAGTGCCGTGGCCGTCACCTATCCTTACCTCTGCAAGCGCCTCCTCGACACGATCCAGCGCCTCCTCGAGTCCGGAGCGGATGACGCCATGCGCGAGGTCGACCGGCTGCTCCTCGTGTTCGCCGCGGTCGGGGTCGGCGGCCTCGTCGCCTCGCTCTTCCCGGGCATACGCGGCGTGACCAACTCCATCTTCGAGCACGCTATACGCTCCAAGTACTGGCGCAAGGTACTGGCCAAGGACTACTCCTTCTTCTCCAAGTTCTCCTCCGGAGACATCGTCACGAGGCTGACCGACGACCTGTACGATTTCCCCAAGCTGTCATGGTTCCTCTGCTCCGGCATCTTCAGGGCGGTCGAGTCGATCAGCAAGGTGGCATTCTGCCTGGGCGCCATGTTCCTGCTCGACTGGCGGTTGACCCTGCTGTCGCTGATACCGCTCCCGGTCATGATCGCCCTGTTCTACGTGACGCAAGATAGGATCTACGATACCTTCCAGAAGAACCAGCAGGCGATCAGCGCTATCAACTCGAGGCTCGAGATGAGCTTCTCCGGCGTGCGCATCATCAAGGCCTACGCCTGCGAGGACAAGTACAAGCGCTTCTTCTCCGATGTACTCAAGACTCGTTGGAACACCGAGATGGCCGTGGCCAGGCTCGAGGTCGTGCTCCACATGATCTACCAGTACATCGACTACGTGGCGCAGGTCGGCATCGTGTTCGCGGGCGGCTTGATGGCCGTCCGGGGCAGTATTTCCGTAGGCACTTTCTACGCCTTCTATACCTACCTGTCGATGCTGATCTACCCCATCCTCGACATACCGCAGCTATTCGTCTCGGGCAAGCGCGCCTTCGTCAACATCGACCGTCTCGAGGAGCTGACCGCCCACCCGGAGCCATACCGTCCCGCATGTCCCGCCCCGGTCGGGGACGTGGCGACGATAGGGCTCGAGCGATTCACCTTCGGCTACGGCGACCGGCCCGGCGACGCCCTGTCGGACATAACGATGACGCTGCGCCGTGGCGAGCGCGTCGGGGTGATCGGGCCGGTAGGCTCGGGCAAGTCGACGCTGGTCAAGGCCCTGCTCGGCCTGCTGCCGGCTTCGTCTGGCCGGGTCCTCGTCAATGGCGTCGACCTGCGCGAGGCGGATATCGTCGCCTACCGGGCCAGGATAGGCTATGTGCCGCAGGAAGCCCTGCTGTTCTCCGGCACCCTGCGCGACAATGTCGACCTGGGCTCCGACGCGCCTTCGGACGAGCTGTTCAGGGTCTCCGTCGAGGCGGCCCAGCTGACCGAGGAGCTGATGAGCTTTTCCGAAGGAGAGCGCACGGTAGTCGGACAGCGCGGCGTAAGCCTGTCCGGAGGGCAGAAGCAGCGCATGGCCATAGCCCGAGCGGTAGCCAGGGAACCGCAGTTCCTCTTATTCGACGACATCACCGCCAGCCTCGACGCGTCGAACGAGGAACGGCTCATGCGCAGGCTCGACCAGCTCGACCCCGATCTGGGCTACCTGATCGTGTCGCACCGGCTCTCGACGCTGCAGTACGTCGACCGGGTGCTATACCTCGAGGGAGGCAAAGCGCTGGCCTTCGGTACGCACGAGGAGTTGATGGACCTTCCGTGGTATCGGGCGTTCATCACCGAGCACATGGGCGCCGTCGCCTCCGAGACGGTCTAAGACTCGTCCCGGAGATAGCGGCGACGCTAGGGAGTCGAGAATAGCGACAGCGCTAGGAACGGTATGGCCGCGGCGCTGATTATGGCTCCGGTCCTGAGCGCGTCGGCGCCGGCCGCCAGGTCTCCCGCGTCGATCAGCATGATGCCGTTGACGGCTATGGCCGCGCCGCCGGCAAGGATCAGGCCGCCGGCTATGACGCCGCCCGACTGTAGCTTGGCGGCCCGACGAATGGCCGCCCCCTCCTCCTGGCTCAGGAACCCCGCCGCGACCGGGTCGAAGGCGCGGTCGAACTGGACGCGGGCCTCGTCGAAGCCTTGCAGGTAGCCACGCTCGTACGACTCCCGGGCCGTGGCCTCGTCCTGGTCTGTGGATGGGGCCGGCTCGACTACGGCGACGCCCTCCGTCGGGGCTTTCCCGCCGAGCCGCGCCTCGGGCTCCGATACGTAGTCGTTCTCGACCCAGAAACTGCGTATGGTCTCGTCCAGCGCCGTCTTCGTAGCCGCTGCCTTGCCGGAACGACTCTCCACCGACAGCATCTCCCCGGCCACCACCACATAGGAGCGAGGGATAGCCTCGAGCGATTCGGCGGCGTGAGCGTCGGAGCGTATGAAGGCCGTCACCTCGACCGCTCCCACGAAGCAATAGGCATTCGTCCTCGTGGTTGCGGCGCCGCCGGCGGAGGCCACGACGTCAAGGCCGAAATCGGTGCCGCGTACTCCGGCGATCGCTTGGGAGCTGCGTACCGAGAAGGTATCCGTACCGGCCAGCCGCTCGACCTTGGCGCGAACCCGGCCGTAGACGAGCTGCAGCGAGGTCTGGCCGTCCGACAGGCGCTCGAGCACGAAGGTGGTATTCTCGGCCAGCTTGACGACGGCGCCGCCCGAGACGAGGCGCATCTCCACGAAAACACCCTTGCCGGTCTGGACCTGGTCGCCTTCGTACAGCTCCAAGCCGATAGGATCGGCGATGCCGAGCCTACGTCCGGCCCTGATGACCAGCACGTCGTCCCCGCTCGAGTACTCGACCACTGCCGCGGGCGCACCCTGTGCCCAGGCGGCCAGTCCCGTCATCGCAATGATCAGCGCCAGCGTAAGGATCCTCGCCTTAGCATTCATCGATCCACCTCCGACCCGAGAGGATGCAACGGCTCGACTATACCACGGCCGGGACCCAGTCGCAACGCCGACCACGGCCTCGTTGATTTATCCGCTTTCAGCGGCTATACTTGTCCAAAATATGGAGCAGTTGCTCAATGAAATCAGGATCGCCTACATAGATTCTGGTATTAACCAAATACTCGCCGACATACCGGAAAGCGCGGTCAATGCTCCGTACGCGATGCGATTCAGCCAGGGTGAGGAATACTTCATCGAGCTCGGATCGCCCCTGATCGTACCCCATCTGCCGATCCACCACGACATACGCACGCCCGTCCCGGCCGCCGACTATGCCGCGGCGATACGCGACGTGGTCAGCCAGCTCACGGCCGTTTTGCCCGAATGCTTCTCGGGCCTTACCTACTTCTTCGACCCGGCCGAGATCCTGAAGCCATGCTTCTACCGACTCTACAAAGTCGAGGCCGACGTCTACCTCTACCTGCTCAGGGTTGACCTCCTCCCCAAGCCGTTCGACGCCGATACCATCGAGCCCGGAACCAACGACCGGACTTCCGCCTACTCGACGCGGCGAGTCTACTTCGAGTCGGAGCTGATCCCGCTCGAGGCGGTCATGTGGGAGGCCGGCAGAGTCAAGGCCTTCAGGATCAAGCAGCTGATCTCGCAGACCTGGATAGGTGAGACCGGCAAGGGCTACCTCGTCAGGGGCGTCTGGATGGACAGTGACCTGTCGAAGTTCTTCACGAAGCTGTTCCTGCCGTCCGGCAAGCGCGTTTATCCATTCTACCCCCTGTTCTGCAAGTACAAGACGCTCTGCTGCATGCCGCCCCTGCTCAGCGCCGACGGTAGGCGGAGCCTCATCCCGCTGCTCCATAAGGCTATCCAGTTCCTGGCCCCCGAGATAGGCCGGATACAGGAAGTCCTCAGGAACGCCAAGTTCGACGAATCGCTGTCGGATTTCAAGTCGCTCAGGGACAGGGTACCGGAGTCGTGGAAGGCTCCGCTCGCGGGCTATAGCATCCTAGCGTACCTCAACGACCGTGAACAGAAGGAGTACTCGCTCGACCATGCAAAAGATCCGACTTGAAGACATCCCAGGGCTCCGCGTAACCGTGATGGGCCTCGGCCTGAAT
>Ga0116157_10006555_pt1 | contig 10508 bp, 8 predicted proteins | sample AD_UKC048_MetaG_FD_89882 | JGI IMG/M metagenome (GOLD analysis project Ga0116157, IMG submission 89882) | Active sludge microbial communities of municipal wastewater-treating anaerobic digesters from USA - AD_UKC048_MetaG | ecosystem: Engineered > Bioreactor > Anaerobic > Digestate | place: USA... | reverse complement strand
AGTGGACAGATTGTTTCGGCAGATTTGTACGGGTGCTGCACAGAAGCGGTTTTGGGTAAACACGCCTGCGACAGAAGAGCCCTGGTCAATCAAAACAACGGTCAAGTCTTTGCGATTGGCTTTGCGCACTCCTGCTTCGGTGACACCAATGCGAACGCCGGCGATGGGATACAACTCAGATGGATTGGGAGCAGGCAGGTTAACGGACATGGCAACTTTCAGTAATTTGGTGAATTATCCTGAAAATCAGGGTTGACAAATGAAAACGGGCCCTCAGGCCCGTTTTGCAGTTTCGCAGGGCTCAAGCCAGTTTGCCGTGACAAAGTTTGTATTTCTTGCCACTGCCACACGGGCATGGGTCATTGCGACCGACTCGCGGAATTGAAGCGGCAGCATGCCGACCCTGACTTTCAGCATCAACTATCGTTTCGACCTCGCCCGTTTCCGTGGGGGCTGTATATGTCACATTGGCAATGTTCTCGCCACGGGCTTCCAGTTCTTCAGCCGCCTGCTCAAGCTGCTCGCCAGACTGAATCCTGACGGTAACCAATACTTTGGTCACATCGTTTTTAACCGAATCCAGCAATTGACCAAACAGTTCAAATGCCTCGCGCTTGTATTCCTGTTTGGGTTGCTTCTGAGCATAACCCCGCAGGTGAATACCCTGACGCAAATAGTCCAGCGAACTCAAATGCTCTCGCCAATGGGTATCAATGCTCTGCAGCAGCACTATCCGCTCGAACTGCGTAAACTGACCGCCTGCAACCTGCGCCACTTTGGCATTGAAAGCCTCGTCAGCCGCGAGACAAACCTTCTCGACAATTTCCTCATCGGTAATGGCGCTGGCAGTTTGCACCGTTTGCTGAAGCGGCAGCTGAATCTGCCACTCTTCCTTCAGCACTTTTTCAAGACCCGGCAGATCCCATTGTTCCTCGACGGACTCCGCAGGTACATACTGACGGGCCAGATCGGTAAAACAACCTTCCCGCAATGAAGCAATCTGTGCCGTCAAGTCAGACGCATCCAGAATTTCATTCCGTTGCTGGTAGATAACCTTGCGCTGATCGTTCGACACATCGTCGTACTCGAGAAGCTGTTTTCGCATGTCAAAGTTGCGGGCTTCCACTTTGCGCTGCGCGCTCTCAATGCTGCGCGTCACAATACCAGCTTCAATGGCTTCGCCATCCGGCATTTTCAGCCGGTCCATGATGGCCTTGACCCGGTCGCCGGCAAAGATGCGCATCAACGCATCGTCCAGGCTCAGGTAAAAGCGCGAAGATCCAGGATCACCCTGTCGCCCTGAACGACCGCGCAGCTGGTTATCAATCCGGCGCGACTCATGCCGCTCGGTTGCGATGATGCGCAGGCCTCCCAGCGCCTTCACCTGTTCATGGTCTTGCGCCCACTGCTTTCTGATCTGTTCAATCTGCTGCTGCCGGGCAGCGTCATCCAGCGACTCGTCGACTTCAATGGCTTCAATCATTTTGGAAATATTGCCGCCCAAAACAATGTCGGTTCCACGTCCGGCCATGTTGGTCGCAATGGTGATCATGCTGGATCGCCCGGCCTGTGCGACGATATCTGCTTCACGTGCGTGCTGCTTCGCGTTCAACACCTGATGTGGCAGTTTTTCTTTTTCGAGCAGTTCGGCGATAACCTCAGAATTTTCAATCGAGGTGGTACCCACCAAGACCGGCTGCCCCCGCTCATGACAATCCCGGATGTCCTTGATGGCTGCTTCGTATTTTTCCCGCGTTGTCTTGTACACGCGATCCAGCTGGTCGTCACGTCGACTGGGGCGATTGGGCGGCATCACCACGGTTTCCAGGCCATAAATTTCCTGAAATTCGTATGCTTCCGTATCCGCCGTACCGGTCATGCCTGCCAGCTTCCCGTATAGGCGGAAATAGTTCTGGAAGGTAATAGAGGCCATCGTCTGGTTTTCTGGCTGAATGGCAACACCTTCCTTAGCCTCTACGGCTTGATGAAGACCATCACTCCAGCGACGCCCCGACATCAACCGGCCAGTGAATTCATCAACAATGACGATTTCACCTTCCTGCACCACATAGTGCTGGTCACGATGGTACAAATGGTTGGCCCGTAGTGCCGCGTTCAGGTGATGCATCAACGTGATGTTGGCGGGGTCATACAGCGTTGCCCCCTCGGGGATCAGTCCCAATCCGGACAAAATGCGCTCCGCACTCTCGTGCCCCTGTTCCGTCAGAAAAATCTGATGGCTTTTCTCATCCAGGGTGAAATCACCAGGTGTGATGACCCCCTCGCCAGTACGCGGGTCTGCTTCACCAATTTGCTTAAACAGCTGAGGTACAACTTTGTTGATGGCAAGGTACAGGTTCGTATGGTCTTCTGCCTGGCCGCTGATGATCAGTGGCGTGCGCGCCTCATCAATCAGGATGGAGTCGACCTCGTCCACAATGGCGTAATTCAAACCGCGCTGCACACGGTCAGCCACCTCGTAAACCATGTTGTCACGAAGGTAGTCAAAACCGTACTCGTTATTGGTGCCGTAGGTGATATCAGCCCGATAGGCGGCCTGCTTCTCCTCTCTTGGCATCTGAGGCAAGTTGATCCCGACGGTCAGCCCCAGGAAGTTATACAACTTGCCCATCCACTTGGCATCTCGATTGGCGAGGTAGTCATTGACGGTCACCACATGAACGCCCTTGCCGGTGAGAGCATTCAGATACACCGGCAACGTGGCTGTCAGTGTTTTGCCTTCACCTGTCCCCATCTCGGAAATTTTGCCGTTGTGCAGCGACATGCCACCCAACAACTGAACATCGAAATGACGCATCTTCATGACGCGCTTGGAACCTTCACGAACGACTGCAAAGGCCTCTGGCAAAAGCGAGTCCAACGACTCGCCATTGCTTACTCGTTCCTTGAACTTCAGCGTTTTCCCACGCAATTCATCATCTGACAGCTTTTCAAGCTCAACCTCCATCGCATTGATGCGCGTAACGCCAGCTTTGTATTGTTTGAGCAGGCGGTCATTGCGACTGCCGAAAATTTTTGTCAGGATATTGGTGGCCATGAATGCAAGACCGCCCTGTCACCCAAGTGGGTGTCAGAACAGTGCAATCCTTTTTTCAATCAAGAGGAGGAACATGAGGCCGCCAGAGCGAAATGCAACCGCATTTTCGCGGAAGCATGCAACGCCCCATCAGCCGAAGTGGCGATTTTACCTTCGCCGGGAGCGCTATTGAGGCGAGCTGGCCAGACCGGCGGCTGAAGGTGGCGGAATGCCGTGAGACGACGTCCTGGCCTTCGCCAGTTGAGCTCCAGGGACCGCACTGCCGGCATTCAGGAACTTCTGGGGATCCTGGGGTACCCCTTCTACCCAAACCTCGAAGTGCAGGTGAGGCCCGGTAGACCGCCCGGTCGTTCCGACTTCCGCGATTTTTTGACCCCGTTTGATCAAATCGCCCTTTTTGACGTAGACCTTGGACGCATGAGCGTATCGGGTGATCAACTCATTCCCGTGATCGATCTCCACCATATTGCCGTAAGCTGGGTGATATTCCTGTGTAACAACCACACCGCCTGCCGCAGCGAGGATGGGTGAGCCGGTCTCTGCCTGAAAGTCCAACCCGGTGTGCAAGGCAGATCCTCCCGTAATCGGGTCTATTCGCCAGCCAAAGGCTGAGCCCAGAATACCGGTCGATACCGGCTTTTGTGTTGGCACCATCATGTGCCTGATTTTTTGCTCGAACAACCGCGACTCCATCACGGTCATCAGATCGGTGCGCTGTGCCGTCAGTTTTTCAAGGTCCGAGAGCGTCGCCTGCAATTCTTCCATGGAAAGTGCACGACCGGAAATCAACGCACCTCCCTGCCCGGGCTTGGCCTTAATTTCAGCAGGACTGATGCCTGCCAGGCCAGACACGCGTTCCCCAAGCGATTCAAGCTGAGTCATTTTGGCCTGCATTTCACCCAACCGCTTCGCCATGACGTCCAGGTTTTCCCGCAGGTAGCGATCCCGTTGATCCGTCTCGTCGCGGACAACCAATTTGACCAACGACCCCACAATGGGCCACCCTTCGCGCGCGCCTTTGAGGAAAACCCAGTGATAAAGGCCCACGGCCGTCAGCATGAGAATCAGTGCAGCAGCCGTGCCAGCCAGCATCAATCGGGTGCCACTCAGATGGACAGCGCGACTCTTTGCAAGCCACGCGTCCGTGATAATCAAGTGCATTCAGGTCTCCTGTTCACTTCAAACTACATGACCCGCCGTCTTCATCCCATTTCGCTCCAGCAAGCCACGCTGGATTCACCAACGCTGGCGCGGTTGACCGAATTGACAGCCGACTCCTCCGCACGACTGAAGGCCATTCAGGGCCTGATTCCAACGCAACTTCAAGCGGGCATCAAAGCCGGACCCATCGATGGCTCGACGTGGTGTCTCGTGGTGGAAAACAATACCATCGCGGCGAAACTACGCCAGATGCTGCCAGCTCTGGAATCACATTTACGCGTCAAGGGATGGGACGTTAACTCAATTCGCCTGAAAGTTCAAACGTCAATTGGCCGGTGAGGTAACTGCGTGTAACGGGGAAATGGTGCCGATTGTCGGAATCGAACTGACGACCTACCGCTTACAAGGCGGTTGCTCTACCAACTGAGCTAAATCGGCACAGGAACTATTTTACAGGACCGCGCTACTTGACACGTTTCAGAACAGGTCGGGGACCCGCAGGCGTACGGGGCGGATCAGGCGGCTCATCGTCAGAAGCCTTTTCCGAGTCAACCCGGGTTAACTGAACCGGGCGAGAACCAGATTCGGATGTTACCCCTACGCTCACAGACATCGGCGCATCTGCAGGTGAAGGCGTTGTTTTACCCTGATCCTTTGGGGCCAGCACCGGAAATGCCATACCCTGTCCATTTTCACGCGCATAGATAGCCAGTACATGGCTGATAGGCACCTGGATTTCACGTGCTGTTCCTGCGAAACGCGCCTTGAATTCAATGAATTCGTTGCCAAGCTTGAGAGAGCTGGTCGCGTCAAAACTGATGTTCAGGACAATCTCACCATCTTTCACGTATTCGTTGGGCACACGGACGTTTTCGTCCACACGAACAGCGACATAGGGCGTGAACCCGTTATCGGTGCACCACTCGTACAAAGCCCGGATCAGGTAAGGGCGAGTGGAGGTTGAGTCCGTAGCGTCGATCATCGTACCGGCCACCACCCGATTATTTGCGCATGACCTTTTCAGATGGCGTCAATGCCTCAATATAGGCCGGACGCGAAAAAATACGCTCGGCATATTTCAACAGCGGCGCGGCATTTTTGCTGAGGTCAATGCCGTAGTAGTCCAGACGCCACAAAAGCGGGGCGATGGCCACATCCAGCATGGAGAAGTTGTCTCCCAGCATGTATTTGTTCTTCAGGAAAATGGGAGCCAGCTGGGTCAAACGGTCGCGAATATGCGCGCGTGCTTTTTCCAGTGTCTTTTCGTTGCCCTTGTTGGCGCGGTTTTCCAGCGTCGACACGTGCACGAACAACTCTTTCTCGAAGTTCAACAGGAACAGGCGCACGCGGGCACGGTCCACCGGGTCACCCGGCATCAGCTGAGGGTGGGGAAATCGCTCATCAATATATTCATTGATGATGTTCGATTCATACAGGATCAAATCGCGCTCAACCAGAACGGGAACCTGACCATAGGGGTTCATCACACTGATGTCTTCTGGCTTGTTGTACAGATCAACGTCACGAATCTCGAAATCCATGCCCTTCTCAAACAAAACAAAACGGCAGCGATGAGAAAACGGGCAGGTAGTACCTGAATACAACACCATCATGGCGGGGGCTCCTAAAAATCAAAAAGAGTGGGATGCATCCTGCAAACCCACTCTGAAAAACTCAAGCCACACCTTGCGGGTGGCGCCTGAGCGGTCTATGCGCGAGTTACTTGACGTCCTTCCAGAACGCCGCATTCAATCGCCAGGCAATGAAGGTGAAGAGGCCCAGAAACAGCAAGACCCAGACTCCCACGCGAACGCGATCGTTTTGAGCGGGTTCACCCATCCACTGCAGATAGCTCACCAAGTCTCCAACCGCCTGGTCATACTGCAACGGGGTCATGGTTCCGGGGGTTACCTGCTCCCAGCCCTTAAATACCTGTACCTCGTGTCCGTGCTCTTCCTTGGTGTCGTAAACGGGCTTGCGGGAACCTTGCAACTCCCACAGAACATGGGGCATGCCCACGTTGGGAAAAGCCAGGTTATTCCAGCCAGTCGGTTTTTCTGCGTCTGGGTAGAAAGTCCGCATGTAGGTGTACAAATAGTCTGCGCCACTGCCACCAGCACCCGCCCGTGAACGGGCGATGACCGTCAGGTCAGGCGGGTTACCACCAAACCATTCTTTCGCCTGCTTGGGGTCGATGGCCGCCTTCATGGTTTCGCCAACTTTTTCTGTGGTGAAAAGCAGGTTGTCCTTGATTTGCTGATCCGTCAGGCCAATGTCTCTCAGACGGTTAAAACGCATGAACGCCGCCGAGTGGCAGTTCAGGCAGTAGTTGACGAACAGTTTGGCGCCGTTTTGCAGGGCCGCCATGTCATTGGTTTTGTTCGGCGCCTTGTCCCATGCGAGGCCACCTTCGTTGGCATGAACACCCAGTGTCAAGCCAAAAGCCAGCATCAAACCGAGAACGACTTTCTTTGAGAATCCCATGGTTTTCATATCATTTTTCCGTTCAATGCGCCGCAAAGGTGACACGATCCGGCACCTGTTTGGGCGTTCCAATCCGGCTCCACCACGGCATCAGCAGGAAAAAGCCAAAGTAGAACAGCGTCCCGATTTGCGAAACCCGACCACCAATGGATGATGGCGGCAACATGCCGAGATAACCCAGCACCAGGAAATTCAAGACGAAGATTGCATACAGGTACTTGTGCCAGTCTGGCCGGTAGCGGATAGATTTGACGGCACTGTTATCCAGCCAGGGCAGGAAGAACAGAATCACCACGCCACCGCCCATGGCCACCACACCCCAGAATTTTGCATCGATACCGCCCAGCAGAGGCACTGCTTTGAGCAAGCCGCCTGTCACAGGTGCGAGGAACGGCAGCAGGTTGCCCAAACCGGGAATCAGACCCAGCATGACAGCCACTGCCAGACCGACCACCAGAACAACACCCCGAAAGGCCGACGGCAGGCGACGTGCCGAGAAAAACGCAGCGGCCAGCACAATCAAGGCCAGCACGGTTGCCATTTCACTGGTGACGGCACGCAGCATGGAATAGAAAGGCGTGAAGTACCAGACAGGTGCAATGTGCAGTGGCGTCTTGAACGGATCAGCAGGGATGAAGTTGTTGTACTCCAGGAAGTAACCCCCCACCTCTGGCGCGAAGAAAATGATAGCCGTGAACACCATCAGGAACATGCTCACGCCAAAGATGTCGTGCACCGTGTAATAGGGATGGAAAGGAATGCCATCCAGCGGGTGGCCCTTGGCGTCTTTCGGCGCTGTGGGTCCCTTGATTTCAACGCCGTCAGGGTTGTTGGAACCCACATCATGCAAAGCCATCAGGTGAGCAACGACGAGGCCCAGCAACACCAGTGGCACGGCAATCACGTGGAAACTGAAGAAGCGGTTCAACGTGGCATCGCCCACCACAAAGTCGCCACGAATCAGCAGGGCGAGGTCGGGTCCGACAAACGGAACGGCGGCAAACAGGTTCACGATCACCTGGGCGCCCCAATAGCTCATCTGGCCCCAGGGCAGCAGATAACCCATGAAGGCTTCAGCCATCAGGCACAGGAAAATCGCGCAGCCAAAAATCCAGACCAGTTCGCGTGGCTTGCGGTAGCTGCCATAAATCAGGCCACGGAACATGTGCAGGTAAACCACGACGAAAAATGCCGAAGCGCACGTCAAGTGCATGACACGCACCAGCCAGCCCCAAGGCACATCGCGCATGATGTATTCGACCGAGGCAAATGCCAGCGCCGCATCCGGCTTGTAGTGCATCACCAGGAAAATGCCTGTGACGATCTGGATCACCAGCACCAGCATGGCCAGCGAGCCAAAGATGTACCAGAAATTGAAATTCTTCGGCGCGTAGTACTCCGACATGTGGACCTTGTAGGCCTCAAATGCGGTTGGCAAACGGTTTTCAAACCAGTTGGTCAGCTTTTCGCCAGCACTGGCATTCGGGGAAACTTCGTGAAATTCAGCCATTTCTTTTTGTCCTTAGGCTTTTTTGTCTTCGCCAATGAGTAACTTGGTTTCCGAAAGGTACATGTGCGGTGGCACCTCCAGGTTGTCCGGCGCTGGCTTATTCTTGAAAACCCGACCGGCCAGATCAAACGTCGAACCGTGGCATGGGCAAAAGAACCCCCCCTGCCAGTCGTCGGGCAGCGACGGCTGGGGACCCGGTGTGAATTTATCGGATGGCGAGCAGCCCAGGTGCGTACAGATGCCGACCACCACCAGATATTCCGGCTTGATGGACCGGTTTTCATTACGTGCGTATTCAGGCGCCTGGTCAGACGGCTTGCGCTCGGATTTCGGGTCGGCCAACAAAGCGTCGAGTTTGGGCAAAGAGGCCAATTCTTCAGGAGTGCGGCGCATGATCCACACCGGTTTGCCGCGCCATTCCACCGTCATCTTTTCGCCAGGCTTGATGCCGGCGATATCGACTTCAACCGCGGCACCGGCGGCTTTCGCACGTTCGGAAGGCTGGAAGCTGCTGACGAACGGCACGGCGGCGGCAATACCGCCCACGGCGCCAGCGCAGCCGGATGCAATGATCCACGTGCGTTTGCTGGTGTCGACTGGGGTGTCACTCATGGGAATCCTCAATGAAAACATCACTACTAGGGGTAACCGAAGATTGTAACTGACCGTACTGCTCAAATTGCGACATCACCCGGAGTTGACACAACGCCGAACTCGGAGATACTCCCCACTTCTTTAAATCAATCGAGGAGTTTTACTTATGAGCATGATGTCTGAATTCAAGGAATTTGCCCTCAAGGGCAATGTGATGGATCTCGCCGTTGGTGTGATCATCGGCGGCGCGTTCGGCAAGATCGTGGACTCAATGGTCAATGACCTGATCATGCCCATCGTTGGCGCTGTCATCGGCAATCTGGATTTCTCCACACTCTTCGTGGTACTGGGCAAAGTACCTGCTGGCGTTCCCATGGCACTGGCTGACCTGAAAAAAGCGGGCGTTCCGGTGTTTGCCTACGGCAACTTCATCACCATTGCCGTCAACTTCGCCATTCTGGCATTCATCATCTTCATGCTGGTCAAGCAGATGAACCGCATGAAAAAGGAAGCACCTCCTGCAGCACCTGCGCCGACACCGGAAGACGTCTTGCTGTTGCGTGAAATCCGCGACAACCTGAAGAAATAAGCCATCTGAACGCTGTTCAATCGTAAAGAAGTCGCAAGAGCGACCTCCCGTCTTCGGACGAGAGGTCGCTTTTTTTATAGCGCCAAATGGCGCGCCATGCGGATGGCCTCAATCAGGCTGGACGCATCGGCCCGGCCCGTTCCGGCGATGTCAAACGCCGTGCCGTGATCCGGGCTGGTGCGCACCAGGGGCAGGCCAATGGTCACATTGACGCCCTTCTCCACCCCCAGGTATTTCACCGGGATCAGCCCCTGATCGTGGTACATCGCCACCACCACATCAAACTCGCCCGGAACCCCATTGCGGGCGCGGGCGCGCATGAACACCGTATCGGGCGCAAACGGGCCCTGAACGTCCACACCTTCGCGTCGGGCCTGCGCCAGGGCGGGCAGGATGATGTCCAGCTCTTCCCGGCCAAACAGGCCGCCTTCACCAGCATGTGGATTCAGCCCTGCAACACCAATGCGCCGACGCGCCTGACCCGGCGTTGAGGTTCGCAACAGGAAATCATGGGTCAGCTGCAAGGTCTGCAACACATTGTCAATGGTGACCGCGGCAATGGCGTCGCGCAGCGAAAGGTGAATGCTGACCAACACCGTTTTCAGTTCGTCGTTGGCCAGCATCATGCGCACCGGCACCTCCGACACAGGGCGCCCCAGATGGACGGCGGCTTCGGCCTGCAACAACTCGGTGTGGCCCGGAAAGTGAACACCCGCAGCGGCCAGCGCCTCTTTGTGCAGCGGCGCCGTGACCAGCGCGGCGATATCACCGCGCAACGCAGCACGGGCAGCCCAGGTCACGCAATCGGCCGCCATGCGCCCCGCGACGGCGCTGATCACCCCCACCGGCACGGACTCGGGTGACTGCAAAACGGGCAAAACCGGGATGCAACAGGGTGGGACATCAAGCGCTTCGCTGGCCGTACTGATTTCGGCAACTGGCAGGCTGATTTGCCCCGGGCCGGTGATCCACTGTGCGGCGCGCCGCAGAGTCGCCACATCCCCGGCAACAAAACAGCCTCTCGTCACATCGGGAGCGTCGCGGAAGGCCTTGGCGATGATTTCCGGGCCAATTCCGGCCGGGTCGCCCTGCGTGATGGCGATGGGTAAGGT
>Ga0116157_10006547_pt1 | contig 10518 bp, 12 predicted proteins | sample AD_UKC048_MetaG_FD_89882 | JGI IMG/M metagenome (GOLD analysis project Ga0116157, IMG submission 89882) | Active sludge microbial communities of municipal wastewater-treating anaerobic digesters from USA - AD_UKC048_MetaG | ecosystem: Engineered > Bioreactor > Anaerobic > Digestate | place: USA... | reverse complement strand
GTTCCGGTCAAATACGACAAATTACGAGCTGTCTCTACGCCCACAATCAGTCCAGTAATCAGTCCCGGTCCCGCTGTCACTGCGATAGCATCGGGTTGATTTTGTCCACTTATGACGGCGTCTATGACGGGAAAAATATTTTCAGCATGACAGCGTCCCGCCACTTCTGGTACGACGCCACCGTAGATTTTGTGAAGATCAATTTGACTAGCAGTTTTCTCAGACAAAATTTTTGGTTTTCCGCGCACAAATTCTACCAAAGCCGCCGAGGTGTCATCGCAGGAGCTTTCAATAGCGAGAATTTTCATACACTTCGACAGATCGCAATTATTTCTTCGAGGGAAGCGGTGATTTTCTCGTCACCACCTGAAGTGTCATTAATATTTTTTATCAACTGTTCTAGGGATTTGGATAGCTTTTCTTTACTGTTTGGGTCGGTAATTTGTTCCAGAAGTTCCCCGATTTCTTTGATGGTTGGGATTAATGATTTGGCAATTTCTTGCCGCCTTTCGATTTCGAGATCAGCGACGATTGTCTCCGGAGTCACTTCTGTGCCGGGTTTTTCTAGTGGTGGGTCAGATTGTGTGTTTAGTTTTTTTGTTGGCATACTCAGAGAGAATTTATTTTTTGCATGATTTCAACAATCTTTTTTTTGGTTTCTTCTTCGACTTTGGAGTTCTTTTCTTGCTTGATGGTTTTTTCCACTTCTGTTTTCAGGTCGGCCAATTGTTTGAAAATTTGTGGGTTTTTCGTTGTATATGTAGCGAGTATTTTTATTTGGTATTCATAGAGTTCGAGGAGCAGTTTCTCCACTTGAGAGATTTTTTCATCGTCGAGGAAGTCAACGCGGGATTTTATACTCGCACGGGCATCGTCGTCGATTATGAAGAGTTGTTTGAGGATTAAGTCGATTTCCTTGATTATAATTGGTTTCATCATAGTGCCTGTATTTTAGCTAATTTTCCCAGAAAAGTCAAAATTTGCGGAACTTTTGGTGTTTGTGGTATAATCCTAAATAAGTTAAGCAAAACACTTAAGTATTTTCATATGAAAATAAAATGGCAGGAAGATTTAGGAGTCATCGCTTTGGCCGTAGCTTTATCCTTGGGATTGGCTGGTGTGATCTACGCCGATTCTACTTCATCCGCCTCTTCGACTGTGGCGACGGTAAGTTCTTTTTGTGGTAAATTAGACACTTTGCGCGACGATACTCTGAACAAGAAAATCGCCGCCTACAGCAACAGCTATACCAAGACGACATCTTCGACGGTGGCACGCAACGATAAAAAGTTTGCTTCAGACAAGAAAATCTACGAAAAAAAGATCGCTTGGAGTACTACTTCGACAGATAAGCTCGTGAAAAAAGAATACAAAAATTTTACTGAAAAAAGTGGCCAAGCTTTGATGGATTATGGGGCGGATATTGAAGAAGCTGTCGATGTCCGCAGTAGTACGGTGCATACGGCGCTTGATGTCTATATGAATAAGGTTAATTCGGCCAATGTTACAATGGCTTCAAACACGCCAGAGCATTTGAGAGTTCTCCGAGCCGATTATGATAGTTTGGTCTCGAGTACCAGGGCTTTGTGTGATGGGGGTAGTACAGAGTCAGTGGTTCGCAAACACTATAATGCGGGTTGGAAAGTTTTATATAGTAAATATCTCAATGCCAAAAAAGACAACACCAAGACAGTCTCTACTCTCGTGAATGCGGCACGCAAAGAATTTTTGGGTGTCTATAGTGCGGCCAAAAAAACATACGAAGAGTCTCTGAAAACCGCTCGCAGTCAAATGCGTTTGGAGTATGACAAAGCTGGAAATGGTGGATTAGATGATGTGAATCATGAAAACATTGACTCTACTTTAGTCACTTCTACTACCCCTCCTAATACCACCACCACGACTCCAGACACTTCGGGTTTACCAGACATCGCTTTCGACCCAGACTCAGAGGGCTTGTTTCTCTTGACGAGAGTTCCAGGGACTGGTATAGTGATGTATGTGAATGATGGACCAGTGAGTTATCTTCCTACTAAGAGTGGAATTAAAATTTCCTTTCTTGATGAAAATAAAAATGAGTTGGGGACGACGGTCATCGCAGATTTAGAAGCGGCGGTGATAAATAAGGGTGATAGAAGAGCTGTCAATTTTGGGGTGCCGGCTAATGGATCAATTAAATACATGAGGGCCATCCTGGATGTTGACAACGCTGTTGCAGAATCAAACGAAGGTAATAATGTAATGGAAAAAGAAATATAAAATTGTTGACAGTTTAAGTGGCGACATCAAAAACACCAGCGTTAGATCTGGTGTTTTTGATTCAATTTTTTTGGGATTGTTAGAATTTGAATTTGTCAGCAAAGTGCCCGATGAGAGGTAGTTTCTCTTCTTTGCCATTGGCGGCATTGACAATACCAATGATCATGAGCACTAGTAGGGCGAGCGACATCAGGCTGAAAATCCAGCTAATCATGAACAATACTCTCCATGGAAGTGCCATTTGGAATACCCAAAGGATGATACTGGTGATGAAAATGAGAAGACCTTGTTTGACGTGAAATTTCACGAATGGATCATTTTTCGCATTTGTCAGTAGGGGGATGAAAAAGATTATATAAGCGACAATCGCCATGCCGGTATTTTTGTGTGCGCCAACTGGTTGGGGATTTTGGTTTGTTGGGGCTGGCTGGGTCTGGGGTTGGGTTGGGTTTGTGGAATTTTCCATACTTATTATTACGCTTTAGGCCAAAGGCCATTAATTTTGTCTGAATTGATTCAGATATGTATATACTACACTAAATATTGTTTTTCAGCAAACGAGCTGATTACTTGACAGAAATATGGCTTATGCATTGTTTTATTGATATACTAAAACAAGAAAGGTCGAGCATACTAATTTTAATCTTAATATTTTTATGAATAAATTAAAAATTTTGGATTGGGTAGCATTTGTGCTCGTGGTTGTCGGTGGTCTTAATTGGGCATTGGTCGGTGTTTTGAAATTTGATTTGGTAGCGACAATTTTTGGTGACATGAGTGTTTTGTCTCGTGTAGTGTATACACTTGTCGGTTTGTCTGCTTTGTATATGCTTGCTGTCGCAGGGAAGTTGGCACGCAAATAAATTTTTGTAATTTGTATTAAATAAAAAGCCGTACACTTGTAAAGAGTGGGCGGTTTTTTAATTTTGGGTAGTTTTAATTTTTTTCTGGCATTGGTGGTGTTGTGGTTGGTATGAAGTTGATTGTGGTGGAGGCTGAAAAGAAAATAATTTTTGAATTTCCATCGGTTAATTTTAAAACAATGTTAGTATCGTCAATTTTTAGGATTTCACCATTTGTGGAGCTTTGTCCGCCGCCAATACGTGCACCGATGCGTCGGCCGCTGGCTGGATCATTTGCTCCGGTAGGCCTATTCATACGCGTTCCTATGGCTTGTGGAGGTGTTTGTCCTTCTGGTCGAGGGGCAGTGCTTGAATTTGTCCCGAATGAAGGCATTTTCCATTCGCCGATTAGGATTCTGTCAGCCAATATGGTTCCGTCTGAATTAGTTTTCCCCATGATTGTAATTTTCTTACCAATAGTTAAATCAGACATGGTGCCTTTGGGTAAACCCAACATCATGCGTCGGGTAGATGATGCCATTTCATCACTATTGCGGAAAAGTGATTTCTGATTAGTAATATCAGTTTTTTGGGCAGTGGTGGCACAACCTCCGAGTATGATTGTCATGCCGAGTAGAGCCGAAGCGAAAATGTATTTTTTCATAAAATTAAATTATTGATAACGCAATGCTTCAATCGGGTCTAGTTTGGCAGCCCGTCGTGCTGGGTAGTAACCGAACACCACACCGATTAGTGTAGAAATACCGACAGACAATAGAATTGACCAAGTAGTCATGACAGTGGTCGTGCCACTGAGTTTGGTAATCGCTATTGCCGCGAGCCAGCCGACAACGATTCCGATAATTCCGCCGATAAAAGTTAGAGCGATTGATTCGGCGAGAAATTGACTGCTGATATCGTTGCTGTTTGCTCCGAGTGATTTGCGTAGGCCAATTTCGCGGGTGCGTTCAGTGACTGTCGTGAGCATCATGTTCATGATACCGATACCGCCGACCACGAGAGAGATGCCTGCAATCGCGGCGAGGAGCATCGTCATCGTGTCTCCGACCGACGACATCGTGGTGAGCATGTCAGCTTGGTTCATGATACTGAAATCAGCTTTGGTCGCGTCAACAATTCGGTGTCTTTCGAGTAAAAGTATTTGGATTTGTTCTTGCACAAAAGTCATCAGGTCGGCAGACGAGACTTGGATGTTAATATTACTGATAGATTGATTGCCTGTGACGTACTGTTGCGCGGTCGAGAGGGGGATGTAAATCAAATCATCGGAACTTCCCATGCCTGTGCCGCCTTTAGCGACTGTCACGCCGATGACACTAAATTCTTGACCAGCGATACGAATTTTTTGCCCAACTGGATTGGCACCGGCACCAAATAAATCATCGCGTGTGGTCGGGCCGAGAATTGCCACTTTGGATCGAGAGGTGAGTTGTTGTGCCGTGATTGGTGTGCCTAATTCCATTTCCAAACTTTTAATTCCGAAGTAGCTTGTTTCAATTCCGTAGATACTGGTGTTGGTGTTTTGGCCTTTTACTGTCACTTGTTTGCGAGCACTAACCGTCGGAGCGACCGCGTTGATGTCGGTGATACCGGCTTTGATTGCCTCTGCATCAGCGAGTATGAGAGTCTGAGAAGACCCCGCACCACCACGGACTATATTGCCGGCCTGTCTCTGGGATCCGGGCATGACGACGAGGAGGTTGGTGCCGAGAGATTCGATTCTGTCGGTAATTCCTTTCGATGCTCCCTGACCGACGGAAATCATCGCGATGACGGAGGCAATACCGATCACAATACCGAGAATTGTCAAAACCGAGCGAGATTTATTGGCTGATAGGGAAAATAAAGTTTCTTCGAGTAAGTCAGAAAACATCATAGGTGTTTATGTTGTTTGTCGGAAATAATTTCACCATCTTTTATTTCAATAATTCGGTGAGCGTGTTCGGCGACATTTTTATCGTGTGTGATGAGAATTAAGGTGTGGCCATCTTTTTCATTGAGTTGCTTGAAGGTCTCGAGGACGATGGCACCGGTTTTCGAATCTAAGTTTCCCGTCGGTTCGTCTGCGAGAATAATACCGGGATCATTTACGAGAGCGCGGGCGATGGCAACGCGTTGCATTTGTCCGCCTGATAATTGGTTCGAAAGGTGCGTCCAGCGATCTTCGTCTAGTCCGACTGCGCGTAAAGCTTTTTTGGCTTTTTCTTCGCGGGTTGATTTTGAAATTTTGTTATTATAAATAAGTGGCACCATCACATTGCGTAGTACTGTCGAGCGGGGAAGGAGGTTGAATGATTGGAAGACAAAACCGATTTTTTGTGATCGAATTTGGGCCATGTCTTCATCGTTCATGTCGAAGACGTTTTTTCCATCTAGCAAATACGTTCCTTTGGTCGGTCGATCGAGTGCTCCCAAAATATTCATGAGCGTGGACTTGCCCGATCCAGACGGTCCGATGATTGCGACGAACTCACCCTTTTCAATTTCAAAATTTATATTCTTGAGGACGTGGAACTCATCGCCACCGAGCTGGTATGTTCGAGATATGTTTTTACATTTGATCATCATAAATATTTGGATCAATGCATTGCGCCGAAGAGGGCGGCTTCCGGTGGGCGTCCACTGGTACCAGTGGAACTTTTGGTGAAATTACTTGTACCGCTTTTTGCGGAACTTCCAGTCGTGATAGTCTGTGTTATTACGTTTTCTTCAGTCCCGATTCCACTCAAAATTTCAGTTTGTGTATCGTTGCTGTCTCCAGTTGTAATAGTTTTTTGTGTAGGCAAACCGTTTTCTAATACTTCAACGTACTTTGTTCCATTTTTTGTTTTAATTGCGGAGCTAGAAATCAGAAGCACATCCGGTTTGCTTGATAAAATGATCGTGACACTGACACTCATGCCCGGTTTCACTCTCTCGTCCTGAATATCAAAAGCGATTTTTACACTGTAACTGACAACGCCTTGCGTCACTGTTCCGAGAGCGTCGAGTTCCGTCACTTCGCCAGTGATTTCCAAATTTTCGATCGCATCAAAGCTGATTGTGGCTTTTTGACCAACTTTAACTTTTGCGGCATCAACTTCATTTAGGGAAATGGTGGCAATTTTTTGCTTTGTGATCAGTGTGCCAATGGTAGCGCCGGAAGAAAGAGTGTCGCCTTTTTTGGCAGTAAAAGTCGCAAGCACACCATCGAAAGGTGCGCGCACAGAGTAGTCGGCCAGTTTTTCGCGCGCATCAATTAGGGAGTTTTCTCGTTGTTTGACTGTGAGTTTGGCGGTCTCGACATCGAGAGGGTCGGTACCAGCTTTGATGTTTTCAAGAGAAGCGGTTTTTTCGGTGATTGTCCTGTCGGCGCTTATCAAGCTGGTTTTTGCGGAAGCAATAGAATTGGTGATTGAAAGCAGGTTCAAGAGGTGTGTGTTTGTGAGTCCGGTGTAATTTGTGAGAGAAGTTTGTGCTTGTGTGAGAGTAGCCGGAATAGTGTCCCGATCCGACTGAATCATAATATTTTCGACGAAATCAATATAATTCTTTGCGCTTTTGATTGCGTCAGCAATTTGTTTCGTGATGTCGTATGTTTTTGTGAGTAGATTTTCAATTGTTTCGGTGGAAGAGCTTCGATTGGTTGTTTTGTACTCGGCGAGAACTTTGTCATAGTTAGTGCGAGCATTTTTGAAAGAATTATCGGCATCGTCACGATATTGCTCTACTTGGAAAGATTTTAGTGGCTGTAAATAAACCGATTGGTCAAAATACCAATCAATATTTTCTTGGTAAGTTTCGTAATTTTTTCCGTATAGTAAATCTTCCATTCCTGACATTATATTTGGTAAATTCAAGAAAGCGTTAGCAATGGTATTGAAGCTGTCATCATATGTTTTTGTGAGATTGATGATCGTGGCTTCTTTTGATTCTTTGGATGCGAGAAGGGAGTTTTCCGCTTGTAGTATTGTGAGTTCTTCGGTCGGTTGTTCAATTTTTTGTAAGGATAATTTTGCCGCGGCGAGGTTGGCTTCGGCATCACGCACGGTTTTGAGTGCGTCCTTTGCGTTTATTGACAACAATGGGGCGCCAGATTTTACCTCATCGCCAATTTTTGCTTTGACGGAAATTATCTCACCAGAAACCTTTGGTGTTATGGATACTTGATTTGAAGCCGAGACTTGTCCGGTGCCACTGATTGATTGGATGAGAACCCCTCTTTCAGCTTGGGCTGTGATATGCCGGACAGTTGTTGTATTTTTACCCCATTTTTGGTAGCCATAATATCCGGCTATTCCCAAAATAATTATTAAAAAAATAATTTTCTTTTTGTGTTTCGCGATGGAAGGGAAGATCTTTTTCATAGCTAGTTTAGTGATTATTAAGGTTTTGTATTTGGATTAGTTCGGGTGGTAGAGGAGATGGTCCGAAACGATTTTCAATGCCGTGTTGTATCATAGGCATGTCGTCAGAATTGAGAATACGAATATCGCGGGCTATGAAAACATCTTTTTCGGGTTTCCCCACGGCAATGACAAAATTATTTTGAACAAAATGTGGAAGTTTATTTTTTTCAATTGTTGAAATATCAATAACTTTTTCACCGTGTGGTGTTCGAACGCGGATAGAGTTAGGTGTGAATGATTCGATTTTTCCAGCAATTCCGCTACGGCGAGGCTTCATTCCGCGATCAAGAAAAGGGCGAAATATTTTGGCACCGTGACCTTGTGAAAAAGTCTTTTTTTCAATTCTTTGAGCCATGCTCGTAAATGCCAGAGCTGTTCCCGAAAATAACACAATGCCGAGCGTTGTGAGTGAAAGTATCCAAACTGGTTTCTTGTAAAGTCCGCCTAACTGTCTCATAATTATCACAGTGAGAATAGTGAGCGTGATCATCACAATTGTCATGAGGTAAGGGAATGATTCGAGAAATGCGAAAAAACCTCGGTTACCAAAACTCAAATACCACAAATTATCCGTATTGTGTAAGTAGAATAAAATTAGATTGAAAAATAGTGCCGTGAGCAAGGCAGTGATGAATAACGCCCCACGCCAGCCGAATTTTTGTGCCCAAAAAATATATCGCGAGCGTAATTTCACTTTTCCCGTCGTGATGTCTCGCATGATTTTTTCTTCAATTATTTTGCTTTGGTTATTTTCCATAGGGTTGTTTTTCCAATTGTTTTTTTAGGGCTTGTTTGCCGCGCGAAATTAATGTGCCGGCGGTATTTCTCGGTACATGCATGATGTCGCTAACTTCGTCGTAAGTTTTTTCTTCGAGGTAGAACAGGATGATGGCCTCACGATATTTATCCTTTATTTTTTGGAGGGCATCGCCAATTTGGACGGAGAGGAGGCGACGGTCGGTGTCGTTTTTCAAATCTAGGCTTTCGTCTAGGATGTCCATTTCTTTTTCATCCAGTGATATTTTATTTTTATTTCTTTTTGTGTGATTCAGGGCTTCATTGTGGGCAATGCGATAAATCCATGAGGAGAATTTTTTGTTTATATCGAAGTCGTGCAGGTTTTGATAAGTTTTGATGAAAACATCTTGGATGATGTCGCTTAATTCATCAGAGTCGCGCACAAATCTACGCAAGTACCGGGTTAGTTTTGCTTCATAGCGTTTGATTATTTCAGCGTATAGATTTTGATTTTTTTCGCGAACAATCTCAATAATTTGCTCGTCGCTCAATTGGGCTGTTTCCACCATATACTATATATACAATCAAATGGGGTAAATTATTTCATTAAATCTAGCCATTTTGGGGGCAAGAAAAACCAGTTTGGCTGATTTTCAGGCTGTTTGCCGGTATTTTAGCATAGCCTAGGGAAAACAAAAAGACGCTTTTTGAGCATCTTTTTGGTCTAATTTTCAGTTAGGGAAATTAACGACGGCGAAATTTTCGACTTCGACCACCATTATTGTCACCGCCGAAAGACCTGTTTCTTCCTCGGAAGTTATTATCGAATTTTCTGCCGATATTTCCAGTTGCTACTGCTATGCCCGCACGACGTGGTGGCAGAATAGGGAGTTCGGCGAGAGGAATTGAACGGCTAATCAGTCTCTCGATTTGTTTGATGGCTGACCGCTCGTCTGGTCCGACGAAAGAAATCGCTTTCCCCGAAGTGCCGGCACGGGCAGTACGACCGATACGGTGTACATAGTCTTCCGGATTATCAGGTAAATCATAATTGATGACGAGAGAAATCCCTACCACGTCAATTCCGCGTGCCGCGATATCGGTCGCGACGAGGATGCGGTGTTTGCCGGTTTTGAAACCAGACAAAGCCGCTTGTCGCTGATTAAGCGAACGATTGGAGTGGATTTCGTCGGCGGTGTGTCCCATATTTCGGACAGCGACCGCGATTTTTTTGGCGCCATGTTTGGTGCGAGAAAAAATCAAAACTGTACCAGAATTATCCATCAGTATTTTGTCGAGAAGTTGCATACGCATATCTCTCTGTACGACAAAAATTTCTTGTTCAATCTGGGCGGCAGGCGTGCCAGCAGGAGCGACCTCAATGCGCCATGGTGTCTTCATGAATCGAGCCGCTACTTCTGCGATTGCTTTCGGCATGGTCGCGGAGAACATCATTGTCTGGCGATCTTTCGGGGCAAAATTCAGAATTTGTTTGATTTGCGGCATGAAACCAATATCGAACATTCGGTCGGCTTCATCTAGTACGATCATTTTCACTTTTTCGAGTGAAAGATTTTTTTGTTGTAAATGATCAATCAAACGTCCAGGCGTCGATACCATAATATGCGGATGACGACGAATGGCTTGGATTTGCTGGTGTGAAGATGCACCACCGATCAAAACAGCGGTGCGTAAGCCGAATTTACCGCCTATTTTCATGAGTACTTCATTCACTTGGAGGGCGAGTTCACGAGTAGGGAGCAGGATCAATCCTTGCCCCTTGTTTTGGCTGAGTAGTTGGATCATTGGGATGCCAAAAGCCAGGGTTTTCCCTGTCCCTGTCTGAGCGATGCCGACCACATCCTTACCTTCGAGCGCCGCTGGAATACATTGGTGCTGAATAGGGGTAGGGGTGGTGAATTGCAGTTGGTTCAAAACCTCGAGCAACTCTGGTTTGATACCCAGTCCATTAAAACTGGGCACAGTTTGATTCGTCTGTGTCATATACGTTAAATTAGTGACCCGACGTTCCCATGGGTCACTACGACACAGAAGATTCGAGTCTTTGACTGCTTAATACAGCCAAAATTCATTAGAATGGCGTATTATAGCACAAAATGAGAGTTTTGTCAAACTTGGGGGTGTGGTGGCGCATTCAACCCACAACGCACCACTTCATGGTAAAATACAGTTTTACGCATAACCTAGGGAATTATGTCAAAAAAAGCTGTGAATATCTCTCTGTATGAGAGACAGAAGATTGAACTTTG
>Ga0116157_10006536_pt1 | contig 10532 bp, 9 predicted proteins | sample AD_UKC048_MetaG_FD_89882 | JGI IMG/M metagenome (GOLD analysis project Ga0116157, IMG submission 89882) | Active sludge microbial communities of municipal wastewater-treating anaerobic digesters from USA - AD_UKC048_MetaG | ecosystem: Engineered > Bioreactor > Anaerobic > Digestate | place: USA... | reverse complement strand
GCAGGTCGCCGTCGATGCCCACGCCGGTCGCGTGATCGTCATCGCCGCCCTGGACAACCTGACCAAGGGCACCGCCGGCGCGGCCGTGCAGTGCCTCAACCTCGCGCTCGGCCTGCCGGAGACAACGGGCCTGCCCACCGTAGGAGTCGCGCCATGACCTGTACGGCCCCGCAGGGGTTCCGGGCGGCCGGCGTCACCGCCGGCCTCAAGCAGTCCGGCAAGCCCGACGTCGCCCTGGTCGTCAACGACGGCCCGCGGTTCGACGCGGCCGGGGTGTTCACCTCCAACCGGGTCAAGGCGGCGCCTGTCCGCTGGTGCGAGGCGCTGTTCGGGGCCGATCAGGGGCCCGGGGCGCAGCTCTCGGCGGTCATCCTCAACTCCGGCGGGGCCAACGCCTGCACCGGAGCCGAGGGCTACCAGGACACCGTGGCCACCGCCGAGCACGTCGGTTCGGTGCTGTCCCTGCCGGCCAGCCGGGTCGCGGTCGCCTCGACCGGGCTGATCGGGATGCGGCTGCCGATGGATCTGCTGCTGACCGGGGTGGGGGAGGCCCACCGGGCGCTGTCCGTCGAGGGTGGGCCGGAGGCCGCGGTGGCCATCATGACCACCGACACGGTGCCCAAGACCGTGGTCGTGCCCGGTCCCGGCTTCACCGTCGGCGGGATGGCCAAGGGCGCGGGCATGCTCGCCCCCGGGCTGGCCACCATGCTGGTGGTGCTGACCACCGACGCGGTCGCCGACGGCGCCACCCTGGACACCGCCCTGCGCCGGGCCACCCGGGTCAGCTTCGACCGCCTGGACTCCGACGGCGCGATGTCCACCAACGACACCGTGCTGCTGCTGGCCTCCGGCGCATCCGGCACCAAGGCCAGCACCGAGCAGCTCACCGCCGCGGTCACCCGGGCCTGCACCGACCTGGCCGAACAACTGCTGGCCGACGCCGAGGGCGCGACCAAGGAGATCCGGATCGAGGTGCGCGGCGCGGCCACCGAGGACGGGGCGGTCGAGGTCGGCCGGTCGGTGGCCCGCAACAACCTGGTCAAGACGGCGTTCTTCGGGCAGGACCCGAACTGGGGCCGGATCCTGGCCGCGGTCGGCACCGTCGGTCCGCACGTCGAATTCGACGCCGACGCCATCGATGTCACCCTCAACGGGGTGCAGATCTGCCGCGCCGGCGGCACCGGCGACGACCGCGACCTGGTCGACCTGACCGGGCGGCAGGCGCACGTGATCATCGACTTGCACGCCGGCACCGAGACGGCCACCGTGCTGACCAACGACCTGTCCCACGCCTACGTCCACGAGAACTCGGCCTACTCGACATGAGCACCACGCGGACCGAGTTCGAGCCCCGCGAGCTGTCCCAGCTCGAGCACGCCCGGCAGCGGGCCGAGGTGCTGGCCGACGCGCTGCCCTGGCTGCGCCGGTTCGCCGGCCAGATCGTCGTGGTCAAGTACGGCGGCAACGCGATGACCGACGACGCGCTCAAGCAGGCCTTCGCCGCCGACATGGTGTTCCTGCGCACCGTCGGCCTGCGCCCGGTGGTGGTGCACGGCGGCGGCCCGCAGATCAGCGCGATGCTCAAGCGGCTCGGCGTGCCGGGCGAGTTCAAGGGCGGCTTCCGGGTCACCACCCCGGAGACCATGGACATCGTCCGGATGGTGCTTGTCGGTCAGGTCGGCCGGGAACTGGTCAACCTGATCAACACGCACGGCCCGCTGGCCGTGGGCATGTCCGGCGAGGACGCCAACCTGTTCACCGCCGCCCGCCGGGACGTGCTGGTCGACGGGGTGCCGACCGACGTCGGGCTGGTCGGCGACGTGGTCGCGGTCAACCCGGACGCGGTCCTGGATCTGGTCGACGCCGGCCGCATCCCGGTGGTCTCCACGGTCGCCCCGGACGCGGACGGGGTGGTGCACAACGTCAACGCCGACACCGCCGCGGCCGCCCTGGCCGTCGCGCTGGACGCCGCCAAGCTGGTCATGCTCACCGACGTCGAAGGGGTCTACGCCAACTGGCCGGACCGCGGCTCGCTGCTGTCCAAGATCGGCGCGGACGCGCTGGAGGCGCTGCTGCCCAGTTTGGAGGCGGGCATGGTGCCCAAGATGGAGGGCTGCCTGCGCGCCGTCCGCGGGGGAGTGGCCGCCGCGCACGTCATCGACGGCCGCGTCCCGCACGCCGTCCTGCTGGAGATCGTCACCACCGAGGGCGTCGGCACGATGGTCCTCCCCCACCTGGAAGAACACGCATGAGCAACGCATCCGCCGGGCAGCGCTGGTCGCACGCCCTGATGAACAACTTCGGTACGCCGCCGGTCGAGCTGGTCAGCGGCCGGGGCGCCGTCGTCGTCGACGCCGACGGCCAGCAGTACCTGGACCTGCTCGGCGGGATCGCGGTCAACGCCCTGGGTCACGCGCACCCGGCGATCGTGGCCGCCGTCAGCACCCAGATCGCCACCCTGGGCCACGTGTCCAACTTCTTCACCCACCCGACCGTGCTGGACCTGGCCGAGAAGCTGCAGGACATCAGCGGGGCCGGCGAGTCCGGCCGGGTCATCTTCACCAACTCCGGGGCCGAGGCCAACGAGGCCGCGTTCAAGATGGCCCGGCTGACCGGCCGGCCGACCATCATCGCCGCCGAGGGCGCGTTCCACGGCCGCACGATGGGCGCGCTGTCCATCACCGGGCAGCCGGCCAAACGGGAGCCGTTCGAACCGATGCCGCCCGGCGCCCGGTTCGTGCCCTACGGCGACGTAGCCGCGCTGGACGCGGCGGTCGACCAGGACACCGCGGCGGTGTTCCTGGAGCCGATCCTCGGCGAGGCCGGCGTGGTGCCGGCGCCCGACGGCTACCTGGTCGCCGCCCGCCGGATCACCGCCGACCGGGGCGCGCTGCTGGTCCTGGACGAGGTGCAGACCGGCATCGGCCGGACCGGGACCTGGCTGGCCCACCAGCGGCTGGGCATCACCCCGGACATCGTCACCCTGGCCAAGGGGCTCGGCGGGGGGCTGCCGATCGGCGCCGCCATCGGCTACGGGGACGCCGCCTCGTTGCTGCAACCCGGCCAGCACGGCAGCACCTTCGCCGGCAACCCGGTGTGCGCGGCCGCGGCGCTGGCCGTGCTGCGCACCATCGAGACCGAGGGCCTGCTCGGCCATGTCGGCACGCTGGGCAAGCACCTGGCCACCGCCGTGGAAGAGCTGGGTCACCCGGCGATCGACCACGTGCGCGGCCAGGGCCTGCTGCTGGGGATCGTGCTGACCGCCCCGACCTCCGCGGCCGCCGCGCTGGCCGCCCGGCACGCCGGCTTCATCGTGAACGCCCCGGCCCCGGACGTGATCCGGCTGGCCCCGCCGCTGACCCTGACCACCGAGCAGGCCGACTCGTTCGTCGCCGCCCTGCCCGCGATCCTGGACACCGCCACCGAGGAGAAGAAATGACCACCGCGCCGGTCCGGCACTACCTGCGGGACGACGACGTCACCCCGGACGAGCTGACCGCTCTGCTGGACACCGCCGACACCTTCAAGAAGGACCGCACCGGCTACACCCCGTTGGCCGGCAAGGCGATCGCGGTGGTGTTCGAGAAGAACTCCACCCGCACCCGGCTCTCGTTCGAGGTCGGCATCGCCCAGCTGGGCGGACAGCCGGTGATCGTGGACGGCCGCACCAGCCAGCTCGGCCGCGAGGAGACGATCGAGGACACCTCCCGGGTGCTGTCCCGGTTCGTCGACGCCGTGGCCATCCGCACCTTCGCCCAGCGCCGGATCGACGCGCTGGCCGGGGTGTCCCGGGTGCCGGTGATCAACGCGCTGACCGACGAGTTCCACCCCTGCCAGGTGCTGGCCGACCTGCAGACGATCCGCGAACGCAAGGGCCGGTTGGCCGGACTCACCCTGACCTACCTGGGCGACGGGGCCAACAACATGGCCCACTCGCTGATGCTGGGCGGCGCCAACGCCGGCCTGCACGTGCGGGTCAGCGCCCCGGCCGGCTTCGATCCGCACCCGGAGTTCGTGGCCGCCGCCCGGCAGCGCGGCGCCCAGACCGGGGCCACCGTCGAGCTGATCACCGACCCGCACGCCGCGGTCGACGGCTGCGACGTGCTGGTCACCGACACCTGGGTGTCCATGGGCCAGGAGAACGACGGCCTGGATCGGGTCGGCCCGTTCCGGCCGTACCAGATCAACCGCGAGCTGCTGGCCCGGGCCAACCAGGACGCGATCGTGCTGCACTGCCTGCCCGCGCACCGCGGCTTCGAGATCACCGACGAGGTCATCGACGGCGCGTCGTCGGCGGTCTGGGACGAGGCCGAGAACCGGTTGCACGCGCAGAAGGCCCTGCTGGCCTTCCTGCTCGCCCCCGACGGGCGCTGACGGGCGCGCCGTGAACCCGTTGGCGACCAAGGCGGCCCGGCACGGCCGGATCACCGATCTGATCCGCGACCACGAGATCCGCTCGCAGACCGAGCTGATGGCATTGCTGTCGCAGGCCGGCCTGTCGGTCACCCAGGCCACCCTGTCCCGGGACCTGGAGGAGCTCGGCGCGCTCAAGCTGCGCGGCGTGGACGGCGGCCCGCCGGTCTACCGGATCCCCGAGGACGGGCATCCGCGGCCGATGGCGGGCGGCACCGACCGGCTCGCGCGGTTGCTCGGCGAGCTGCTGCTGTCCTTCGACGGCTCGGCCAACCTGGCCGTGCTGCGCACCCCGCCGGGGGCCGCGCAGTACCTGGCGTCGGCCATCGACCGGGCCAGCCTGGCCGATATCGTCGGCACCATCGCCGGTGACGACACCATCCTGGTCGTCGCCCGGGACGGCCTGACCGGGGCCCAGGTCGGCCGGATGCTCGCGGGCCTGGCCGCCGGGGACTCCGCCGGGGATGCCTGAGCCCGCCGGCCGGGCCTGAACCGCCGTCCACCCGCCTTTCCGCATCACCCTGCGCCGCCGTCCGGGCGGCCCGACCCGCACAGATAGGCTGCCTGCTCGTGTCCAAAGTTCTTGAGTCGCTGCCCCAGGGGCAAAAGGTCGGCATCGCGTTCTCCGGCGGTCTGGACACCTCGGTGGCCGTCGCCTGGATGCGCGAGAACGGCGCCGTGCCCTGCGCGTACACCGCCGACCTGGGCCAGTACGACGAGCCGGACCTGTCCGGCGTGCCGGGCCGGGCCCAGGAATACGGCGCCGAGATCGCCCGCATCGTCGACTGCCGGGCCGCCCTGGTCGAGGAGGGCTTCGTCGCCCTGGCCTGCGGGGCGTTCCACATCCGGTCGGCCGGGCTGACCTACTTCAACACCACCCCGCTCGGCCGGGCCGTCACCGGCACCCTGCTGGTGCGGGCGATGGCCGACGACGAGGTCGACATCTGGGGCGACGGGTCGACCTACAAGGGCAACGACATCGAGCGGTTCTACCGCTACGGCCTGCTGGCCAACCCGCGGCTGCGCATCTACAAGCCCTGGCTGGACCGGCAGTTCGTGGCCGAGCTGGGCGGCCGGGCCGAGATGAGCGAGTGGCTGCTGGCCCGCGGCCTGCCCTACCGGGCCTCGGCCGAGAAGGCCTATTCCACCGACGCCAACATCTGGGGGGCCACCCACGAGGCCAAGCGGCTGGAGCACCTTGACGCCTCGGTCGAGCTCGTGCAGCCGATCATGGGCGTGGCGCACTGGGACCAGTCGGTCGAGATCGCCCCCGAAGAGGTCACCGTCGCCTTCGAGCGCGGCCGGCCGGTGGCGATCAACGGGGTCAGCCTCGACCCGGTCGAGCTGGTGCTGGAGGCCAATGCGATCGGCGGCCGGCACGGCCTGGGGATGAGCGACCAGATCGAGAACCGGATCATCGAGGCCAAGTCGCGCGGCATCTACGAGGCGCCGGGCATGGCGCTGCTGTTCATCGCCTACGAGCGGCTGGTCAACGCCATCCACAATGAGGACACCGTCGCCGCCTATCACGATCAGGGCCGCCGGTTGGGCCGGCTGCTCTACGAGGGCCGCTGGCTGGACCCGCAGGGCCTGATGCTGCGCGAATCGCTGCAGCGGTGGGTCGGCTCGGCGATCACCGGGTCGGTCACCCTGCGGCTGCGGCGTGGCAACGACTACACGATCGTGGACACCACCGGCCCCGACCTGTCCTACCACCCGGACAAGCTGTCGATGGAGCGGGTGGCCGAGGCCGCGTTCGGGCCGGGCGACCGGATCGGGCAGCTGACCATGCGCAACCTGGACATCGCCGACACCCGCGCCAAGCTCGAGCTGTACGCCGGCCTGGGGCAGCTGGACACCCAGCACACCCTGGTCGGCACCCTGCGCCCCGGGCAGGCCGCGGCGATCGCCGGTCAGCCGGCCGACGTGCAGGCCCCGGAGCTGGAGGCCATCGAGCAGGCCAGCGACAGCGCCGCCATGGACGCCGGGACCGACTGATCCATGTCCGCCCCTTCCGAGACGCCCGAACCGGTCGCTGCCGTCATTGCCGGGACCACCGCTGCGGCACCGCTGTGGGGCGGCCGGTTCGCCTCCGGCCCGTCCCCCGAGATGGCGGCGCTGAGCCTGAGCACGCACTTCGACTGGGTGCTGGCCCCGTACGACATCGCCGGCTCCCGGGCGCACGCCCGGGTACTGCACCGGGCCGGCCTGCTCACCGCCGACGAGCTCGACGGCATGCTGGCCGCGCTGGACGCACTGGCCGCCGACGTGGCCTCGGGCGCGTTCGGCCCGGTGCCGGCCGACGAGGACGTGCACACCGCACTGGAACGGGGCCTGCTGGACCGGGCCGGCAAGGACCTGGGTGGCAAGCTGCGGGCCGGCCGGTCGCGCAACGACCAGGTCGCCACCCTGTACCGGATGTACCTGCGCGACCACGCCCGGCGCGTCGGCGTGCTGGTCGCCGACCTGCAGGCCGCCCTGCTCGACCAGGCCGAGGCGCACCCGGGCGCGGCGATGCCCGGCCGCACCCACTTCCAGCACGCCCAGCCCGTGCTGCTGGCCCATCACCTGGCCGCTCACGCGCAGGCGTTGGCCCGGGACCTGGACCGGATCCGGGACTGGGACCGGCGGGCCGCGGTGTCCCCGTACGGCTCGGGTGCGCTGGCCGGCTCGTCGCTGGGGCTCGACCCGGCGGCCATCGCGGCCGAGCTGGGCTTCGACGCCCCGGCGCCGAACTCGATCGACGCGACCGCCTCGCGCGACTTCGCCGCCGAGCTGGCGTTCGTGCTGGCGATGATCGCGGTGAACGTGTCCCGGTGGGCCGAAGAGGTCATCGTCTTCACCACCGCCGAGTTCGGCTACGCGCGGTTGGACGACGCGTTCGCGACCGGGTCCTCGATCATGCCGCAGAAGAAGAATCCGGACACCGCCGAGCTGGCCCGGGGCAAGGCCGGCCGGCTGGTCGGCAACCTCACCGGGTTGCTGGCCACGCTCAAGGCGTTGCCGCTGGCCTACAACCGGGACCTGCAGGAGGACAAGGAACCGCTGATCGATTCGGTCGCCCAGCTGGAGTTGCTGCTGCCGGCCGTCGTCGGGATGACGGCGACGCTCCGGTTCGACACCGCGCGGATGGCCCAGATGGCCCCGGCCGGGTTCTCGCTGGCCACCGACGTCGCCGAGTGGCTGGTGCGGCAGGGGGTGCCGTTCCGGGTCGCGCACGAGGCGGCCGGCCGCTGCGTCGCCGTCGCCGAGGCCGGGGACAAGGAACTGATCGACCTGACCGACGACGAACTGGCCGCGATCGACCCCGCATTGACCCCGGCCGTCCGGGAGGTGCTCACCGTCGACGGGTCCCTGGCCTCCCGGGACGCGGTCGGCGGGACCGCGCCGGTCCGGGTGCGCGAGCAGATTGCCGACCTGCGGGCGCGGGGCGCCGCCGACCGGGAGTGGTTGGGCTGACCGGGTGCGACTCGGCCGAACGCTGACGCGACGGTTCTTCGCCCGCGACGTGACCGTGGTCGCCCCCGACCTGATCGGCCGGGTGCTGGTCAGCACGACCGAGCAGGGCCCGGTGGCCGTCCGGCTCACCGAGGTCGAGGCCTACGCCGGCCCGCTGGATCCGGCCTCGCACGCCTACCGCCGGACCGCCCGCTCCGAGATCATGTACGGCCGGGCCGGGCACCTGTACGTCTATTTCGTCTACGGGATGCACTGGTGCGCCAACCTGGTGACCGGCCCCGACGGCACCGCCTCGGCCGTGTTGCTGCGGGCCGGCGAGGTGGTCGACGGGTTGCCGCTGGCCTGGGCCCGGCGGCCGGGCGCCCGCCGCGAGCGGGATCTGGCCCGGGGGCCGGCCGGGCTGGCCGCCGTCCTCGGGCTGACCGGCCCGGACACCGGCCTGGATGTGTGCGACCCGGCCGGCCGGCTGCTCGTCCGCGCCGGCGACGGCCACCCGGTCACCGTGGCGGCCGGCCCGCGGGTCGGCGTCTCGACCGCCGCGGACGTGCCCTGGCGGTTCGTGGAGACCGGCAACCCGACGGTCAGCGCGTACCGCCGGGGGACGCGGGCGACCCGGGGGTCGGTGGGGACAGTCGGCTGATGTGAGTTCGCCGGCCCTCACCTGCCAGGATGGGACGGTGCCTGAGACCGCTGCCGTGACCGACCTGGACCCGACCGCGAGTGCGGCCCCACCTTCGGTGCTCGACGAGTTGCGCTGGCGCGGGCTGGTCGCGCTGACCACCGACGAGCACGCCCTCGCGCAGGCGTTGGCCGCCGGACCGATCACCGCCTACTGCGGCTTCGATCCGACCGCGCCCAGCCTGCACTTCGGCAACCTGGTGCAGTTGATCGTGCTGCGTCACCTGCAACGGGCCGGGCACCGGGTGATCTGCCTGGTCGGCGGCTCGACCGGGCTCATCGGCGATCCCCGGCCGACCGCCGAGCGGGTGCTCAAGACCAAGGAACAGACCGCCGAGTGGGTCGACCGGATCCAGCAGCAGGTGCGCCCGTTCCTGGAGTTCGCCGGGTCCAACCCGGCGATCATGGTCAACAACCTGGACTGGACGGCGCCGATGAGCGCCCTGGATTTCCTGCGGGAGATCGGCAAGCACTTCCGGGTCAACACCATGCTGCGCAAGGACGCGGTGGCCGCCCGGCTGGCCAGCGACGAGGGCATCAGTTACACGGAGTTCAGCTACCAGCTGTTGCAGGGAATGGACTACCTGCACCTGTTCCGGGAGTACGGCTGCACCCTGCAGACCGGTGGCCAGGACCAATGGGGCAACCTCACCGCCGGGACCGACCTGATCCGGCGGGCCACCGGGGAGTCGGTCCACTTGCTGGCCACCCCGTTGATCACGGACAGTCATGGCCAGAAGTTCGGCAAGTCCGAGGGCAACGCCGTGTGGCTGTCCCCGGAGATGACCAGTCCGTACGCGTTCTACCAGTACTGGTTGGGCGTGGAGGACGCCTCGGTGGGGCAGCTGCTCCGGGTCTTCACCGACCGCGGACCCGACGAGATCGCCGACCTGGAACGGCAGACCGCCGAGCGCCCACAGGCCCGGGCCGGGCAACGCGTCCTGGCCGGCGACGTCACCACGCTGGTGCACGGGGCGGCGGCCACCGACGCGGCCATCGCGGCCAGCGCCGCCCTGTTCGGGCGCGGCGATCTGGCCTCGGTCGACCAGCCGACCCTGCGGGCCGCGCTCACCGAGGCCGGGCTGCACCAGGTGTCCGGTGAGGTGCCGACGGTGGCCGCGCTGCTGGTGGCCGCCGGGCTGGTCAAGTCGTTGTCCGAGGCCCGGCGGGTCGTGGCCGAGGGCGGGGCGAGCGTCAACAACGTGCGGGTGGGCGAGGCCGATCACGTGCCGGTGGCCAACGAGCTGCTGCACGGCCGGTACCTGGTGCTGCGACGGGGCAAGCGCTCGGTCGCCGGGATCGAGCTCGATGCCGGGTCCGGGAGTGCCGCCGAAACCGACATTCAGGCCTGAATCGGTGCCCGGACAGGCGATTTGACTTCGACGGCGGCCACCGCCTAACGTTCTCCTCGCTCCTGGGGAACCGCACAGGGACCGGATCTGATCCGGTGTGGCTGGACGGCCCGGAGCATCCCCTGATCAGGCCGATGCCGGTGCTGAGCGGCCGTTTGACTCGGTCGATCAACGCAGGTAAGGTAGATCGCGCTCCTGGGGAACCGCACAGGGACCGGATCTGATCCGGTGTGGCTGGACGGCCCGGAGCACCACCCCGATAGGTAAAGAGCTTTCTGATCGCGTGCGAACAGAAAGTGCGCGAAGCATGCTTCATGCCAATCGAGGTGCCGCGAGATCGAGCGATTTGCAATCGCCCGGAGGAGCGGGTAAGTTAGTTGAGGTTTTGCCCCTGAGATGTCCGTAAGGCCATCAAAGGTGCGTGTCCGTTCTTTGAGAACTCAACAGCGTACCGATAGTCAGTGCCAAATGTTTTTGTTTGGTGTTGTTTGCCGGATTGTCTGCCCTTTTGTGGGGTGGGTGGTTTGGTGTTGGATTTTGAATGGGTCAGTTTGGCTCGTTTGGGGTTCAGGTTTTCTCTTTGTTGACTGTGGCCCTTTTGGGGTCTGGTTATATGCATTCGATGGAGAG
>Ga0116157_10006534_pt1 | contig 10533 bp, 11 predicted proteins | sample AD_UKC048_MetaG_FD_89882 | JGI IMG/M metagenome (GOLD analysis project Ga0116157, IMG submission 89882) | Active sludge microbial communities of municipal wastewater-treating anaerobic digesters from USA - AD_UKC048_MetaG | ecosystem: Engineered > Bioreactor > Anaerobic > Digestate | place: USA... | reverse complement strand
GGCGGCAGAACGCGGAGGCGGACGCGGCGGCGGCGTGGGAACCGCGGCGGGCGAACCGGATGGACGGACGAGGAAGGGGAGCGGGCGACCCGGGGCCCGGTCGAGAGGTCCGGCGCACTCGACCCGTGCGCAGTTCAGGTGCTGGTGGATGGTTCGTTCAGGCGCTGAAGGTCAGGCGGGCGGGGGCGAGCACCAGCGGATCCGGGACCGCGGTCGGCACGATCGCATCGGCCGGGTAACGGTGGATCTGGCCGAGCTGATCGGTGATGGTCACGCTGTTGCCGCGGTTGCGAATCTCGGTCACCACGTGCGGCGGGCGCTCGGCCGCGGGCCGCCACAGGTCACCGGGGGCCAGGTGCCCCACATGGTGCAGCGTCTCGGTGTAGCCGCCGCGGGGCGTGGAGCGCGCGCGGTGCTGGTGGACGGCCGCGGCGTTGCCGAGGGTCAGACACATGGCGCCTCCATTGGGTCGTGCGCGTGGTTCCTCGTCCTCGCCCGACGACGGAATGTCGGTGCAAGGCAATCTCCGAATGCTGAACGACCGGGGACGAGAAATCCACCTGAACGGGGGTGTGTGCCACGTGGCCAACGTCACGTTTCCGCCGGGCCGGGATCGGCCGAAAAGTCCCGCCCGGGGCCGACGTTCGGGCGCTGCCGGCCGGTGCGTCGGCTCCGGCGCCCGGAGCTGCGACAACGCTGTCGCCGAGGCCGCGCGGCCGGCGCCCGTTCGGGACTGGCCGGGCCCGCACCTGCTGGGTGCGGCCGACCGGTGCGCGCCGCCGGCACTGTGATTCGTGTCGCAGGGGTGATGGACGTCACGACCAGGGTGTTCATGGTGGTCGCCATATGCGGTGTCGGCCATTGGCCCTTTCCGGGCGCAAACCGCCCTGATTCACCTTTGCTCTTTCCCGTCGGCTACTTCACCTCGACGGCCGTGCCGACCAGCACCCGCTGGCCGGAGGAGGCCTGATCGCCGTCGGCCTGTTCCTGGGTCACGGTCATGGTCGGGAACGCCTCGGGTGAGACCCCCGACCAGAGCACGACGTCGGTGCCGTCGTTGAAGGTGCCGATCGGCACCAGCACGCCGTCGGCGTTGCGCAGCCAGCCCTGATAGAAGCGTCCGTTGTCCAGCCGCGGCAGCCCGGTTGCGGTCAGGGTGATCTCCCAGCCGGAGTCCTTCCGGACCATCACGGCCTGGCCGGACGCGGTCGGGGCCAGGTCGGTGGCGGCCAGGGCCACGTCGAACGTCCGCTCGCCGGCCGGGCGCAGCACCAGCACCCCGCCGGCCACCACCGCGACGATGGCGGCCGCGACCCCCACCCAGACCGCCGGGCGGCGCCAGCCGGACCGGGAAGCCCGGCGGCGGCGGGCGGCGGCCAGCTGGTCCGCGGGTGGAGCGCTCTGGGGCCGGTCGCCGATCTGGTCGCCGATCTGGTCGCGGGCCCGGGCGCCGGACTCGGCGGCGATGGCGGCGACCACCGCGTCCTCCAGCTCGGCCGGCGGCTCGGCCCACAGCGTCGGGTCGGCCAGCAGGTCGCGCAGCTCGTCGAGTTCGGCCTGATCGGCTGCGGTCAGCCGGACGTCGCGGTCACCGGTCAGGTAGTCGATCCGGGCGCGGTCGGTCGCGCTGCCGGCCGCCCCGTCCGGGGGTCGGCGATCGTCGTCGGTGGAACCGGGGTCGGGAGCCACGGGGTGCTCACCTCCTCTCGCAGGGTAGTGGCGCAGCGCGCCGGACGTTTCGGGTCAGGTCGGGTCGGGTCGGGTCAATCGAATCCTTCCCGCAGGTAGCCGAGCCGGCCGGCCAGCTTCTTGTGGGCCCGGAACGATCGGGACTTCACCGTGCCCACCGGAACGCCCAGCCGCTGCGCGACCGCGGTCTGGCTCAGGCCTTCCAGGTGCTGCAGCTGGATGATCTGGCGTTCGTCCGCGGGCAGCTCGTCCAGCGCCTGGCGCACCTGCCAGGCGTCGTAGGTCCGTTCGATGGCGACCGGTTCCTGCACCAGGGCCGGATGCGCGGCCGGCACGTCGTCCAGGTCGGAACTGGCCTGGCGGTGCTCCTGCCGGTAGACGTCGATGGCCGTGCGCCGGGCGATGGTGGCCAGCCAGGGCGCCAGGTCCCGACCGGGGTCGACGGTGTGCGCGGACCGCCAGGCCTTGAGGAACGTCTGCTGGGCGGCGTCCTCGGCCAGTTGCGGGTCGCCGAGCTGATTGCGGCACACCGCATAGACCAGGCGGCCGTACTCCCGGTAGACCGCCCGGACCGCGTCGGACTCGCCCGCGCGGAACCGCGCGTGCTCCGCCTGGGTCAGCACCTGACCAAGGGTAGGCCAGTTTGTCCGGTTCGCCGCGATGGTCGGCACCGGTATCCGACCCGGCTGCGGCACCCGCGCGGGTGGTCATGCCCGCTGATACGAGCAACCGGGTGAAATCGGTTCTCGACCGGGCCACCCCGGCCGCGCGGGTGAACACACCGACCGACCGACCCGAACGCGACTGTCCTTCTACACTGGACCAGCGGCTGGTCACGGGTGGTCCGGTCGGTGGGTTGGGGAGGAGACGCGACGATGAGCGCCGATCCGACCCCTGGCGACGACCTGTTCGCGCCGAGCCTGGTGGAGGCGACCACCCGCCGGTTGCGCAACGAGATTCTCTCCGGCGCGTTGGCTCCCGGCGAGCGGATCATCGAAGAGCAGATCTGCCAACGCTTCTCGATCAGCCGGGCGCCGGTACGCGAATCCCTGCGGCTGCTGGTCCAGCAGGGACTGGTCGAACACCTGCCGCGGCGGGGGGCCCGGGTGGCCACCTGGTCGGAGGAGGACATCCGGCAGCTGTTCGAGATCCGCGCGGTGCTCGAGCGGCACGCCATCATCACGGCCATGCCGCTGGTCTTCGACGCTGGGGACGACCCGCTGGCGCCGGTGCGAGCGCGGCTGGAGCAGATGCGGGCGGCCGAGGAATCGGACGACGAGCTCGAACGCGACGACGCGCACCGCGCCTTCCACGCGGCCATCGTCGCGCTGGCCGGCAACCGGCAGCTGGATCTGACCCTGGAACCCATTTTGATCAAGTTGCAGCGCCCGATGGCGATCAACCTGCGGCTGGAGGCCAACCTGGTCGGCCCGGGGGAGGGCATCCGGCGGCACGCGGCCCTGGTCACCGCGCTGGAGAGCAACGACACCGACGTGGTGCTGGCCGCCCTGGCCGAGCATGGCGGTCAGCGGTATCTGCAGTACCGGCGGGACGCCGCCGCCGTCGCCGGCTGATCGCCCCGGACCGCGCGCCATGGCCACCGATGACGGCGCAATGCAGTGTTTACACACGGAGCGGTTTCGGGATACATCGATTGTCGACAATCGACGCATGTCGAAGCGCCCGGCTCCGGGACCGGCCGACGGTCCCACGATCGACGACCTGACCACCGCCTACCGAACTGCCGCCACCACCGTCTCCGACGTCGTGGACGGGGTCCTGGCCAGCATCGCCGACCGCGGTGACGACGGCACCTGGATCAGCGTGGCCGAACGCAGCGAGCTGCTGCTACGGGCCAAGCAGCTCGAGGCCGCCGACCCGGCAAGCCTTCCGCTGTACGGCATCCCGTTCGGGGTCAAGGACAGCATCGACGTCGCCGGGGTGCCGACCACGCTGGCCTGCCCGGACTATGCCTACCGGGCGACGCAGACCGCGCCGGTGGTGGAGCGGCTCATCGAGGCCGGCGCGATCTACGTCGGCAAGACCAATCTCGACCAGTTCGCCACCGGGCTCAACGGCACCCGCACGCCCTACCCGGTGCCGCGCAGCGTGTTCGGCGGCGAGCTGATCTCCGGCGGGTCCAGCTCGGGGTCCGCGCTGGCGGTGGCCTCCGGTCAGGTGCCGTTCGCGGTGGCCACCGACACGGCCGGCTCCGGGCGGGTGCCGCCGGCCCTCAACGGCATCGTCGGCCTCAAACCGTCCCGCGGCCTGATCAGCACCGTCGGCCTGGTGCCGGCCTGCCGTTCGCTGGACTGCATCAGCCTGATGGCCCGGAACGTGCCGGACATCGCGACGGTGCTCGACGTCGTCGCCGCCCCGGACGACCGGGATCCCTTCACCCGGTTGCGCCGCCGCGAGGCCCCGGACCCCGGCACCCTGCGGATCGGCCTGCCCGACCCCGGTGAGCTGGAGTTCTTCGGGGACGCGCCGATGCGGGATGCCCACCTGGCCGCGCGGGCCCGGATCGGCCGCGATTTCGAGCGGGTGGTGACCGCGCCGTTCGGACCGTTCCTGGCCGCGGGGGAGTTGCTCTACCAGGGCCCCTGGGTGGCCGAGCGGCTGGCCGAGTTCGGCGACTTCCTGGCCGAGCACCCGGACGCGGTGCTCCCGGTGATCAGCACGATCCTGCAGGGCGGCGGGCGGTACTCCGCGGTGGACGTCTTCGCCGCCGAGCACCGGCTGGGCGAGCTCAAGACGCAGGTCCGGCAGTTGTGGCGGGCCATGGACGTGCTGGTGCTGCCGGCCATCGGCACCACCTTCACCGTCGATCAGGTGCTCGCCGATCCGATCGCCACCAACACGATGCTGGGCCACTACACCCACTTCGGCAATCTGCTGGACCTGTGCGCGGCGGTCGTGCCGGCCGGGTTGACCGCCGACGGGCGGCCGGCCGCGCTGATGGTGCTGGGTCCGGCCCTGGCCGACGACCGCGTGCTGGCCGTCGCCGCGGCGCTGTCCGGCGACCTCGTCCCGGCCGCCGCGCCGCCGCCGGGCCGGTCCCGCCCGGGCGAGGTCACCCTGGCCGTGGTCGGGCACCATCTGTCCGGCCAGCCCCGGTGCGCCGACCTGCTCGACCGGGGCGGCCGGCTGCTGGCCACCACGACGACCGCCGAGAGCTACCGGTTGCTGCGGACCGGCGGGCCCACGCCCGTCCCGGTCCTGGTGACCACCCCGGAATCCGGGGCCGCCATCGAGGTCGAGCTCTGGGGACTACCGGCGGCCGCCCTCCCCGAGATCCTGGCCCGCTCCAGCCCGTCGGTGTGCCTGGGCCGGGTCGCGCTGGCCGACGGCCGCACCGAGATCGGTTTCGTCGCCGACACCAGTGCCCTGGACGACGAGGACCTCGCCGACATCACCGCTTTCGGCGGGTGGCGGGCTTATCTGGCCGCCCGCTAGCCCGTACCCGAGCACATCACGACCCCGCGCAGCGCCGCGCACCGCACCACCCCCGCCCGCCCATCATCCTGGGAGCGCCCGTGTCCGACCCCATCACCGTCCCGGCCCAGCCCGGCCCCTTCCCGTTCGACGTCGCGAGCACCGCGTTGGTCGTCATCGACATGCAGCGAGACTTCCTGCTGCCCGGCGGTTTCGGTGAGACTCTGGGCAACGACGTCGCCTTGTTGCGCCAGGTCGTCCCCCCACTGGTCGAGCTGCTGGCCGCCGCTCGGGCGGCCGGGATGCTGGTCATCCACACCAGAGAGGGCCACGAACCGGATCTCTCGGACTGCCCACCGGCAAAGTTGCGACGAGGCAAGCCGTCCGCCCGGATCGGGGACCCGGGGGCGCTGGGCCGCATCCTCATCCGGGGTGAGTACGGCCACGACATCATCGACGAGCTCGCCCCGATCGCGGGCGAGATCGTCATCGACAAGCCGGGCAAGGGGGCGTTCTATGCCACCAGCTTCGGGGACGTGCTTGCCGAGCACGGCATCACCCACCTGATCGTCACCGGGGTGACGACCGAGGTGTGCGTGCACACCACCGTCCGGGAGGCCAACGACCGCGGGTACGACGCCCTGGTGGTGTCCGACTGCGTCGGTTCCTACTTCCCGGAGTTCCAGCAGATCGGCCTGCAGATGATCGCCGCGCAGGGCGGAATCTTCGGCTGGGTGGCCGATTCCGCGGCCGTCATCGCCGGGCTGAGCGCCGGAACCGCACTGGAGACCGCCGGCGCCCCGCACACCGCGCTGGCCGGCTGACCACCCCGCGTCACCCCCATCTCGAGGGAGAACCCATGAACCTCACCGGCTTCAAATCGTCGGCGTCCTCGGACGGCTCACTCAAACTGCCCTACTGGACCAAGGGCGAGACCAACGCGTTCTTCGGCCTTGGCTTCAACATCCTGGTCAACGTGCTGACGCTGACCGCGCTGCTGCTGTTCGTGGTGCAGATGCCGGCCGCCTCGGTGCTCGGCACCGTGCTGCCCGCCCTGGGCATCGCCATGCTGGTCGGCAACGTCTACTACACGTTCCTGGCCCGCCGGCTGGCCCGCAAGGAGAACCGGACCGACGTCACCGCGCTGCCCTACGGGCCCAGCGTGCCGCACATGTTCATCGTCGTGTTCGTCATCATGCTGCCGATCTTCCTGTCCACCGGCGATCCGGTTCGGGCCTGGGAGGCCGGCCTGGCCTGGGCGTTCATCATCGGCGTGATCGTGCTGATCGGTGCCTTCATCGGACCGTTCATCCGCAAGATCACCCCGCGGGCGGCGATGCTGGGCACCCTGGCCGGCATCTCGATCACCTTCATCTCGATGCGGCCGGCCGCCCAGATCTGGGACGCCGCCTGGATCGGGCTGCCCGTGCTGGGCATCATCCTGGTCGGCTTCTTCACCAACATGCGGCTGCCCGGTGGCATCCCGGTCGGCCTGGCCGCGCTGCTGGTCGGCACCGCGATCGGCTGGATCGGCGGCTACATGTCGGTGCCGGACGTGCAGGCGGCGGTCAGCCAGATCGCCTTCGCCGTGCCCAGCCTGCACTTCGACCTGCTGTTCACCGGTCTGGGCAACCTGGCCCCGCTGCTGGCCACCGCCATCCCGCTGGGCGTCTACAACTTCGCCGAGGCGATGAGCAACGTGGAAAGCGCCGCGGCGGCCGGGGACAGCTACAACCTGCGCAGCGTGCTGCTGGCCGACGGGGCCGGCGCCATCGTCGGGTCCGCGCTGGGCTCGCCGTTCCCGCCGGCGGTCTACATCGGCCACCCGGGCTGGAAGGCGGCCGGCGGGCGCGGTTCGTACTCGATGGCCAGCGGCATCCTGATCGCGGTGCTGTGCTTCCTGGGCCTGTTCGGAGTGCTCAACACCCTGCTGCCGATCCCGGCGATCGTGCCGATCCTGCTCTACATCGGCCTGCTGATCGGCGCCCAGGCCTTCCAGTCGGTGCCCAAGATCCAGGCCGCCGCGGTGGTCGCCGCCATCCTGCCCAACCTGGCCCAGTGGGGGACCGGCCTGATCGACAACGCGCTGGCCGCGGCCGGTACCTCGGCCGACCAGGTCGGCGAGGCCGCCCTGACCAACGCCGGGCTGGTCTACCACGGGCTCAAGGTCTTCGGCGAGGGTGCCGTGCTGGCCGGCATGGTGCTGGGCTCCATCGTGGCGTTCCTGCTGATGCGCAACTTCTACGCCTCGGCGGCGGCCGCCGGGGTCGGCGCGGCGCTGTCCTGGATCGGGCTGATCCACGCCGAGCAGGTGCAGTGGGCGGCGCGCCCGCAGGTCGCGCTGGGCTACGCGATGCTGGCCATCGTGCTGCTGGCCTTCGCCGTGCACAAACGGAACGAGCCGGCGTCGGCCGAACTCGACCCGGAGGTGCCGGCCGAGGCCTGATGCCAACCCCACCCGACCGACCCGTCCCGGCCGCAGACCCCGACTGCGGCCGGGACGCCGTGCGCTCCGGTCGGGCCCGGACGGCGGCATCGGTAGGCTCGCCTTCGTGCCGCCCATCCGTCATCCCCTGTTCGACCCGATGCATCCGGGCCGGCTGCACCGGCCCCCCTTCCCGCTCTCGCCGCTGGACGAGAACGAGCAGGTGGTGCTGGTCGACGAGGCCGGCACACCGATCGGAACGGCCGACAAGGCCACCGTGCACGGCGCCCACACGCCGCGGCACCTGGCGTTCTCCTGCTACGGGTTCCGCGCCGACGGGCGGCTGCTGGTCACCCGCCGGGCCCACGACAAGGCGACCTTCCCCTCGGTCTGGACCAACACGGCGTGCGGCCACCCGGCGCCGGGGGAGACCCCGGCCCAGGCCGCGACCCGCCGCCTTCGTTACGAGCTGGGGGTGCATCCGCGCGAGCTGACCATGGCCCTGCCGGACTTCTCCTACCGCGCGTTCGACGGGACGGTCGAGGAGAACGAGCTGTGCCCGGTGCTGGTCTGCCGGATCGACGACGACCCGCAGCCCCGCGCCGACGAGGTCGGCGAGTGGGCCTGGTGGAGCTGGGCGCAGTTCCTGGCCGCCGCGGCCGACCCGGAGAGCGGGTTGTCGCCCTGGTCCCGAGAGCAGGCCCCGCAGCTGGACGCGGTGCTGGGCCGGATCGGGGACGACGGAGGCCCCGGCCGCTAGCCGGCCAGTTCGGCCAGCTTGGTCGCGGTGTTCCAGTTCCGCAGCGTGACCGCGGTGCCCAACGCCTTGTCCCAGTTGACCTTCCACAGCGTCGACTTGGAGATGCCGTTCGGGCACCACAGGTACAGGTGACCCGCGGCGAAACGGGCCTCGTCGGGTGCGGTGTCGGCATCGTCGGCCAGCTCGGGCACCGCCGCCACGGTTTCCTGGCTCGGCGTGTCGTCCAGGAACCCGAGGAAGTGCTTGGACCCGTCGGTGGCCCGCGGGCCGAACGGGTCGGCCTCGATCGCCGCGGCCAGCTGGGTGGGGGTGCGGACCAGCACCCGCGCGGTGACCTTGAGCTGCTCGGTCATGGCCTGCTCGATGGCCGTGGCCAGCGCGGCGCTCGATCCGGGCGCGCTGAACACGGCGTTGCCGCTCTGCAGCAGGGTGCGGACGTCGCCGTAGCCCAGGTCGGTCAGCAACGCGCGCAGGTCAGCCATCGCCACCCGCTTGTTGCGCCCGACGTTGATCCCGCGGATCAGGGCGATGTGCAGGCCGGCCACGTCAGCTCACCAACGCCGGGGCCGGATCGGCGATCGGGGCCGGGCCCCGGGTCACGCTGCGACAGGCCAGCGGGCCCCGGGCCACGCCGGCGGCGACCCGGCGCAGGGACTCCAGGGCGGGCGCGATGTGCGGCTGGTCGGCGGTGCCGGCCCGGGTCTGCACGCTGATCCGGCGAACCGGGCTGACCCCGGCGACGGGTCGCAGCACGATCGGTTCGTGCACGGCCTCGGGTTGGGCGAGCCGGGGGAGCAGGCTGACCCCGTGGCCGGCCGCGACCAGCCCGACCACGCCGACGAATTCGTCGGCGTAGTGGCGGGCGCGCGGGGAGAACCCGGCCCGTTCGCAGGCGTCCCGGCTCAGCTGCCAGCACGGCACCCCGGGGTTGGCCAGGATCCAGTCCTCGTTGGCCAGATCGGCCAGCTCGATCTCGGCGCGATCGGCCAGCGGGTGATCGAACGGCAGGGCCACGTCCATCACGTCGTCGAGCAGGTGCTCGGAGTGGACCCGTTTGTCGTCCGAGCCGGGCAACAATTCGGTGGTGGCCAGGTTCATGCAGATGTCCACCCGTCGCCCCAGCAGGGCGTCCAGCGCATCCTCCGGCTGCACCTCGCGCAGTTCCACCCGGATCCGGGTCCGGGTGGACAGGTCGGACACCAGCGGCACCGCCAGGGCTTTCACCGCGGAGCTGAACGTGCCCACCCGGACCGTGCCGGCGTCCCCCCGCCGGAAGGCGGCCAGGTCCGACTCGGCGTGTTCCAGGTGGGTGAAGATCTGGTGCGCGTGCTGCAGCAGCAGTTGGGCGGCCTCGGTAAGCCGGACCCGGCGCCCGTCCGGTTCCAGCATGGCCGTGCCGGCCTCCTTGGACAACGCGGCCAGCTGCTGGGACACCGCGGACGGGGTGAGGTGGACGGCGGCGGCGGTGGCGGCGATGGTGCCGCACCGATCGAGCTCCCGCAGGATCTCCAGCTTGCGGACATCAATCATGCAGTGCATCTTACGCATTCGCGGAAGAAGAAACAGATGGACGGGGGGTTTTTTTGGGACCACGCTGAAGCCATGACCGCCGCCCTGATCGTCCTGGCCCTGTTCCTCCTGCTGGCCGTCGCCGGCCCCCGGTTCGGCACCGACAGCCGTCGGCCCCGAGGCTGGGCCGAGCGCGACCCCGACACCGCCCTGTGGTCCGATCCCGGGGTGGCGCACCTGCGCTGAGTGCGGTGGCCGGGCAGCGCGGCTCGGCCACCCGGGGGTGGCGTCACACCCACCCCACAGTGCACAATGTCAACAAGCGACACGCAGACCGCCGCCGAATCGTCACGTCCACGTTGGGGAAGAACGATGGAAGTGCGAGCGGAGGTGGACGGTAGTGACTCGTGGAGTGGTGTATGTGCACTCGGCGCCCGCGGCGATCTGCCCGCACGTCGAGTGGGCGATGGCCAGCGTCACCGGGGGACGGGTGACGTTGTCGTGGACGGCGCAGCCGGCGTCGCCGGGGTCGCTGCGGGCCGACGCATCCTGGTCCGGCGCTCCGGGCACCGCCGGGAAGCTGGCCAAGGCGCTCAAGGCGTGGCCGATGCTGCGGTTCGAGATCACCGAGGAAGCCAGCCCGGGTGTCGATGGCGAACGGATCTGCCATCTCCCGGGCCGGGGGATCTGGCGGGCGGCCATGTCGGCCAACGGC
>Ga0116157_10006521_pt1 | contig 10546 bp, 10 predicted proteins | sample AD_UKC048_MetaG_FD_89882 | JGI IMG/M metagenome (GOLD analysis project Ga0116157, IMG submission 89882) | Active sludge microbial communities of municipal wastewater-treating anaerobic digesters from USA - AD_UKC048_MetaG | ecosystem: Engineered > Bioreactor > Anaerobic > Digestate | place: USA... | reverse complement strand
TGGAGGAACCCTCATGCTCGACTGGAATGCCTACCGCGACGAACTCAAGAGTCGCATCGGCGAGATCGGCAAGCTCTCGCCCGATACCGTGCGCGGCTACGCCACGCTCAGCGGCGCCGGCGCCAAGACCCAGCACCTCGATGCCAAGACCCGTGAACTGATCGGCCTGGCCGTGGCCGTGACGACACGCTGCGACGGCTGCATCACCGTCCACGTCGACGCCGCGCTCAAGCACGGCGCCAGCGCGGAGGAAATCGCCGAGGCGCTCGGCGTTGCGGTGGCGTTGAACGCCGGCGCGGCGCTGGTGTACTCGGCGCGTGTGATGGACGCGGTAGCCGCCCACCCGGGCAGTTGATCGGCCTCGCGCGTCGCGACCGATCAAACCGGCATTGCCGGGACAACGCCAGGCGCCAAGTGGCCGTCGCCGCAGAGAACGCCGGGTTCCGCACGCCCTGCGCGCGGATGTCGTTGCGGCGGGATCGAGTCGAGTCCCGCTACCGGATCGCGACACGCAGGACTGCAACGCCGGTTGTCCGCGTCAAGCGGTTCAAGGGCAAGCATGCGGCAGCGAACACGGTGGTTGCTGCGGGGATCTCCGGACGCATCATCAAGCACAGCCGTGCCGATCCGAACGACATCCGCGCGATCCTCGCTGTCTTCGTCTGCGAGCCGGAAAAACCCGGCGATAGACCGCGGCTATCACCGCTTTCGTTTCGTTCGATTTCCATTTTTCGGGCGACAGGACTAGCGTGTCGATTCATCCCCCACCATCCAGGGAGCCATCGCAATGAGCAAGCAGGACGACAGCCGCAAGAAGTGCCCCGTCAGCCATCTGACAACCCAGTTCGGCGCCCCCGTGCCGGACAATCAGAACAGCCTCACCGCCGGCCCGCGCGGTCCGCTGCTGTCGCAGGACGTTTGGCTCAACGAAAAGCTCGCCAACTTCGTGCGCGAGGTGATCCCGGAGCGGCGCATGCACGCCAAAGGCTCAGGCGCGTTTGGCACCTTCACCGTCACCCATGACATCAGCAGGTACACGCGCGCGGCGATCTTCTCGGAAGTCGGCAAGAAAACCGAAATGTTCGCCCGCTTCACTACCGTCGCTGGCGAGCGCGGCGCGGCCGACGCCGAGCGCGACATCCGCGGCTTCGCGCTGAAGTTCTACACCGAGGAAGGCAACTGGGACATGGTCGGCAACAACACCCCCGTGTTCTTCATTCGTGATCCGCGAAAATTCCCTGACCTCAACAAGGCGGTCAAGCGTGATCCGCGCACCAACCTGCGCTCTGCCACCAACAACTGGGACTGGTGGTCGCTGCTGCCCGAAGCGTTGCACCAGGTCACGATCGTGATGAGCGATCGCGGCATCCCGGCCAGCTATCGCCACATGCACGGATTCGGCTCGCATACCTACAGCTTCTGGAATGCCGCTGGCGAGCGCTACTGGGTCAAGTTCCACTTCCGCACCCAGCAGGGCATCAAGAACCTGAGCGATGGCGAAGCAGGTGCCCTGGTCGGCAATGATCGTGAAAGCCATCAGCGCGACCTGTACGATGCAATCGAACGCGGCGACTTCCCGAAGTGGAAGATGTACGTGCAGATCATGCCCGAGGCCGACGCAGAGAAGGTGCCTTACCACCCGTTCGACCTGACCAAGGTGTGGCCGAAGGGAGACTACCCGCTGATCGAGGTTGGTGAGTTTGAACTCAACAAGAACCCCGAGAACTTCTTCGCCGACGTCGAACAGAGCGCCTTCGCGCCGAGCAACCTGGTCCCGGGCATCAGCGTCTCACCGGACAAGATGCTGCAGGCGCGCCTGTTCAACTACGCCGACGCGCAGCGTTACCGCCTCGGCGTCAACTACCACCAGATCCCGGTCAACGCGGCGCGCTGCCCGGTCAACAGCAACCATCGCGACGGCGCCGGACGCACGGATGGCAACTACGGCGGCCTGCCCCACTACGAGCCGAACAGCTTCAACCAGTGGCAGGAGCAGCCGCAATTCCGCGAGCCGCCGCTGAAGATCAACGGCGATGCGGACTGGTGGAACTACCGCGACGACGATGCGAACTACTACAAGCAGCCCGGTGACCTGTTCCGGCTGATGACGCCCGACAAGCAGCAGTTGCTGTTCGACAATACCGCGCGCAACCTGGATGGCGTGCCGGACTTCATCCAGCAGCGCCACATCGACAACTGCACGAAGGCCGACCCAGCCTATGGAGCAGGCGTGGCAGCGGCACTGAAGAAGCTGCGCTGAGGTTCGTTCAAGGCATCGCGGGAATGATCCGGCGCTGAGCGCCAACGCGCGGGACGCGTGTCGCCTTGATCCGACCCGAAAGAAGCCCGCACCAGCGGGCTTCTTTCATTGTGCGATCCGCTGCCTGTCGCGCCGTGGATCAGCGGAAGCGATCCGTCGCCTCGACCAGCTCATGCGTGATCCCCGGTTCGAACGCGGAGTGTCCCGCGTCGGCGACAATACGCAGGTCCGCTTCCGGCCACGCCCGGTGCAGATCCCATGCACTGCGCGCGGGACAGACCACGTCATAACGTCCCTGCACGATCACCGCTGGAATGTTCTTGAGGCGATGGGCGTTGCGCAGCAACTGGTCGTCGTGGTCGAAAAATCCGCCGTGGACGAAGTAGTGGCATTCAATGCGCGAAAATGCGAGTGCGAATTCGTCCTCGGCGCTGCCATCAATGTGCGCCGTGTCCTGCAGCAGGTAGCTGGTCGAACCTTCCCATACCGACCAGGCCTTGGCCGCGGCCAAACGCGTTGCCGGATCGGTGCTCGTCAATCGACGGTAGTAGGCGCTTATCAGGTCGCCCCGCTCGCCCTCGGCGATCGCGTTCAAGTAGGGTTCCCAGGCATCCGGATACAGCGCGTCGCAACCCTTCTGATAGAACCATTCCAGTTCCCAGCGGCGCAACAGGAAGATTCCGCGCAGCACCAGTTCGGTAACCCGGCTGGAATGGGCTTGCGCGTAGGCCAGAGCCAGGGTCGAGCCCCACGAGCCACCGAACACCTGCCAACGCTGGATGGCCAGATGTTCGCGCAATCGTTCGATATCGGCGACCAGGTCCCAGGTCGTGTTGCCATCCAGTTCCGCGTGCGGCGTCGAGTTTCCGCAGCCACGCTGGTCGAACAACACGATGCGATAGTGTTGCGGATCGAAGAAACGGCGCGCCTTCGGACTGCTTCCCGCTCCCGGTCCACCATGCAGAAAGACCACGGGCTTGCCTGCCGGATTACCGCTCTGCTCGTAGTAGAGCGTGTGAAGCGCCGAGACCTTGAGGAATCCCTGGTCGAATGGCTCGATTTCAGGATACAGGCCGCGTCTGCCTTGCTGGGTACCGTTCATGACACCTGGTCCAATTTGATGGCCGGATGCGGCCGACCGGATTCCGCTCTCCGATCCGTGTTGCGCGCGCGATGCAACGAGCTTCCGTCGCAACGAGGCGTGAAAAGGACGGAGAGTGGATGGCCGTATTGGTCGGGGCGGCGGGATTCGAACCCACGACCCCCTGCCCCCCAGGCAGGTGCGCTACCAGGCTGCGCTACGCCCCGACGAAAAACGGACTTGATTGGAAATGCGAGGGGCGCGGATTGTAGCAGGCCTGCACCTGATGTTGTTGCCGCGAACACGAACGAAATCAGCGGCGCAGGATCTGCAGGACTTCTTCAAGTTCCATGCGGACCTGCTTGACGATCTGCCCGGACATGCTGACTTCCATGCGCGCCTGCGGACCCTCGAGCCGCTGGCGTGCTCCGGTGATCGTGAATCCCTGGTCGTACAGCAAGGAACGGATCTGCCGGATCATGAGCACGTCATGACGCTGGTAGTAGCGTCGGTTGCCGCGACGCTTGACCGGTTTGAGGTTTGGAAACTCCTGCTCCCAATAGCGAAGTACATGCGGCTTCACACCACAAAGCTCACTGACTTCGCCGATTGCGAAATAGCGCTTTGCCGGTATTGCCGGTAGTTCGCTATTGCTCCCCTGATCCAGCATAGGCTTCCACTCGGACCTTCAACTTTTGCCCCGGCCGGAACGTCACCACGCGCCTGGCGGAGATCGGAATCTCCTCGCCGGTCTTCGGGTTACGCCCGGGACGCTCATTTTTCAAGCGCAAATCAAAATTGCCGAAACCGGACAACTTGACCTGCTCTCCCCTTTCCAGCGCGTCGCGAACGGATTCGAAGAATGCATCGACGAACTCCTTGGCTTCACGCTTGTTGAGTCCAACGTCTACAAACAGACGCTCTGCCATTTCAGCCTTCGTCAGCGCCATCCTACCCCCGCAACTTCGCGTTGTAACCAGTCGCCAGAGCGGTGACCGCCAGATCGACGCACTGATCAGCGTCCTGATCCGTTAGGGTGCGTGAACGATCCTGCAAAATCAAGCCCATAGCGAGACTTTTGACTCCATTTCCGAGGTGCGGCCCGGTATATCGGTCAAACAGGACCAGATCAACCAGGCGCTCACCGACCGCGCCGCGAATGCTTGCCTCGACGTCCGTGTACGGGATCTCATCGGCAAGCACGATCGCGATATCCCGTCGCACCGAGGGAAATCGCGACAACTGGCTGGCGACCGGCACCTGGCGCCCGGCGAGGGTCGCAAGCTCGAGCTCGAAAACATAGACGTCGGCGTCGAGGTCGAGCGCCTTCTGCAGCCTCGGGTTGAGCGCGCCGGCGAATCCTACCCGGGTTTCTCCCCGCCAGATCGTTGCCGAACGGCCTGGATGCAGCCAATCCGGAGCACCTGCCGCGAAACGGAGCGTCGAAGCATCACTGCCGGCGAGCCGGAACAGCGATTCCACGTCCCCCTTGAGATCGAAGAAATCGATCGCTCGACCCGGTTCGCCCCATTGCTCGACACCCGCATCGCCCACCGCGACACCGGAGAGTAGTTCGATCTCGACCGGCCCATCGTTTCCAGCATGGTAGCTGCGCCCGCTCTCGAACAGGCGCACGCGTGACTGCTGGCGCTTGCGGTTGGCATCCAGCGCGGCAACCAGTCCTGGCAGCAGGCTGGTGCGCATCACGGCCAGTTCAGCTGACAGTGGATTGGCGAGCGCAATCGATGATTCCTGCAGGCCCCAGGTCTTGAGCAGATCGGCCGCCACGAAGGCGTAGCTGATCGCTTCGGAATAGCCGCGCGCGGCGAGTTGTTCGCGAAACGAGCGAAGCGCGATTCGATCTTCCGGGATTGCGGCCGGCGTGATCTCGCCGCGTGGCGCCTGCACCGGAATGCGATCGTAACCATGGATGCGGGCGATCTCCTCGATCAGATCCTCCTCGATCGCAATATCGAAGCGTGCCGACGGCGGCGTGGCGCTCCAGCCTCCGGCCGAGGTCGATACCCGCATGCCCAGCGATTCAAGGATGCGACCGACCTGGTCGTCAGGCACTTCGACGCCGAGGATGCGATGCAGGCGTTCGCGGCGAAGGCCCACCGGCGTCCGCACGGGCAGATGGTTCGTCGAACAGGTTTCGTCAACCGGACCGGCCTGGCCACCCGCGAATTCGAGCAGCAAGGCGGTTGCACGCTCGACCGCCTTGCGCGGCAGTTCGGGATCGACGCCGCGCTCGAAACGATGCGAGCCATCGGTGTGCAGGCCGAGCCGGCGCGCACGTCCGCTGATGCTCGAGGGAGCGAAGTGGGCCACCTCGAGGAAGACATCAGTGGTCGAATCCGTCACGCGTGTATCGAAGCCGCCCATGACGCCGCCGAGCGCGATGGCCTTGGCTTGATCGGCGATCACGACGAAGTCCTCGCTCAACTCCACGGTACGCTCATCGAGCAGCTTCAGGGTTTCGCCCTTGCGTGCGCGCCGCACAACGATCGGCGCAGTCACGCTGCCTGCATCGAATGCGTGCATCGGCTGACCCATCTCGATCATCACGTAGTTGGTCACGTCGACCAGGATGCTGACCGGCCGCATGCCGGAACGGCGCAGCCGCTCCGCCATCCATTGCGGCGTGGCGGCGCTTGCGTCGAGGCCACGCAGCAGGCGTCCGCAGTAGCGTGGGCAGTCGGCGGGCACTTCGATCCTCACGGCCAGCGTATCCTGGTGCACGGCAGGCACCGCTGCCACTTCCGCGATCCGCACCGGCACGCCGAATTCCGCGGCAACCTCGCGGGCGAGTCCGTGCATGCCCAGACAATCGGACCGATTCGGTGTCAGGCCGATTTCGAAAAGAGCGTCGGGCAGCAGCAGGAACTTCGCCAGCGACTCGCCGACGGGCGCGCTCGCGGGAAGTTCAAGCAGGCCGTCGAAATCATTGTCGAGACCCAGTTCCCTGCCCGAACAGAGCATGCCGTTCGATTCGACACCACGCAGCTTCGCGGCCTTGATCGTGATCTCGCCAACGCGCGTGCCGACGACTGCCAATGGCGCCTTGAGGCCGGCGCGCGCGTTGGGCGCGCCACAGACGATCTGCAGGGTTTCGCCCGTGCCGATGTCGACACGGCAGACCTTGAGCTTGTCCGCATCGGGATGCTTTTCCGCGGCGAGTATCTCGGCAACGACGATACCGTCCAATGCGGCACCAAGCATGTCGATGCCTTCAACTTCAAGTCCACTCATCGTCAAACGATGGGCGAAGTCGCTCCGCCCCACCGGTATCTCGACAAGTTCACGTAACCAGTTTTCGCTGAATTTCATGGATTGGATGCCGGGATTCGGGATTGGGGGTTCGGGATGGTTAAAAGTGCGGGTTTCGGGCTGCGCAATTCGCGGTAACGGGAAGGAAGCGGGATGTCGCTTTTCCGGATCCCGAATCCCGGATTGCCAATCCCGGCCATCAAGCAAATTGCCTGAGAAAGCGCAGATCGTTCTCGAAGAACGCGCGCAGGTCGTCGGCACCGTAGCGCAGCATGGCGAAGCGATCGACGCCGAGGCCGAATGCAAAACCACTGTAGCGCTCGGGATCGATTCCGCAGTTCCTCAGCACGTTCGGATGGACCATTCCGCAACCGAGCACTTCCAGCCATCGGGTCTCGCCGTTCTCCGTGCTCCAGCCGATGTCCATCTCGGCCGACGGCTCGGTGAACGGGAAGAAACTCGGGCGCAGCCGCATTTCAAAATCACGCTCGAAGAACGAACGGACGAACGCCGCCAATGTGCCCTTGAGATCCGCGAAGCTCGACGTCTCGTCGATCAGCAGGCCTTCGACCTGATGGAACATCGGTGAATGGGTCTGGTCGGAATCGCTCCGATAGACCTTGCCGGGTGCGATCAGGCGAATGGGTGGCGTGCGCCCGCACATGCCACGGATCTGCACCGGCGAGGTATGCGTGCGCAACAGACGCCCATCCGGAAACCAGAACGTGTCATGCATCGTGCGCGCAGGATGATCGGGGGCGAAATTCAACGCCTCGAAGTTGTGCCAGTCGTCCTCGATCTCGGGACCATCGAGACGGTCGTAGCCGAGGCGGGCGAAAATGTCGCAGATGCGCTCCATCGCACGCGTGACCGGATGCAGGTTGGCACGATCGGAGCTTCGTCCCGGCAAGGTCACGTCAACACGATCACTCGCGAGGCGTGCAACGAATGCCGCTTCGTCGAGCACCGCGCGGCGCGCCGAAATCGCTTCAAGCACGGCGTTCTTTGCGATGTTGATGCGCTCGCCGGCAACCTTGCGCTCATCGGCCGGCAACTTGCCGAGCTGCTTGAGCTGCTCGGTGACGAAACCCGACTTGCCGACCACGGCGACTCGCTCGGCATCAAGGGCTTCCAGGGTGGAAGCCGCCGCGATCGAGACCAATGCCGCTTCGATGCGGCCGTTCAATGTATCCGTCATCCTGGAAACCTTTCGGCTGCGCAAAAACGAAATGGGGAGCGAGGCCAGCGCCTGCTCCCCACGTTCATCGAACATCGATACCGGCGCAGGATCGCGCCGGCAGCAGACTTACGCTGCGAGAGCGGCCTTGGCTTTTTCCGCCAGGGCAGCAAACGCCGCGATGTCATGGATGGCGAGGTCGGCCAGCACCTTGCGATCCACGTTGATGTTGGCTTTCTTGAGGCCATTCATCAGGCGGCTGTAGCTCAGGCCGTACATGCGGGCGCCCGCATTGATGCGGACGATCCACAGCGAACGGAACTGCCGCTTGCGCTGCTTGCGGCCGATGTAGGCGTACTGCAGGGCCTTGATGACGGCCTGCTTGGCAACGCGATAGACCTTGCGGCGGGCGTTGTAATAGCCCTTCGCACGGGTGAGAAGCTTCTTGTGCCGACGGTGGGCGGTGACGCCACGTTTTACTCGTGCCATGGGTCAGTCCTCCTTACACGTAGGGCAGCATGCGGGCGACGCGGCCGGCATCCTCGGCGCGCACGTGGTTCGTGCCGCGAAGGTTGCGCTTACGCTTGGTCGATTTCTTGGTCAGGATGTGGCTCTTGAATGCGTGACCGCACTTGAACTTGCCTGACGCCGTCTTGCGGAACCGCTTTGCAGCGGCCCGATTGGTTTTCATCTTGGGCATGGGCCCAACTCCTTTCGTTTTTTCGTTACTGGCGCGAGCGACGGTGCAATACCGTTCTTTCCATCCTGCTCGATCCGGTTTGTATGACCCGGGGCTCCGGGCCGCTCCTCATTCGCCAATGGAACATTCCACCGGCAAAAATCCTACTTGTTCTTCTTCGGCGCGATCATCATGACCATCAATCGCCCTTCCATGCGCGGGTACTGCTCGATGATCGCCTCCTCGGCAATATCCGCTGCAATCTTCTTGACCATGATGTCACCCAGTTCCTGGTGCGCCATCTCGCGCCCACGGAAGCGGATCGTGATCTTGACCTTGTCGCCTTCGTCGAGGAAGCGGCGCAGGTTGCGCAGCTTGATCGCGTAGTCGCCCACATCGGTGGTCGGGCGGAACTTGAGCTCCTTGATCTCGACCTGCTTCTGCTTCTTCTTTGCTGCATGCGCCTTTTTCTGCGCATCGAACTTGAACTTGCCAAAATCCATGATCCGGCAAACCGGCGGGTCAGCCGTCGGCTGGATCTCGACCAGGTCAAGACCCAGTTCCTGGGCCATGCCCAGGGCTTCGTCGCGCGTGAGAACGCCTACCTGTTCTCCGTCTGCGCCGATGACACGAACTTTGGGAACCCGAATCTCGTGATTCCGGCGGTTTGCTTTTTCGGTGGCGATACTGCGTTCTCCTGGCGATTACTACGATCGAAGCACGATTGTTCAGGCAACCGAGACTTCGGATTTCAGGCGTTCCGCGAAGTCCCCGACCTTGAACGAACCAAGGTCTTCTCCCGAACGCGCACGCACAGCAACGGCCCCCGTCTCCTTTTCGCGGTCACCAACGACCAGCAGATAGGGAACCTTGTCAAGCGTGTGTTCGCGGATTTTATAGCCGATCTTCTCGTTTCGCAAATCGGCCTCCACCCTGAAACCTTGCGCGACAAGGGTTTGCGCCGCCTCGGCGGCAAAATCAGCCTGCGCATCGGTGATATTGAGGACCACGGCCTGCACCGGGGCCAGCCAGACCGGGAACTGGCCGGCATGGTGTTCGATCAGGATGCCGATGAAACGCTCCATCGAGCCGACGATCGCGCGATGCAGCATTACCGGGGTGTGGCGGGCGGAATCCTCGCCGACGTACTCGGCGCCAAGGCGCCCGGGCATCGAGAAATCGACCTGCATCGTGCCGACCTGCCAGGCCCGACCGAGCGAATCCCGCATGTGGTACTCGATCTTCGGTCCATAAAAGGCGCCTTCGCCGGGCAGTTCCTGCCATTCGACACCGGAAGCACGCAGCGCCGAGCGCAGGGTTTCCTCGGATTTGTCCCAGGTTTCGTCCGATCCGATGCGCTGGTCGGGGCGCAGGGCGATCTTCAGGGCAATCTCGCTGAAGCCGAAATGCGCATAGACCTTCATCGCCTGGCGGTGGAAGGCCACGACCTCCGCCTCGATCTGCTCCTCGGTACAGAAGATGTGCCCGTCATCCTGGACGAAGCCGCGCACGCGCATGAGGCCATGCAAGGCACCCGAGGGCTCGTTGCGCGTGCACGAGCCGAACTCGCCATAACGGATCGGCAGCTCGCGATAGCTGTGCAGGCCGTGGTTGTAGACGAGCACGTGCCCGGGGCAATTCATCGGCTTGAGCGCGTAGTCGCGGCTTTCCGACGAGGTGATGAACATGTTGTCGCGATAGTTCTGCCAGTGCCCGGTCTTTTCCCACAGGCTCTTGTCGAGGATCTGCGGGCACTTTACTTCCTGATAGCCCGATTCGCGGTAAACCTGACGCATGTACTGCTCGACGACCTGCCAGATCTGCCAACCCTTCGGATGCCAGAACACGAGGCCGGGCGCCTCTTCCTGCATGTGGAACAGGCCGAGCTGCTTGCCGAGCTTGCGGTGGTCGCGCTTCTCGGCCTCCTCGATGCGGGTGATGTAGGCAGCGAGCTGCTTCTTGTCCGCCCAGGCCGTGCCGTAGACACGTTGCAATTGCTCGTTCTTCGCATCGCCGCGCCAGTACGCGCCGGAAATCCGGGTCAGCTTGAAAGCCTTGAGAAAGCGCGTGTTCGGCACG
>Ga0116157_10006520_pt1 | contig 10547 bp, 8 predicted proteins | sample AD_UKC048_MetaG_FD_89882 | JGI IMG/M metagenome (GOLD analysis project Ga0116157, IMG submission 89882) | Active sludge microbial communities of municipal wastewater-treating anaerobic digesters from USA - AD_UKC048_MetaG | ecosystem: Engineered > Bioreactor > Anaerobic > Digestate | place: USA... | reverse complement strand
GTGACAATTGTAACTGATAGAGATTTAGATTTAGCAATCAATATCAAAGACAATGAAAGATGAGCTCAAGCCTCATAGCTTTAGTCGCTGAGGGCACATATTGCTCAGATTCCATTACAAACCCCTTAGGGCATTTCGCAGCTGCCGCTCCGAGTAAACTAAATTTTACAGTCTGTAATTGTTGCGGGGAATTAAACTCACCCTTCGCGATAAGCTTATCTGCAGCTATATCTGTTCTCTGTTCGTTGATATTTTGAGCTGCTGGCTCTGCACTCTCTTCACCCGTATTTTTTTTGCCCGACAAAGCCTTATGTAAAACTCCATTCAAACCAGTTTTAGTGTAGTCACAGTGCTTATCGGAATCTGGCGCTAAGCGATCGGCCGCGTCAACAGCCGAACCACACTCAGGCATTTCTTCCGCAAATGCCAATGAACACACCAGCGCCAGTGAACTTAAAAACGTTAGCTTAAACCACATATGTTGCTCCTCTAAAAAGTCACGCTGCAAAAAATCACTGTGTAAAAATATCACTTTGTAAAGAATATTTGCACCCAATAAAAAAGGGTGCCTAAGCACCCTTCCAGATATCTAATTGCAATAACTAGACATCAAACAACAATTACTCGATGCTCTGAGAAATTAAAAGTTCAGCTCAAGACCAACAGCAAGATACTTGTCGTCTGCGCGGCTTGCAACTGCAGCACGCTCGTCTTCAACCATGGTGTAGTAACCAAACACTTTAGCAGCTTTTGATAATTTGTAATCTAAGCCAAGGCTGGTTTGATCAGTGCCCATTTGAACCATATCAGAGCTAGCGTTTTGAACTTTCAATGCCCACTTGTCATTCACATTCCATTGTGCAGAAACCATGTAGCCATCTTCATCAATTACGCCATTGTCATAGGTTTCCCACATTGCACCCAGTACAACTGGGCCAACATTGAAACGGCCTACAGCGCGCAGAATGTCTGTATCCATAGGAGAAGCTACTGCGCCGCTTGCTCTAGCTGCATTGCTATCGGTAGCCAAGGCTAAGTACACTGCTTTGGTGCTGTACACGACAGACGCTGAATAGCCGTTATCTACATTGGTTGCGTCTTTTTCAGCGTTAATATAAGCCACGTTAACGGTAATATTGTTAAACGCTGGGGTTGAGTACTGAACGATGTTTTTAGCGCGAGTTTCACCTTGTAATACAGCTGCGATATCGCCAATGTAGTCGTTGAACAAGTCAACTTTTTCTTGGGCCAATTTAAACGGGGTATCAAACATACCAATCATTGCGGTACCGCCAGAGCCTTTCAAACCAACGTAAATGTTACGCTGAGAGAAGGTTTGGCCAGAAACGCTACAAGTAGTAGTCGTTTTGGTAGTCGCTGCTGGGGTAGTGGTAACGCTAGTAGATGTAGCGGTACAAGTTTGGCTGTTTGAACCGTCATCTACACGAGTTTGATATTCAAATTGGTAAATAACTTTCAAATCGTCGTTAATGTTTTCGCTGCCTTTCAAACCGATACGTGAAGCATTGCTCACTACTTCAGTGTAAGTACCGCCAACATTTTTGTCGGTAGATTGCAAAGCTACGTTTGCTTTACCGTAAACAACAACATCAGCAAATGCAGCGGTAGGTACGAGTGAAGCGATCAACAAAGGTAAAAGAGCTTTTTTCATGAGGTTGTCCCCTAAGGTTTTAATAGATATGGTCATAACATAAACTACTGACGCGACGCATAAGCATTTGTAGCGTTCTGGCGCGCATTATGTTGTGGCTATATTGCAGTTGTATTACAGCGTAGATGAGGACGGGATTTTCGCAACAAAAGAGCAATCAATGAAAGTTAGTATTTTGTTATATCGATCAATTTGCTCTATTACGAATTTGCATCAAAAGCTGGTTTATTGATCAATTAAAGAAAGTTCTTCCTTAAATTAGGTATTTAAAGGTTCAGGAGCCTAGAAAATGAGCTGCGCCGATAAGGTGATTTTTGGCGTCACAGTAACGAACCGAAAGCTTCGCAACTTTCCTATTTATTAAATTTCCCCCCCGTTGTAACAAATCCATTCATCAAACATCTAGTATAGGTAGCTGTGGTCTCACCCCTACTGCCTTAACCTTAAATGTTCAATCTAACTCACTAAATGGAGATTTACTGAAATGAAAAATTTATCGACTTCTGCTCTTGTATTAGCAACTGCTGCACTTTTCTCAACTGGCTTGGTATTCGCCGACGACAAACCTGCAACTTCCGAAGGAACGGTTAAATGTACCGGTGTTAACGCCTGTAAAGGTCACTCAGCATGTAAAACTGAAACCAATGCATGTAAAGGCCAAAACAGCTGTAAGGGTAAAGGCTTTGAAGCCACTAGCGCTAAAGAATGCTCAGCTAAAGGTGGTAAAGAGATGAAGCCAGCGAAATAATTTTTGCAGCATCAAATCAAAGGCTGTGCAGCGTCAAAAACCTCACAGCCTTTTTCTTAAGACCTTTTTAGCGTGTGAATTTTCTCCATGACCAACCAGCATATTCTCAACCCTCATTTAGGCTTTGGGCTTGGCTTGCGCAGCGAGCACTACCTCGATCTCATTGAGCATGAACACAATGTCGATTGGCTGGAAATTCTGAGTGAAAATTACCTGATCGCGGGGGGAAAGCCGCTTTATTATTTGGATCAAATCGCTGAACGCTATCCGCTGGTGATGCACGGCGTATCGCTATCTATTGGCAGTGTAGACCCTCTTAATCAGGTTTATCTGCGAGATTTGAAAAGATTGGCGCAACGCATCAAGCCCAAATGGATGTCTGATCACCTTTGTTGGACAGGCACCCAAGGTATTAATTTGCACGACCTCATGCCGCTACCCTATACAGAAGAAGCGCTTGCACATTTAGTCGCTCGTATTACACAAGTACAAGATTTTTTAGGGCAGCGGATTCTATTAGAAAACGTCTCTAGCTATTTAACCTACCAGCACTCCACAATTTCTGAATGGGATTTTTTAAGCGCCGTTGCACAACAAGCCGATTGTTTGATTTTGCTCGATATCAACAATATTCACGTCAGTGCGCACAATCACGGTTTTGATCCTCTCACCTATTTAGCAGCAATGCCCTCTGACCGAATCCAACAAATTCACCTTGCTGGGCATTTAAATAAGGGGGATTACAGCATAGATACTCATGACCATGAAATTATTGACTCTGTATGGAATCTCTATGCCGAAAGCGTGAAACGTTTTGGTCATATCAGCACCATGATTGAACGCGATGACGATATTCCACCGCTAAATACTTTATTAACTGAATTACAAAAAGCGCGCGATATTTCTGACGTTGCTTTAACACAACAACCACTTACTTACGCTTAATTTAAGCAAGGATATTTTATGACACGCTTATTAAATCATTTTCTGGATATCACTCTTCGCGGCCCAGAAAAAATCGCCGCCTATTTACAATGGCTTGCGCCGCTGCTTGCACGCCTGGTGGTTGGTGAAATTTTCATGACCGCAGGCTGGGGCAAGCTGCAAAATCTCGATGCAATGATTGAGAATTTCACCAGTTGGGGAATTCCCTTTCCGCAGTATCTTACTCCGTTTACCTCCGGCGCAGAGTTTGTGTGCGGCATATTGCTTATGCTGGGTTTATTTACCCGCATTTCAGCGGGAATATTAGGCGTGATTATGATAGTCGCGATCAAAAGCGTGCTTTGGGCCGATGTAGATTCACTCGATACTTTATTAGGTTTCTCAGAAACAGCCTATCTTGCTATTTTCTTTTGGTTAGCTGTTGCAGGCGCGGGGAAACTATCTATCGATCATTGGATAACACGCAAATAATATTATGAGCCATAAAACTCTCGCTGAATTACAGCTGGCGCTACAAGATTTTTTGTTGGATAAACAAGTAGACGCCAGCGAACTCACACTTGAAACGCCAAGCTTTTCTAAGCGACAGCGTTTACAGATTTATCATGAAGCCTATCGCTTACGCTTAATTGACGCGCTGCGCAATGATTATCCCGCATTAGAAACCTATGTGGGTGATGATGAGTTTATCGCCCTCGCAATAGAATTTATTGCTGAATATCCATCGCATCATCCATCCTTGCGTTGGCTAGGTGAAAAGCTGCCCGACTTTTTACGTAACCATGTACATTGGAAAGAACATATTGAAGTTATAGAGCTGGCGGAATTTGAATGGCGACAAGTGATGGCCTTTGATGCAGCCGACATATCGCTCGCAACCATTGATGAGTTGCGCACACTGCCGCCAGAAGGTTGGATGACACTTACACTAGAGCTGCACCCGTCGCTGCAATTAATACATTGTTATAGCAATACACCAGCGCTGTGGAATGCGCTAACTAAAAATAAAGAAGCGCTAGCTATAGAGTTCACAAAATCAGCTCAAGGGTGGCTGATGTGGCGAGAAAACTTACAAGTTGTCTATCGCCCAATTGATCCACCCGAAGCGTGGGCGCTCAACGCATTTTTAAGGAAAAAGCATTTTGCCAATGTGTGCGAGGGATTGTGTGAATGGATTGAACCAGAAAGGGTTCCAGGGTGTGTTGCGCAATATTTACAACATTGGATTCGCGGTGGTCTAGTAATCAGATTATTAACAGAATCTAGCCTATAAACAAACGCTGCAACGCGCGATGCGTGCAGCGTTATTAGACATACTAATATGTCAATTTCACGAGAGACACGGCCTGACGCGGCAATTGCATTCTGATTTTAGCCTCGTGATTTTTAACTTTTATAGGTTTGGATGACGGCAGTATTACCAATGCACTTGCTTTTTCAAGGGCCGCAATTTGATCCGCAGTTGGTTGCTGTGGTGAACCCATTTTTTTCCACGCGGTATACGAGTTGCTGTGCTCACTATCGATACGATAATGGGTCACTTTTACGTCCTTCGCATCCAATCCTTTAATCGTTAGTTCCACAGGTGAACCCTCATCCACAATATCATCATCGTGATAATTCCACACTAAAACGCTGACAGATTGCTTGTCTGCGGTTGCCAGAGCATTAATATCCGTTCTTGGTCCACGCACACTGTTGCTGCGAATAGTTTGCGCGTTGTAAGCCAAATCTCCGCTCACTGCAACGCGATTACCTTGCATCATGCCAAACATTTTAAACACATTGAGCACAGGCTTATTAACACCATTCGTTGCCAAATCGCGATAGCCTGCAAACCACGGTTGATTTTCAAATTCAAACGACCAATTCACAGCACCGAGTAAATTCACACCGAATTCATCCACCAAATCATATTCACGCGCAATGGACGCCGCGGTATAACTCGCGTAGAGAGTGCCATTGCGATAGGCATTTTCTGGATTAGTTTGTACACCGCAGGCCGCACAACCCTCCGGATCTGACTCACCAATAATGATCGGAATATTTTTTAACTCCGGAAATGCTGCCACAGACGCAAAACCATCACTGATATTTTGAAAATGGCGGCTCATACTCATTTGAACGCGACCATCAATGACTTTTGGCTGCCCTTTCGCGTGGAAAGCTACGAAATCGAGAGGTGATCCAACTTCTCCAGTAACATAATTTTTACCGCGCAACGTATGCTCAAGAAAGTTTCTAAAAAATTGACGCCCCTGAGCAGTGTGAGGCCCACCCATACGAGCGCTAGGTAGAGCGCGCTTCACTGCAAAAGCAGCGTAATCATACATTTTAAAAAAAGTTTGCTCTGGGTTCTCGGCCACCAAGTAAAAGCCATCTGCCTCATTCCACAATTCCCAGTACCAGCTTTCCACTTCTGCCTTACCGTAACGTTCGATGCAATGCGTAACCCAAGCTGAAATTAAATCCGCCCACTTATTATAATCTTTGGGAGGGTAAGCCCAGCCAGCAACAATTTCTTGTGGTGGTTTACTGGAAGTCCACGCGTGTTGATAGGGCATTGGCTTATCTGAAAGCGCTGCAGGCATAAAGCCAATTTGCGCCAAGGGCTTCATGCCGCGCTCTATATAGGTATCAAAAATCTTGTCTACAATTGCCCAATCGTAGATTGGCTTGCCATCTTTATCTTCCGTATACATATTTGTCGAACCCCATTTGAGCGCAGCGGTACCGTCACCAGTATTCATCAGGTTGTGCGTGCGAACATAAACGGGCACCGGGCTCAAGGCTGCTATCTCCGTGAGCAATTTTTTGCCGTCTTTCATGTAAGTGTAATTAGGTTCGTCATAACCAAACCAAGCCCAAATAGGCTTTAGTGGTGCTTTTTGCTGCGTGATATCCACCGCAATGGCTACCGATTTTGAGTCAGCTTGCGCTATAGAAAATGTGTTTAAGCTCAGAAACAAAAAGGCAAATAGGATCCGCTTCATTATTATCACTCTAGTTCAAAATATAGGGTTCACACCCGTTTAGTTAAGGCCATTGACCGAGCAGATTATTAAATACTACTTAACCAATACCAACTCCCACTGCTTATCTAATCGTTTGGGCGATATTGGAATCTGGGTTTTTAAAGTTTGTGCAAACAGCGATACCCGGAGTTCTTCAATCCACCAGCGGTATTCAATCAGCGCTGAGTTTTGTGTCATCACAAAAGCGCCCTCCTTTTCAATATATTCTTGCAAGCGCTGCCAATAAGGTTGTATCTCTAAAAGCGCGAGCTTGTCTTTTTGCGGGTTGAGCACCGCTTTTTCCAACCGGAGTTGGATAGCGCGCAAATAACGCGGATATTGACGCAGCCATTCGTCGGGGGTTTTGTACACCAAACCCATATAAAACAATTGCTTCAACTGTTCCTGAATATCGCTCAGTGCAAATGCTAAAGCCAGTGCGTTTTTTTGTTGTTTGATATTTTTCTTCACATCCACCAGCATTTTCAAACTGGAGAGTAGATGGCTACAAATTTCCTGCGCAGCGGCGACTAACTTATCACGAATAGCTTCAACCAAGGAGTCAAACTCTGCTTTGGTACGCGGCAATTGAGTTTGATTAGGCAGCGCAAGCTGTTTTATCGCCGCCAAAATAATATCATCCGCTACTTGATCGCGGGTGCCGATACCGGCGAAGGTCAGTGCGATGTCCTGCCCTTTTAATAACTCTTTCTGTAAATATTTTACCGCTTGATTGAGTTGCAAAAATATCAATCGCGCGAGGCCGCGCTGGGTCAACTCCAACGCTTGTTGCGGATTGTCTAACACCTGCAATGCGACAGACGTGGTTTTATCGACGAGCGCAGGATAAGCGCGAATACCAATACCATTCCGCTGCAATTGAATCGCTTGCGGTAAGCTTTCAAAATCCCATTGCGTAATATTATCGCGTTCAATATTGGTGGCCGCCGACTGAATATTTTGTTGCACCTGCGCACGATATTTTTCGCGCAGCGGCATTAGATCGCGACCACTGGCAATGACTTTGCCCTTGTCATCCACCACTTTAATATTAAATCTGTAGTAATTATCGACTTGGGTTTCCAACCAAGCATCTACGCCTACATCCACACCCGTCTGACGTTTAAGTTGTAAGCCAAGCGTATCGGTTAGCGCTTTATTATCGGGTGACATAGCGGCGAGTGCTTTATCAACCACATCAGGTACAGGCACAAAATGCTTACGTAGAGATTTGGGCAGACTTTTCACGAGATTAATACATTTATCGCGCAACATGCCAGGCACCAACCACTCCAAACGCAGCTCCGGAAGTTGATGAAGCAAACTCATGGGAACATGAATGCTAACACCGTCATCCGGATGATTAGGTTCAAAATGATAAGTGAGTGGAAACACCATGCTGCGCCATTCCAACTCATTAGGAAATTGGGCGTGAGTAATATCCAGCGCGCCGTGGCGCATTAGCGTTTCGCGGCTGATATGGAGGACCTTGGGATTTTCTTGCTCGGCTTTTCTGCGCCAACTTTCAAAGCCCGCTAAATTAATTATCTGCTCAGGAATGAGTTCGTTATAAAATTCAAAAATCACTTGCTCATCGGCAAGAATATCGCGACGGCGAGATTTGGCTTCAAGATCATCCAACTCTTTCAAGAGATTCTGTTGATGCGCAAAAAAATCTTCTACTGCACCCTTACGCTGTAAATTTTTACGCTTGGGGTGCTCCGCATATAGGCCTTCCACAAAGGCCGCACGAATAAATACTTCGCGGCACACTAAGGGATCAATATGCGAATAAATAACGGATCTTTTTTCAATTAAGGTTAAGCCATAGAGGCTGACCTTTTCATAAGCCATTACCTGCCCAGTGTGGCTGTTGTAATGCGGCTCAAAATATTGGCGTTTTACCAAATGCTCTGCGGCCGCCAATGCCCACTCGGGCTCAATTTTAGCTACCGTATGCGCAAAGAGTTTTGATGTTTCAATTAACTCTGCCGCCATAATCCATTTAGGCGTTTTTTTAATTAAGGATGAACCGGGGAAAATACCGAATTTGCGGTTGCGCGCCCCAAGATACTCTTTCTCTTCATGATTGAACCCCAAATTGCCGAGCAAACCGCTGAGCAGCGCTTTATGCACGGATTCATAATTAGCAGGTTCAGCATTCGCTTTAAAACCCAAGTCTTTAGCGGCTACACACAACTGGTGGTGAATATCGCGCCACTCGCGCAAGCGTAAATAATTTAAAAACTCCTTTTTGCACAACTTACGCAATTGATTTTGCGATAGTTCTTGGCGTTGGGTTTCAAAATAATCCCACAAGTTTACGAACCCGGCAAAATCTGAATGCTCTGCCCAAAAGCGGCGATGACTTTGATCTGCCGCCTGTTGCTTTTCTGCCGGGCGGTCACGTGGGTCTTGCACTGAAAGCGCACTGGCGATAATTAATAATTCGCGCACGCAAGATTGCTCCTGTGCCGCTAACAGCATACGCGCAAGACGCGGATCTAGCGGTAATTTACTGAGTTGTGTACCGACCGGCGTCAGTTGGTTTTTATTATTAACTGCTTGCAACTCTTCCAATAATTTATAGCCATCGCTAATTAAGCGATGATCGGGCGCATCAATAAAAGGAAACTTATGTATATCGCCCATTTTCAGTTGCAGCATTTGCAAAATAACGGCAGCGAGATTAGTGCGCAGAATTTCGGCATCGGTAAACGCAGGGCGATTATTAAAATCCTCCTCGCTAAACAAGCGAATACAAATACCTTCAGCCACACGACCACAGCGACCTTTACGCTGATTCGCGCTGGCTTGTGATACAGGTTCAATCGGCAAGCGCTGCACTTTAGTGCGATAGGAATAGCGCGATATGCGCGCAAAACCCGGATCAATTACATAACGAATACCGGGCACAGTGATGGATGTTTCTGCCACGTTAGTGGCCAATACAATTCGCCGACCAGTATGTGGGGCAAATACGCGCTGCTGTTCCGCCAAACTTAAACGCGCATAAAAGGGCACCACTTCCATATGCGCAAACTGCGCTTTGCGCAGCGCTTCTGCGGCTTCGCGAATTTCGCGTTCACCGCTGAGGAAAATTAAAATATCCCCGCCGCGTGCACCGCTGCCGGTTTTTTCGTGTAATTCAATTTCGTGAACGGCATCAACCATAGCGCCGTAAATATCTTGGTCAGCATCGTTACCGTCTTCATCTTTTGATAAAGACTCAAATAGTGGGCGATACCACACATCCACTGGGTAAGTGCGTCCAGAGACTTCAATAATGGGAGCATTATCAAAGTGCTCAGAGAATTTTTGTAAATCAATGGTAGCAGAGGTAATGATCAGTTTTAAATCTGGGCGACGAAGTAACACCTGCTTTAAATAGCCAAGCAAGAAATCAATATTTAAACTGCGCTCGTGAGCTTCATCGATAATTAGCGTATCGTATTTGTTTAAATAGGGATCGTGTTGAATCTCCGCGAGCAGAATACCGTCAGTCATTACCTTAATTAAGGTTTGCTCGCTGGACTGGTCGCTAAAGCGAACTTGATAGCCCACTTTTTCACCGAGTTTGGTATGTAGCTCATCAGCAATACGAGTGGCCACTGTGTTAGCTGCAATACGGCGCGGTTGGGTGTGGCCAATTAAACCGCGCGTACCGCGCCCGAGTGTTAAACAAATTTTGGGAATTTGCGTAGTTTTACCTGAACCCGTTTCACCGGCTAAAACAACAACTTGGTTGTTGGCAATAATTTGCGAAATTTCTTCGCGTTTTTCACACACAGGTAAATCGGGGAATACAATAGTGGCGGGAATGAGCTGCTTGCGAACTTCTACTTTTGCTTGCGATGCCAGCAATTGCTGCTGCCACTTTTCCAAAGCTTGCTCATAGGGCTTTTTAGCGCGCGCCAGTTTTTCCAGCTCCTGCAAACGACGCCGCAATCGGTAATGATCTTGCGCCATTACATTCTCAATAGATTGCTTATATTCTAGCCACACACTTGCCATGCCCATTACCCTTAGAAATCAGGCGCGCATAATACCACGCGAAATGTGCCCAATTTAACCCACAGAATCCGCGAACATCACTCAAGCATTCAGCTGCTATTGTGCATTACGACTTATTATGTCCCCGTAAGCAGGGTTTTGCCTGCCGATCAAT
>Ga0116157_10006517_pt1 | contig 10550 bp, 5 predicted proteins | sample AD_UKC048_MetaG_FD_89882 | JGI IMG/M metagenome (GOLD analysis project Ga0116157, IMG submission 89882) | Active sludge microbial communities of municipal wastewater-treating anaerobic digesters from USA - AD_UKC048_MetaG | ecosystem: Engineered > Bioreactor > Anaerobic > Digestate | place: USA... | reverse complement strand
TGGAAGTTCCTGAACAATATTTTTTTACAACTCTTGTTTGACCATCTGCATCACAAGCTGTTGAAACACATCTATATTCTGTTTGGGAATCACATTCAAAACTTGAACTTTTATATTTGTTTGTGCTTGTGTCACAACAAACTCCAGATGTGCATTGTGGAGTTACCTGATTTTTACATATCCCGTTTTCGCAAGTTTGATTGGTTCCACAATTTGTCACAGATCCCCATTTTAAGCACTGAGAGGAGCCAGCATCAGTATCTTCACATATTTGATAACCATTTCCGTTACACTGTTTTGCACCAAGAGAAGAACAAGTCGGACTGCATACCGGAGTTTCAGATTCGCATTGATTGTTTGATGAGTTACAAACATAATCTGTAGGACAATTCTTAACCGAAGCATCCCATTCTCTGCAACCATTGGTTTGAACATTACATTCTTTATATTGCGTGTCGCTCGTACAATCTTTCTCACCTATTGCACAAATGTCCTGACAGGTTTTTTCGCCTTCACATTTGCCATTTTTACATTCAAGACCACTTGCGCATAGAGTTGTTCCGCTGTCGCAGCAGTCCTGATCAGTATCACCACAAGGTGTACAATCAGGGTATCCATGATAACGATCAGCACATTTGTCACAACAAGCTCCAGCATACCCGTCATCACAGTCACATGTTCCGTTCAGACATACGCCATCTCCATTACAATCATTACAACTGTAACAATCTCCTTTGCACTCAGTTTTCTCAACACATTCAGGAATTTCATAAATATTTGTATTTTCTTCGCACATCTCTGTAGCACTACAAGTTTTTTCTATTTCTAAGGCTTCATCCTTCTCACCTTTACAAGCAGCATTCTCACCATTGCAAACTGCCTTAAATCTCTGGATATCTACCGGACCGCATTTAGATGTGCTTTCACACTTATATATAAAATCATCTCCACTACCACACTCTTCACCTTTCTCTTTAAAGTCAAATTTCGAAATATCACAACAATCACCAGTTACGCAACCATCTGACACATGATGCGTAGTGGGAAGCAAATTGTCTTTCTGATAATCGACCAATTCATATCCTAAAATTTCTCCTGATATCCCGACAAAAAAATGATTCGATAAGTTTAAATCCCACAGAAACTCCCTATCTTCATCCTGATTTATCTCTAACTCTGGTCCAACTTTAAAACCCATATAAGGACCAGCCACACTGTAGATTTTTATATCTACTCTAAAAGTAAGCCATGTTTTTGCGGAAAGGCCCACATCTGTATTTAATTCCGGACCGATAAGATACGGCGCTATCCTTGCAATCGGTTCGGGATTCTGCCAGTTTCCATCACGATAATGCAAACCGACACCGATTTCTGTCTCGACTCCGGCTCCGCCAGAAAAATCAGCATGCCCTTGAATATTTAAATCATACCCATAAGATAGTGACGGTTCTATTCTAAAAGCCACCGGCACCCCGCCCACTACGACTATGACATCATAATACGGTTTCCATATTTCCTGATCTTCGTCCCCGCTGGAACATGTTAACTCCCCGTCAACATTAATATTAAGTACTGCATTTATATCAATAATGCCGCTAATTTTTGCATCCAAAGTTTCCAAGCTAAGCCAATTGGTTTTGATGTTAATATCAAGAATTGGCGAAAAACTAACCTGTGATTCAAGAGATGCCGTATAATCAATGCTTGCATTACATTCAAAATCTTCATAGAAACTTTCTTTTTCGTCACTTTTCAAAACAGGATTGCCGGAAGTTATAGGAATAGGATAATTCTTAATTGTAACGGTTCCATTTTCAATAATCTCTGGAAGTGTGGGAATATTCTGTTTATCATATGTAATTTCCCATGTCTCATCATTCTTTTCTACTGATTTTACTCTGATGGCAAGCCCGTGTAACGCTGAATTCGGATTAATTTCTGAAACGAGAATCGAACCCTCCTTTAATCTTTCAAGATTTTCCAGATCATTTTCAAAATCATTTTTTATAGGGGCAGGAATTAATAAAAATGATTTTTCTGTATTAATAGCAAATTTGTCTGTGGCATATTTTTTATTTAACACAACAACTTTTTTATTAATTGTTGCATCATCGGTATCGGAATCAACAACTACAGCTTCACAGAATCCGTTTTCACAAGTTCTTCCTGTTTCAGAACAATCAACGAATAATGTTTTTATTCCGTTATCACAATACCAAACCTCATCTCCGACACATTCTCTTGAACCATTTTTACACACTGAATCGGTATCATTTGTGCTTTGCGCCCCGTTTCCGCAACTTATCAAAAAAGTTGCTACTAAAAAAATAATCAATGTCTTAATACAAGCAGTTTTCATCGTTGACTCCATTTATGGTCATTATCAATTTATTTTTACGGCATTAATTGCAATTTGCCTGTATAGCTTTTGTTTTTACATACTTATACCCGTTAAATGTCACAACAAAGAAAGGAGACCAAGAAGAACATCCCGTTCCGATATTAATTTGACAATTAACAGTAACTTGCCCTGTCGATGAACTGTACGATACTGAAGATGGAGAACAAACATTTTGTGTCGCACCACATGGAATCCTAACTTCAACAGCAGAAGGATGTGTTTCCTTGCTTCCGCATTCATTAGTAATTTTTCCAGTATAATTAAAAGTTGCAATACCGTTGTTACACCCAGTACTAAAATTGCCATCGTTAAAATTAATATACCCGAGACAATTTTCCTCTGGATCATCACAAAAAATTTCTACCCAGCGAGATTCTTCCCCGTTATAAACCTTATCCGCACTTGACTTTGAAAAAACATTGTACGAATGTTCTAAAAACTCACATGTTTTTTCGATGCATGATTCATCACTCTCACAATAACCATCGACACATTTTTCATAAGAATCACACGAGGATTCTTTCCATATACCTGTTTCAGTGGCTCCATTACATTTGCTGTTATCACCTGAACAGTATGTTTTTACTGTTCTATATTTTCTTTTTCCGCCACATTCGTCTGAAACACATCCTCGTTCTTTTTCATTGTCACATTCAACCGTATTTAGTTTAAAATTACATCCATCACAACAAATGCCCGAAGAACATTCACAATTTGCCTGACATTGGCCGTTGCTATCACAAGTCTGATTATCTTCACAGGTACCGCAACTACCACCACAACCGTCTGATCCGCAATTTTTGTTATTGCAATCCGTCACACAGGAATTTTCACATTTCCCGGAAAAATTACAAATCTGTCCATTCCCACATGTTCCGCAGCTACCGCCACAACCATCGCTACCACATTCTTTGTCATTGCAATCAGAAATACAGATGTCACTGTCAGGGAATTCATCGTCATTAAGTTCATCCTGATCCGATATGTCCTGATCCTCATTTAAATCAAAATCATTTTTCACATCAGAATCTTCAGCAGAATCCGCATCATGTGTAGTCTCCGAGTCTTGCTGGACAACATCGACATCTTTATCATGTTGCAAATTTGAACTATCTGTTTTTTCATCATCATCGTTTTGAGATGGACATTTTGAGCACAAACCATCATCACAGCATAGATCTGAAACATAGCAGTCTTCAACAAACATTCTTTCTGCGTTCACACATTTCCATGCTTCTGTGCTTTCACACCACATAGCATTTTCAACACAGCCTTCAGTGTCAGAACCACTTTCTTCAGAAAGTCTACTGTCAGAACAGCCTAACAGAGTAAAAACACTAATACAAACTGCAAGGAACATCTTAATAAACATCATCACTTGCCTCCTTCTTTATTATTTCACCACCAGCACATCATTAGTCCAGCCTTTATCTGTTATAATATATTTCCAGAGTGTTGGATCATTCTGATTTGTAACATCAATAAAAACAATGTCATCGCTGTTATATTGTCCATAAACTATAGTTTTTTCTTCAGATTCTTCTCCCACCAAAAGAAGTCCTGCGTTTTCCATTTTATACCCATTACCCAGCGAAAACAATTCTCTGAATCCTGTATCGGACGGGGCACTCCAATTTATGACAGGTTGCTCGCTGTTTTCAATGTTTAATATTGAAAAAGTTAGATTGCGATAACCACCCCACCCACCTTCCATATTTATTGCAGTAAAGAGAAAGTTTTCAAAGCCAACCATAGCGTGTACAAAATTTCCACCATTAGAGCCATTCCATGGAAACCAGTTGACCAATGTTTTCTTTAAGACAACATCATATACATCCGATATATTTACAATGAATACTGGTTTTGTATGAAGGCCTTGTGAAATAGTGTCATACTCCCCTGCATAAACATAATTATCCACAACTGCTATGTTGCAAATATGTTCCGTTGTCCCCGGAAGATCCCAGCCACCAGTCTCAATTATATTTTCCGGGTCTGTTACATCAAACAACTTTATTCCTGCATCCCAAGCTGGAATTACAAGATATACGCTATCTTCTTTTTCGTAAGTATATATTCTTCCTTTGTCACATGTGCTGTGAACATAAGTGTCAAGTTTAGCAGCAAGACTCATTGTTCCCTTTTCAAGGTCATTAATTTTAATTGTCACCAGTTTGTTGCCACTGTTAACAATCAGATATTTCTTATCTTTTGTGAGATACATGTTCCCGGCAATAAATTCTGCTGTATTGAAACTGCCTTTTAATACAGGCGATTTAGCATCGGAAAGGTCATACATTTTTATTCCGGCGGTTCCACATGCAAAAAAGAAATAGCTCGTGTCTGGGACAGGCATTGTTGCATAACATTTATCATCTTCCTGCCAGCTCTTTACTTCACTACCTGTTTTAAGATCAATGACATTTATCCACTTATTGCTTGTCACCGTAAGCACTCCCTGAATTTTTGTTACAATAATTTCTGCTTCACTTGCCTGATTTTTATCATCTTTTGCGGTGATTTTAAGAGTATGTGATGAAAGAGTTTCATCTCTTGTATCCCACATTATATCCCATGGTTCAGACGAAAGCGTTTCTCTTAAATCTCCATCAACATAAAAATTAACCTCTTTTAATCCCCTGTCATCGTACAGATCAAGATTAAGTTTAAACTTGCCCATGACCATAGAACCAGGTTTCGGACTTATAAACTCTACAACAGGAGGATCGTCCACATTATCTACAATCGGATTGACTGTATCTTCTCCAGTAAGCCCTGCCTGATCTGTTACAATTGCTTTAAGCTCTATTCTTCCTTCATCATAATCCAATGTGTTCCAACTGCAACTATATGGAGGAAACCTCCCAGTTTTGCAAATAAGCGTTTCTCCAGCAAAAAAAGCAACATGCATTACATCCTTGTTTCCATTAGGATCCGAAGCCGTAGCCGAAAGAGTATATGTTCCACTTATCCTTTCATCTTCTTCCGGAGAAGTTATTGAAACAAGCGGAGCTTCATTATCACCTTCAAAAATATACTCCTCATCCGGATTCTCTTGATTTTCATCAGGATAACCGTTATTGCCTTTGTCATCTGTGTTGGAATTTTCATCGTCAGACTGAGTGTCACCGCCTGAATTGTCATTGTTTTCAGAGGTTTCAACACATTTCCCATCAACACAATCGTAACCGTTCTTGCAATCTGCCCAAGACAAACATGAATTGTTTGCGCTGCTATCTGAGCAGCCTGAGAAAAAAGCAACTAAAACCAAAATCCAAACCAACCAAAAATTTCTGTTCATGGCATCCTCCCGGAAATTGTTTTTCACTTTCTGTTGGAATAATTTATCATATCAAAAATAATTTTCAAGGTTTCTGCTCAACTACTATTGTTAGTTATAGCAACAAATCTGTTTCCGGAATGTCTTTAACTGCACAGAAAGCAAGGTGCTGGAAGCGAAAGAACCTTGCTCGCACTTCTTGATGCTTCATTGTAAGCCTGAACACCTCTTCTATTTTAACATTACCGGCATGATCTTTTGCACATTCATCCTCATACCCTTGAACAATTGACAGGAATGCTGATCCCATTTTTGGATTTTTTTTTACAATCTCATCGAATCGGGTTTCCAAAGTAGATTTGAGAATCTCCTTTCTTATTAAAGATTCTGTTTTTAAATGAGTGCGTTTTTTTAATTCTTTTAAGAGTGTGTCTGCTTTCTTTTTAAGCTCTTCCTGTCTTGCAATAAATAAATCAGGGGTCAGTGGTTTTTCGACCTCAGCCATGTGCGACTCCACTATATTTTGAAGAAATTCTGATATGTATCGGGATATTCTAACGATATTGCTTAATTCTTTAAGAATGTTGAGCTCATTAAAAACCCAATCTGAAAATATTCTTCTTTCATCTTCTTCCGCACTGCTCTTTTCTACTTTATTTTTTTCTTTTTTCTTTTTCTTTTTTTTCTTTTTCGGTTCTGCCAACAACACGCATATCATCATATTTTTATGCAACTCAGGAATTATTTCGTCAACATGGGCTTCCAACCCTTTCAAACCTTCTGCCATTTGTTCCAATTTTTTAGTCGTTTTAATCAACTTTTGCAGATTTTCTACTTTCTCGGGGCTTTCTTTCTTTATAAACTCTTCTAAGGACACATTTTCTTCCTTACCGATGGGCTCAAATTCTTTGATAAGTTCTGTGTGTTCTTTTAGTATATTGGACAAACCTTTCTCAATAATAGTCATTTGTTTTTCTATTGTTGATGCTATCTTGTTCAGTTTTTCAATATCTGGCAACCTATCTTCTTTTAACATAACTATAAAATTTTTAATTATTTCAATATCTTGTTTCACTATACGATATTCCCGCCACTTCTCTTTGATTTCTTCTTCCATAAATTCAAATTGGAACCTGTCAAAATACTTTAAAAAGTTATTTATCGAATTCGGATAAGTCTTCCTAAAAACATATCCATACATAGGAGTGGTGAGCAGAAATAACTCTTTTACAGATTCTTCATATATGTCTGCCACAGGTACATTTTTCACTTGGACATTGAAAATTTCAGGCCAAAACACCCCACAGTTACTGAAAGATCTGTTTCTTCGGATAATGATCAACGAGTTTTCAACAAGGTTTTGTATTTCCTTATTTTCCTCTGTTTGAACCGATTCACAATACTTCTCAATTCTCTTTAAGGCATGAACTGCCCTATATACTTCATACTCGGTTCTGAAATTTCCAAGGGCGACATTAGTTAACTCCTCAGCAATTTTTTTAAGACCGATTCCCTTGATCAGTTCATTATTCTGTTTTTTCATAACTCAACTCCTGCAAAAACCCATCAACATTTTACAATTATTTACAAATTTCGGCAATGTTTTATTAATGATTTGAGGTGTTATTGCAGTTTTAGGAGCATTTTCAGATAATTACGCTAAAGTTTTGCCATGTCTAATTTAGTTGGCAACCCACTTTAGCTTGATGTGGAGCTATTTCGGCACCAAATATTTGGCTACCAGTTTGGCTACCATTCACAGCTGGAATTAGTTGTAAAAAGCTGTAAATTGTATTTTTGAGAAACTTGAGTTTTTGTTGATAACTTCTTGAAATCACTCAGGAAAATCATGGCGACCCCAGGGGGATTCGAACCCCCGTTAACGGCGTGAGAGGCCGCCGTCCTAACCACTAGACGATGGGGTCGGAATAAATAGATTTTGGATCCCGGACAAGGATTCGAACCTTGATTGACGGAGCCAGAACCCGTAGTCCTGCCATTGGACGATCCGGGATCCTCATGCTATTTAAAGACTCTTGCAAACACTTTATCGTCCCACGAGATGACATAAATTTTATGCCACGGGGCCGACTTTTTTAAATTGTAGAAAACATGTATCCGGAAATTCTCTTCATTTGTAAGAAGGTCTTCCTTGATGTATCTGTCTCCTACATAAAGTGCCCGGACCTGCTTAACCGAAGTATCAAAATCTTTCATCAATTGATATTTTCCGTCACCCACCTTTGCGGCCTGGTGAGGCAGATACTTCAAGTTCAGGTCATTTGCTGCGAGTCCATAGCTCAAAAGTAAAAGAACAAAAAAAGCGACGGCTTTGTAACACAAAACCCTTTTCAAGTCAAATAAAAGAATGTTTTTAAACATTTTTCACCGATTTATCTTAATAAAATCATAAACTTGTATTGTCAACTAGTTTGACTGGTTCTGAAGTTCTTTTATCTTGTCGCGAAGAGCTTTTTCTCTTTCCCAGATCTCTTTAAGCTGTTTTCTTGCTTCTTCATCAGCTTTCTTTGTGTCTTCTATGAGTTTCTTCAGCTTATCTCTTTCCTTGTTCTCTGCGGCAAGTTCTTCCGGAGAAATGATCTTTCCGTCGATGAGATAGAAATTGAATGAAAGAGGCTGATCAGGATCCCATTCTTCGGGTATATCCTTAATAACCGTCTTGAAAACTTTTACACTGTTTGGAAGAAGAGAGGTTCTGAGACCCTCAAACCTCATATCAACAACAGGAAAGAAGTCTGATGCAAATATCACATCGCCGTTCTTATCCTTAAATCTCACTCTTATACCAACCCTTACCATATCAAGATCTGAACTTCCGTTGAGAATAGTTCCGATAAGTTCAGCATAGCCATCACGACCCGGAATTTTTTTACCGATAATCTCATCAATTTTTATCAGACCCTTGTAGTCCTTGAGAAGATTTTCAAGCCGTCTCTGCTCTTCCTTCTGCTCTGTGATCTGTGCCATCAGTGTCTGCTGTTCAACTTTGAATACTTCGCCTTCCTTGACAACTCTTACTGTGAAAAGAAGTGACTCATCCTGATTCATTGCGCTTGCCATTCTTCCGACATTTGATGTCTGACCTGTCGCTTCAATGAACTCCTGTGTCTGCTTGTCAATAACTATGCCGGCTCTCGCAGTCCTCAGTTCAGCACCGATTCTCCCTTTGTAGATGGCAGTGACATGGTCTTTGTAATCTTCAAATGTCACAACTTCCTTCATAGCTTTTGAAAGCATGTTGTCATAAACTTCCTGAATGGTTCCCTTTGTGCCGTCAACGGCATCCCTTACAGTATAAAGATACTGCTGAATGAACTCATCGACCTGATCCTGAAGCTGTTTTTCCTTTTTGCAGCCAGTGAAAACGATCAGTAAAGCCAAAAAAACAAATAAAAACTTTTTCATCAGTTCCTCCTGATAATTAAAAGAAACACTGTTGCGTTAAAATATATTCACTTAATAATTATGTCAAGAATATAGTTCCCGATGATGTTCATGGACGGGACATGTGAACTTTCGGTCATAAACGGCATCACCTGCACTGTGTAATGTTCCCCTTTTTTCACGCTGTGTCTAAGATAACTGTATTTGTTGTAATTGATAAAAGAGATCGCATCATCATTCTCATCAACCTTTTCATAATCTTTAAAAAGAGTAATGACCGTATCTATGTCAAAAGCTGTCGTGTCTCTGGATGGACCTGTCTGCAGAAAGAGCGTTCCGTCCTCTTCTATTTCAATGTCAAAAAGATTCTCTACAAAAAGCTCGTCGGTGTTAAAAAAACCCTGATACGATCCGTTTCCGGCGTATTTGATAGAAAAAATCCTTCCGCTGTCATCCCATTCAAAGAAATTTTCCTGTTGTTTCAATATCCTGAGTGCCATTGTGTCTCCGGATCCCTGCTCACATTCATCAAAATACATTCCGAAAAAAAGCCGCCCGGTATTTTCATATCTGTGAACAAAGAACCTGTTTGTCTCATTTGGTTCAAGAAAAATATGCGGTCTGTACCGGGAATCAAAAATGTGCATTCCGGCTTTACCTTCAGAAGACTCCAGGGATATCTCAAAAAAATCATACATATTAGGCATTGTCCATTCAAAGAAACGCCATCCGCAATCAGGAGTATCGACTGTTTCGAGCACCCTGCCTTCAAATGTAAGTATCCTTTCAACGCTGTCTTGAACAGAGACATCAATTGAATATGGAACATCTGTCCCTTCAAGGATCAGATAGGCGTTTCCGGAAAAAGGCATGAGCATGTTCACTCTGTGTTTCTCGTCACCACTGAGCATGTTAAATCTGAGAGGAATTATTGTCGTTCCAGTATCCGAATATGAACCGGCCCATATTTCTGAAACGAATTTTCCGCCATTACCTGCTTTTATTGATAGATCAAGTACATTCCCTCTCAAAAGATCGAATCTGAACCAGTCCTGATCTTCAACCAGCTCTCCGAGTATCAATCTTTTTTCTTTGCTTAACTCCCCTTCCATTCTGTCCGAAGTGACAATATTCGCACTGCTGTACAAGTTATTGGGTTCAAGCCCTCCGGTTTCAGTCTGGCGGATCAGAGATATTGTGAAGTTCTCATTTCCCGGTGCACTCAGATCCACAAGCATTCTGCCTGTAACTATCATATTTTTAAGGTTTTTTTCAAATTCTGAGTATATGAGCGGATCCATCAGATTGCTGTAGTAATCTTCATCATCGTTTCCAGCCACTACCCTTCCTGCGTCACAGTTTAAAACAAAGGTGAACTTGTCAGAGAACATCTCTTCCGTTTCAACTTTAAGCTGATATATTCCATTTTCTTCAATATCCATCTCAAGAATGTCCACTCCGCTG
>Ga0116157_10006510_pt1 | contig 10560 bp, 6 predicted proteins | sample AD_UKC048_MetaG_FD_89882 | JGI IMG/M metagenome (GOLD analysis project Ga0116157, IMG submission 89882) | Active sludge microbial communities of municipal wastewater-treating anaerobic digesters from USA - AD_UKC048_MetaG | ecosystem: Engineered > Bioreactor > Anaerobic > Digestate | place: USA... | reverse complement strand
GCTATGAAGCTGAGGCTGCAACACTTTCCAGCACTGAAATCGTGACCACTAAAGCAGGCTACTCTGGCACCGGATATGTCACCGGCTTTAATGGTGACGATGCCGATTCCGTAACTTGGACAATCACTATTAGCGATGCTGCCTACTACCGTATTGGCGTGGGCTTTCAGTTAAACGCAGGCAGCCCAAAAGGCTTTGATTTGTATATCGATAGCACGAAGCTCACTAGCACTTTCACTGCAGCCGATACTAATTTCCATGAAGTCAGCGTTGGCCGCCAGTGGCTAACGGCGGGCAGTCACACGTTTGTAATTAAAGGCGGGTGGTCTTACTACAACCTTGACTACATTGAGCTGGTGAAAGTGGCTGCAGCGGCTGCCCCTCAAAGTATCACTCCGGTTTTAGCCGATGCTAATGCCAGCCCCAAAACCAAAGCACTGTTTAAATATATTACCGATAACTACGGCCACAAAACGCTCTCTGGCCAGCAGGATGAGGATGAGTTAGACACTATTTTTAGCTACAGCGGTAAACGCCCCGCAATTTATGCAACCGATATGTTTAGCTACGATGGGCTGGCAGTGAATGGCTCCGGTATGCCCGCTGCCATGACTGAAAATTTCATCAGCAAGATTCAAGCAAATGGTTACATTCCCAGTTTGATTTGGCATTGGCATTCGCCTGCAGATGCTAAAAGCCTCTCTGGAACCTGCGCCACATCCGCCGACCACTGCTGGTGGAACAGCTTTTACACTGAACACTCCAACTTCAATTTGACCGCTACACTGGCGGATACCAACAGCACCCAATACAAAGCCATGATTGCCGATATAGACCGTATCGCGGTGCAACTCAAGAAACTGCAGGCTGCCGATATTCCCGTACTCTGGCGCCCCTTGCACGAAGCAGATGGCGGCTGGTTTTGGTGGGGAGCGCAAGGCTCGGATAGCTACAAAAAATTATGGCGATTAATGTACGACCGCCTGACCAATCACCACCAGCTACATAATTTGATCTGGGTAATTACCATTGCTGATCCAAGCTGGTATCCCGGCGATGACGTAGTGGATGTGGTGGGTGCAGACGCCTACCCTGACGATAAACACGACCCACTCATCGCCACGTGGGAGGCATTACTGGAGCGTTACGATGGGCACAAAGTGCTAGCACTCACTGAAATTGGTGGCGTACCCTTCATTAACGAAATGCAGGCGAAAGGTATTTGGTGGGCGTGGTTTGCAAGCTGGAATGATAAAGACACTAACAAACCACTCGGCCCCAAGAGAATGACCAGCACTGAGGTGAACTCTATTTATAATTCCGCTGAAGTTATCAGTTTGGATGAACTAGCGATTCCGGTACAGTAAGAATATCTCCACGTTAAAACGAAAAAATCCCGATGATTGCTCATCGGGATTTTTTGTTTTAAGACTACTAAAGAGATAGCGGCAAGCTGTGGAAAAACGTTTTCGAGACCACTTATGCAAGGCAAAAATGATCGAAAAGGCGGAGTTTATTGAAATAAATGAGCACTTTGAGATCATTTTTAACGCCGCAGAAGCAACGCAGATAGTTTTTCAAAGTTTGCTAATCGTCCGTCATTTCAATCTCAGGCATAGCCTGCGCATCCAAATTCTGCAGCCACAATTTGGCCGATAATTTGCGCGCAACATCGCGATAGATTTTGCTCACGGCTGATTCTGGGTCTGCTGCAACCGAAGGCTTACCACCGTCTGCATCGGCGCGAATCGATAAATCTAGCGGCAGCGAACCGAGCAATTCGGTTTGATAATCTTGTGCGATTCGCTCACCACCACCACTGCCAAAAATATGTTCTTCATGGCCGCAATTGCTACAAATATGAATCGCCATATTCTCCACAACGCCGAGCACGGGTACGTTAACTTTGCGGAACATTTCAATGCCTTTTTTGGCATCCAGCAAAGCGATATCTTGCGGCGTAGTAACAATCACTGCGCCAGTCACCGGGACTTTTTGCGCGAGCGTAATTTGAATGTCACCCGTGCCCGGCGGCATATCAATTAAAAGGTAATCCACATCCTGCCAATAGGTTTGCGCGAGCAATTGTTGCAATGCACCGCTCACCATAGGGCCACGCCACATCATGGGTGTATTTTCAGTAACCATAAATCCCATGGAATTGACCTGAATGCCGTAGGCTTCAACCGGCACCATAAATTGCTGGTCATTGTGTTTAATCACTTGCGGTGGGCGCTCTGGCGCGCCTAACATTTGCGGCTGGCTGGGGCCGTAAATATCGGCATCAAGAATCGCCACGCGCGCACCTTCAGCGGCTAATGCCAAAGCCAAATTCGCCGTAGTCGTCGATTTACCCACACCGCCCTTGCCCGATGCCACCGCAATAATATTTTTAACTTCTGGCAAAGATTGTTGCGAGTTTGCGGTGGGATTGGCGTATACCGTCCAGCCGATATCCAAACCAACTTGCTCAACGCCCGCAATTTTATTCAGCGCCTCGTTTACCGCAATCGCAATGGCAGAATGCACACTGTTTGCGGGGTAACCCAACAGCAAAGTGACATCTACTTTGGCACCGTTAATCGCGATATCGCTAACCGCATTAAGGCTGATTAAATCGCGGCCAGTAGTGGGGTCAATCACCTGTTGTAAGGCGTGTTCAACCGCAGAATGAGTAATAACAGACATGAGAACCTCAGGGGAAAACAATATAAATAAAACAAGAAAAAAGGCAGCCAATAAAAAGGGCACCTAGTGGTGCCCTTTTAGGATGACGCTATTGTACCAGCTCGCTCTAGGCTTTGCCGTGCTCTAGCTCATCAAGTGCTTGCTTATCTAAATGGTGATCTTTTGCCACAAGCACATACACCGATGGCAACACGAACAAGGTAAAGAAGGTACCAATTGCAATACCAAACACCAAAACCACACCAATAGAGTTACGCGCTTCTGCACCTGCGCCACTGGCAAAAATCAAGGGCGTATGACCAGCAACCGTTGCAATACTGGTCATTAATACTGGGCGCAAACGAATCACGGCAGCTTGGCGAATAGCTTCTAACTTAGTAGCACCTTCTTCTTGCAAACGGTTGGCAAATTCCACCACCAAAATACCGTTACGCGCAATCAAGCCCATCAAAGTCACCAAACCAACTTGCGAATAAATATTAAGCGTACTTGAAATAGGCCCGGTCAAGGATGGCATATCGGGGTTTGGCATTTTAATAAAAGTAAATACCAAGGCGCCAAAAATTGCCAGAGGAACAGAGCCCGCCAAAATCACAATAGGATCGCGGAAGCTGTTGTACTGAGCCGAGAGCACCAAGAAGATCATGGTGATAGCCATTAAGAATGCTGGCAAGAACGTGTTGCCTTCACGCTTTAATTGACGCGACTCACCGGTGTAATCAACGCTGTAATTTTTTGGCAAAATTTTCGCAGCTTCTGCTTCTAACCAAGCGAGAGTTTCTGCCAAAGGTTTACCGCTTACCCCACTGATTTTTACCGAGTTTAACTGTTGCATACGGCTAATACTGCGCGGTGCAGTGGAGTGATCCAAAGTAGCAATTTGGTCCAGACGAATTAATTTCTTATCTGGCCCGGTGATATATAACTTAGTTAAATCCTCTGGTGTTAACCGCTCAGAGCGTTTCACTTGCGGAATCACTTTGTAACTTTGGCCAGCCATATTAAAACGGTTCACATAACCGCCACCTAGCAAAGTGCCCAAGTCATAAATAACCTGCTGCATATTTAAACCAAGGTCAGCCACTTTTTCACGATCAATGTTTAACTGGTAATCCGGCTGATCTACTTTCATATCCAACACACTGAAATAAAAGTTTCCGCTAGCCGTCATTTTCTCTTGTAGTTTAATCGCAAAGTTATAAATTTCTTTGGAATCTTCTGTGGATGCAATCACAAACTCAACCGGGAACTGACCACCGCCCGGCAAGGCCGGTGGTGTAATAGGCAGAATGCGCACACCCGAAATTTCAGAGAGTTTCTTTTGAACTTCTGGTTTTATTTCAAATACGGTGCGATCACGATCTTCCCATGGTTTTAACACCATGCCCGCAAAACCGCCTGTGGGAAACGTTACCTGAAAGGTAAAATCGGTTTCTGGAAAACCCATAAACGCGTTGTTTACAATTTTTGCGTAGTGTGACGACTGATCCATAGTGGAGTTAGATTGTGCATCAACAATACCGAAAATAACGCCTTGGTCTTCTGTAGGGGCCAACTCTTTAGGGGAGAACATATAAAGAGGAAAACACAGGAGCGCAATGCCCACCCAAAAGATGTAAATGCCTTTACGATTATCCAGGGTGTAATTCAGTTTGTCGGAATACCACACTTGAAAGCGGTTAAAAATATTTTCAAGTGGCGCACCGTTGCCTTTGTGAGGTTTCAGCATACGTGAAGCCAGCATAGGCGATAAGGTGATCGCAACAATCGCGGAGATTGTAATAGCGCCCGCAAGCGTAATTGCAAATTCCCGGAACAAAGTACCCGTTAACCCGCCTTGCAAACCAATCGGTACATACACTGAAATCAGCGTTACTGTCATCGCCAAAATAGGGCCTGCTAATTCACGTGCAGCAACTATAGAGGCATTAAAAGGTGTCTTACCTTCTTGAATATGGCGCTCTATATTTTCCACCATGACAATCGCATCATCTACGACTAAGCCGACGCAGAGTACTATGGATAACAGTGTAAGCAAGTTCAGCGAAAAGCCACACACTTGCATGATGAATAAGGCACCAATCAGCGAGAGTGGAATCGCCAAGACAGGAATAATAACCGAGCGACTAAAACCCAAGAATAAGAAAATCACTAATATAATAATCAGTAATGTTTCTGTTAAGGTTTTAATAACCTCGTGAATGGCGGATTCAATATATTTAGTGCCATCATAAGCAACCGCACCCATTAAGCCTGAAGGTAAATCCGCTTTAATTTTCTCCATTTCTTTGGTGACATTGCGGATCACTTCTAATGAGTTTGCATTAGGCGCTACAAAAATACCCATAAATACGGCGGTATCACCCGAGTAATTTACTTCGGTATCGTAATTTTCTGCACCTAATACCACATCTGCAACATCTTCTAAACGAATGGTTCCTTCAGCGCTATGGCGAACAACCAAACGTTTAAAATCATCAACGGATTTTAAATCGGTGTCTGCGCGTAAATTTACTTGGGTATAACTACCGCGTGTTTGGCCAATGGCGGCTTGCACGTTATTCGCCGATAACGCTTGGCGAACTTCAGTGGGGGAAATATTCAACGCCGCTAACTTATCGGTCTTTAACCAAATACGCATTGCAAAGGTACGACCACCTAACACTTCGGCTTTTTGTACGCCTGCAATTGCCGTTAAACGCGGCTGTACTGAGCGTGTTAAGAAGTCAGTAATTTGGTTTTGCCCGAGAATTTTTGAATTAAACGTTAAATAAGCAGAAGCGAATTGGCTATCTGCCGATTCCACCGTAATTGATGGCACTTCCGATTCAGGCGGCAAATCGCCACGCACTTGGTTTACCTTGGCACTGATTTCGGTCATAGCTTTGAGCGGATCGTAGTTCAAACGCAAATGCACGTTAACCGTAGACATGCTCATAGCACTGCTAGATTCGATGTAATCAATCCCATCGGCAGAGGCAATAGCGCGCTCAATAGGCGTGGTAATAAAACCGCGAATTAATTCGGCACTGGCACCAACATAAACAGTGCTAATGGTGATAACAGCAATATCGCTACGTGGATACTGGCGCACAGAAAGTGAACTGGCAGCCTGAATACCTGTGATTAAAATCAGCAGGCTAACGACCATAGCAAGTACCGGCCGTTTAATAAAAATATCAGTAAATTTCATATAAATAACTCAATCGTGTTTGAGTGAAAATAATTTACGGGCAATAAGCAGTGCGAAATAAACTCCACCACACTGCTCAGCAAAAAATCGAATATGCGCAGAACTATTAAGTGTCAGCTGACTATTAATTATCTGCTGGCTATCAGTTGTCGGCAGGTTTGGGCGTACCGCTGAATGCTGGCTGCGGCGTTTTGCTAATAACTACAGATTGGCCATTGGTTAATTTAAAAGCGCCTGCGCTGACCACTTGTTCACCGGCTTTTAAGCCATCGGCAATTTCAATAAAGTCGCCACGGGATTTACCCAAACGCACAAATTGTTGGCGCGCTTTTAAAGTGCCTTTTTCTTTATCTTTTTCGATAACAAATACAGTATCTCCAAAGGGAGCAAAAATAACGGCTGTGCTTGGCACCGCCAATACTTTTTGTGGGTCAGATAGAGTGACTTGCGTTTGCACTGCCATGCCGGGGATAAATTGGTTGCTGGCGTTTTCCAGCGAAGACTGCACAGTTGCGTTGCGAGTCGTTGTATCAATATCTGCGCCCACCGCAGTCACTTCGCCTTTCACAACATTATTAGAGCCATCGCCTAATTGAACGGTTACCGGCAAACCCTTGGTCATTTTCACTAACCAGAATTGTGGAACGGGGAAATTTACGCGAACGCGATTGGTCGCTTGCAAAGAGACTATTTGCGTACCCACGGCTAAGTCCTGGCCCAAGTCAACTTTACGAATTCCTAAGCGGCCATCAAAAGGGGCGGTAACAACTTTTTTATTCAACGTGGTTTTTAAATTATCTACATCACCCTGCGCCGATTCCTTTTGCTGCAGCGCTGTATCAAGTTCATTTTGTGAAACGGTATTTTTTTTTCGCAATTGCACCATACGCTCATAATTTGCTTCAGCTAAACGCAAACGCGCGCTGGCAGCATTGAGCTGTGCAGTTTCATTACCCGACTCTTGAACCAAAATCACAGTACCCGCTTTAACGCGCTCACCGGATTTAAATAGAATTTTCTCAACTTTACCGGCTACTTCCGCCGACACATTGATACCTTCATCAGCTTCTACCGTACCCATCGCGGTAAAGGTATTTGGCCAATCCTGCGATTCGGCAGTGAATGCACCTACGGCTTCTGGCGGCGGCACAAAATTTTTACCCGCCTCGATCATAGAAAATATTTGAGTGAACTTCACAAGGAATAAAATTAAAAATATCCCTGCTAAAGCGGCAACAGCTATGATTATCGATTTAGATTTACGCATTACAAAAGACCACCCAGTACGGAATTAAAGGTAAAAAATTATCAGCGGCGATTGTGGCACAAGCGCCTTTGCATCCAAAATTCACAAATGTCACTAATTGTAACCAATCCCCTAAACAGACTACCGCTGACGCCAGGTAAATCCCTAGATTTTATGGGGTTAAACTTGCTATGCAGCTCAATTAGTAGGCTAAACTTGAATGTGAATAACGAGGGTTTGCGGTCACAATGTACAGGCGCCAGAGCCATCCGATGCAGCTGTTTGACCTGGCTCATCAACACTCGAGTAGTGTCGTGTACAATGACCTTCAGCCTAAAAGTTACATAAAATAACTAGATACTATTTATGCATAAATTGTTATTGCGACAACTACAGCAATATTGTGACGATGCAGGTCTAAAAGGCCAGCAAGCAGCTCTACTACAAGCAATTTCTGAGACTTATGATCAGCATGAGCTAGACCGCAAAGTACTTGATAATTCGCTCTATCTCACCTCAAAAGAACTCAATGAACGCACACAATTGTTGCGTACCCAACTTCAAACACTGAGCGATACACAGGATCAGCTGCAAAAATCCCTCACGGCACTCAACGCCACATTTGATGCAACCGGTGAAATCATTTTAGCGCTCGACAATACGGGCCGATTACTAAAAAGTAACAAAATGGGCAAAGAGCTCCTACCCGATATCGCCAAATATGAGGGTAAGCCCCAAGCCATTTCGTGGCAAAACGTACGTAGGATGTTATTAAACCCTTGGCACCTCAGTGAAATGACCGACGCCTTACAAAAAGAGCCCAGCGCCCACATAAACGGAACACTGCATTTCACCAATGGGCGCATTTTTGAGTATCACTCCTTGCCCCAATTGCAAAACGATACTCTCATTGGTCGGGTTTGGTGCTTGAGGGACGCGACTGAAGAGAAAAAAATTGAAGAGTTTATTCATCACCAAGCCTATCACGACGCACTTACAGGCTTACCCAATCGTAGCTTTCTGCTGGAAAAAATTGAAACTATCATTAAAGAGCACCCGCATGACGATAAGAAAATTGCCATCATCTTTCTCGACCTAGACAATTTCAAAAAGGTAAACGATACCGAAGGTCATGAAGCTGGTGATCAGCTGTTGCGCACCGCGACCAAACGCATGCGCAACTGTGTCCGCGAAGCTGATATTTTGGCGCGCCTGGGCGGTGACGAATTTGTAATATTAATTGAGTCAGATATTTCACAGTCGGGTCTCATGCGCATGAGCGCAAACATACTGGAATCATTGGCCAAGCCGTTCTTGCTTAACAACCACAACCATTTTATTAGCTGCAGCATGGGCATTAGCATTTACCCACGTGACGACACAGTTCCCGATGGATTGATAGGTAAAGCCGATATGGCCATGTATCGCGCAAAAAAAATGGGCAAAAATAATTTTCAATTTTACAGCGAAGAACTGGAGCGCTTGGCACTGCACCAACTGGAATTTGAACACAATCTTCGCTACGCCATTACCAACGGTCAAATCGACATCTATTTACAACCAGAAATTCTCGTTAGCAGCGGAACAATAGTTGCGGCTGAAGCTCTGGCACGCTGGTTCAGGCCAGATGGCACTATGATTCCGCCCGCACAATTTATTCCAGTTGCCGAGCAGGCCAATCTGATTAGCGACATTGGGCGTATTGTATTCGCTAAGGTCTGCGCTGAAATAGCACGCTGGAAACTACAGGGCATTAATAATATTACGGTAGCCATTAATCTTTCAGCCCATGAATTTAAAGATGCAGATCTGGCCAACAATATTCAAAACAAGCTAATGGAATACGATGTTCAGGGCGAAAAAATTGTGCTTGAAATTACTGAATCGCTCTTTATGGAAGATAAAGAAAGTGTATTGCGTACCATGAATCAATTACGTGCTATAGGCATTCGTTTCGCGATTGATGATTTTGGAACGGGTTATTCATCCTTCAGTTATTTACAAGACTTACCCATTGATTACTTAAAAATTGATCGCTCGTTTTTAATTGATGTTACGCATAACAAAAAGAAATACGCTATCGCACGCAGTATTATCGATATCGGCAACCACTTGGATTTGCAAGTGATTGCCGAAGGTATTGAGGACGAAGAAACTTTAGACTTCATCCTTAAAAATCAATGTGCCATGGCACAAGGATTCTTTATGTACCACCCCATGTCTAGGGACGATTTTCTTGAGCTCTTGCTACAAAAAAAAGTCCGAGCAATAAAAAGCCCTTAAGACCAATAATCAGGCTCAGGCATATCATGGAAGGCATGACGCAAACGCTCGCCCCAACTTGATCTCAACTGTTTGTAATAGGGGTCATCTAACCCAATGCTCACATGGGTTTTTACCGTCAAGCTATTAGTTTCATACACCAATAAATCCAGCGGCATACCCACACTTAAATTTGAGCGAATGGTTGAGTCCATTGAAATTAATGCGCATTTGGCTGCGTCTTTTAACGTGGTGTGCGGCTCAACCACACGGTCAATTATCGGCTTGCCGTACTTAGATTCGCCTACCTGAAAGTAAGGGGTTTCACGCGTGGTTTCAATAAAATTTCCTGCGGCATAAATTTGAAACAGACGCGGTGGCTCGTGGCCTATCTGACCGCCAAAAATAAAGCTGGCCGCAAAATCCAAACCAAATTCTTTAAAGGCTTCGGCATCGCGGCTGTACACAGCACGCAGCGCAGAACCCACTATGCGGGTTGCCTCCACCATATTTTTAGCGTCATTTAAAGGGCTGTTTTCTGAAAGATTTAATTCATTGATAACTGCCTGACTAATCGCCAGATTTCCCGAGGTCAGCAGCACCATAACTCTATCGCCAGTGCGCTCTAACACCGTCATTTTTCGGAAGGTGTTAATGTGATCCACACCTGCGTTTGTACGTGAATCCGATAAAAAAACTAACCCTGAATCAACTTGAAGCCCAATACAATACGTCATAACTCTTAAACCTTGGAGGAGCGCTCCAAGGCAAAACTCAGAGCGAACACTATTACTGTTGTGGTAAAACTTGTTTAGCCTCTTTTCCCGCAGGCGGGGCAGATGGGGCAGACTGGAAAGACACTATAGATTGTAGCAGCACACCGGCCGAATCTGGGTGGGCAATTCGCACCATCACCTCCATTGCTTCTGCACCACCGCCATGGCGCACGCCGCGAACCGGGCAGGCATCAAGATAATCGCGCCCCACCGCCAATCGGCAATGCTCAGAGGCGGCGAAGTTGGCATTTGTAATATCAAAGCTCACCCAACCCATTCCCTCAAGCCATACATCGGCCCAGGCGTGACTGGCTGCATGATCGGTATCGCCGGGGTGAATGTAACCGCTCACATAACGGGCAGGTAAATCGAGTGCACGGCAACAGGCGATAAAG
>Ga0116157_10006504_pt1 | contig 10566 bp, 21 predicted proteins | sample AD_UKC048_MetaG_FD_89882 | JGI IMG/M metagenome (GOLD analysis project Ga0116157, IMG submission 89882) | Active sludge microbial communities of municipal wastewater-treating anaerobic digesters from USA - AD_UKC048_MetaG | ecosystem: Engineered > Bioreactor > Anaerobic > Digestate | place: USA... | reverse complement strand
AATATAATTTAGAGACTTGCCCGCAGCCTAAGTGCGGGCTTTTTTTGCGCGATATATAAATAAATTAATAGTTTATATGCGCGCAAAATTTGTCTTTGTTCAACAATTTGATGCAGAAATTCGCGACGATTTGAAAAAGGATTTATTAGACATGTCCAAAGACGAATTTGATGATTTTGTCAAATATGCTGGATATAATAAAAAGAGAATCCATAGAAGATACATTAAAGCCTAAATCCAAGGAGGAGATCAATAAAGAAATTAATGATCAAATAGCTCCATATGAATCTATTTTGAAAAAGAACTTTTTAAAAAAAGAGGATATGGTAAAGCCTGAAGATATTCTATTCAATGGCGGGCAATCAAATGATATGGGATATGGATATGGCTCAGGAAACCCTAAATTAAGTTATCAAATAGATGGTGTTCAACCCAGATGGAAAGCTTTATATAGAGGTGATGATGAAATGGGTCATAAATTAATGGGTTTAGTAACTGATTTTCTCAATGATAAAAAAACAAAAGCAAAGATAGCTAAAATGTTAAATGACGAAACCGAATATGAAAGAAAAATAGATGCATTAGCCGAAAAATTACAGGCAGATGGATATAATGCGTCATATGGGACTTGTCGTCATAAAGCAAGAGAATTAGTCGATTTAAGTTTAAGATATATAAAATAAAATATTAGCATTATGAAAGCCGGAAGTTTTAATATTCATGAATATTTAGGAAAACTTTATGATAAAGTAAATGAAGAAGATTTAACTAAAACTTTATCGTTAAACGAAGAAGAAAAGGCAGGAAATTTACCTGATGATAATGGTATGATTATACCTGAAGAAGGTAAAAAGGCTTATGACTGGCTTAAGAAAGAATACCATAAAGGTAAGACAGAAGTAAAAGTTGAAATGTCATCTCATGAATTCAAACCAGGTTATCATTTAGATACTAATTTAAAATCAGTTAATGATTTCAAACCAGGATTATATGGCGAAATCAAAACTAAAGATACTGAAGGAGGAAAAAGAGAAAAATCGGTTCCTTTCCCAGAAACAAAATTCCCTGGTGGCGAAACTAAAGCGCCTGAAGAAGGTAAAAAAGAAAACGAGTCTTCTGAAAAGAAAACTGGTATAACTGTAGAAGCTAAAGCTAAGGTTACAGAACCTAAAAAAGAAGATCAGGAAATTGGAAAAGAAGTAAAAGAAGATACCAAGGATAAAGTTGTTAAAAAATAATGTTAGTTAGAGAAACAGTATATCCTATTATAGGTCATTATAATAAAGCTACAGTAAAAGGACGAGCTAGAGAGTTACCAACAGTATTTCAAACATTAGCTCGAAGATTTAAAAACATTCCTGGCACTGATAGCTTTTATGTTGATGATATAGAAGAAATGGTTAAAGTTCTTCGAAGACATGATGACAAATGGGCAGGAAGACATGCAGTACCTTATGTAACACCTGGATTTGTACCTTATTTTAAGAAAAAATCTTATATTGAGGAAGAAGGTAAAAAAATATGGACTAACAATCCATATAAAATTTCTCCTGAAGGATTTGATCAATATCATGTAAGCGTACACATGGAATTAGAAAATGGAGTTGATGATTTTATAGGTTGGATTTGTAATTATTAGATATGTTAAACAATGATTCATTAGGAGCTAGATTGAACGCTGTTAAAAAAGGAAAACCATTGCCCCCACCACCAGCGCAACAATCATTTTATGCTCCGCCTCAACAAGTTCCGACACAGCAAAATCAACCAATTGAAACTACTAAAACATATTTACTTTCTAAATTGTTTATATTATTAGATTCAGGGGTTGCATCCTTCTTATATGGTATAGCTATTAAAACAATATTTAATCTTGATTGGACATTATTTGGAGCATTCGCTGTAGGATTTCTTTTGAATCATACAATATCCATATTTCCACGAGTTTTATTTCCAAAATTGTTTAAATAATAAAAACTTTTTGCGATTTTTCATATAGAATAGATAATTATCTATAAAATCTATATGTATGCGTGGTAAACTTATTGTTCTCGAAGGAATTGATGGTTCGGGAAAATCAACTCAAACAGATAAAGCTAAACAATATTTTGAAGAAAATAATCTTAAGTATGCCTATTATCATTTTCCAATGTATGGGCATAATCAATTTTCAGATGTAATTGCAAGATTTTTAAGAGGAGAATTCGGTAAAGCAAACGAAGTTGATCCTCTTTTTGTTGCTAACATCTATGCGATGGATCGTTTTAGATTTTTACCAGAATTAGAAAAGGCGTTAGAAGAAAATGATGTGGTTCTTTTAGATCGATATGTATACTCTAACATCGCATATCAATGTGCTAAATTTGATAATGAAGAGGATATAACTCGCATGAAGGAATGGATTTTTGAATTTGAATTTCAATTTTTAAATCTTCCTTATCCCGATTTAAATATTTTCTTTGATGTTCCTAATCAAGTTGCTGAAGAAAGATTAAAGGTAAAGAGAGAAGGAGACGACCGAAATTATTTACAAGGAAAAACAGATATTCATGAAGAAGATCTTGAATTGCAAAAGAAAGTACGAAATAATTATCTAAAATTCATGAGTGGTTCTGTTAATTGTTTAGTAATTAAATGTGCTCATGAATTTGGAGATGAAAAGAACCTTAACTATATGGTTTTACCTCCTGATGAGTTATTTAACTCATACAAAAGATATTTTGATTATGTGCTTTTTAATAAATCATTATAATGAAAGACGATAACATAGAGAATTTTAAAAATTATAAAAAATTACATAAGCTTACAAAACCAAGGTCACCTTTGGTCATAGAATTTATGACAGATGATTTTCCTAGCGAGTGGCTAACAACGATCATTACTTACAAAGCAAAAACAGGTTCTGTTACAAACCACGTTCTTATCCTACAAAATGAAATTGAACATCGTATTGAGATGCTTCAAAAGGAAGGTTACATTTTAACAGAGACTTAACTTTTTTAAAAAATATTAACAGCAGTACGGATGTTAAATTAGCATATCCCGGGAAAATTCTTGAAAGTCAAGATATATATAAATAAACTAATTGTAAAATCTAAAATTAAATTTTATGGCAGAAGCACAGAAACCTCAGGTTGACGCAACTCAGCAAGTCGAAACCAAACCATATGTTCCAACATATAGAGTCAAGCCTGAATTTAAGGATGCCGTTTTAAAATCGATCGGACAACATCCTTTCAACCAGATCGCTGGAATTATCAATGCAATTAATGTTGAGGTCATGGACCATAATACATTAACTCAGGTTATTAACGTTCTTGGAAATTTCCCATACGTTCAAGTAGCAGGAATCCTTACTAACGTTAACTCTTACGTAGAACAAATAGTTGAGGATTAATTTCTCAACTATTTAGTTCTATTATGTGATTTCTATTTTTTGGAAAATAATATTGGTGTATGCATAGAAAAGAAAAAGAGAAGTCGATTCAAGTATTAGCAGTTAATTTCTTAGAGGATAAAAATCAATATGCCTTTAAGGAACTAATTGAACGTCTAAAACCAGGATTGTCTTTGTTTGTTGGTAAATATGTTAATGGAGATAAAGATTTATGTCAAGAAATTGTCTCTGCTACATTTGTTAGCATTTGGGAAAAAATAAACCAGTATGATACTAAATGGAGTTTTTCTACATGGGTTTATGCAATTGCAAAGAATGAAGCACTTGGACAATTACGCCTTAACAGAAGAAATCTTTCACACGAACAATTATCAGAAAACCAGTCAAAAGTTTTAAAACTTTATTCAAATCCTTTTTATATGGATCTTGAATGTATCGGACCTACAGGTGAAGAATTAACACAGCATCTTTACGAATTAACTCTTAAAGAGATTGATTTATTAGAAGAACCTTATAAAACAGTAATGTTTGAAAGGGAAGTAAACAAAAAACAGTTACAGGATATAGCTGATAGTTTAAATTGGAATTTAAACACAGTTAAAACAAGACTAAGAAAAGCACGACAAGATGTAGCTGATAGTCTTACTAAAAAATATCCTGAACTTATTGAAGCTTATCACGAAGAAAATGAGTAAAATACATCCGTTCAATCCAAAAAAATGGGCGGTTTGGATGGTCATAAAAGACTTCCAAAATTATGCCGCATGGATCAAAGTTATAGATAGAGAAAAGGCTGATCCTCAATCTACTTATAACAAGTATGACATGCGACATAACTTTTTTTATACAGTTTATTTTCCTATAAGATTACCAGAGGAAGATAGAGCATTGCCTGACAGTATCAAACGATTAAGAGTAGTTGAAACTCTTGGGCCTATTCATCGTTATATTGATGAGGATTTACAATTTGCGGAATACATTGTTCCAGAATTCAATCAATTCTATGATGAAAATAATGAGCCAACTTTAGCTTATGGTATTGTCTACAGATTCGCATTTAAAAGACTATCATTAAAATGGGTAGTTTCAAGAACAGTTATTATAGGATTATTGACATGGGCATTAATAAAATTTCCTATAATTAGTACAGTAGTAGAATGGATTAAAAATGTTTTTTAACGCCTAATCCTATTTTAATTTTTGTTTCCTCAGAAAGTTTTTTACCTTTATGTGAGTTACTAATTTTGTCTCTTGTTTCTTTTGAAACTATATGTCCGTTTAAAGAATTTTTTAATTTTTTCTTTGTCTTATTAGAAAGTTTTCTTCCTATTCGGCTAATTATCATATTTTTTATATGTTCTTCAGATAATGAGCGCCCAGATAATGTACGACTAATTTTTTTCTTTGTTTCATCAGAAATACCATTTGATATTTGATGGCCTCCCTTTGGACTAATATTATATCCGTTTGGTTCTAATGTATCAAATTCTTTAATGTATCTTTCTTGAGCATTAAAAGCTTCTTGTTTTGTATTAAACTCTTCAAGAACTTGTTTACAAAAATTTTTTGAACCATATTTTTTAATAGCATTATTTATCGCTAATCCGCTCCCTAAATAATTATCATTTAAATTATTTGTTGAATGGTCTCCTATATATCGTTTACCGTTAATTAGATTAGTTGTCATATAAACAATATGATACATAAAACTTTTTATTAATTTATTATATAAATATATATTACAAAATTTAGAGACCCTTGAGCCAATTAACTATAAACAATTTTAACCCAAAGAAAATAAAGTGGTTAAAGGATTATTATGGAAACCCAACAGCCTATTATCCGCTCAAAGTACCAGGAGTCACAACTGTTTTAGGTGATATGATTGTTGATCCTGAGTATTTAAAGTTTATTGAAGAAGTAGGAGAAGAAAAAGCAAAGCAAATAACGGAAGCCGCTTGGCATCGTGGAACAGCGATGCATTCATTCATTGAAAATTTTGTAAAAGAATTAGCGAAGAGTAAAGATCCCTCTATGGCTCTTCAACACACTCAACAGGTTTCACCAATGTTGTTGGAACAGGAAGGTGTGCCGATGGAGAAAATAGATAAAGGACGAGAATTATTTTTGAATTTCTATTATTCGGACTATGCCAACTCATATACTGATCTTATAGGAACCGAACTCGTCCTTTATTCTCCATCTTTATTTTATCGTGGCAAAACAGATGTTTTCTTCAATGAAAATGGTATTGGCCGCGTAATCACCGATTTTAAAACTACTAGTAAATTTATTGTCAAAGGATCTGTTAAAGAACAGATTTATAAACATCAGCTTGGCGCTTATGCCATTGCTGCTGAAGAAATGTTTGCTGAAAAACAAGTTAAAATTGCAAAGGCATCTATTTTAGCAGTTCATACAAAATCCGCATTAATACAAGAAATTGTATGTCAAGGAGATGAACTTGAAGAGCATAAAGAAGCATTTAAAACTATTGTTAAAGCTTGGCATATAAAAAATAACCAAGGTTTTTTATTTGATGAGAGGGCTTGATGAAGCATTAAAAGGGTATAATGTACAGTATATTGATCAACCAGTTTTCATGACATTTTGTATTAAGAAAAATCAATTGATCAGCAAGCCACAATCAGTTTGTGTTTATCCGATAGAAAACTTTATAAGATTATTAAAATCGCACAAAGGAATACGACAAATTTACATTTATAAAGATCCATCGACAAATCAACCCTTTTGGAGAACTTCTCTTGTTACAGATGGTCAAGAAGAAGTTTTAATAGTCAGAGGATTGATTGAAACTGGTAACAATAGATATTCCTTAAAAGAAAGAGGAAGATCAAAAGAAACAGAAACACATCATTATTATGCACAGAATGCAACTATAGATAGCAATTTAGATTTTAATTATAATTCAAATAATACGTAAAAAATGGCAGAACTAGAAATTAACAACACTCAGGAACTTACTGAGAAACTTAATGAAATTGTTGGCGACCCATCAATAAATAAACCTTCTGAAGAAGAGGTTGCTCAAGCAAAACTTGATTATGAAAATGCAGCTAAAGAATGGAAAGAAACTATTTATAAAATAGGAACTCCAGAAGAAGGACAAGAAATATGTGATTATTTAAAGCATTTCATAATGCACAGATGTATGTGGAAAGAAAATGCATGGATGGGGGTTATTAAATTAGCTGAAGAAATTGATGCAGCTAATACTTTATTTAAAGGGAAAAAAGGCAAAGGTTTAGAGCTTGGGTATCAAGCTGCTGAATTTACATTCTATATTCTATCAAATCCTGGTGGAATTGGTCTTCAGTCAGCATTAGATTTTGAATCAGAACATGAGATTTATTTCAAATGTTTTAATCTTTTTGGACAAACAGTTCAAGATGCAAGAGATAATTTAAAAAATGTTGAGTTTTTACAACAGAGATGGGGTGCAATGGCACAAGGATTCTATCTTGAAATGGAGCCTGAACAAGAACCTGAGATTAATGAAGAGTCTGTAGGCGAAGTATTCGATCCAGGCGTGGATGATGTCCCAAAAGAATAATATATAGTTTAAAAAGCATAATGGAAAAGTGGTTTAATAAAAATCTTAAATGGATTGCATTAATACTTTTAGTATTATTTGTATTTAAATCCGCACAAAGTTGTAGTCGTAATATGAAATTGAATATTACTGACAAACAATACATCCACACTATAGATTCGTTAAATACAAAATTTAACACTTACTATGAATTATCACAAGACAGTATTAAGAAATTAAATTTTGAATTGAAATTGGCTAATGACAGAGCTGCTTCTTCGGAAGATAAAGCAAGAGCAGTTCAAAGTGCTGTAGAAAAAATTAGAGCCAATACAACAACGACTGTAGTAGTTAAAGGGGCAGAAGAAGTAAAAGACACTAATAACAAAAAATAATGAAACCATTTAACGAAGAATTGGCAAATACATTTTTCACTGTTTTGAAAGAATTTTTAAATTCATCGGACAGAGAAATGGAGCCATATGTTAGAGAGAAAATACAGGAGTTTGTAAAAGAAGAACACACTCCTGGAGAAATTTATGATTTTTGTGATGAAATTTCTAAACTTCCATGTCAACGAATTTCGGAAAAAATATGTGTCGGTGATATTAGTGCTTTTATGCAGTCGGTATTCGACGTAACAAAATATTATGAAAAAGTATGAAATTAGGAAATTTAAAAATTACGAATAAAGGACTTTATTGGGGGTTAATCATAACCTTTGCCTTTTTGTATTTGTTTGTAGGATTTGTATCGACCTTACACTCAATTACATTCTTTAATTTGGCAAACACAATGAGTCTTGCAATACTTCTTGGTATAACATATGAAATTGGCCAAGCATCAGTATTGTTTTCGATATTAATGACCAAAAATAAAGATAAATTTCTTCCTTGGGCTTTAATGTTTCTATTAACGGCATTGCAGGTTACGGCAAACGTTTACGCTTCGTTTAAATATATGGCCACGTCTGGAAGCAATGATTGGATGTATTGGCAGAAATCTATTCTTATAGGGGTGCAGGCTGAGAATGCGGAAATGTATCAAGTAATTATATCTTGGATTGCAGGCGCGTTACTTCCTATTGTTGCTCTTGGTATGACAGCTTTAGTGGCACAAAATATTAAATTGATGACTGAGGATTCTCCTGTACAGTCTACAGAAACAGGAGAAATAAATTCAGAAAGAATGGAAGCCATTATCGAAAATGAAGTTGAAAAAAGAATCAGAGAAAGAGATCAATTAGATGAAGAAGCTGCATCATTATCTCCTCCTGTTGAAGATTTAAAACAACAATATGATAAATACGATAAAGCAAATGATATTCCTGTTAAACTCGAAACACAATCAGGTGTGATACAAGAGCCTATTTCAATTCCTCTTCAAAAAGAACCAGAACCAGAACCGGAACCAGAAGTTGTTCAAGTTATTAAGCCAGTCAATAAAGTTCAAGGATGGCATTTCCTAAAAGAATTTGTGGATGACGATCATAATGTTTTTCAGAAGGGAAAATTTATAGGAAACGATCCAACTAAAATTCCAACCTCAAAAAAAGCATAGGGACCGGCAAAGATGAGGGGAAACATCCGGTCCCTGAAGATACAACCCCAGAAAAAGTTCTTGAAGAAATACGAAAACCTAGTAAAGGTGAAGAATTAATTAAGAGGCTTCAGGAAAGTAAGACTTCTTCAGATGTAAGTATCAATGAACCAACCGAAGAAATCGCCCTAACATCATCCCAAGAGCCTGGGAGTGATAAGAAAACTGACTTTGCAAGTGTTGTTTTAGATGGAGTAGAAGTAGTTGATGTAAAAGCTATTCCAAAGGATGGCATACCTGAAAGAGGGCCAAGAAAAACATGGGATAAACCTATTTAATATGATAACTAAAATTCAAAAATTCGGAAAAGAACTTGCTGTACAAGAACAATTAGTTGGTAAACATCGTGATCATTGTTTATGCTGGCAAAAATGTAAATATTTCAAACCAAACGAAGAAGATAATTGTCCTATAGCACATGATTTATTTGAGTTTGATAAGAAATTTGGAGTAACTACCCCAGTATGGGAATGTGAAACCTACGAACCACTGCCAGAATAAATCAGTTCAATTGCTTCTACAGGGATAGGCTCGAAAGTTATAATGAATGGATTATTCTTTTCCCAAGAAAAATTAGGATCATAAAACCATTGATTGGATATTTTTGATGTATCAATTCTGTAGATGTCATCATCATATGTACTTTGAAACCAGTCATCTTTATTATCTGAATTACATGCAAAAATAACTTTACCTTCGATTGGAGTATTTGAAAGCCAAGTTTCACTTTTTCCTTTCGGTATTAATCCTTCTTTTTGAATTTGATCTCGGAAAAATGGATTCGATACATGGTAAACATAACGATTTGGTTCTATAGGAACTAGATCGTTTTTGTTTTCAATTAGCCATTGATCTATGCCGATAAAATTATCCATATAATTATATATAAATGGAGAAAGGGGCTTATCGCCCCTTTCTTTAATCCTGGAGTAGATTAACACTCAGCCCTCTACCCTTAGGAAATAATTCGCCCTGCCTAACCATTTCGCTCACTTTCCAGTACATTTTCTGGTATCTTCCTTTTCCCTTTTTGGAATAGGGTAAAAGTTTTCTCACCAGGTCTTCACGGCGAATACCGTCGTTTCTTCGAACCTCATTAATAATAGCAATCTTCCACTGATTTGATTCAGCTTTAGTCATCTTCTTACTCTTACGAGGTTTGCTTGTAGAGTTCTGCGAACGTACTTCATTCTGAAGTTGTTTCGCCATTTCAATTAGAGCACTAAGCTCCATGTCAAAATTTTTCATACGCGATACTTTTTAAATTACACAATTAGAAACTAAGCGGTTGTCTGGCCGCCTATATCGTTTGTGTTCCTTAATGGATTCGTTTTGATTATTGGTTTATACCGCGATGAATCCTACAAACAATTCAAAGAACGATTTCGAAAGCAAATATAAATAATATCCGTGAGATAAAAAAATGTTTTTGAAAATATTTTTCGTTTAAGCCCTCTTTTTTTACGCGAATAAATAAATAAAATAATACTCTCATAATGGCTATAGATTTATTTAATAATCCATCAAACGATTATATTTATCCAGGACTTTCCCCTTGCCCAGGTGTAGGAGACGACCAATATCTAGTATGGACTGAGAATGGATTAGCAATCATAAAAGGGAGTGATGTAATCAGTGAAATTGGATTCAGTGATTTACAAGTTCCTGTTAATTCTTTTAGCAAGCAACAATTGATACTTGGATCCGGCGAAGTTGTTTTTATTCCTGGATTAACAAAAGGATTATGTAATAAGGCATTAGGATTCTTTTTACCATCATTAGATAGTTCTGATTTAGATTTAAATTCATATTTTTTAGGTATTGATTTTTCCATAAATTATTATAAGAATTTTAGTTATACATCAACACATATAGATGTATCAGCTAATTATGAACAAAATTTAGGAATTGCTGATGCGTTAAATATCAAATTCGATGAATTAGGAATTAAAGTATCATCATCTTATGATCCAAGCATTCTTTGCTTTGCAGGAACTACAGCTGGTTATGAATATTT
>Ga0116157_10006498_pt1 | contig 10568 bp, 6 predicted proteins | sample AD_UKC048_MetaG_FD_89882 | JGI IMG/M metagenome (GOLD analysis project Ga0116157, IMG submission 89882) | Active sludge microbial communities of municipal wastewater-treating anaerobic digesters from USA - AD_UKC048_MetaG | ecosystem: Engineered > Bioreactor > Anaerobic > Digestate | place: USA... | reverse complement strand
CTGCCCGTTGACACCCGCGAGCGGCTCGTGATCGAACGGCTGGCTCACAGCGACCCGAAAGTGCGGGAAGAGCTTGCGACCTGGTTGGTGGGCCTTGGCTCACCCGGAGCGGAGGCCGCCTTGCAGGCTAGGCTGGAGGTCGAGAAGGCAGGGGCCGTAAACCGGGTGATCGAGGCCTATTTCACCGGCAAGTCGATGCACGCGACGGCGGCCCAGCCCGACGATGACACCGGCTATACCGCTATCGGCGGCGAGCGGATTGCGATTCCGATGGTGCGGGATTTCACTCCGGCCATGCGCCCGGTCTTCGGCGCGGTTGAAAGGGCCGACCTGGTGGCGATGATCGAGGCTGACAACGCCCGACGCCAGGCACAGTACGAGGAGTGGATGCGTCGTGACATGAAGTGGAAGCCCTCGGTCCCGACGATGATCGGGCCGGAGCAGGCAGATTTCCTGATCGCGAAGCTGAACGGGCAGATGCCGCACCCGCGCCCGCCGCACTCTTCGGATTTCTGGAACCTGATGCGTGGCGCAGGGGCCAAATGGTATCGCCGTCAGCTTCTGCGGCTGCCGCAAGAGATCGGGCTGCGCGAGTTTGGCAGCGGTTCGGTCGAATACATGACGTTCCACAGCAATGATGCCGCACCACTGCAGGCCTACATGCAAGCGCCCAACATGGACCTGCGGCGGATCGATCAGCTGATGGCCGAGACGAGGCCCAACTGGCTAACTGGCAAGACCCTGGTGAACCTGATCGGGACGACTGATCGCTACGACCGGGAGGACCGCAGCGGCGAATTCGCCCGCGACGGCCTGTGGCCGATGGTCGCCGCGAACCTGCAGGTGATCGAGGATGCGTTTTCCACCGCGCCCAAGGTGTTTCGCAACCTGTCGCGGCGGAACGCGATCCTTTGGCTGCGGCTTCTGCCTGCAACGCCGCAACGGTTTCTGTCCCCGCTTCTGGCGATTGCCACCTCGCCCAAGCGGGAAAGCCGGACCGAGGCGCGGGCGCTTCTTGCGGATGCGCCGGGGGTCGACGAGCATCTGATCGGGCTTTTGCAGGACAGCAAGGCCGACACGCGGCGGGTGGCGGCGGACTGGCTGGGCGAACGGCGCGCGGCCGGGGCCGAGGCTGCGCTCCGCGCCCGGCTGAAGGTCGAGAAGACCGAAGCCGTCCGGGCCGCAATGATCACAGCGCTGGCGCGGTCGGGGGCCGATATCGCGGCCTATGCCGGTCCTGCCGCGCTTTTGGCCGAGGCGCAGGCCGGGATGAAGGGCGCGGGCGCCCCTCCGCCCGCGTGGCTGGGGCTGGACCGGCTGGGCGCTTTGCGCTGGCGCGACGGCTCGGCCATCCCCGAGGTCGTCCTGCACTGGTGGGTCAGGCTGGCGATCAAGCTGAAGCAGCCCGGCGGGAACGGGATGTTCGCGCTGTACCTTGACCAGTTGCATCCCGAGGATGCGGTGGCGCTGGGCCGGTTGATCTTTGACGCCTGGGTCGCCGAATCCCTGGGCACCGTCACCGAGACGACCCCCTGGTCGGGCACCCGCGAGGTGCTTTCGAACGGGGCATCCGAGGCGAAAGGCCTGCTGGCGCTGGCACGCGCCGTGCCGTCTGGCCATGCCGCAGCCAAGACGCGCTGGTATCTCAAGACGCACGGGGCGCAGACCTCGCAGACCTCGGCGCTGCTGGAACTGCTGGCGGCAAAGGCGGACCCGCCGTCGTTGCAGGTGGTGCTGGCGGCGGCGAACCGGCTGAAGCAGAAGGGGGTGCAGAAGCTGGCCGGAGAACTGGTCGCGCGGATCGCCGAGGACAACGACTGGACCCTGGACCAGTTGGCCGACCGCAGCGTGCCGACGCTGGGCCTGGATGAGGCCGGACGGCTGGAGCTGCCCTGTGGCGAGGACGCCAAGACCTATGTTGCCCGTCTGAACGAAGCGCTGGAGCTGGTGCTTTTCAACCCCGACGGCCGCCCGATCAAGGCGCTGCCAACGGGCGAGGACGAGGCGACCGTCGATTCCAAGGCCACGTTCGCCGATGCGAAGAAGACGTTGACTCAGGTCGTGTCGATCCAGCGCGAACGGCTGTTCGACGCGATGTGTTCGGGCCGGGTCTGGCCTGTGGCGGAATGGCTGGGCGACATCCACGGCCACCCGGTCCTGCGCAAGGCCAGCGAACAGCTGGTCTGGCTTGGGCTGGACGCTGACGGGGCCATCCTGTCTGCCTTCCGCCCCACGCCCGAGGGCGATTTCATCGGCGCCGACGATGCAGCGATCGACCCGGCGGCCTTTGCCGGGATCGGGCTGGCCCATGCGATGCTGGTCGGCCCCGCCGCCGATGCCGCCTGGCTGGCGCATCTGAAGGACCACGACGTCACGCCGCTGTTCGCGCAGTTCGGTCGGGCGGCCCCCGGGGCGGTGGTTGCGGACGCCGAAAGCATCGCCGACCGCAATGGCTGGGTCACCGACACCTTCACCGTCCGGGGCCTGGCCAAGAAACTGGGCTATGACAGGGGGGCTGCCGAAGACGGCGGGCATTTCGGCCACTACCTGCGCCGGTTCCCGGTCGCCGGGCTGATCGCCACGATCAACTTTTCGGGCAACTGCCTGCCGGAAGAGAACCTGACCGCCGTGATCTACGACCTGCGCTTTGCACGCGACCGCGATGGCAAGCCCGGGGGCGAGGTGCCGCCTGCCAAGGTGCCGCCGGTCCTGCTGGCCGAGTGCTGGCACGACTATCACGCAGCGGCCTCCAAGGGGGTGTTCGATCCGGACTGGGAACGGAGGTCTCCGTGGTAGAAGCGGTCCAGAAACAGCCCGCCGAGGCCCGCTTTGCCGACGAGCTGGCGCGTCTGGCGGCCACGGACTCCGGTCCGCGGCCGCCCGGCTGGCGGCTGTCGCCGCGGGCGGTCCGCGCCTTTGTTACAGGCGACGACGCGCGGGGCGTGACGCGCAAGTTCTGGGGCGACGATGCGCTGGTTGACCGCTGCATCGTTTCGGTCATGGGGTTGCAGGGGCTGTTGCTGGTCGGCGAACCGGGCACGGCAAAGTCGATGCTGTCCGAACTGTTGTCCGCCGCGATCAGTGGCACCTCCCGGCTGGTCGTCCAGGGCTCGGCTGGTGTGGTCGAGGACCATCTGCGCTATGGCTGGAACTATGCGCTTCTGCTGGCCGAGGGGCCAAGCGCGCGCGCACTTGTGCCGTCGCCGGTGCTGACGGCGATGCGCAGCGGGCAGATCGTGCGGATCGAAGAGCTGACCCGCTGCCCGCCAGAGGTGCAGGACGCCCTGATCTCGATCCTGTCCGAACGCACGCTGGCGGTACCGGAACTGGGCGAAGGGACCGAGATCCGCGCCGCGCCGGGGTTCAACGTCATCGCCTCGGCCAACCTGCGCGACCGTGGCACGCATGAGATGTCGGGCGCGCTGAAGCGGCGGTTCAACTTCGAGACCGTCGAGCCGATCCGCGATCCCGCCTTTGAACGCGCGCTGATCGCGCGGCAACTGGCGGACCGGCTGGCAGACCACCCGGCCATTCCGACGCCAGAGGCCGATCTGCTGGACGTGCTGGTCACGGTCTTCCGCGACCTGCGGACCGGGCGGACGGCGGACGGCACGGTGGTGGCGCAGCCGTCCAGCATCATGTCGACCGCCGAGGCGGTGAACACGGTCCATGCCGCCAGCCTGGCGGCGGCCTATCTGGACGGCGGGCCGCTGACTGCCGCGCATGTCGCGGGGCAGTTGCGCGGCGTGGTGTTCAAGGACGACCCCGAGGACGCCAAGAAACTGCGCGCCTATGTCGACCAGATCGCCCGTCCGCGCGCGCGGTCAAGCCGCGCCTGGGCAGCGTTCTGCGACGGGACCTGAGGCAGCACGATGCAGGACCGCGAGGCCATGGGCCGGGCGATGCAGCGCCTGTTCTCGCCCGAGCGGGGGCTTTGGGTCGTGCCGGTGCGCCACCACTCTCCGGCCTGTGCCTGGGCGCTTTCGGCGTTGATCGCAGAGGTTCGGCCCACCCATGTCCTGATCGAGGGACCCGAGGATTTCGACCGCCACATCGGCAACATCCTTGACCCCGGGACCCGGCCCCCCGTGGCGATCATCGCCCTGACGGCTGTCGAAGGGGCGGCCACCCTGCGCACGGCCAGCCACTATCCCTTGACCGCGCATTCGCCCGAATATGCCGCGCTGCAGGCGGGGCGCGCAGCCGGGGCCAGCCTGCGGTTCATCGACCTGCCAAGCGGGGCCTTCCCCGACAGCCCGACCCCGGCCGTCGCCCAGTCTCTGCAGGACGACCTGCCCTTTACCAGCGGGGACTACATCAACGCGCTTTGCCGGGCGACCGGCTGTCGCGACGGGCATGACCTGTGGGACCACCTTTTCGAGACGCGGCTTGGCACCGGCGACTGGCGGAGCTTCTTCCGCGATGTCGGGGCCTATTGCTTGGGTCTGCGCACGGCGTCGCCGCCCGACGCATTGACCCTGCGGCGCGAGGCGCGGATGGCAGGGCATGTCCGCGCCGCCCTGGGCGAGGGGCCGTCCCCTCGGGTGGTCGTGGTGGTCGGGGGCTATCATGCGCCAGTGCTTTGCGACCCCGAGACACCGCTGGACGCCGATGCAGCGGCCCCTGCAGCGGCCTCATACCTTGTGCGCTACGGCTTTGCGGCACTGGATGCGCTGGGCGGGTATGGCGCGGGCCTGCCTTTGCCTGGCTACTACGACCGGCTGTGGTTCGAGGCGCAGGCGACCGGCGCCGCCCCGGCCTGGGGTGCGACTGCGCTGGCCCTGATCACCGGCCATGCCGGGGCGCTGCGGACGGCGGGGCACCTGTTCCCGGTCCCCGCCCTGGTCGAAGCGTTGCGCCTGGCCGAGGGGCTGGCCCGTCTGCGCGGACGACCCGGCCCGCTGCGGCAGGACCTGCTTGACGCGGCCCGAAGTGCGCTGCTCAAGGGGGAGGCGTCCGATCGCGCGGTGTGGACCGGTGACTTTGCCCGGTATCTGCGCGGCACTCGTCTGGGCCAGGTTTGCCGCGCCGCCGGAGTGCCGCCCCTGGTCGCCGATGCCCAGGCCCGTGCCACCGCGTTGCGCTTTGCCGTGACCGACAGCACGCCGCGTGACCGGCGGCTGGAAGTGCGCCGAAAGCCTGCGCACCGCGCCGCCTCGGCCTTTCTGCATGCGATGGCGGTGCTTGACACGGGCGTGGGGTCCATGACGGCCGGGCCGGACTATCAGGCCGGACCCGACCCGGTGCGGCTGCATGAACACTGGTCCGTCGCCTGGTCCGCGCGGGTGGAAGCCCGGCTGATCGAATGCGCGGCGCTGGGCGATACGCTGCCCACCGCCTGCGCGGCGCGGCTGATGCTGGACTATGACGCGCTGGAGGCCGAGGCCCGGCGCGGCGACCTGCCGCAGCGGTGTGGTCTGATGCTGCGCGGGCTTCTGGCCGGGCTGGGGGCAGAGCTTGCGCCGCTGGCCGGGCGTCTGGCGCACGACATTGCGGGGGCGGGTGATCTTGCCGCCCTGGCCGAGACGCTGCGCCAGTTGAACCTGGTTGTCGTGACCCGAGGGCCATTGCGGGCCCCCGCCGCGCTTGGTGCCGGGGCGCTGGTCGGTGCGGCCTTTGACCGGCTGGTCTGGCTGATCGACAGCCTGGCCGGTCTGCCCGCAGATGATCTGCCTGCGGCCATTGATGCGCTGCGGCTGGTCACGGCGCTGGTCGCCGGTCCGGGCGGCGAGGCGCTTGATGCGGGCCGGTTCGCCGCGGCCCTTGACCGGCTGGCCGAGTCCAATCCACCGCCCGCCTTGCTGGGCGCGGCACTGGGGCTTGCGGTGCAGGCCGGGCGGCGGGCAGAGCCAGAGGTGGCAGCGGCGGTGACGGGCGGCCTTTGCGGCATGGACCTTGGCGACGGGCGCAGCGCATTCCTGGCCGGACTGTTGCGCGCGGCTCCGGCGATCCTGTGCAGGAATGGCCCAGTGATGGATGCCGTTGACGCCTATCTTGGCCGGATCGACGAAGCCGCCTTTCTGGAACTGCTGCCAGAGCTGCGCCTGGCCTTCCTGTCCCTGACCGCGCAGGAGACCGAGCGTCTTGCCACCCATGTCGCGCGCCGGCACGCCCTGGGTCCCACCGAGACGGCGCTGGATGCAGGCGAGGTGGCGGCGTTGCAGACGGTGGTCGCTGGCCTTGCGACCCAGGGCCTTGGCGACTGGCTGGCGCTTGCCACGGGGGACCGGCCATGACCGACGCCGCCCGCCGCTGGCGCATGGCGCTTGGGCCCGCCGCCTCGGGCGCCTTGCCCGATCCCGAAGGCGAGGCCGCCAGGCAGGACGAGGCGCTGACCTGGCTTTACCAGGCGGCCCCGGCGGACGCGCGCAGGGGCCCGGGCGGCACCCAGCCGTCGCGTCCCGAGGCGCTTCACTGGCTGGGGCGCATCCGCAAGCTTTTTCCGAAATCGACCTGCCAGCGGATCGAGGCCGACGCGCTGAACCGCTTTCGCCTGGCCGATCTTCTGGCCGACCCCGAAGTGCTGGCGCGGGTAGACCCAAGCCCCGCCACGCTGCGGCTTTTGCTGTCGATGCGCGGCACCTTGCCCCCGGCATTGCTGGCGCTTTTGCGCGAAACGGTCCGCCAGGTCGTCGACGACATCACCGCGCGCCTGCGCCCCCGGATCGAACTTGCGCTTTCGGGTCGGCGCAACCGACAGGCCAGGGGTCGGCTGGCGCGCGCTGCCGATTTCGACGCGCGCACGACCCTGCGACGGAACCTTGCGCATATCGATCCCGAAACCGGGCGACTGATTCCCGATCGGCTGTTCTTTCACGGCCGCCAGCGCCGCAGCCTGCCCTGGCAGGTGATCTTGTGTGTGGACCAGTCGGGGTCGATGACCGACAGCGTCATCCATTCGGCCGTGATGGCGGCGATCCTGTCGGGGCTGCCGGGCGTGCGGGTCCGTATGGTGCTGTTCGACACCCAGGTTGTCGATGTCAGCGACCGGCTGACCGATCCGTTGGAGACGCTGATGACCGTGCGCCTTGGCGGTGGCACCGATATCGGGGGGGCGATGCAGTATTGTGCGGGGCTGGTTGACGATCCGTCCCGCTGTGTTCTGGTCCTGATCAGCGACTTTTGCGAAGGGGGCTCTACCCGGCGGCTGGAGACGCAGGTCGCGCAACTGGTCGAGGCGCGGGTTCGGCTTCTGGGCCTTGCGGCTCTGGATGACCGGGGCGATCCGTTCCACGATCGTCGCGTGGCGGCGCGGCTGGCCGACCTGGGCATGCAGATCGGTGCGATGACCCCCGACCGGCTGGCCGGGTGGCTGGCAACGGTGATGGCATGACCGCGTCGCCGTGGTGGGAGGGCCTGGACGATCCGGCGCTGGCGGCGCTGGGGTCGACCGGGCTTTTGCGGCGGGCAAAGGCGGCGCGCATCGGGGCAGTCACGACCGGGGGGGCCACGACCGGGGGGGCCACGACCGGGTGGGCCACAGCCGAGGTCGAGGTTGACGGGCTAACCGTCACGCTGGGCGCAAAGGGGATCGCCAGCGCCCGCTGTCCCTGTCCGGCAACCGGCCTTTGCCTGCATGTGCTGGCCGCCATCCTGGCGCTGCGGTCCGGTGACCCGGCGCCCGGGGCAGACGTGGCCGCAGAGATCGCCGCGCTGTCCGAGGCCGAGGTCCTGGCCTTTGCCGGCAGCGACCTTGCCGCTGCGGTCCGTCTGATGCAGGGCGCAGCGCTGCCGGACCCGGGTGACGGGGCAACCAGCCTGACACTGACCCTGCCGGGGCTGCCCCATCCGGTGACCTTTCTCTCCGGGGCAGGCCTGCGCGGGGCCGTCTGGAAGAGTGCGGACGGTCGCCGTCGCCTGGCCGTCACGGCGGCGGCACTGGTGGTGCGGGGTGCCCGGGGTGTGGCGCTGCCGACGGGGCCAGAGCCGTCGGACACCGCAGAGGGCTTTGACCGAACTCTGCTGGACACCATTGGCCAAGAGATCGAAGCGGCCGTCGGGCCTGTCGTCCTGGGCTATGGTGGGCTTGCGGCGGACCGGCTGCTGGACCTGGCCTTGTCGGCGCGCATTGACGCAGCGCCGCGTCTGGCGGGCGTGTTGCGCGATCTGGTCGAACGGGCAATCGGGCTGGAGAACCGGGTGGACGGGGCCGATGCCCCGGCGTTTCTGATCGCGGCGGCGCGGGCGCAGGCGTTGGCACATGTGCTGGCCGGTCCGGACCCCGATCCCCGGCTGGCGGGCCTGCTGCGGCGGCAGTATCCCCCGCAGCCGCCCCTGTCGGTCTGGATGCTTGGCGCACGCCGCTGGCAGTCTGCATCGGGCGCGCGGGGCCTTCGCCTGTGGGGGTGGGACGCCCAGGGCAGGCGCTGGATCGCGACCGGGGCGGCGCGACCGGACGGGCTGGACCCAAGCTTTGATCCCCAGGCGGCCTACCGTCGGCCGATGCTGGGTCTGCCCTCTGCAGCGCACGCCTTGGGCCAGGTTCTGCAGATCGAAGCGCCGCTTCTATCCGACGACCTGCGTCTTTCGGCGGACTGCGTCGCCCGTGTCCAGGCGGGCTTTGGCGCGACCCTGCCCGAGCACACCGACTGGCCGGTCCTGCAGCGTCAGCTTTGGGACGAGCTTGGCCCGGCCCTTCTGTGCGACGGACAGGTGCGACCGGCCATCCTTGCCCCGGCGGTCTGCGACGCGCCGGTCCAGACCGGATCGGGCGTGGTGCTGCAAATGCGCGATCGGGGCGGGCGGCCGCTGACCGTGGCCCTGGAGGGCTTGGCCGCGCCCGCCCTGACTGCGCTTACCCGTGTGCCGCGTGGTGCCCGGTTCCTGGTCGAAGCGCGCGAGATCATGGGGCGGTTGCGGTTCGATCTGGTGTCGGTTCTTCACGGGCCGAAGGGTGCGCTGGTCTGGAACCCGACGCTTGATCCACCGCCTGCCTGGCCCGAGGCTGGCTGGCTGGCGCAGGTCCGGCGCTGGTCCGGCAAGGGGCGCTTGGTCGAACCATCGCCGCCCGGGCGTCGGCTGAGCGAGGACCTGCTGCTGGCCGCGCTGGAACTGGGCCAGGGGCTGCCGCCGGACACCAAGCTTGCCGACCGGATTGCTGTCGCAAGGCTTGAGGCGGTCGACCGTCTGCTGTCTCCGCCATCGACTGCAGCCAAGGCCTTGCGCCTGGCGTGGATCGCCGCCGACCTGCGCCGCACGGAACCCGGATGACCGGCTTTTGCGCCTGCTCCGCCCAAGCGGCATTCCCTTGGGTCCGGGACGGTCCGACGCCCGGACATGGGCACTGGCTGCATCCGTTGCGTTGAGTGCCGTCCAACGGCCCGGAATGGCGACCCAGCCCGCCGACGGTTCGCGCACGGGGCCGGGGTCGGACATCCGCTGTCCTGACTGCAGTCCCTTGGGTGCAAAGCGTCCTGTCGGCACATCGTCAAGGGGCGGCGTTCGGGCCGTAGGCGTGGCGACGGAACCCTTGGGGCGTCACATCCGGCGCAGGCGTTGCCTCCAGGGAAAAGACCGGAATGAAGCTGGCCGGGGCGAGCGACCCCTCGATCACATCGCTGCCTGCGGTGGCAGGACGGATTGCCGGGCGATGCCTTGGCCAATGCTTTGCGCGTCGAGGAAGGTCTGCGCCGCGCCCTTACCGCCATCGACCGGCTGATGCTGCAGCGGATCAGCCTGATCGCCCGGCGCGACGCGCAACTGCACGAGGGTCTGGCGGCCGCAGCCGAACTGACAGAGATCGCCGAGACGCTGGTGGCGAATGCCGAAATGGGCACCTCGGCGATGATCTCCAGCCTGTATGGCATGGATGGAACGGACACCGCCGACCCGGCAACGCGACTTGCCACGCTGGACAGGCTGATCGAGGTCGCTCTGTTCCAGATGGGCCTGATGTTCGAACTCTGATCACATGCGTCCGAAGTGGGGCTGTTGCTCAACCGCGTGGTGGGGGTGCAGTCGCAGGCCGATCTGCAAGCGCTGCGCGATCAACTGGCGGCGCGGATCAGGGTCATCTCGCGTCGGCTTGAGCCCGTGCAGGGTCCGCGGCGGGCCGATCGGGTGCGCGTCCTTCTGCGGGTCGTGGGGGCCGCGCCATCGTCGCCACCCGAAACGGCAGCGATCTTCGAGACGGCTGGTCTGGTGCTGGATGTGCTGTCGTCACGGATGACACGGCTGGCCAATGGCGATCTGGGCGACGCGATCAACCCCTCGGGCGCTGACGAGATCGCGCGGATGGAGGGCGCGGCCGAGGTCTTCCGCCAGCAGGCCATTGCCAATGGGGACCTGGCAGCAGAGCGCGAGCGGCAGCTGAAAGAGCTGCGTCGCCACCGGAGCGAACTGTGCAGGGCCTGGTGGACGAGCAGACCGAGGCCCTGCGCGGCGAGGTGGCGGCACATGACGCGGCGCGCGACCGGGCCGAGGCGGCGGGCCGGGCGAAGTCCGAGTTCCTGGCAATGATGAGCCACGAAATTCGCACGCCGATGAATGGCGTCCTGGAGATGCTGAGCAATCTGCCAAGGGGGGGGGACTGACCCCGGACCAGGTGGCGCGGCTGGATGCGGCCCGTG
>Ga0116157_10006494_pt1 | contig 10571 bp, 7 predicted proteins | sample AD_UKC048_MetaG_FD_89882 | JGI IMG/M metagenome (GOLD analysis project Ga0116157, IMG submission 89882) | Active sludge microbial communities of municipal wastewater-treating anaerobic digesters from USA - AD_UKC048_MetaG | ecosystem: Engineered > Bioreactor > Anaerobic > Digestate | place: USA... | reverse complement strand
TTGCCCATGTCGCGCAGCTTCTTGAGCGTGTCGATCAGGCGCAGGTTGTCCCGCTGGTGCAGGCCGACGGTCGGTTCGTCCAGAACGTACAGCACGCCCATCAGCCCGGAGCCGATCTGCGTGGCCAGCCGGATGCGCTGGCTCTCTCCGCCGGACAGCGTGGCGGTGGACCGCGCCAGGCTCAGATAATCCATGCCGACGTTGAGCAGAAAGGAAAGCCGGTTTTTGATTTCCTTCAAAACGCGCTCGACGATTTGCTCTTCCAGGCCGGTAAGACGGAGGGCTTCAAAAAAACCGAAGCACTCGCGGATGGACATCAGGCACAGCTCGTAAATGTTTTTGCCGCCCACGGTCACGGCCAGGCTTTCCTTTTTCAGCCGCGCGCCGCCGCAGGCTTCGCAGGGGCGCAGATCAATAAAGCGCGCCAGGTCGTTGCGGATCACCTGCGAGGCCGTTTCTTTCCAGCGCCGCTCAAGCTGCGGAATCACGCCTTCAAAAGGGCGCTCGGCGAAGTAGCGCATGTTGTCGCGGTCGTGGTGAAAACGGATGGCTTCCTTTCCCGACCCGTACAGGAGGACATGGCGGATTTTTTCCGCGAGTTTGTCGAAGGGCATGTTCAGGTCGAATTTATAATGCGAGGAAAGCGCGTCGAGCAGGTTAAAGTAGTACAGCGAACTGCGGTTGGCCCAGGGCGCGATGGCGCCTTCGCGAAGCGACAGGCCCGGATCGGGCACCACCAGGTCCGGCGCGAAGTGCATCCGCGATCCCAGGCCGTTGCACTGGGGGCAGGCACCGTAGGGATTGTTGAATGAAAACACGCGGGGGGCGAGAGGCGGCATGCTGATGCCGCAGTCCGGACAGGCGTATTTTTCGGAATACAGGGTTTCCCGGCCCTCGGCGGTGACAATGCGGACCAGTCCGTCGCTCTTGTGGGCGGCAATCTCCAGGGAATCCCGAAGCCGCTTGCGGATGCCGTCTTTCAGGACCAGGCGGTCCACGATCAGGTCGATGTCGTGGCGTTTGGTTTTGGCAAGGACGATGTCCTCCGCCAGGTCGCGGATTTCTCCGTCGATGCGGACCCGCGCAAAACCTTCCTTCTGAAGCTTTTTCAATTCTTTGGCAAACTCGCCTTTTTTGCCCCGCACCATCGGCGACAAAATGCTGAAGCGCGTCCCTTCGGGCAGGTCGAGCACGCTGTGCAGAATGCTGTCGATGGTCTGCGAGTGAATCTCCCGCCCGCAGCCGCTGCAGTGGCATACGCCGATGCCGGCGAACAGCAGTCGGAAATAATCGTAGATTTCCGTGACCGTGCCCACGGTGGAGCGAGGATTGTGGCCGGCCGCCCGCTGTTCGATGGCGATGGCGGGCGAAAGGCCTTCGATGGATTCCACCTCCGGCTTGTCCATCTGGCCGATGAACTGGCGCGCGTAGGTCGAAAGCGATTCGACGTAGCGGCGCTGGCCCTCGGCGTAGATGGTGTCAAAGGCCAGGGAGGATTTGCCGGAGCCGGAAACGCCGGTGATCACCACCAGCCGGTCGCGGGGAATGTCCAGAGAAACCTTTTTGAGATTGTGCTGGCAGGCGCCCTTGATTCTTATGCAATCCATTGCCGTTTCCTAAAGCCGGACGTCAATGAAGGATTTTTTGCGGATGCCGTCCATCCATTCGTCATATTTTTTGGCGACCTTTTCATCTTCAATCTTCGATTTGATTTCATCGCGCACCACGGACAGAGGCTTCAGCCCCGCTCCTTTTCTGTCCACGACCGTCAGGAGCTGAAATCCCTCTTCCGTATCGATGACGCCGCTGACCTCCCCCACGGGCAGGTCAAAGGCCGCCTTTTCGACTTCCGGCATCATGACGCCCCGTTCCACAAAGCCGATGTCGCCGCCTTCGGCCGCGGCCGGCCCCTTCGAATAGCGGGCGGCGATGACTTCAAACCGCTCGCCCTTCAGGATTCGCTCGCGAAGCCGGTTCGCCTCGGCCCCGACCCCGTCGCGCGCCGCGCGGTCCGCCCCCCGGGGCGCCGGCAGAAAAATCAGCCGGATATGCACCGCTTCCCGGCCTTCGTATTCCTGCCGGTGCTTGTCGTAGTATTCGCCGATTTCCTCATCCGTCACCAGAATCCGGGACTGCACCTCCCGGCGCAGAAGACGCATGCGCAGCATCTGTCCCCGGATTTCCTTTTTGACGCCTTCCAGCGTCTGGCCTTCCTCGGCCAGCTTTTTTACATAGGCCGGCATCGTCATCTGGTTTTTCACCAGCATGTCCCGAATCACGCCCATGACTTCTTCATCCTTGACGTCCGCGACGCCGGCGCCCGGTTTTTTCGCCTCCTGCTCGATCAGCATCTGATCGATCAGGCGCTGCAGAAAAGCTTCCCGGTTCTTCTGGAGAAAGGCCCCCTTGTCCGGGCCTTTGTACTTTTCCTCGATCTGGTCGGAATAGGGCTCGAAAGCCCGGTTGAGATCGGAAAGCGTGATCACTTCTCCGTTCACGACGGCGACGATTCGGTCCGCCAACTCCGCGGCCGCCGGCGCACTGATCAGCAAAACGGCGAGAATGACCGCCAAACCTTTTCTGTAAATCTTCACTTGATTCCCCCTGTTCAAATCATGATGACGGCGTGCCGCGCCCGGAAACATTCGTTTCCTTTTTCACGACGGCTTTCATCTTCAACGCGTTCAGCCAGGCCCTGAACGCCTCTTCTTCCTTTTGCGCCCGGAGAAAATCCAGAATATCCTGCCGGCATTGGTCGAAGGAACGGGCATGGGCCGGCTGACGCTCCGCAATCCTGAAAATATGGTATCCGTAGGCGCTTTTGACAATGGGGCCCGTTTTGCCGGGCCGAAGGGAAAAGAGCGTCCTGTCCAGCGGCTCCGGCATGGTTTCCCGGGCGATCAGGCCCAGGTCTCCGCCGCGGACGGCTTCCGGCCCGATGGAAAACGCTTTGGCCAGTTCGGCAAAGTCTTCGCCCTTTTCCAGCCTTCCCTTGACTTCCCGCGCCCGTTCCAGGTCGGGCGTGACAATCTGGAACGCCCGGACCTTTTCCCCGGAGCGGCAGAAACCGGGATTCCCGTGAAAAAAATCCTCCGCTTCGTCTTCCGAAACGCGCAGGGCCGCATGAACGTCCCCGGCCACAAGCTTTTCGAGCAGCATCTCTTTTCTCAGGGCTTCGCGCCAGTCTTCATAGCGCACATTTTGCCGGGCGAGCAAGTCCAAAAAATTCTCTCCGTAATCTTTGCGGATTTCCAGAAGCCTCTCTTCCAGCTCCGTTTGGCTGACCGACAGGCCCAGCTCGCGCGCCCGCTGCAGAATGATTTTTTCCGTAATGAGCGTCTCCAGTATTTCCTCTTCCAGGCGCTTGCGTTTGCCGGATTCGTTCTGAAGGGCCCGAAGCGAAAACAGCCCCCTGCGGTCGCCGAGCCTCGCCTGGTATTCCTCCAGGTAAATTTTTTCGCCGTTGACCGTCGCGACATGCGGACGCTCGGCTTCCTGCCGTCCGCACGCGGAAACGAGGCACAGGGCGCAAAGCATTGCCAGCGGCGCAAGCGGCCTTACTTGCCAAACCAGATTTTGCCAAACCGTCCGCTTCATCATGCGCCGTTTCCCCGAGACGTTTGCACCACTACAGAAAACCAAGAATTTTGTCATTCCCGCGCGCCTGATTCACCGCGCCGGAAAACGCCTTTATGCATATCCCGATAAAGGCTATTGGGCAAGCATCTTTAGAAGCTCCTCCGCCTGGTCCAAAATCTCCGGCGCACCGGCCGGACGGGCCGGCAGAAACAGCCTGAAATCAGGGGTAAAGCGCAGGTCCCTGATTTTCTTTCGGGCCAGCGCGGTGATTCTGGCCGGATCAATCGGGGAGGTTTCGCTGAAATAAATATAAAAATATTTTCCGTCGAAACCCATTTTCCTGGCGTTGAGCGGCGCGAGAAGATTGCGCAGGCCGATCACGCGCAGCAGATTTTCCGCCGTCTGCGGCAGGGGGCCGTAGCATTCCGTCAGTTCGGCACGGAGGTCCTGAAGGTCTTCGGGGCCGGACGCAAGCGATATTCTCTTGTACAGGACCAGGCGCCGGTGAACGTCCTGCACGTAGTCTTCCGGCAGAAAGGCGGAAATTCCCATCTGGATCTCCGGAAGAGCTTCTTCGACCGGCGCCGGAAGGCCCTGGATTTCCCGCACGGTCTTTTCCATCAGTTCGGTGTAGAGCTCATACCCGACGGCGGAGATGTGCCCTGCCTGCGAAAGGCCCAGCAGATTGCCGCCTCCGCGGATTTCCAGATCGTTGTGGGCGATGCGGAACCCGCAGCCCGGCTCGGAAAATTCCTTGATGGCCTGCAGCCTGCGCAGGGCGTCCCGCGAGAGCAGCGCCCCGCGGGGCAGGAGCAGATAGGCCGCAGCCTCCTCGCTGCCGCGCCCCACGCGGCCGCGAATCTGGTAAAGCTGGGACAGGCCGAAGCGGTCGGCGCGGTTGATGAAAATCGTATTGGCGGAAGGAATGTCCAGCCCCGCTCCGATGATCGTCGTGCAGACCAGGACGTCGAATTCCCGCCGGATAAACCGCGCCATGGTTTTTTCGATTTCCGCGGGCTTCATCTGGCCGTGCACCACGCCTACGCGCGCGCGGGGAACCAGCCGCTGCACCAAATTTGCGATCCCGTAAATGGAGCGCACCCGGTCATGGACAAAAAACACCTGGCCGCCCCGGGAAATCTCCGCCTCGACGGCGGTCCGAATGACGTCCTCGTCAAATTCCATCACGTAGGTCTTGATGGGCCGCCGGTCCGCAGGCGGCGTGTTGATGATGGACAGGTCGCGGATGCCGGCAAGCGACAGGTGCAGCGTGCGCGGAATCGGCGTGGCCGAGAGCGTCAGTACATCCACCAGCGTTCGCATTTTCTTGAGCTTTTCCTTGTGCGCCACGCCGAAGCGCTGTTCCTCGTCGATGATCACCAGCCCCAGATTTTTAAACGCCACATCTTTCTGCAGCAGGCGGTGCGTTCCGACGACGACATCGACCCTTCCCCTGAGAAGGTCCGCCAGCGTTTTTTTGATTTCGGCGGGGCTTCGAAAACGGTTGAGCGCCTCCACGCGAATGGGAAAATCCGACAGCCGCCGCGAAAATGTCGCGAAATGCTGCTCGGCCAGAATCGTGGTCGGCGCCAGAAGCGCCGTCTGCTTGCCGTCCATCGCCGCCCGGAACGCCGCGCGCAGCGCGACTTCCGTTTTGCCGAACCCCGCGTCGCCGCAGATCAGCCGGTCCATCGGTTTGACTTCGTCCATGTCGGCGTGAATGTCTTCGATGGCCCTGGCCTGGTCGGGGGTCTCCTCGTACTCAAACGTCGAGCAGAATTCTTCATAGACGCGGTCGGGCGGCAAGAAGGGTTTTCGCTCCATCGCCTCGCGGGCGGCGTAAATCGCCACCAGCTCCTCGGCCACGTCGCGGACGGACTTTTTGACCTTTTCCTTGACCGCGTCCCAGGAGGCGCCGCCCATCTTTTCGATTTTCGGCGTGCAGCCGTCCGGCCCGAGGTAGCGCTGAATCTTTTCCAGGGCGTTCACGGGCAGGTAGAGCTTGTCGCCGTCCAGGTACTCGATCACCAGAAAATCATTTTCCACTGCGCCCACGGCAATTTTTTTCAGGCCCCGGTACAGCCCGATGCCGAAATCCCGGTGGACGACGAAATCCCCCTCTTTCAGATCGCCGAAGGATTTTAAAAAATAACCTTCGCGGCTGGGCCGGACGCGGCGGCGGGGCGTTTTTTTGACAAAAATATCTTCTTCGCTCAGAAACGCGAGGCGGGGGCTTCCCATTACGAAGCTTCCGGATATTTTCCCTTCCCGCAGGTACAGAGCGGCGGCGGGATTCAGGAGCGCCTCCAAAAGCGGGCTTGCCGCGGGCAGCATTTGCGCGGGAAGGCCGTACTCCGAAAGCAGGCGCCGGACGCGGGCCGTGTCTTCCGGCGTGGGGGACATCAGGAACACCGGCATCCCCTCCGCCAGCCGGTTTTGAATCTTTTCCGCCGCCCGGCCGAGGTGGGACTCCTCCTTTCCATCGCGGGCCAAAGGCCCGGCAACGGGAGCGTCCAGCCGCGTATCGAAGCTCACCGCGGGGGCGGCGCTCTTCGGGCCGTCCAGCGCCAGGCCGCAGAGCCTAACCTGTTGAAACCCGTCCATTCGTTCATGGAGCATCTCGTCGTCCAGATACAGGCCGGCGCGCTCCAGATAAAACCGGCCGGACGCTTTCGCCTTGTACAGGAGCTTGTCGATGCCGGCCGAGACGTTTTGATGCGCCTGCTCCACCGCCAGCGGATCGTCGATCACGAGGAGCGAACGCCTCGGCAGGTAGTCAAAGACATTGGAAAGATTCCGCCGGCCGAAACCCGCCGGGTCGTCGTAGTCTTCGTAAAACAGCGGCAGGAATATCGGATTGAGAGACGTCGCAGACTGCTCCCGAAGCGTTTCGGAAAGCCTGTTTCGCAAATCGCGCGGAAGGTCCAGATCGTCTGCGCGTCGCTTGACATTGCGCACGGCGCGATTGAGCCTTTCGGGGTCGAGGAGAATTTCGCCGGCCGGGCCCAGAACAAACGCGTCCACGGACGCGCCCGAGCGCTGGGACGAGGCGTCAAAGCGGCGGATGGATTCGATCTCGTCGCCCGCCATTTCCAGGCGCAGGGGCTCCGCGGCGCCGGGCGGAAAAACATCCAGAATATTGCCGCGCAGGCTGAACTCCCCGGGATTTTCCACCAGCGACATCCGCCGGTAGCCGCCCGCGGCAAGCTTTTCGGGAAACTCCTCCATCAGCAGCACATCGCCTACGGAAAGAATTCTCAGATACTGCTGAAACTCGGCATACGGCATGACTTTCTGCAGGCAGGCCGAAGGCGAGGTGACGACGACCCTGCGGCTGTCCACCTGCAGTTGCGCAAGCACATTGAGGCGGGCCATTTCCTCTTCCCGCTGCAGGGCGAACATGTCCACGGAAAGAAAATCAAGGGGCGGATAGTGCAGCGCGGCCCCTTCCCCCAGAAAAAGCTCCAGATCGCGGGCAAAGGCGGCGGCTTCCTTTGCCGTGGGGCACAAGACGATCAGCGGCGCGGCGAGCCGCTGGAACAGCAGCGCGGTCAGAAACGGGCGGGCCGGGGGAACCAGTCCCCGCGCATCCGCGGCCGGCGCGCCTTTGGCTATCGCCTCCAGCAGCTCCCGCACGGGCGGGGCGTCGTGAACCATTTTTTTATCGACGATTTTTCTCACGGAATGTCATCCAGGCGAATCGGTCGGTCAGGAAACGGCCAGCATTTTATCCAGGGCTTTTTTCGCGGCCTCGCTCACTTGCCGGGGAACCGTGATCACCGGCTGCATCGTCGTGAGCGACCGCTCGATATCGTCCAGCGATATTTTCTTCATGTCGTCGCAGAAAAGCGCGTCCGAGGCGGGAATAAAGGTTTTTTCCGGATTCTCTTTGGCGAGTTGGGTCAAAATGCCTTTTTCCGTTCCGATAATGATTTCCATGGCTTTTGTTTCCCGGGCAAACCGAAGGATGGCCGACGTGGACCCCACGAAATCGGCCAGAGCCAGCACCTCCGGGCGGCACTCCGGGTGCGTGGCAAACACCGCCCGCGGATGCTCCCGCCTGCGGGCCGCGACGTCTTCCCCCGTCAGCGCCTGGTGAATCGGGCAGCAGCCCTCCCACGCGATAATTTCCCGGCCCGTGGCGGCCGCCGCGTGGCGGGCCAGATTGCCGTCGGGCAGCATCACCGCTTTTTTCGATGGCGGCAGGGCTTGAATGATTTTAAGCGCGTTGGACGAAGTGCAGCAGATGTCGCTTTCGGCCTTCACTTCCGCCGTGGAGTTGATGTACGTCACGAAAACGGCGTCCGGATGATCCTGCCTCATTTTTCTCACCGCATCCGGACCGGCCATGTCCGCCAGCGGGCAGCCCGCGTCCAGGCGCGGCAGCAGCACGATTTTTTCCGGGGAAAGCATTGCCGCGCTCTGCGCCATGAAGTGCACGCCCGCGAAAACGATCATCCTGGCGTCGGAGCGCGCCGCTGCCTGGGCCAGCGCCAGCGAATCCCCCAGCACGTCGGCTATCTCCTGAATTTCGGGCCGCGCATAATAATGGACCAGTAAAATGCCCTGCTTCTCGGCCAGCAATGCGCGAATTTTTTTCTGCTGCTCGTTCATCTTGTTTTCATTCCTCTCCATCGGCTTCTTCCCTAGCGCAAATGTTCATTTACTTCAATAGGCAATAGGGGAAGGGGGATGTTCCTGAAATCCATGACCGATAAACCGTAACCCGTCGCCTAAACCTTTATAAAAACCACGAGGGCAACACCTCGCATCTGCCATGGTAAACGGGTACGGCAGGCCTTTTTCCAGACCTTATCCAATCTCAACCATGACTGATGGTATGGGGGCCGTAAGATCCGGGATCGAGGCGTTAAAGCCGGCCAAATCTGACGACCCTGTTTTTAAGAAACAAAACAGGGTGAAAATGAACAAGCAAATCCATCAAACGCATACCCAGCATGGTTATTCATTAAAGGAAACTACAGATCATTTGGGGATTCATTACACGACTGTGCGCAAGGTCATTAAGGACATGGGGGAAAACTGATAAAACTGATATTTCAAGCCCCCATCTGTTATCCATCAGTGCCATCGGCGCACTTGTTAGGGTGCACTTTTCGAATACGTTTCATTCTTTCGTTTCTCTAAGCGTATTGCAGTTTCCTTTTGGGCATTACTTTGGACGTACTGTACCGACCGGACACACGCAAGATTCCAGTTTTTTGGAGTGAGCGGTACTGATTCGTATCGACCATGCGCCGGTATGTAGCCGATTTGCAGGAAAACAATTCTTGTTAGAGTAGCCGACAGACTAGCAAAGAGTTCGGAGATGTCCTTTGCGCTTTTAATATGGGCGCGTCCCAATTCTAGAATTTCATTTACTTCTTTATGAAATTCAGGATCGGCCACTTTCACTGTTTCAACTGTTGATAGCTCGATAGCTTTGAGCAGTTTCGTTGTTTCAACCTTCCAGCCCGGGAGATCAGCAGTTTCTTTAAGTTTTCGGTACGCACGCTTCCCGAGAATTTGCTCAAATGTTGCTTTTAGCGGGTAAAACTGACTCATGTCGTAACGTATGCCGTTCATGTGCGCCTCTATTCATTGAGCTAATGGCGTACAAACATGGAGATAAGGATTACTGCAAGGATGCCGATGACTGGAAGTAATCCGGAAATCCAGATGGCCTATAAGTATGCCCCCCCCGGAATTCAGTGGCTCACTGCCCCGGAATTCAAATCCCCATTTACTTTACTATCCCACCAAAAGTCCTGTAACCTTCGCATGAGCGACAACGAACGAAGCTATTCGCGTCAATCAAACAACCGACTACCCCGCCATCAAAGTGTACCCATACTTTCCCGTAGTTCCAGCCAATTCCACCACAATCATCTGTTGACCTTGGGTCCCCGGCAACTCTTCTGACATCGTCAGGTGTCATCCCCCTCTCAATATTTTCAATTGCCGTTTTTGTTGCCGACTGAATTGTGAATTTAATTTTTTCCAACTCGCTCATCTGTTGAAATACAACAGCTCGCTCTTTACGAAGCTGAACAGCATTATTGCTATCGACCTTACTAAGATTGCTTTGAAGGGATTTGATTTTTTGTTCCATTGCATTCAGCTGTCGCTGCTGTGCCAGTATCTTTTTTTGAAGCGTCTTGTCTCCATGTATCTTAGTCAGTGTTCGACTTACTTCATCTGGGTCCACTTCCGCCTTGACTGTTGTTGTTAAGGCTTGCGTTTCACAAACTATCTGGAAATCCTCCTTAGCCACCTCGACTTTTAAAATCGCTGCGGTAAATGCCTTGATTTCATCTCGGTGCAATTTGGCATCAACCACAGTAGTTTCACTCTCGATATACACCCCGACTTTTTCGACAAGCAGTCGTTTAGCTTCTATGAAAGCAATTCGCCTTGCATCGTTCTTGGTATCGTTATCACCCATGGTGTATTTAAAATTTGCATACATTGTTTCGGTTCTCGCGTATGCTGCAAATGGCAGAAAAGTGAGCATCAGGCATATCGATAATAATATTTTCATCTCTCCTCCAAAAAGTAGTAGCGTTCTAGATACTTTTGTCTGTTAAATGTCTAAAATCACTTACCAGAGCAGATTTTCACGCAGGTCCGGTATATTGCAGGGTTGGGCGTCATTGGAATTTCCAAAGAAGATTCGCCATGGGAGCGCCGTAACCCCAAATAATTGTGCCTAAGCACAGAACCACCGCTTCCGTTGTTCTAAGCCGCGCCTGCAACATTGAGGTCAGCTCTTCAACATTTGAAAAAGCGACTCTTATTTCTTCGCGTCTTCCATCATGTATTGCGCTTGCGATGATACCCGCTGGACGTTTTGAATCTAAATCGTCTAACAAACGCTTGAATTCGCTTTGATAGAATCTTTCCATATTTCCCAAAAGGCGGACGTGATCGTGCCATGCCATTGCGATGGCGGCAACAATTACCAATGAGCCAGACCGCTCGAAATATTGCCA
>Ga0116157_10006491_pt1 | contig 10572 bp, 11 predicted proteins | sample AD_UKC048_MetaG_FD_89882 | JGI IMG/M metagenome (GOLD analysis project Ga0116157, IMG submission 89882) | Active sludge microbial communities of municipal wastewater-treating anaerobic digesters from USA - AD_UKC048_MetaG | ecosystem: Engineered > Bioreactor > Anaerobic > Digestate | place: USA... | reverse complement strand
TTGTAGGTGTAACGTGCGATTGATGTGATTTTGGTCGAAAAATCTGCTCAGACCACCCCTTTCTTCCTGAAGTTGTGATCATTGCAAATGTATCCTTCATGCCATATTTCAACTCGCAATCGACATTTGCCAGAAATGCGGGTTTTGCTAAGGGCCGCGCCAGACCAACTCCGAATCTACTGTCCCATAATCGCGAGGGCTTTTTGTAAGGGGGCAGTGGAAATCTTGACAAGTCCGAAATACGGTCGGTCTAACTCCAGGATCAGAAAGAGCGCGGCAGCCACTGATATAGCACATATGAGCAGAACGAAGAAGACCGTTGCATTGCGGGGCGAATATAGGCCAAAGCTAGCAAAGATGATGGTGAGCCAGCAGACCAGCACCACGAGGAAAGGTACAGGGAGAGCGCTCTCCCCGGTCTGCTCGTAGAGAAGCCATCGCGCTGCCGAGATATCGGCGCTTATCTGCAGGGCCCGCGATTGAATCCAGCGTTGGGCATCATTGCGCGGGGATAATTTCTGGAGCTTGTTTTGGACCTCCTCAAACTCATATCTGGTTTTGCCCGCTGCGATCGAGTCGTCAAAAGTATCTATCGATTGAAAGCGCTGGACTACGGAAGTGAGACCACGGCGCATGAGGTCACGGGCCTCCGTCGTCTCCGGTCCGTACTGGGCCATGACACGGTCGAGCAATACGAGCTTTGAGCCGGCCTGCATGATCTCGTTATTCATCGTGTCGAAAGTCGTCTTCGCCGATGAGATCAGCAGAGCTAGGACAAGGGCGGCCAGCGTCGCGATCATGCCGGTCCCGAGTTTCACCACGTCTTGTGACTCTTCACTCAGATGATGATCGGGCAGAAGAGCGCGAAGCCACATACCGAACATCGTACCGCCGAAAACACAGGCAAAAGCAATCAAAGAAAGTGCCAGCGAGTTCAATATCCACCTCCTTATTTTCGTGGGGCAGTATGTCTTGTCGGCGCCACAAGCGAAACGACTTTTATCAGCGGATTACCGTGGAGTCGTTGGGTGCCTAAGCCTTTATGCTTACGAGTAAATCATCTAATCCCGTCTGTTGTCAAGAATTGGCGTTCCGGTTGGTCACCTCGATCGAGAGCCTGTTGTTGCGAATTAATAGGTGTACTCTTCGGTCGAGCGTTGCATTGACACTATTCCGCAGGCAAATCCTAACTCGATTCAAATAAAAAGGGGGTTAACCGGGATGGCTAACCCCCTTGACCTTTTATGACTCCCCGGCGAGGACTCGAAGCACGGACCCGCTGGCTTAAAACCAATGCTCTTGACAGCCATGTAAAAAAATGTTAATTATTTCAAAAATATAAATATCAGGCACAGGGTCCAGAATATATTCTGGAGGAACCGGGAATTGGCCGGGCCGCCATCATAAGATGGGAGTTGCGGCCTTTTTTATTCTACTAAGCACCAGAGCACTGCATCGGGTAACGCTGTGTCGAACAACAATATTGCCAGGCAAAGGAGTTCACCATGAATGAAAGACAAATCTGGATGACAACTTATGACATGGAAAGATTGAACAGTCTCATCGAGGCGTCGAAGACAGCCCAGTCCCAAAAAAAATTTCATATCAAGCAGCTGGAAGAGGAGCTTGAAAATGCAAAGATGGTGGAGCCGCAGGAAATGCCAGGGGATGTCATCACCATGAACTCTGTCGTCAGGATCCGGGATATGGAATCGGGTGCGGAAAAGACCTACACGCTGGTTTTCCCCTCCGAGGCCAGTATCGACGAAGGCAGGATCTCCATCCTGTCGGCGATTGGCACAGCCTTAATCGGATACAGGGTCGGGGATATTATTGAATGGCAGGTCCCGTCGGGACTGAAACGATTGAAAATCGAGGAGATCCTGTATCAGCCGGAAGCGTCCAGCCATTATGACCGTTAGGACACTCGTAGCTGATGATGTATGATATTAAACCATTCTTGAGGACTGTCTGACGTGATGAAGGATAAAACAAAGAAGCAACTCGCTCAGGAATTGACTACTTTGCGTCAGGTTGTCAGCGATCTGGAAAAGTCAGAGAGCAATCTTCGGCAGATGGAGGCCACTTCCAGACAGTCGGCACAGAAATACCGTGTCATTGCCGACAATACCTATGACTGGGAATTCTGGATCGGCCCGGACGCACAGTTTATTTACTCATCGCCTTCATGTGAGAGAATCACCGGCTACCTTGCAGACGAATTTGAGGCAGACGCGACCCTCTTTTACCGGCTGATTCATCCGAAAGATCTCCCATATGTGGCGGAACATATGAATCGCAAAAAATATGAGGCAGGTCTTGCAGAAATCGAGTTTCGGATCATCCGCCGGGATGGATCCGAGCGGTGGATTGCCCTCGCGTTTCAGCCGGTTTATGATGAGGAGTCAAGATTTCGCGGCACTCGCGGAAGCAACCGTGACATCACCGAACGCAAGCAGGCGGAAGCGGAACGGGAAGGGCTCATTCGTGATTTTAAGGATGCTCTATCTAAAGTGAAGATGTTAAGCGGGTTGATCCCTATTTGCGCTTCCTGCAAAAAAATACGTGACGACCGGGGTTACTGGAATCAAATCGAATCGTATCTAAAGGACCACTCGGAAGCCAAGTTCACTCACGGCATCTGCCCTGAATGTGCAAAAAAACAGAAGGATTCATTCCACGAATCGTCGAAAAGCCAAGACACAACAGAAGGGGGGAAATGAAAGACCGGATCAACGAACGGATCGGCCGTCGCATCCGACGGAATCACCCGGGCTGAACTCGCAAAGGCCGCCGGTTACACGTCTACAGGCACAAACAGCCTGAGTGAAAGGCAACCGTGCGGCGTGGAAATATCGAAACTCCGCAAGAGTGCCCTCACCCTCGATGTCAACCCGGGCGACCTGAACGCATTCGAGGAATTCAGCGACCGGAAGATCGCGGCCCTCATGATGTATGATAGGTTACCGGCAAAGCCAAAATCGAAAACCTCGATGAAATGCCAGCCCTTGTGAAAGAGGAAAACAAAGCCGGTTAATAACTGCATCGAACAGAACGATTGCAGTCTATTATCGCTGAAAGATAATTTTTATTCTTTTCCTGACATCCGGAATAGCGGGTAAGCAGTGGGAGAAAACGATTTAGGCAAATAACAAGGGCTCCGCAATAACTCCGAAGCCCTTGTTCATTATTGGCTCCGCGTTTGCAACCTGTTTTATAATTCTCCTATTTCTCGCGGCGTTGAAGATGATGACACCAATGAGGAAATCTCCAGTGAATTTCAAGGGCCGCATCATCATGATCGGCTGCGGAAGCATCGGGCAATCTGTCCTGCCGGTCATCGGCCGGCACCTGGAGGGAATTTACGGCCGCCTGATTGTCCTCTCGGCCGATGAATCCGGGCGGGGAATTGCGGAGCGCAGTGGAACGCAGTTCATCCACTGCAACCTGACACCCGGCAATTACCGGACGATATTGAAGGACTATGTCCGTGACGGCGACCTCGTGTTGAATCTGTCCATAGATGTTTCCAGTGTCGCTCTGATCCGGTTATGCGCGGAGCGGGGGGCCCTGTACGTTGATACCTCGATAGAGCCGTGGCCGGGCGTATTCGACAACCCCATGCTGAAACTTCACCAGCGAACAAACTACGCCATTCGCGCCAAGATCATCGAGCTCGCAGCGGAATTGGGGCCTGGTTCACCAACTGCCGTGGTCGATCACGGAGCCAATCCGGGGCTCGTGTCCCACTTTGTCAAGCGCGCCCTCCTGGACCTCGATCAGATCCTCCGCAAAGGCAATGCCAGGCCTTCCACGCGTGAAGAGTGGGCGAATCTTGCGCGGGACCTCAGGATATCCACGATTCAGATATCAGAGCGTGACACGCAAGCGGGAAGGCAGCCGAAGCGCCAGGGGGAATTCATCAACACATGGACTATAGACGGGTTTGTGGGCGAGCTGATGCAGCCGTCCGAGCTGTCCTTCGGCACCTACGAAAAGAGGCGGCCCAGGGGGGCTCGCGAGCACCGTACCGGTTCAGGCACGCTGTACCTGGAGCGTCCCGGGGCGAGCACCTTTGCCCGCAGCTGGGTGCCCTCGATCGGCGGCTTCCAGGGAATGCTCGTGTCCCATGATGAGGTCTTCTCGATTGCCGACTACCTTTCGATTCGCGAAGGCGGCGAGTTCCTCTATCGGCCAAGTGTGATGTTTGTGTACCACCCCTGCGACGACGCGATGCTGTCGGCGCTGGAACTGGAGGGGAGCGGATGGATCCTGCAGCCCTCGCGTCGGCGCCTGGCAACGGATATTGTCGAGGGGATGGATGAGCTGGGCGTGCTGCTGGCCGGCCACGAACGAAATGCATACTGGTACGGCTCTCAGCTCACGATCAATGAGGTGCGCCGGCACGTTCCGCACGCAAATGCGACGACCTTGCAGGTCACAGCCGGGGCGGTAGCCGCCATCCTTTGGGCCATGCGCAACCCGCGTCGCGGCGTGGTCGAACCCGAGGACCTGGATTTCGAGGATTGCCTTGAAACGGCTGCCCCCTACCTGGGGCGCCTGGTCGGTGAGTTCACGGAGTGGACACCGCTCGACGGCCGCGGCAAATACTTTCCCGAGAAACTCAATGTCCAAAACCCCTGGCAACTTCAGAACATCTGCAGCAGGCAGTGGTATGGAGAGTGAGGGCCACTGTTTGTTTTCACCGCTTTCCCGGGCCGCCTTTTATCAAACGGTCCGGGCCGGTCAAAGGGGCCACTTTTCGGGCCGTAATAGTAGGTTTCGGACCGGTACTGTTTCTTTGACGGACTACACTGGTCGATGATCATCTTCACCGGCATCCGGCAGCCCCAGATGCAGGTCTTGCATTTGGTGTCGTAGGTTTGAGTATCCAGACGGCGATTTTCCCGGCACTCTGGGTTCCTACGCTCCACCCGTCGCCACAAAGAACTCATAGGCGTAGAAGTCTGAATACTTCCGGTGCATCTCGGGCTCCTGCGCGAGTTGATTCAACACGGCCAGCGCTTCGTCTTCGGCTCTATATTTACCGCGCATCTCCTCGATGCGAATTTCCATCGGTGTATAGAAATCTTCCCACCAGGACTCGTCCGGCAGCGTGAAGTTGCCGATGAGCGAAAAACCGCTTCTTTCGATTGCCGCCAGGACATCCGGAACCCGGCCCATTGTCGGATAGTCGGCCTCGAAGCTCGCTTTGACCTCGGGGGGCGGGTTGTCTCTGCGCCAGACCGCGTCGGTGAAGGCGAGGTAGCCGCCGGGCCGCAGCAGCGCGCGGCAGACACGCAGGGCTTTCTCGATGCCGATATTGTAGAGCGCTCCCTCGGACCAGACGAGGTCGAAGCTCGCAGGCGGCAGCCCGGGTTCGGCCATGTCGCCGACCATAGGCTGAATCCGCTCGGCCAGCCCCCGCACAGCGACCATCGCGCGCAGCCGCTCGATGCTCGGAGCATGGCTGTCAAGGGCCACGATGGAACCAGATATGAGATCGGCGAGATGGAGGGTCTGCCCGCCGACGCCGCAGCCCAGATCGAGCATCGCTGGCGCGGGCGGCAGATCGCGACAAAGAGCAAGTGCCCTCGCGGTGCAGGCGCGGTTGCCCGGCCCCTGCCTGGGGAGTGACTCATAGAGTTCGAAAAAGATCGGCCAGAAGCGCGGCGAGGGTTCGTTCATGTCATGCCTCTCCATCGGCGACAGGCCGCAGCCCGAGGAACACCTCGCGTCCGGTGTCGCTGTACGAGCTGTGCTCTAAGGGGACTACGAGGGGTTCGAAGCCAGCGGCCGAGATCAGCTCCAACCATACGGTTCTCGGGAACAGACCCATGAAATGACGGTCGTGGATGACCTTGGCGGCTCCGCTTTCCTCTCTCAAGAGGTACGCTATATCGGTCACGTACATGTCGGTTTCTGAGTCGGGAACCCATCGCCATTCGAGGTAGCGCAAACCGCGCCCGTTCCCGTCGCTGCCGCCGGTCTCGGTGCCCGGCTCGAATGTCTCCAAGATGAAGTCCGGCTGAAACATTGCGACTCCGCCGGGGCCGGTGTGCTTGAAGGCCGTGGCTATAGCGCTGGCAAGATCGGCGCGCGAGGTCATGTAGCTGATCGCGTCGTGCACAAGGACGCAATCAAAGGCGCGCCCGAGCCGGACCGAGCGCATGTCACCCTGGATATGCTCACACTCCGGATTCAATCGGCGGCTCAGCGCGAGCATGGCCGGTTCCACGTCGACGAGAGTACAGGCCAACGCCGCCTTCAAGTGGGCGGCATTGTGGCCGCCGCCGCTGCCGAGATCAAGCAGGGTCCGGGGAAGCCGCTTACAGTGGGTCTTGAACAAATGCCGGTAAAAGGCCGCCTCCTCCGCATAGTCGTCTACCGGCGTCAACAGAGGATACCAATCCGCCAGGTCGCGGTAGAGCCTGAGGGCCTGAGTGGAATTTGTCTCGCTTCTTATCACCATGTGAAATATGTCTATACTTGAAGAATAAAGAATATATACATGTAACTTATCGCTTTCGTAGGTTGCAGATCCGGTTTGCCATACACGAGAAAGAACAAGGAATGAAGTGTCCTGACCTATACTTGACCTGACAGACATTGTCAAAATAAGTCAAATCAGGTCTCTCTTTCATCTACAACTACACAGCGGCAGAGAAACCTTGGAAGTGATGATTACCGGAAGAAAGGTTGTATAAACTTGCAGAATCAGAAAAGCAACCTTTTAGGAAAGCATCGATAGAAATTCCAACCGAAGATTTTTTGAGATCGCTCAACCGATGAAATCGTTGCTTTCATCTATGGAGGGTGATGGTTGATTATTACATCAAAAATAAAAAATTATCACTATAAATTGAGCATTTTGTCTTGAAAAATACCAATATTAATTAGTGGCTGTCCTCGATTAACCCACGGGGGTGAGGTTGCCCTGACAGCCCTATAGGGGCAGACCGAAGTCCATTTCTCCGGCATCACGGTGATCCACGGCTAGCGGGAAGGCATCCAGCTTCTTCGTAATAGCGGCGCGCAGGAACGCGTCGACCCACCAGAACACGTCGTGCTCTCGTATTTGACGCCTGAGCCTGTGCATACGACCGTGTCTCTCGGCGGCCTCCATCTGATAGGCTTGGCGGATCGCATCGGCGACGCCCTTGATGTCGTAAGGGTTAACCAGTAGTGCCCCCTTGGCGAGCTGCACGGCCGCTCCCGCGAACTCGGACAAGATGAGCACGCAGTCCTCTTCTATGCTACAGGCGCAATATTCCTTGGCCACGAGGTTCATCCCGTCCTTGAGCGGCGTTATGAGTGCAATGTCGGCTGCGCGGTAGTACGCCAGCAGATCCAACCGAGAAAGGCTACGGTAGATGTACCACACCGGTACCCAGCCACCGGGACGCGCGAAAGTACCGTTGATCTTGCCCGAGAGCTGCTCAATTTCCGACTTCAGATCGCGGTATCCGGCGACGTCCTCGCGGCTCGGCACCACCACTTGGATGAGCGAGATGCACTCCCGCAGCTCGGGATAGCGCGTTAACACATTATGGAACGCCTTGAGGCGTAATGGAATGCCCTTGGTGTAATCGAGCCGATCGATGCCGAGGATCAGTTTGCGATTGGGTAATAGCATGTGCAGTTTGCTTACACCCGTAGTCACCTCCTCACTTGCCGCCCGCTGCATAAAGGCTTTATAGTCGATGCTGATCGGAAACGCACCAATGCGGGTCGTGCGTCCGCGTGCGCTCGCTAGTAGCACCTGTCCGCGACCCTCAATGCTCGCGTCTTTGAACAGAGCACAAACGCACTGTGTGAAGTTGTGCCTGTCACGGACCGTCTGTAGCCCAACGAGATCATACTCGAGCAGAGCCTCAAGCAGCTGCATACGCCAAGGTAGCTTGAGGAAGATGTCAAGCGGCGGGAATGGGGTGTGCAGGAAAAATCCGATGCGCGACTCCACGCCGAGCCGTCTAAGTTCAGCGGCGACGTTCATCAGATGATAGTCGTGCACCCAGATGAAATCCTCCGGGCTGCTCGCTTCGTGAACCACGTATGCGAATTTGCGGTTCACTGCGCAATACATATGCCAGTACTCCGGATCGAAATTACACAACGAATGCATATCGTGAAAAAGCGGCCAGATGACCTCGTTGGCGAAGCCCTCGTAGAAGCCGCGTACCTCCTCCGCGGTCAGAGCGACGCCGCGCAAAGCGTATCCTGCGTCTTCGCTGACTGCATCGAGTTCCTGGCTCAGGTCAGGCACAGATTCGGAAGCGCCGGGCCAGCCGATCCACGTCCCGCCGCGGTGGCGCAGCACCGGCAGCAGCGCGGTCACTAATCCACCCTCACCGGGCACTGTGCGCCAGTGCCCCGATGGCTCACGCTGGAAGGCGAATGGAAGTCGATTGGATACCACAATCAGTTTTTCTCGTTTAATTGGCATAACAACAATTTTCTGAAGCATACGATAGAACGTACATCAGTTGATAAGAACTTAGCATTTCTAATGAATAGAATTTTTTAGTATGTCAATTAAAAAGTGACCACAACATGTAAGTACTGCATCGGTAATCAGTCGTCCGGAACGCGGAATATTTCTTGATACCTCTTATTTGTCGATTTCAGTCAATATTGAATACCGTTTGAAACAGAGCATAACTGTCAAAATTACCAGATGCTATACTTCAGGAAGGAGTCGATACCCGACTTGACACTCAGAGTCAGATCATGTTTTGTTTAGGGCAGATTAAGTAACCGCTTCAGTCCTTTGGGAGCCCGCAGTTCTGCGGATGGCTCTAGACAATTCTTCGAAATCACCGCCCTTCATAATGTATCCCAGAGCACCGGCACGCATCATGCCAGAAACGGAGTTGCCGTCGGAAGACACGGAAAGAGCCAGAATCTTCATGTCTGGCTTTTCGGCAAGAATGCGGCGGGTGGCCTCGATGCCGTCCATGACGGGCATCCTGACATCCATGAGGATAATATCGGGTTGAAGGTCGCGGGCCAGAACAACCGCTTTCTTTCCGTCCTCTGCCTCCCCGACAACCTCCATGTCGGTTTCACGGCTGATCATCTTTTTGAGTGCATCGCGATACATCTTGTGGTCGTCTACGATCAGGAGCCTTTGTCTCGTGATGCCTTTTTCTTTTTCCTTTTCCATTCCGGATTCCTTCTTCGCTTCCACTTTCGTGATTTGAATAAAATGATATCCTAATCGTTTATAAAGACAATCAGGGTAGGAATGAAGAGACGACAGTAAATGCCTTAGGCAGTCTCAGGAAATAGATGAATAGGTCCGCAACCTCAGTGAAACAGCCAATATCCATTTACCACAATACATTACAAGGACAGGAAACTAAGATTCCTTGAACTTTTCTCATCCATTGTATGACTGGTGTTAAGGAATTGGAAACATATTTTTCATACTATGCCCAATTGAAGAAAGCAGGATTATGGTTAGAATTGCACAAGAAGATATTACGTTAGCGAAAGGATCACCATCATGACCTATAAATTTGCATGTCCCTTTCCTTGCAGTCGTGTGATTTGCGTTAACGCCAGTGATGATGATGACGCTGTCCGGAAAATCATCAAGGCGGGAGGGATGGCCTGCCGCAATAGAGAAAGCAGACAACTCTGCATGACACCCCACCTTACAATGCCTTTCTTACCGGACGGGCAGCTCAAAGACCTTGTCCAATCTATGATTAAACAGAAAGTCCTCCCGGCAGCAAGCGATTACGCGGATCTCGAGGCGCGTGTCGAGAAGGGTATCTTTCAAAATATTAAGGAGTCTCAGCATTTTTAAAAGGAAGTTCGGGACCATGTCAAAAGGTACAATAAGGTGGTTCAATCAGACGATAGGGGCCGGGTTCATTCGAACCGATGATGGGAACAATATATTATTTCTCAAAAGTACCGTCAGGAAATCTGGCTCGAGTTTGATTCAAGCAGGCGTAAGAGTGTGTGTTGATGCCCTGGAAAGTCAGGACGGCCTAACAGCAACAAATGTATGGGCTGTCGAAAATGACAGGGTGAAATGAGGGATTGGGCCCCTTAGATGGTTTCTAAGGTATTTCGACCTTCGAATTCAGGTTCAAACGGATATTCAATATTATTTTTAAGTTGTATGTCTATTTGAGTCAATTAACACACCTTCAATATCCCGCTTGCAGATCCAAGGAGGGAGAATGGTATGAAAATACTGGCTGCTAATGTGAAGGCGAGAAATATCAGAATGGTCCGGGATACGAAGATGGAATCGAGTATAATCGATAACATGAACAAATATTTCCGAAGCGATTCGGGAAAGCCAAGAAAAAACCTCGAACATGCGATTATAAGTGCCATGTACCGCTACTTCGAGGTGCCGAGTCGCGAGAAAATGTAGATATAGCTTCATCCCACCTTATGACGGCCTCATCCGGTTCCCACCTTGCCAGATGAGGCTTTTTTATGCCTTCTATTTCGATTGGTAATAAGCAGAGAGAGTTATTCGGGTCTTGTGATCCATACAAGAGCGAGTAGGGAAAGCAGCGGGTGGAGAAGGAAGGTTAATGACTATCC
>Ga0116157_10006486_pt1 | contig 10576 bp, 15 predicted proteins | sample AD_UKC048_MetaG_FD_89882 | JGI IMG/M metagenome (GOLD analysis project Ga0116157, IMG submission 89882) | Active sludge microbial communities of municipal wastewater-treating anaerobic digesters from USA - AD_UKC048_MetaG | ecosystem: Engineered > Bioreactor > Anaerobic > Digestate | place: USA... | reverse complement strand
TTATTTGTTCTACCAAAAGACATACCCAAAAACAGGGTTAAATAATCATGAGAATTCTTGGTGTTGAAATTCCTGACAATGAAAGAGCCGAGATTGGGTTAACTCGTTTCTTTGGAATCGGCCGTACTAATGTTAAAAAATTAGCTTCTATGGCCAAAATTGACTTAAATACCCGAATTAAAGATTTATCCCGCGACGATGTTTCTGTATTAATGAAGGCTTTAGAGTCATTCAAGATTGAAGGTGATCTAAAAAAAGAAATTCGCGAAAATATCGATCGACTTAAAGCTATTAAATCCTATAGAGGTATCCGGCACATTGTTAGTTTGCCGGTTCATGGTCAACGCACCAAAACCAATGCCCGCACTCGTAAGGGTAAAAAGAAAACTGTCGGTTCACTTACTAAAGAAGCTTGGGCAAAAATTGAAACAGCTCAAAACGCCGCTGCTACCAGTACCAATAAATAATTATTCAATTTTTTATGGAACAAAAGCCAACTAATCAAACCACCACCAAAAAGAAAACTTACAAAAGCGTTGTTGAAGGTCGACTATATGTCAAGTCAACTTTTAACAATACTTTAGTTAGTGTGACTGATACCAAAGGTAAAGTACTTACCTGGTCAAGCGCTGGTAATTGTGGTTTCAAAGGTTCTCGAAAATCAACTCCATATGCCGCTTCGACTGCCATTGAAAAAGCCCTAGAAGAAGCCAAAAAACATGGAATAAAAAAAATTGAAGTATATCTAAAAGGACCAGGTGTTGGTCATGATGCCGCACTTAGATTCCTTCGTTCAAAAAGAGATTTTGATGTCGACAAAATTTCTGATATTACTCCGATCCCCCACAACGGCCCTCGTCCTCCAAAACAACGACACGTTTAAATATTATTAATTACTATTTACTAAAAGCTATTAGCTAATTTACTAAACAATGTCAAGAATTACCTTAGATACTAAATGTCGACTTTGTCGAAGTGCTGGCACAAAACTATACTTAAAAGGAACTCGTTGTTATTCTGCAAAATGTCCAATCGAAAAGAAAGGAGCTGTCAAGCCGGGTATGCATGGAATAAAAAATTCCGGTAAGCTAACCGACTTCGGTATTCAACTTAAAGCCAAACAAAAAGCCAAGCGAATTTATGGTGTTCAAGAAACTCAATTTAAAAATTATTATCTCAAAGCCAAAAAATTAAAAGGATTAGTTGGTCAAAATCTATTGTCAATACTCGAAAAAAGACTTGACAATGTTCTTTATCTATCTGGTCTTTCATTATCGAGATCTTCAGCCAAACAGCTTATTAGTCATGGTCATGTCTTAGTCAACGACAAAACGTTTAATATTCCCTCTTATCAAGTAAAAGTAAAAGATATCATTACTTTAGACAAAAAAATTATTGAAAAAATAGGAACACTTCCTTGTGAAGAGTCGGATTTTAAAGCCCCAAGTTGGCTTGATCTAAATAAACAAAAAAACACTGTCAAAATCATTTCCGAACCTATTTCTGAAGAAATTGGAAATGATATCGACATTAATTTAATAATTGAATATTATTCAAGATAAAAAAGGAGTATTTTATGATTGAAACTAATAAGTTCAAGATCAAAACAGTCAAATCTACCGATAAGTACGGTAAATTTGAACTTAGCCCACTAGTTGGTGGTTTTGGTCACACCCTAGGCAATAGTCTTCGCCGAGTATTGTTAATTACAATTCCTGGTGCCGCTATTACTCGTATCAAAGTTGATGGTGCCAACCATTTATTTACCACCTTACCCGGAGTCAAGGAAGACTTAGTCGACATTTCTTTAAATCTTAAAAAAATTAAATTTAACTATTCAAAAGAAGAACCAATTATCTTAAAAATAGACAAAAAAGGCCCAGGGATTGTTACTGCCGGAGATATTATTGACAATGATCTCTGCAAAGTCTCCAATCCAGATCAACATATCGCTACCTTATCTGATTCAAAATCAACATTAAAGATAGAACTTACAGTAGAGCGAGGAGTTGGTTATACCATGGCTAAAGAACAAAAAACCGATATCGTTGGCGAGATAATTCTTGACGCTACTTTTACTCCAGTCATCAAAGCAAATTACACTGTTGAACCGGCTCGTTTGGGTAAAAAATCAAATTATGACAAGCTCATTTTAGAAATATGGACTGATGGTTCAATCGACCCACTATATGCTCTCAAGATGGCCGCTAAAGACTTAATCAATTCTTTTAGTCAGATTGCAGATCCAAAAGAATTTGAAGACGAAATCGTCACCATTAATACCTTAGCTTCTTCACAAGGTAGCGATATTTCTGTTGAAGAAATCGAGCTTCCACTTCGAGTTACCAACGCCCTCAAAAAAGCTGGTTATCTCACCATTGAAACACTTATTAAAGCTGGTCGAACAGAAGTCAGTCGAGCTAAAAATGTTGGTGAAAAATCTCTAAAAGTTATTGATTCTTGGTTAAAAGAACGCAATTTTTCTTGGAAATAAGTTATGAAACATCGAATCTTTGGAAAAAAATTAGGTCGTAATCACAACGAGCGTAAAGCATTGTTTAATTCTTTAACCAAAGCTATCTTTATAAGTGGTTCGATTAATACTACCCAAGCAAGAGCAACTGCTATTGTTCCAACAATTGAAAAACTATCTAATATAATTATTACCAAATCTGACCTTATTGCCAGAAGAGAGCTATTTAAGGTCCTTCAAAATCAAACTTGGGTTAACAATGTTTTTAAAGTTTTTAAGGAAACTTTTGGAACACAATCCAGCAACTTTACCAAAATTACAAAAGTTAAACGACGTTTTGGAGACGATGCCTTAATTGTAAAATTGAGTTTTGTTAAACCAATCAAATTTTCTAACAAAAAAGAAGTAAAAATCAATCCAAAGAAGCTAGAAAAAAAAGATTTGAAAACTAAAAAAGTTGTTAAAAAAACAAAGGAGACTAAACAATGAAAACTACTGTTTTAAAAGGAAACCAAGTTGATAGAGCCTGGCACCTAATCGATCTTTCTGGTCAAACATTAGGTCGAGTTTGTACACAAATAGCCCAAATTTTAATGGGTAAAGATAAAGTAACCTTTTCTTATCATCGTGACGACGGTGATTACGTTGTTGCTATTAATTCAGACAATATCAATGTTACCGGTTCAAAATTGAAAGAAAAAATTTATTATCATCACACCCACTGGTCAGGCGGTTTAAAAGAATTAACCCTAGCTGAGATGTTAAAAAAAGATTCTCGAAAAGTTATTACCAATGGTGTATATGGTATGTTACCTAAAAATAAACTACGTGATATTCGTATGACACGTTTAAAAATTTTTGTTGATGCTAATCACCCATATACTGATAAAATTAAAAAATAATTATGACAAAAAATAATTCCAAAAATTCATACACCCATGCTCTTGGTCGTCGTAAAAGTGCCATAGCTATAATAAAACTATTTAGTGGAAAAGGTGAGTCTTTAGTCAATAATATTTCTTTGGATAAATATTTTCCCACCAAAACCGAAAAAATAATCTACGATAAGCCTTTTGTCATTACAAAAACTGTTGACAAATATCACTTTCAATCAAAAATTATCGGTGGCGGTAAAACTGGACAAGTCCAAGCCTTAAGCTTAGCAATTTCTCGTGCCCTAATTAAAATTAATGAGTCCTTTAAACCAGAACTTCGAGCCGCTGGTTTGTTAACTGTCGATTCTCGTGTCAAAGAACGTCGCATGGTCGGTACCGGTGGTAAATCTCGTCGTCAAAAGCAATCACCAAAGCGTTAATCTGATAGACTAGTTCATGACCTTTTTTCAAACACTCATTCTTAGTTTGGTTCAGGCTATCACTGAATTTTTGCCAGTATCCTCCGATGGACACTTAAATTTGTTCCAATATTTTTTCAAACTCACCCCATCACTCGATTTTGATATTTTTCTTCATGCTGCCACATTTTTATCAGTCATTTTTTTCTTCCGCCATCAGACAAAATATTTTTTTGCCAATATAAAATATATCGTTGTTGGTTCAATTCCTGCCCTAATTGTTGGATTATTATTCAGAAATCAAATTGAGTCTATTGCTGCCTCACCTCACCTATTACCATATTTTTTTCTCTTCACTGGCATTATGGTTTTGTCAACAAAATTTATAAAAACTAAGAATAGTTCAATAACTTATTCAAAAGCATTTATAATCGGTCTTTTTCAGGCATTAGCTATTTTACCTGCTATTTCTCGTTCTGGTGGCACAATTTTCTCAGCTTTAATCCTCGGATTGTCTCCTCAAAATGCCTTTAACTTCTCTTTCTGTTTATTTATACCCGCCACTTTTGGCGCTATTGTTTTAAGTTTAAAAGATATTGCCACCTCAAATTTTACTACTCTAAATAATTTATTTGCTTTTCTAACAACCACAATAGTTGGTTATTTTGTCCTAAATTATTTCCAAAAAATTACCATAAACAAAAAGTTTTGGGTTTTTGGAGTCTATACAATTCTTTTATCAGTGGTCTTATTCTTTATTTTATAATCAACACTCTCCGGTTCTTCCGTTTAGTTTGTTTAAAATAATTTTTTTAAAATTTTTTTTGGCCGAACGTATGGTTTTAGTTGAATTACTTAACTTTTCCACTTCGACTACTTCCAGTTCGATTTGATATTTTTTTTCTTTTTGATTTTTATTTTTCATTTTATTTATTAGATATTAGAAATTAGAAATTTTATTTTAAATCTCTCCACTCATAAATTCTTTCCAAATTAGATAAAGTTGTGTTGTCGAGTAGGCATCTCTAGCCACATAATCGGCAATTTTTTGATAGTCTTTGTTGTCAAAAAGATCGTTGACATCACCACCGTGGACCCCAGCTTCTTTCGGATTCTCTATTCCAAATGCTTTACAAAGCATTTCCAATTTAAATCCATGTGATTGCCTAATTTTATTTTGTAAATCTATAAATTTATCGCCATTCCATTTTTTAATTTCAAAAGGAACTTTTACCCGATTAATACCTGATCTAATTTGTAAGTAGGGGAAATCAAAAGTATCTCCATTATAAGTTACAAAAAGTTCATATTCTTTAGCAATTTCCCAAAATCCAATCAATAATTCTTTTTCGCTTTTATATATTTTATAAATATAATTATCTTTTTCGGGTTTTAAGTCATTTTCACCCAACAACAACACCTCTCCTTTTTGTGAATTGGGATTGTAAAATCCAATAGCACAGACCATCCCAAAAATTGAATATAATCCAGTTTTCTTTTTAGCAACCTCTTTATCTACTTCTCCTTTTTCTAAATTATTAAGCAAATAATCTTGCTCCACATTGTCTAATTCTTCAAATTTTTCCCCCACCGTTTCAATATCAAAAACCATAGTTTTTGGGTTAGATTTATAGTCCTGCGCTTGTTCGCTGTTTACAATTTGACAATTATCAACAATCAAACTTATCTGTCCTTTATATTCTTGTGTTTTTCCGTTAACTTCGATAATTTTTCCAATTTCAACCTGACATTGGGTCAAATTATTGTTCCAAATTTTTGCTTCAATAACTCCTTCAGGTCGACTCAGTTCCAGTTGTAGATAATCATCACCTTTACTTGTCTGTCTAATTTCTTTTTTAGTTACCAAAAAATGTTCATCTCTAACCAATTCATTTGGTCCATATTTTATTGCCATAAATCTAATTATAAACTACAATATTCATCTTATGTTTAATATTATCTTGTCGGGGATACAAGATTCGAACTTGCAGCCTCATGCACCCCATGCATGCGCGCTAGCCAATTGCGCCAATCCCCGTTTGTAATCAGTATTTAGTATTAGGTATCTTGTGTCTAGTATAACTAAAACTATTTATTCTCAAACTTGATGTATTTTAATAGAGAATTGATTAATTTACCAACAGTAACTGTTTACTCGGTAATTTCTTTAAAAAGTTTGCTATCAATATAGCCTACATCTTTGGCAATTAATACTTGATTTTGAACTTCTGTTAAAGAGCCTAATGATAGGTAATAAAATTGTTTCTTTACTAAATTTGATCTTCTAGAAAAACCTTCAGCAATGTTTGAGATATTGATACACTTGCTCTTTTTATCTGATCTGTTAAACCAAATAATTCATCTTTTGGAAATGTTTTAGTTATTTTATAAATCATTAGTACTAATTTATGAGCCTCTTTCCAGGTTATTAAATCTGTAAAAGATTTAATTTTTATTTTATCCATGAATAAATTTTATACTAAATACTTAATACTTGATACAAAATACCAGAAGAATCACCTTCGGTTATTCTTCGTGTTTTGATACCTTGACTTGATATAGTCAGACTTGATATCACTATATTGTTATTTAAAATTTATAAAGAAAATGAAAAAGAAAAAAGAAATCCAAAAAGGTTCTCCAGTTGGCGGTAATCAAAGTCAAAAAAATGAAGCTATTCGTGTCGCTATGGAACAAATTACTAAAGCTTATGGTGATGGTGCCATAATGAAAATGGGTGAAAAACGTGCGGATATGTCTGTTGAAGTCATTCCTACTGGTTGTCTTCCTTTGGATATCGCTTTGGGTGTGGGTGGTTTACCAAGAGGTAGGGTTACAGAAATTTTTGGTCCAGAAGCTTCTGGAAAGACAACTGTTTGTCTTCACGTAGTAGCTGAAGCCCAAAAACTTGGCGGAACCTGTGCATTTATTGATGTAGAACATGCTCTCGATCCTACTCGAGCCGCCACAGTTGGTGTCAACCTTGACAATCTTTTGATTTCTCAACCAGACAATGGTGAACAAGCCCTTGAAATTGTTGAAACTTTAGTTCGTTCAAATGCAGTTGATGTCATCGTTGTCGATTCTGTGGCTGCCTTAGTTCCAAAAGCAGAAATTGAAGGCGAAATGGGGGATTCAATGATGGGTGTTCAAGCTCGATTAATGTCTCAAGCTCTTCGAAAATTAACTGGTGCGATTTCTAAATCAAAGACCGTAGTTATTTTTACTAATCAAATTCGCCAAAAAATCGGTGTCATGTTTGGTAATCCCGAAACCACCCCTGGTGGTTTAGCTCTCAAATTTTATTCTTCGGTTCGAATTGATTTGCGAAAAATCGCCAATATTAAAACTGCTTCTGGTGACCCAATCGGTTCGCAACACCGTGCTCGAATCATCAAAAACAAAATTGCTCCACCATTTAAAGAATGTGAGTTTGATATTATGAACTCCGAAGGTATTTCTATCTACGGTGGGCTTGTTGATTTAGCCGTCCAGCATGGTTTAATTACCAAATCAGGTGCCTTTTTCAAACTTGGTGATCAAAATATTCAAGGCCGAGAAGGTGTTAAAAAATATTTCAAAGAAAATCCCAAAATTGCCAAAGATTATCGGGATAAAATCTGGGAAAAAGTCCAAAACACCACTGAAGGAGAAATCTCAAAAGTTAATCAAGATGCTTCTGAAGAATAATGCTTCTTACCAACATTAAGTCGAGTCTTATCCAAAATCGGGTAAACTTATTTTTTTTGGATGGGTCATATCTACCATTTTTTGTCGATGACGTAGTTAAATTGTCTTTAAACAAAAACCAAGAGTTGGACGAAGAAAAATTAAAACAGATAAAATCACTTTCTTTATTTTATCTGGGGAATAATTATTCTCTTCGACAAATTGCAATTTCGCCAAAAACTGAAAAAATTTTATCTCAAAAATTAAAAAAATATTTTATAAATATTACCCAAAAATATAAGCTATTGTTAACTTTCCCTTATGAAACTGTAATTGACCAAATTATTACCGGCTTAAAAGAAAAAAAATTACTTAATGAATCAGATTATATAAATCATTTTATTCAAAAAAATAAATCAAAATCTGTAAGAGAAATCCAGTTTTTATTAAAACATCAAGGAGTTAATATTTCATCTATAGACCTATCGCTTAACAATGACAAGGATTCAATCAAAAAGATATTATTTAAAAAGCATATAAACATGGAACTATTGGCTGATTTTAATTTTAAAAACAAATTATATGCTTCGCTCTATCGTAAGGGTTTTCAAATTTCTGACATCAAGACAGCAATTGACGAATATCTTGCCATAAAGTAAAATACAATGACTTTTAATTAAACTTATTAATTATTAAATTAAATTTTTATACTTTTTATTTGTACACTCAATATGTTAGTACTGTTTTTATCTTTCGCGTCTTTATAGGTATTTTTGTGTCGTAAAAAGTAATTGGAGGTTTACATGTTAGATTTCTTTCTTAGCAAGGTAAAGGGTCTTTTTTCTACCCCTACAAATTTACCAAAAACAAACAAAAAAGAAAAAAATGTCTCAAAAAATGTTAGTAAAGATGTTGTCAATCAAGTAGTAAGTCAAGACAGTGATGAAAAAAATCGAGTAGTTTTTTCTCCCGTCAAGACTACCCCCTCAGTTGCTGTTGTTGATACCTCAAAACTTGAAGCCCAAATCGAAGTATCTCTACAAAATGCCAAAAAAATTGAGACTGAAGCGAAAGCCAAAGAAGCCGAAGTATTTCGACGTCTCTCTTCTCTTGATGAAAAAGAACGTTATTTAATTCAAAAAGAGAAATCGATTGATCAGCAATCTTTGGATTTAAAAAAGAAACTCGACAGTGTCGATGATTTATACCGAAAACAATTAGACAAACTAGAAGCTATATCTGGCCTCGATATCGAAAAGGCCAAAAAATTAGTTATCAGCAGTACTGAAAAAAAAATGTCAAGTTGGATCGCTAAAAAAATTGAAGAGGCCAAGGATGAAATCCACCAAAAAGAAGAGGAAATTACCAAAGAAGTCATTATTGACAACATTCGTCACGGGCTTACTGATTATGTTGCTGAATATACCGTTTCAACCATCTCGCTTCCAGATGAAACAGTTAAGGGAAAAATAATTGGCCGTGAAGGGCGTAATATTAGAGCTTTTGAAAAAGCCACTGGTGTCGAGTTGGAGCTTGACGAAACTAACGACATTAGAATCTCGTCTTTTGATTCAACTAGAAGAGAGATTGCTCGAATTTCTTTAGAAAAATTAGTAAAAGATGGTCGAATCCAACCGTTAAAAATTGAACAAATCGTTGCTCAGACAAAAAACGAAATGGACAAAATTCTTCTAAATGAAGGGAAAAGAATTTGTCAAGAAATTGGAGCTTTCAATTTACCAGTAGATTTAATCAAAGAAATTGGGAAATATAAATTTAGATTTTCTTATGGTCAAAATCTCGCCAAACACACCATTGAAGCCACCAAAATTGCCATTGGAATCGCCTATGAATTAAAAGCTGATGTAAACACTGTTCGTCTAGGTGCCTTACTTCACGATATTGGTAAAGTTGTTGCTGATCAAGAGGGAACTCATATCGACCTAGGTATTGACCTACTCAGAAAATATAAATTTTCGGAAAAAATAATAAATTGTGTTGCTGAACACCACGAAGACAAAGAATTTTCTTCAGTCGAATCTGTCATCGTCTATATTGGAGACGCTGCTTCAGGAGCTCGTCCTGGTGCCCGCTACGAAGTCCATGAAGAATATCTAAAACGAATGAAAAATATTGAAGAAGTCGCAAAAGGGTTTAGCGGTGTTCTTAGTGTTGCTGCTTATCAGGCAGGTAGAGAAGTGGTTGTAATTGTTGAACCATCGGTAGTATCAGATTCTGAATCGGAAGTCCTAAGTCAAAATATTGCCGAAAAACTCGAAGAAGAAGCAAAATGGGCTGGACAAATAAAAGTTACTGTTATTCGCGAACTTCGGGTTAGTAGTGTAATCACTGGAAATAAAATCAACAAAAATGCGGTAAATGAAGAATGAAATCACTTGCATTTTCCATATAATTCGTTATTATTAAAATAATTATTAATTAAAATAATAAAAAAAATGACCAAAAAAGATCTTATCGAAGCCGTCTCACAAAAAGCTAAGCTTAGTAAAAAAGCTGCCAAACAAGCAGTTGAAACCTTCCTTTCTGAAATCATGAAGACACTCGCCAACGGCGAAACTGTTAAATTATCAGGTTTTGGAACATTCAAAACAAAAATGTTCAAAGCCAAAACCATTAAAGCTATCAATTCAAAAGAAGCCAAAAAAATTGTTGCTCGCCGAATGCCTCGCTACATTCCCGGCACAAAGATCAAGAAAATGGTGAAGTAAGCTACTGGCTTACGGAATCCCGCCACTGCGGGATGAAATAAATTCATTTTTGAAATTTTAAAACTCTCCGATTTTTCGGAGAGTTTTTTGTTGCTACAATACACTATGAGAGATATAAAAATTTTTGAACAAAAAATTATTGATGGTATAAAAAAATACGTTGGCAATAAAAATGTTTTTATCGGTATTTCTGGGGGTATCGATTCTGCGCTTACTGCCTTTCTCTGTGTTAAAGCCTTGGGTAAAAAAAGAGTTTTTGGTGTTTTGATGCCCTACGGCCGACAAGTCGATATCCTTGACTCATATAGTGTGGTTAAACAACTTAATATCAAATATTTTCAAAAAGATATTAAACCAATTGTCGATAAGTACAAAATTTCTCCTAATAAATATGTTTTAGCCAACCTTATG
>Ga0116157_10006485_pt1 | contig 10576 bp, 8 predicted proteins | sample AD_UKC048_MetaG_FD_89882 | JGI IMG/M metagenome (GOLD analysis project Ga0116157, IMG submission 89882) | Active sludge microbial communities of municipal wastewater-treating anaerobic digesters from USA - AD_UKC048_MetaG | ecosystem: Engineered > Bioreactor > Anaerobic > Digestate | place: USA... | reverse complement strand
GCGCATCTACCTGACGCCCTACAGCATGGTGGTCTTCTCGCTGGTCATGGGCGCCAACCTGGTGGATGCCTTCGCCAGGGCGCGCACGCAGCAGGAGCGCATCAACGAGGAACTGGATGCACGGCTGGCCGAACGCGAGCGCGAGATCGCCGTCGAGCATGCCCGCGTGCTCCAGCTGCAGCGCGAGCGCGTGGCGGCCGAGGAGCGCGAGCGCATCGTGCGCGACATCCACGACGGCCTGGGATCGCAGCTGATCAGCTCGATCCTTCTGGTGGAGGCGGGCACGCTGGCCGGGCCGGCCGTGGCCGGCGTGCTGCGCGAGTGCGTCGACGACCTGCGGCTGGCCATCGACTCGCTCAAGCCCGCCGGCAACGAGCTGCTGCTGGTGCTGGGCAACTTCCGCTACCGCATGGAGCCGCGCCTGGCCAACGCCGGCGTGAGGCTGGACTGGCGCATTGCCGCCGATGGCAACAGCCCGCAACTGAGCTCCGACCAGGTGCTGCACACCCTGCGGATCGTGCAGGAGGCATTCACCAACGCGCTCAAGCATTCACGGCCGCGCTGCCTGAGCGTGCACTTCGAGAACCTGCCCGGCGGCGCCTGGGCGCTGGCGGTGGGCGACGACGGCGAAGGATTCGACCCGCAAGCCCTCCAGGGCCGCGGCGACGGCCTGCGCAACATGCGCTCGCGTGCCGCTCAGATCCCGGTGGCGCTGCAAATCGACAGCGGTGCGGGCGGGACGGTGGTGCGGATGGTGTCGTCGATGAACGAGAATCCGCTCCAGTCCTCTTGACCGCGATGTTCAGCACCCTGATCGACCCGCCGCCCGCCGCCCAGGCCGATGCCCGGGAGCGCTTCGTCGTTCTGCTGCGCACGGCGCTGGCCGATGGCAGTTTCGTCCGGCTGCTGCTGAGCAGGCACGTCGGCGCGCCGGACACGCTGGAACGCCTGACGGTGCGCGAGGTGCAGTTGCGCGGCGAGAGGCAGCTGTCGTTCCTGTGGCGCCACCAGACGAAGGACGTCACCAAGAACCATCCGCTGGACGAAGGCCTGGCGCAGGTCGCCGCGCTGCTGGGTCGCGACTTCCTCAACGCCCACCTGCACACGCGCTCGCAGGAGATCCAGCTGGTCTTCAGCCGCAAGGGCAAGCCCAGCCTGCGCATCGGCGCGCTCGCCGCTGAAGACCAGCCCGCCGAGAACGCAGCGCACGACAAGGCCAAGCAGCGCCCGCTGTCGCTGGACGCGCCCTTCTGGACCGACCTGGGCCTCACCCACGAAGTGAAGGGCGAGCGCCAGCTGGTGCCGGCGATGTCGCGCAAGTGGAAGCAGATCAACAAGTTCATCGAGGTGATGAGCGCGGCCCTGAGGAGCAGCCCGCTGGCGGCGAGCCCCGAGGTCCACGTGGTCGACTTCGGCTCCGGCAAGGGCTACCTGACCTTCGCGATGCACGACTGGCTGCTCGGCCAGGGCAAGCAGGCGCGGGTCACCGGTGTCGAACTGCGCGAAGACATGGTGCGCCTGTGCAACGCGGCCGCCGCTCGGCACGGCCTGGCCGGCCTGCACTTCGACCAGGGCGACGTGCGCAGCTACACGCCGGCGCGGCTGGACGTGATGATCGCGCTACACGCCTGCGACACCGCCACCGACCACGCCATCCACCTCGGGCTGCGTGCCGGGGCCGCGATCATCATGTGCTCGCCGTGCTGCCACAAGCAGATCCGCCCGCAGATGCAGACGCCGCCGCTGCTGCGCCCGATGCTGCAGCACGGCATCCACCTCGGCCAGGAAGCCGAGATGGTGACCGATTCGCTGCGCGCATTGCTACTCGAGGCGCAAGGCTACGAGACGCAGGTGTTCGAGTTCGTGGCGCTGGAGCACACCAGCAAGAACAAGATGATCCTGGCCGTGAAGAAGAGCGGCGCCGCGCTGGCGGCGGCCGAGAAGCGCAAGCCCGAACTGCTGGCGCAGATTGCCGAGATCAAGCGCTTCTACGGGCTGCGCGAGCAGTGCCTGGAGACGCTGATTCAAGGCGACGTGGCACGCGCCGGCTCGGCCTGAGACGGATCGCGGTCATGGATCGGGGCACGGGCTGGTCCGCAACGTCCGCTATCGACCCTTAGCAGACGCCCGACCCAAATGGGAACAGTCGTTCACTGAGCCCGCTCGAGTCCACCGCGATGTACTCGCGGCAGCCGAGCTTCAGCCCAGCCAGCCCTTGATCCGCGCGCCCAGCGCCTGTCGGCTGATGCCATAACGGTCGTGCAGCGTCGGCAAGGCACCGGCATCGAGGAAGGCATCCGGCAGTCCTGCCAGCTGGAAGCCCGCCGGCTGCACGCGGTGGCGCAGCAGTGCGCTCGCCACGGCCTCGCCGAGCCCGCCGACCACCGAGTGGTTCTCGGCCACGACGACGAGCCGGTGCTTGTAGCGCACCGCCTCGACGATGGCGGCCTCGTCCAGCGGCTTGATGGTCGGGCAGTGCAGCACCGAGACGCCGATGTTGTCCTGGGCCAGGTCCTGCGCCACCTCGAGCGCACGCATGGTCAGGATGCCGCTGGAGATGATGAGCACGTCGTCGCCCTCGCGCAGCGTCTTGGCCTTGCCGAGCTCGAAGCTGTAGTTTTCGATTCCACCCTCGATCTCGTCGAGCACCAAGGGCACCTGGCCGCGCAGCAGGCGCATGTAGACCGGACCGGGGTGCGCGGCGATCTGCGGCACTGCCTGCTCGATATCCAGCGCGTCGCAGGGGTCGACGATGGTCAGGCCCGGCACGCCGCGCATCATCGCCAGGTCCTCGGTGGCCTGGTGGCTGGGCCCGTAGCCGGTGGTCAGGCCGGGCAGCGCGCAGCAGATCTTGACGTTCAGGTTCTCCTCGGCGATCACCTGGTGGATGAAGTCGTAGGCGCGGCGCGTGCCGAACACCGCGTAGGTGGTGGCGAACGGCACCAGGCCTTCCTTGGCCAGGCCGCCGGCCGTGCCCATCAGCAACTGCTCGGCCATGCCCATCTGGAAGAAGCGCTCGGGGTAGGCCTGCGCGAACAAGTGCAGGTCGGTGTACTTGGCCAGGTCGGCGGTGAGGCCGACCACCTCGGGGCGGCTCGCCGCGTACTCCACCAGTGCCTTGCCGAACGGCGCGGCCTTGACGCGCTGCCCCTCCGAGGCGATGGAGGCGATCATCGCCGAGGTGGTCAGCTTCGGCTTCTTCTCGGTCACGGTGGCGCTGCTCATGCCAGGGCTCCTTCGGGGCGTGTTTGGTCGAGGATGTCGAGGGCCTGCTGCCACTCGGGCGGGTCGACGCGGATGAAGTGGTTCTTCTCGCGCTGCTCGAGGAAGGGCACGCCCTTGCCCATCAGCGTGTCGAACAGGATCACGCGAGGCTTCGCCTCCTGAAGCGTCCGCGCGGTGTCGAACGCCTGCAGCACGGCCGCCAGGTCGTTGCCCTTGACGCGCTGCACGTGCCAGCCGAAGGCAGCCCACTTGTCGTGCAGCGGCTCGAAGCCCAGCACCTTGGTCGAGGGGCCGTCGGCCTGCTGGTTGTTGATGTCGACCAGGCAGATCAGGTTGTCGAGCCGGTGGTGCGCCGCCGCCATCGCGGCCTCCCAGGTCGACCCTTCGTCGAGCTCGCCGTCGGACATCGAGTTGTAGACGAAGGCCGGGTTCTTCTTCTGCTTCAGGCCGAGGGCCATGCCCACGCCGATCACCAGGCCCTGGCCGAGCGAGCCGCCAGAGATCTCCATGCCCGGCGTGTAGGTGGCCATGCCCGACATCGGCAGGCGGCTGTCGTCGCTGCCGTAGGTCTCGAGCTCGCTCTCGGGGATCACGCCGGCCTCGATGAGCGCGGCGTAGTGCGCGATGGCGTAGTGGCCGTGCGAGAGCAGGAAGCGGTCGCGGCCTTCCCACTCGGGCTCGGCGGGCCGCAGGTTCAGCGCATGGCGGTAGGCCACGGCGAGCACGTCGGCCCAGCCGAGCGCCTGGCCGATGTAGCCCTGGCCTTGCACCTCGCCCATGCGCACGGCGTAGCGGCGGATACGCCAGGCCGAGCGCGACAGGTCTTGCAGTCGTTGGTTCATTCGAGTTTCCTTGGATGAAGTCACTTGAGGATGGAGGCCGGCACGTAGGACACGAGCGCCAGCACGCCGAAGGCGACGAGGTAGAACGGCCCCAGTTCGCGCACCGTGTGGCCCACCTTCACCTTGGCCAGCGCGCTGGTGATGAACAGCGTGGTGCCCACCGGCGGCGTGTACAGGCCGATGGCCAGGTTCACGACCATCATGATCCCGAGCTGCGTCATGTCCATGCCGATGGGGTTGGCCAGCGGCACGAACACCGGCGTGAGCAGCAGCACGGCGGCCGGCAGGTCGATGAACATGCCGAGGAACAGCATCATCACGTTCATCAGCAGGATCACCAGCCACTTGGCGTGCACGTTCTGCTGCACCCACTGCGCCACGCCCTGCGGCATCTGGTCGAAGGTGAGCAGCCAGCCGATCGCGGCCGAGGCCATGATCACCAGCAGCACCACGCCCGTGGCCAGGCCGGCATGCACGATGGCGTCGTTCAGGCGCTTCCAGCCGAGGTCGCGGTAGATCAGTGCCGAGACCAGGCCCGCGTACAGCGTGGACAGCACGGCCACCTCGGTCGGCGTGGCGATGCCGAAGCGCAGGAAGACGATGATCAGCACCGGCAGGATCACCGCCGGCGAGGCATAGGCAAGGTGGCGGCGGAACGCGGCGGCGTCGAACGGCGCCGTCTCGCGGGGGAAGTTGCGCCGGCGGCCGACCCACCAGCACGCCGCCATGAAGCCGCCGCACATCAGCAGCCCCGGCAGCACGCCGGCGACGAACAGCGACGCGATCGACGCATTGGACGTCAGCGCGAACAGGATCATCGGGATCGACGGCGGGATCAGGATGTCGATCGTGGCCGCCGCCGCCAGCGTGGCCGCGGAGAACGCTGCCGGGTAGCCCAGGCGCTTGTGCCAGGGGATCAGCAGCGAGCCGATCGCCGAGGCATCGGCCACCGCCGAGCCCGAGACGCCGCCGAACAGCGTAGACGACAACACGCCCACCTGGGCCGGGCCGCCGTGGAAGCGACCGAGCAGCGTGGACAGCACGCCGATCAGCGCCTCGCCGAGCTTGCCGCCCATCATCAGCGTGCCGGTGAGCATGAAGAACGGAATGGCGATCAGCGGGAAGCTCTGCACCTGCGCCACCATCTGCTGCACGAGCAGGTCCAGCGGCACCTTGTCGGAACTGGCCGCCGCGGCCATGGCCGCGACCAGCAGCGCGTGGGCGATGGGCATGGCCGCGACGGCGGCGACCATGAAGACGAGCAGGATCAATGCACTCATGACGACTCCTTCGAGGGTCTGGCGCTCACCAGTGGGCCGCCGGCACGGGCGGTTCGGCCGGGGTGGCTTCGTCGGCGGGCCGTGCATGCCAGGCGCGCCAGGCCGACTGCAGCGCGAGCACCGCGAGCAGCACCATGCCGGCCATCACGCAGGCGTAGGTGATCGATCCGGGCAGCTGCAGGATGGGCGACTTCTCGTCGTGCACGATCTCGAGCATGCGGAAGGTGGCCCAGGCCAGCGTCGCGTACAGGCCGGCCACCAAGGCCCAGGCGAGGGTGGCGACGACGCGCCTGGCCGCCGCCGGCAGGGCTTCCATCAGGAAGGTGGTGGCGATGTGCGCGCCGTGCTGGGCCGCGAGCACCACCCCGGCCATGACCAGCCAGGGGAACAGCAGTTCCGGGACCTCGTTGGCCCACTGAAGGCTCGTCCCGGTGGCGTAGCGCAGCACCGTGTTGGCCACCAGGATCGCGAAGATCACGCTGGTAGACAGCCACAGTACGCCGCGACAGACGGCCGTGATGGCGCGATCGACAGGCCCCGGCTCGGCAGCTTGCATCGTTGTCTCCTTGTTGTGTCGCGGGCGCCGGCGGCGCCCGCGCGGGGTCACTGCGCCTGCGCGGCGGCGACGACCTTCTTCACGTAGGCGCCGATCGGGCCGGCTTCCCACTTCGCCGTGACGTCGGCGGTGGCCTTGGCGAAGGCAGCTTTGTCCGGCGTCGTCACCTGCACGCCCTTGGCCTTGAGCTCGGCGAGCAGCTTGTCGTCGGCCTCGGCCGACAGCTTGCGCTGCAGCGCGGTTGCCTCGGCGGCGGCTTCCTGCACGGCCTTCCTGTCGGCGTCGCTCAGCTTGTCCCAGCTGCGCTTGCTCATCAGGAAGGGCGTCATCTGGAACTGATGGTTGGTCAGCGCCAGGTGCTTCTGCACTTCGTAGAGCTTGCTCGCGTGGATGTTGACCAGCGGGTTCTCCTGGCCATCGACCACGCCCTGCTGCAGCGCCACGTAGAGCTCGGCGAACTTGATCTGCTGCGACTCGGCGCCCAGCGACTTCATGATGTCCACCAGCGTCGCGTCGGGCGGCACGCGCATCTTCAGGCCCTTCATGTCCTCGACCTTGCCGATTGGGCGCTTGCTGTTGGTCATCTGGCGGATGCCGTTGTCCCAGGTGCCCAGCAGCACCAGGCCCTTCTCGGCCGACTTGTCGGCCAGCTCCTTGCCGAGCGGGCCGTCGAGCAGCTTGAAGGCCGCTGCCGGGCTGGAGAACAGGAACGGCATGCCGAACGCGGCGTACTCGGGCACCGCGTTGGCCACCGCGCCCTGCGAGTTGGCGCTCATGTCGAGCGCGCCGGTGCGCAGCGCGGTCACCATCGCGGCGTCGTCGCCGAGCTGTGCCGAGGGCGCCACCTGCACCTCGATGCGGCCGCCCGATCGGGCCTTCACGACCTCGGCGAACTTGACGGCCGCCTCATGGCGCGGGTTGCCGACGGCAGCGCCGTGGCCGAGGGTCAGCTTCACGGCCTGTGCCTGTGCGCCGGCGAGGCAGAAAGCGCCGGCCGCGGCGGCGAGCAGGGTGCGAACGAAAGTCTGGCGATTCATGGTCGCTTGTCTCCTGGGGTGTGGTGGTGGAGGGATCAGTGGATCAACATGCCGCCGTTCACGTCGAGCGTGATGCCGGTGCAGTAGGCGGACAGTTCGCTGGCGAGGAACACGCAGGCACCGGCCACGTCGTCGGCACGGCCCAGGCGGGCCAGCGGGATGGTCGAGTTGATCTCGGCCTTCTTCGCGTCGGACAGCTTGCCCGCGGTGATGTCGGTCTCGATCAGGCCCGGGGTGATGCAGTTGACGCGGATGTTGTCCGGCCCGAACTCGCGCGCCATCGCACGTGCCAGGCCGAGCACGCCCGCCTTGGCGGCGGAGTAGTGCGGGCCGCCGAAGATGCCGCCGCCGCGCTGCGCCGAGACCGACGAGATGCAGACGATGGAACCCGACCGCTGCTGGCGCATGGCCGGCAGCGCCGCCTGCGACATGTACAGCGTGCCGCGCAGGCTGACGTCGAGGATGCGGTCGTAGTCGGCGCCGGTGATCTCCAGCGTCTTCACCGGCTGCGTGATGCCGGCGTTGTTGACGAGGATGTCGATGCGGCCGTAGGCCTTCAGCACCGCGGCGGCGGCGGCCTCGCAGGCCGCCTTGTCGGTCACGTCGGCGACCAGACCGAGGTGGCCCTCGCCCAGGCGCGCCGCCGCGGTGGCGGGCTCGGCGCGGGCCAGGTCCAGGATCACCACGCGGGCCCCCTGGGCGGCCATCTGGCGTGCGGTGGCATAGCCGAGGCCGTTGATGCCGGCGCCACCGGTGATCACGGCAACCTTGTCCTTGAGCAGCATGTCTTCCATCTCCGGGTTCGTGTGGGAACGTGCTGCGAATGGTCGGCGCCGAGCGGCTTGACGACAAGCGATGTTTTTTCACCCTAAGATGACGTTTCGTCATCCAACGTGAGGGTCAACCCGATGGCCTCCCTGCCCCCCGTCACCAACCTGCTGGCCTTCGAGGCGGTCGCGCGGCGGCGCAGCTTCGCGGTGGCCGCCGCTGAACTTCACCTCACGGCTTCGGCGATCAGCCACCAGGTCGCACGGCTCGAGTCGGACCTCGGCGTGAAGCTGTTCGAGCGAAGCGCGCACGGCGTGCGGCTGAGCGTGGCCGGCGAGCAGTACCTCGAGCGCGTGGCCGGCGCCCTGAAGGCGATCGCCTCGGCGACCGACGACCTGCGCCAGGGCGTGGGCAACAGCCTGTACGTGCACTCGGCGCCGACGCTGGCGAGCCTGTGGCTGATGCCGCGCCTGCGCCGCTTCGCGGAGGCGCACCCGGACATCTCGCTGAACCTCTCTGCCGCCCACACGCACAGCGACTTCGCGCTGGGCCAGGCCGACCTCGACATCCGCTACGGCGTGCCGCAGTGGGGCGACCTGGTGGTGGAGCCTCTGTTCGAGGAGCGCATCGTGCCGCTGGCGAGCCCGGCCTTCGTCCGCGAGCACCGGCTCAAGCGCATCGCGCAGCTGCTCGAGGTGCCGCTGATCCAGAGCAACGTCAGCGTGGTGCAGTGGTCCGACTGGCTGAAGCGCTTCGCCGACCTGCGGGCGCCGGATCGCTACTCGCTGCGCTTCGATCGCGCGCAGATGTCACTCGACGCCGCGACGCAAGGATTGGGAGTGGCGCTGGAGAGCACCACCAACGCCGAGCAGCATCTGGCGGAGGGCAGGCTCAGGCCGGTGTTCGGGCTGGACAAGGCCATCAGGGTGAAGGCCCATTTCGCGGTGTATCCAGCCCGTCATGCTCGGAGGCCGCCGGTCGAAGCCTTCCTCGCCTGGCTCCACGGCGAGGCGGCGAGATCGGGCCGAAGCATCGGGCGATGAAGGGTCACCTGCGCTGAGTTCGTGGCGACCCACCACTCGTGGATGAGGCAGCGGGTGCCGGCCGCCGGCAACCAGCGAGTCCGGAGCGACTGCTCGCGGCGGCGGCGGCCTGTGCCTCTTCCTGGCCGGCATCGCCAGTAGTTGCTTCCTCCAAGCAGCGGACGTTGGCTCAATCGCTCCGGCGAACGACTGCTTGCTTCCGTTCGCTGTGGTCAAAGCAGTTGAAGCATTGACAATGGACGTAACCCTGTCAGCTGAGATGCACGACAGAACTGGCGAGATTTCTGAATCCTCCCTGATGTCCATCATCCGAATACATTGCGACCGATACGCGCCGCGTTAGTGGATCGACAGTCAGCAGGTTATAGGACAGGGGCTTGTTCTCGGCCCCGAGAGAGGTGCCGCAACCCACGATAGCTGGCTCCGAGGCTCGGCCTGGCCGCAAACGTTGCAGATGCTTGTGCCCGTGCAGCACCACGCTGATTTCCAGGCGGCTGCACCAGGCCAGAAACCGTTCGGCATCTACAAGGCCGAGCAAGGATTCCTGGTCCAGAAGGCCGCCCTCAACTAGTGGCTGAACCAGCAGATCCTCATGTTGGCTGTAGCTCCTGGGATGGTGGTGCAAGACAGCCACGCGGCGATAGGACTTCGCTGCCGGCTCACGGGCACACAGTGCTTCGAACTCGTTAGCCACGTCATCCAGTTGGGCTTGCGAGAGCTTTCCGCGCGCAGAACTCCCGTCGCGCGACGAATCCAGGCAAAGGAAGCTGCACATCAGATCATCATCTGCCACGGCCCTTTGCCATGCCAAGTCGGCGACGGCGCTCTTGTTGTCTCCCAGAAATCCGAGTCTGTTGCCGCGCCAACGCTGGTCGTGATTGCCGGGTACGACGATCACGTCCTTACCAACCTGTGTGGACAACCAACGCCGGAACTCCTTGAACTCTGCAAAGTCATCGTCATCCGCGTCACGGGGCGTGTCGATCAGGTCGCCGGTAATGACGACGCGTGAGATGTCGTGAGACTCCGCAATCACACCCTCGCGGAGGCATTCCAGGTTTCGCTGCGCCGCAGGTGTGCCGAAGTGGAGATCGCTCAGATGAAGGATTCGCCTGGAGCGCTTCCTCGGGCGATGCGTCTGCAGTATTCGATCTATCGCGTCGAGCCCTCCTTCGAAGTGCGTCTCGAGCTGCGAATACAAGGGCATCACATCCTCCAGTCCTGCGAATGCCGCCGTGCCGCTGCTCGACCAAAACAACACACCCGGCCACTGTTCGACGTAGCTGCACAAGAGTTCCACGGCCGGCATCGGATCGACGATGGTGCGACTCCACCGGTCATCGTAGACGTCGGGAATGAGTACCAAAGCATGCTTTCCTGACGCGGCAGCCATGTAGTGCAGTGCAGCGTTGAGCTTATGTGCGGCCAGGCTGCCGTGCCCGCCGCCCGCCGGAAGAGCGAAGAGCATGTGCTTCTCGAACAATGCCCGCACCGGCGCGGTGATCGCAGCGAGGCGCGCTGGCTTGAGCAGGACGTTCGACTCCTCTCGGCCCAGAAGCTGTAGTGACTCCTCGGCTGCGGCCGCGAGTTGGGCGCGGCCTTCCGATGTCCAGGTCCGCGTCTGACCTTCGTTGGCAACGTTCTCCAGGAACTGGCGAAGCGGCCTAGCTTCCACGCGCGGGACGCGCGTTGACTTCGTTGTGAGGAAAACGGCAAGGTTGACGAACTTGACGGGGAACACGAAGCACATATCGAACTCCCAAAAGGCACCTGCGCCAGCATTCGAGTGCTCGATATGGCGCCTGTCACTCCCTAGTCGATGTCG
>Ga0116157_10006479_pt1 | contig 10582 bp, 10 predicted proteins | sample AD_UKC048_MetaG_FD_89882 | JGI IMG/M metagenome (GOLD analysis project Ga0116157, IMG submission 89882) | Active sludge microbial communities of municipal wastewater-treating anaerobic digesters from USA - AD_UKC048_MetaG | ecosystem: Engineered > Bioreactor > Anaerobic > Digestate | place: USA... | reverse complement strand
AGCAGACGCTCGTGCGGGCGCCAGGGTTGCCAATGCTGCTAGACCCGGCACCATCAGGGACGCAAGCACCACGCTGGTGGCCGGTACATTGCGACTCACATTTGATTTCGATTTTTTCATGTTGTATTTCTTTTCTATGTCGAGATTTCTTAATTGCAGCCGCAACCACCACCACCCACGCCATAACCACCGCTGGAGTTCTCTTTACTACCGTAAATGTGCTGAACGAAACGCTCGTCCAGCGGGTCTCCACCAAAAGTCATTTCCGGCTTGGCCAGGTTGTTTTTCTCCCAGGGGCTAACCTGCCCCAAGGTGCTGCAGCCACCCAGCAATGTCAAACCGACAACAGCCATAACGCCTAGAAGAATGGTTTTCATAATCAGTCCTTGAGGTTGAGCGCTTGCTTGATCTGTTTCTCCAGCTCATCGCGCTGTTCTTCCTTGAACCCGCTGTGAACCATCAATACTTTGCCGTCGGCTCCAATCAGTACCGAGGTGGGCATGCCCTTGATCGCGTAGGCCTTGGGGGTTTTCCCCGCCTGGTCAAAGGCCACTGTGAATTTGGCCGCGTTGTCTTTGAGGAATGTCTGGGCTTCTTCAGCTTTCTGATCCACATTGACCGCCACCAGGTTCAGGCCTTTGCCGCTGTAGCGACTTTGCATGTCGTTCATCCAGGGGAACGATTGTTTGCAGGGTCCACACCATGAGGCCCAGAAGTCGACATACACGACCTTGCCTTTGTAGTCGCTGAGTTTCACGGCGCCTTTGCCTCCGGGCAGGTCAAAGTCCGGGGCGGCCTGCCCTACTTCTACTGCAAGTGCCGGCAGGCCCAAAATGCCGGCCAAAGCCATTGCAGCAACTTTTGATGAGATTTTTTTCATTTGCGTGAAATTCCCTGGTAATCGAATTTAAAGAACAGCGGCGTTATTAAGAGAAGCGAGGAAGTCAGCTGGTGCCTGATAGCCAATGACCTTGTGCGTGACCTTCGCGGCCGAGGCGCCATCAAAGAACACAATGCCGGGCGGGCCAAACAGGCTGAAGCGCTTGAGCAGGGCTTTGTCTTCGGCACTGTTGGCCGTCACGTCGGCCTGCAGCAGCCGGACCTTGCCCAGACGGCTCTTCACCTCCGGGTTGCTGAAGGTGAACGTCTCGTATTCCTTGCAGGCCACACACCAGTCGGCGTAAAAGTCCAGCATCACGGTCTCACCCTTTTGCTGGGCCTGCGCCAATGCCGTGTCCAGGGCCTGAACACTGGCAACCCGCTCAAACTTCAGTCCGGCAGACGCGCTGGCCAGTGTGGCCCCCCCACCCGAACCCTGGAAGTGGGCCAGTGGTTGCAGGACCGACTGTCCGCCCGATGCCGCACCCACCAGCAGCAGGCTGGCCATGGCCAATAGCCCGAAGCCGGCTGTGCGGGCAGGCAGCGGTGTGTGTGAATGTTGGGGAGTGGCTGCACCAAACACGCCCAGGAGTGCCGCAGCAGCCAGTAGCCAGGCGGCCCACAGGAGCATGTGCACGGTGGCTGGCACCACGGGGGATACCATCCAGATGGCCACACCCAGCAGCATCATGCCAAAGACCTGTTTGACACGGTCCATCCAGGCGCCGGCTCTGGGCAGCAGGCTGCCAGCCGACACCCCGACCAGCAGCAGCGGCACGCTCATGCCCAATGCCATGGCGAACAGGGCCAGCCCACCGAGCACCACGTCGTGGGTCTGGCTGATGTAGACCAGCGCACCGGCCAGCGGTGCAGCAACGCAGGGGCCAACGACCAGGGCGGATACACCCCCCATGATGAACACGCCAATGAAGGAGCCACCCTTGAAGTTGTTGGACAGTTCAGTGGCCCGGCTTTGTATGACGCTGGGCATTTGGAGTTCGTAAAAGCCGAACATCGACATGGACAGGGTGGCCAGCATGAGGGCAAAGCCGCCCAGTACCCAGGGGTTTTGCAGCGCAGCGGCCAGTCCTTCACCGGCCAGTCCGGCGGCGACACCAAAGCCGGCATAGATCAGGGCCAGGCCCAGCGAGTAGGCCAGCGCCAGTCCAAAGCCTTTACTGCGGCTCACCGGACCACTTTGTCCTGCGATCAGGGAGGACAGGATGGGGACCATGGGCAGGACGCAGGGGGTGAAGGCCAGCAGCAATCCGGCCAGCCAGAACACGCCCATGGTGCGCAGCAGGCTGCCGGAGGCCAGTGTGGACGCTATGGAATCAGTAGCTGATGGCGCAGGCTTGACGGGGGCCGCTGCCACTTTTTCTGCCTGGCCCACTTTGTCGGATGCGGCGGGGGTGTAGGAGACGGGGATGATCTGTCCTGCCGCTGTGCCCATGGTGATGCGGTTCTGGGTCGCTCCGAGTCCGGTCAGGGCGACTTGCATCTGGGCGCTGTCGGGCGGGTAGCACAGGCCGGCATCCGCACAGCCTTGCCAACCGACGGTCACTGGGACGGTCGCACTACCCTGATTGAGCTTGAGTTCAACGTCCAGGGTATCTTCATAGATGACCATGGTTTTGTTGAAGTTGGTGTCGAATTTGTCTTTGCCTTTGGGCAGGTCCAGCGCAGCCAGCTGGGCGCCCGGTGCATCGGCCTGGGCGCTGATGCGCTCACGGTACAGGTGGTAGCCCGGCGCAATGTCCCAGTGCAGTCGCACGGTGTTGGCATCTACCGCTTTGGCGGAGAAAGCAAAGGCCTTTTCTGGCGCCAGAAAGTCGTCGGCCTGCGCCACGCCCGCCCACACGCCCAGCGCCGCCATCAGGCTCACCACCATCCCGCGCCATCCACTTGCACTTTTCTTCATGACTCGCTCTCCTTCTGTTCCAGTGAAGGGATTGAATCACATATTCGGGAAATTTTCCCAAATTGATACAACTTGTTGCAATGGTCGCAACAGGGCTAAAAAGTGCACATCAAAACAAGGCTCAATCTCGCGACTGAGTCCTACTTTTAAATGATTGGTGGGAACTGAGAGATTCGAACTCTCGACCTACGGATTAAGAGTCCGCTGCTCTACCAACTGAGCTAAGTTCCCGTGAGCAAAACAAGAAAGGCCCGAGTTTAAGCTCAGGCCTTCAAAAAATGGTGGGATGTGCGGGGGTCGAACCCACGACAAACGGATTAAAAGTCCGCTGCTCTACCAACTGAGCTAACATCCCATCACGGACCCATAGCTTGGCTAGTGAACCCGGTTGCGACTTGATTTTCATCAAGCTGCAAAGCCTTAAATTATAGCGTTATTTTTTTATCGCTTTGCGCGGCTGGAAATTTTATTCATAACCCAACCTGCGGCGCATTGCCCAAATGTGGCCGTCACGCTGACCGTTGATCCATAACCGTGACAGTTCAATGAGCCGTCGCCATCGACATTACATGAGGCATCTGGAGGCATCACAGCTTCACGACTGAAAACACAGTTCACACCAATGGCTTTACCTTCGCGAGCGGCGCCAAACTCTTTGCGCAGTCGATAACGCATTTGCGCCAACAAGGGATCGTGCGTGGTGCGGCTCAGGTCATCAATGTCAACCAGATGCGCATGCCGCTTGCCACCCGCGGCACCCACAGAGACGAACAACTTTCTTGACTGGATAGACCAGGCCGCCATGGCAGTTTTTGCTTTAACCTGATCACAGGCGTCAATTACAGCATCCACCCCGTCTGGCAATAGTTTGGGCCAGTTGCCGGGCTCGACAAACTCTTCGATGCAGTTGACCTGGCAGCCGGGATTGATTTGCGCAATTCGGTCCTGCATGGCCAGTACCTTCGCTTGCCCCAGCGTGGATTCGAGGGCATGAATCTGCCGATTGATGTTGGACTCAGATACATGGTCCAGGTCAATCAAGGTCAATTGCCCCACCCCACTACGCGCCAGAGCCTCAGCCACCCATGACCCGACACCACCTATACCGACAATTACCACGTGCGCCTGGCGTATGGCCAGTGCTCCGGACATGCCGTACAGGCGATCAAGCCCCCCGAAGCGTCGATTGGTTTCCAGTTCCGTGACCTGCATAGCCCAATTTTATGGGCAACGTTTTATTTGAGGCGGCTCAAACGCTCTTTGGCTGTATCTGCAGCTTCAGATTGCGGGTAGGCCTTGATCAGGTCAGCAAGCGTTTTTCGGGCCGATTTAACATCCTTGAGTTCAATCTGGCAATTGGCCATAGACAAGGCCGCTTCAGGTGCCCGCAGATGATCTGGCGCCAGCGCGATCAATTCCTTGAAATTGACAATGGCCTCCTTGTAGTCACGGGTCGCATATTGCGCATTTCCCAGCCAGAACAGTGCAGACGGCGCATAGCCACCACGAGGAGAGCGGCGAATGAATTCAACAAAGGCGACCTGAGCCGCAGAGAATTCGCCCTTGCGGAACACCGCCAGGGCCTCATCGAATTCACGTTTTTCGGAAGGATCAGCCATGAAATCCCGCCCGTCAACTGAAACCTTGACAGGCTCCAGCTTCCTCAAGCGCTCTTCCATCCCCTGATCAGCGTCTTTTTGACGCCGTTGAAGGTCGGAAACTTCTCTCGCCAGACGCTCATTCACCCCGCGCTGATTGGCCAGTTCGGAACGCAACGCCTCGATCTGGTTTTGCAAATCGATCAGGCTGCGACGGACCTGCGCATTTTCTTCGGATGTCTTGCGGCCCTCCTCAGTCAGACGGGAATTCAACCGCTGCTCAGAGTCCGCACGAACGGCCTCAATGCGCTGGCGCAAGTCCAGAATTGCCTTTCGTGCTTCATCATCATCAAACAGACCAGCCTGGGCTGCACTGAACCCTAATCCAGCAATGACAAAAGCAACAAAACGCACCGGAAGCTTCATGACGTCCGGACGTTAACGATATGAAATTTCAGCGCGGCGGTTCTTGGCCAGCGAGGCTTCATCACTGCCCTGTGCAGCCGGCTTTTCCTTGCCAAAACTCACGGCCTCTACTTGACTGTCGGTAACGCCCAGCAACCCCATGGCTTTGCGCACCGCCTCTGCACGCTTTTGACCCAACGCGAGGTTGTACTCGCGCCCGCCACGTTCATCGGTATGACCTTCAATGGCGACCTTGCGGGTTTTATCCGCCTTGATAACGCGCGAATGCGCTTCGATGATGGCCTGATACTCCGGCTTGATGACGAAGCTGTCGTAATCAAAGTAAACGATGCGTGGGCCGGCCGCATTGATGGCGTCCTGTCCTGACTTGCCCAGATCCACGCCGGTTACTCCGCTTTTGGCCGCTCCCCCAGCCGCATTTTGGCCATCCGTGCCCGAAATCGGAGTTCCGGATTTATCCTCGACGGGCACACTGTCCAGCTTGACGGCAGAGCTGCATCCCGCCATCAAAGCCGCTACGCCTACGGCCAATAAAATTCGTCGCATCAATCTACTCCTGAAGGTTATGGTTTTTGAAATGGACCCCAATCGGGTTCACGGATATCGCCGCTCTGGCCACCCAGGCGGGCCTTGATCTTGCCGTCCAGCGTTGACGTCATCAGCGCCTCTTTGCCTTGTTGCTGGGTCGCGTAGACAATCAGACGTCCATTGGGTGCAAAACTGGGGCTCTCATCGGCGGTGGTATCCGTTATTGCATTGGTCGTTCCGGTCGCAAGCTCCATCACATGCAACTTGAACGCGCCATTGACGCGTGAAATATAGGCCAACCACCGCCCATCCGGGCTGACGGCAGGCGAAATGTTGTAACCGCCGGTAAACGTGACACGATCCACATTGCCACCGGTTGCGGTGGTTCTATAGACCTGCGGTGCACCACCCCGGTCACTGACGAAGAAAATGGTTTTCCCGTCAGGAGAATAGACAGGTTCCGTATCAATACTGCCCGACTGGATCAGTCGGCGTGGCTCGCCTCCGTTGGCGTCAATGGTGTACAGCTGCGAACCACCATCACGGCTCAGCGTCACTGCGAGGGTATGCCCATCCGGCGACCAGACGGGCGCACTATTGGAACCCCTGAAGTTGGCGATCAATCTGCGTTTGCCGGTGGCCACGTCGTGGGCGTAGACAACGGGTTTGCGCGACTCAAATGATACATAGGCCAACTGGGCGCCATTCGGGGACCAGGCGGGGGAAATAATGGGTTCCGGACTGGTCAGCGCAGTTTGGGCATTCTCGCCATCCGAGTCAGCGACCCACAGGTTGTAGCGTTGGGCCGCTTTTGTGACATAGGCAAGGCGGGTTGAGAAAATACCTTTTTCTCCCGTCAGCTTCTCATAGATGATGTCCGAAATACGGTGGGCAGCCAAACGCAAATCACCTTGGGGCACCGGAAAGCTCTGACCACCCAGGTCCTGACCTTGTGGCTTGACTACGTCCCATAACCTGAAACGCACGTCATACCGGCCATCCGCCAGACGGGTAACACTGCCGGTTACCAGGGAATCAGCACCCTTTTGACGCCAGGTGGCTGCCTCTGGCCTCGCTACTTCGTCAATCACCGAAGTGGCTGAATCGATGGTTCGAAACTGACCGCTGCGCTCGAGATCGGCGCGAATAATAGCCGCTATTTTTTGTGGAGCAGCATCGTCCCCCCGAAACGTCGCGACCGCGATAGGCAACTGGGTCAGACCAACACCGGACACTTCTACCCGAAACTGGGCCCACGCAGACAGACTGGAGGCCAGGGCCAACCCCACAACTGTGCGTTGCAGGTTTCGAAAGGCTGTTGAGAAAAAACGGAGTGTCATCTTCGCCAGAAAACCTTCAAGGGAGAAAAAAATGTATTCAAACTGATTTCAAATTGAGGGTAACACGTGGTCATATGCGTCGAAACACGGCGTCCCCCCCCCATCAATCAGGCCGCTATCAAACCAAACATCATAATAGGCCAACTCAAAATCCGATTCCGACCCATGCTGAAAGTTCCATCTCCGTTGCCAGACAGCCTGTTTCAGAGAATGGCGCGCCTGTGGCCCTATTTTGGCCGTCCGGCTTCTGTGTGGGCAATCGCGGTGGCGGGCACCATCACCATGGCGTTGACCGAGCCGCTGATCCCGGCGCTGTTGCAACCCCTGCTCGATCGCGGGTTTCAACAGGGCTCCTTGCCGTTGTGGGTAGTACCGGCCTCACTCATCCTGCTATTTGCCGTCCGCGGCCTGAGCAGTTTTGTCACGCAACTGGCCATGACCCGGATCAGCAGTCAGGGACTGCTGGTTCTGCGCAAAGCCATGTTTGAAAAGTTGCTGGGCGCACGCATGTCCCTGTTCATCGACAAGAATTCCAGCGCGCTGGCCAACACCATCGTGTACGAAGTCCAGACCGGTTCCGGCCTGATGGTCAGCGCGTTGATGGTGATGGCCCGCAGTTCGCTGACGCTGCTGGCTCTGGTGGGCTATCTGATGTTTCTTAACTGGCGGCTCACACTCATCGTAGCCTGCCTGTTTCCGGCCGTGGCCTATGTCATGCGCACCTTGTCCAGACGTCTGTTCCGGGTGACGCGGGACAGCCAAAATGCCACTGACCAGCTGGCTTACGTGGTTGAGGAAAACGTACTGGCACACAGAGACATACGCCTGCATGCCGCGCAGTCTTCCCAGGCAATCCGCTTCTTCCAGTTGGGAGAAGCGCTGCGGCGCCTTTCCATGAAATCAACTGCGGCTTCAGCCGCCATGACGCCACTTACGCAATTGCTGGCGGCGGTCGCTTTGTCGGCCGTCCTCACCGTTGCACTGGTTCAAAGTGCCGACCGCGCCACATCAGTTGGGAGCTTTGTGGCTTTCGTGACCGCCATGCTGATGCTGATTGCGCCTTTGAAACAGTTGTCCGAGGTCGCCAACACGCTCACCCGCGGCTTGGCGGCCATGGAGCGCGGGCTCGACATGATGTCTCTCACGCCCAATGAAACCGGTGGCAACTTCGCAACGGATCGTGCCCACGGAGACATCCATTTTGACCTCGCGTCTGTCACCTATGGAACCAGCTCGGCACCTGCGCTGGACCAGGTCACCCTGGATGTCAGGGCTGGAGAAACCGTCGCACTGGTAGGTCCATCCGGATCCGGCAAAAGCACCTTGGTCAACCTGTTGCCACGTTTTGTCGAACTCAACTCGGGGCAGGTGAAACTCGATGGGCATGACATCCGGGAATGGGATCTGAACTCGCTGCGCTCGCAGTTTGCATTGGTGAGCCAGCATGTCCTGATGCTCAATGACTCCATCGCAGCCAACATCGCACTGGGACAGGCCGTTGACCGAGACAAGGTTCAAAAATGCCTCCAGGCTGCCAATCTCGGCAGCTTTATCGATGACCTTCCGCAGGGCATGGATACGGTGGTGGGTCACAACGCCATGCAGCTGTCAGGCGGGCAGCGGCAACGGCTGGCCATTGCCCGTGCCCTTTACAAGGACGCGCCCATTCTGATTCTGGATGAGGCTACCTCGGCACTGGATACCGAATCGGAACGCTCCGTTCAGGAAGCCCTGGCGCGGCTGATGCAGCAACGCACCACTCTTGTCATCGCCCATCGCTTGTCTACCGTGCAACATGCGGACCGCATTGTGGTGATGGAAGCAAGCCGCATTGTCGAAACCGGCACCCACGCCCAACTGATCGAGCGAGACGGGGCCTACTCCCGCCTCTATCGTCTGGGTTTGCCGTCTGCCAATATGCCGTCACCCGACCCCGCCGAAGGTCTGCTCGACCCGGCGCTATAGCAGCACGATGTCGTATTGATCCTGGCCCATGGCGCCTTCACTTTGCAGTGAGACGGGTTTGCCAATGAATTCGCTCAGCCCAGCCAGGTGCTGGCTCTCCTCGTCAAGAAACAGTTCGATGACCTTGGGCGACGCAACGACCCGAAACTCCTTGGGGTCAAACTGGCGGGCCTCGCGCAGAATCTCCCGAAAAATGTCGTAGGCCACACTGCGGGCGGTCTTCACGATACCTTTGCCTTCACAGGCTGCACAGGGTTCGCACAACATATGCGCCAGCGATTCACGGGTGCGTTTGCGCGTCATCTCCACCAGCCCGAGCTGTGAGAATCCACCCGCCATGGTCTTCACGCGGTCGCGCGCCAGCTGTTTGCGAAACTCGGACAAAACCGACTCCCGGTGGTCCTCACGACCCATGTCGATGAAATCCACGATGATGATGCCACCCAGATTGCGTAAACGCAATTGCCGCGCAATGGCCTGCGCCGCCTCCAGATTGGTGCGGAAAATGGTGTCATCAAAATTGCGGGCACCCACGAAACCACCCGTGTTGACGTCCACCGTGGTCAGCGCCTCTGTCTGGTCCACGATCAAATAGCCACCCGACTTCAGGTCAACCCGCCGCCCCAACGCTTTGGCAATTTCATCGTCAATGGAATACAAATCAAAAATGGGTCGCTCACCCTTGTAATGCTGAAGCTTTTCAGCTGCCGCGGGCATGAACTCCTGGCCAAAACTTTTCAGCACCTCAAACTGTTCGCGGGAATCCACCTTGATGGTCTGGGTTGACTCGCCCGCCAGGTCACGCAAGACTCGCTGCAACAGGCTCAAATCCTGATGCAACAGGGACAGTGGTGGCAACCGCACCGACGCGTCCTTGATGCGGGCCCAGGCCTTGCGCAGGTAGCTCAGGTCATCCGAGAGTTCGGTATCGCTGGCGTCTTCGCCATTGGTGCGCAGGATGAAGCCACCGCCGTCCGGTCCGGCCAGTTGCTGCAATCGGGCGCGAAGTTCGTCGCGTTGACCCGATGGTATTTTTTGCGACACACCAATATGGTCATCCTGCGGCAAAAACACCAGAAAACGTCCCGCAATACTGATTTGTGTCGACAGGCGTGCGCCCTTGGTCCCAATAGGGTCCTTGATCACTTGTACTGTCAGCGCCTGCCCTTCAAATACCTGACGCTCAATGGGAATCTGCGGCTGAGCGTTGCGGGCGATGTTGGGTGGTTCGCCGTCTGGCTGGCGATGCCACACATCGGCCACATGTAAAAACGCAGCGCGTTCCAGGCCAATATCGATGAAGGCAGACTGCATGCCCGGCAACACGCGCACCACTTTTCCCAGATACACATTACCGACCAGCCCGCGCTCCAGCGTGCGCTCGACATGCAGCTCCTGCAAGGAACCGTTTTCAACGACCGCAACGCGGGTTTCCTGAGGTGACCAGTTGATGAGGATGTCTTCTTGCATGGCGTGAGTGGTGTGACAACGAACCCGTCAAGGCTTGATGCCGTAGCGGACCAATAACTGAGCCGTCTCAAACATCGGCAGCCCCATGATGCCAGAGTAGCTGCCGCTGATGGCGGAAATAAACGCTGCGGCCCTGCCCTGCACCGCGTAGGCACCCGCCTTGCCCATGGGCTCTTCTGACGCAACGTAGTCGCGAATCTGGCGCGCGCTCACCGGAGCGAAAGTTACCCGCGACACACTCAGCGCCTGTTCGCAACGCCTCCCCTGCCCCATCGCCACGGCCGTCAGGACGCGATGCGTTTTGCCGGACAGTTCGCCCAGCATGCGCCGGGCATCAGCGGCATCTGCCGGTTTGCCGTAAATCGTTCGCCCCATCGCCACCGTAGTATCGGCGCACAGCACCGGCGCTACCGGCAGCCCGCGCCGCTTGAGGCGTTTCAACGCAGCTTCAAGTT
>Ga0116157_10006478_pt1 | contig 10584 bp, 9 predicted proteins | sample AD_UKC048_MetaG_FD_89882 | JGI IMG/M metagenome (GOLD analysis project Ga0116157, IMG submission 89882) | Active sludge microbial communities of municipal wastewater-treating anaerobic digesters from USA - AD_UKC048_MetaG | ecosystem: Engineered > Bioreactor > Anaerobic > Digestate | place: USA... | reverse complement strand
CTCCAAACACCGATTGATCGCGCGGAACTCTGGATTGATCCTAAGGCGCTGTAAAAGGTTTATAGAAATACATAGGGGCTTTTACTTGTTATTATATTAAGACCAGCCTTACTTAATGTGGTCAGGCTGCGTTTCACCAACATAGCTGTTCTTGTTGGACGTAAATAACTCTAAAAACCTTAAAACTCATGCAGGAATTTTACAACAAAGCGTTAATGGGGGTTCTGCTCTTACTGGCAGTGAGCGCTCTCGTCAGTTATTTGTGCGTGAATCGTACCTATCTACACCTCCCTTTGGTTCCGGCAGGAAAAAGTGATCTGCTCTGGCGTTCAGAAGCTACGTCCGATGCTAACCGGGGTGGGCTTTCCTCGGTAAAAATCAATGACGATCAATTTAGTTTAAATTTTGATTTCACTATCTCAAAAAAAGCCGAGTACCCCTTCGCCTCAACTGAGCTGATGTTCATCGATAATACCGGCAAGTCGATTTTGGTGGATCTATCGCAATACGATAGTCTTTCATTTAGTGCTAAATGTTTACCCGCCAACACGCTTACGCTTTTTATACATACCTTTGAAGAAAAAGTTTCGGTTGCTGGCGATTTTTTAACCTATCGCGCACCGTCTGCTTTTTTTTCCTGTAATGAAAACTGGTCATCTGTTGAGCTTGATCTTACTCGCCTGGAAACACCGCAGTGGTGGTTGAATATGTTTAAGATCCAGCTTTCTAACCAAGCATACAGCCTCAATAAAGTACCTAAAGTTACTTTTGGTTCGACTTTTCAAAGCCCTTCAGAGATAGCATCCAGTGTGCAGTTGAACGAAATCACCTTTCATGGTCGTGATTGGCGCTACCTTTATCTGCTGGGTGGCTTTTTGATTCTGTCTTGGGGCGGCTATGCTTTTTGGTTTTTCAGGCGGCACACTCAAGCACTAGTCAGCGATTTGAGAGATAAAATTCAGAAAGATCGCCCTTTGGTTGCCTACCAGCAACTTTCAGTAGAGCCGCATAGAGACAAAGAAAAAAGCGCCATCTTGCGCTTTATGGCCACTGAGTACGCCAACCCAGATTTAGATGTGGAAACCATCGTAAATGCCATGGGTGTGAATCGGAATAAGGTGAATGACATTCTTAAAGCCGAACTAGGTTTTACATTTACCACCTACTTAAACAAGCTTCGGCTTGCTGAGGCTTCGCGCCTTCTGGCAGAAAAAGAAGAGGCGAATGTTGCAGAAATCGCTTATTCGGTTGGCTACAAAAATGTCTCCTACTTCAACAAACTCTTCAAAGAAGAGTACGGCTGTACGCCTAAGATTTTTAAATCCCTGTATAACAAATAGCCACAGTTTCTGTTTCTACGGTTCCCTTCAGGCAATCAAAGTAAAACTAATTACAAAGATCCTTCAACTTTTCGCATCCTGATAGCATTTTTAGGAAAAGCGTTACCGCCTATACCCCCAATTTCGTATTGTCACCCTCTAACAAGGCTAATGCGCCTTGCGTGTCGATTTGAAAAATAACTATAGGTGGTGAATCAACATGCCTCATAAACCAAGATCCATATGCCTTCATGCCGATAGCGATAACAAAGGTCCGGAAAGCCACTTAATCACTCCTCGAATTCTCGGGCACCGTGTTAAACCCTTTGTGTCTTTAGAGGTGATAAGAACGGATGAAGTATCCACTTCAGATGAAGCGTTGCTGTCGTCTGATTCGGGTACGGCGATTATCACCTTTCTGATTTCAGGCGAGGCGGACTTTAGCGATTCAACCCATAAGCAGGGATGCCTCAAAAAAGACGATGTGCTCTGGATGCTTTCTGGTTCAGGTATTCAGTATTCGCTCACGCCAAAAACGCAAGATTGCATCAGTGTAAAACTACGGGTTGCGCTTTCACCGGCATTGGAGTCTGCACCTGCGCAAAGTATTTATCTTGATGCAGCGCTGGTTGAGCGCGATGGCCCAGCGCAAATACTCTTGGGGCAACACGGCGATGCCAACAGTCAATTGGCGCTTCCGGCATTAATCAATTATGTGGTGGTCACTTTAGCGGCAGGGCAGGCGTGGATTTACGAGCCACCAGTCAATCACCGTACTGCATGGATTGCCGTAATCAGTGGCAAGATTAAAACCAGTGATGTGTTGGTTGCGTCAAATGAAATAGCCGTGTACGAGAACTCCAATAAATCAATCAGCTTTCAGGCAGAAGAAGATGGTGTTTTTCTGCTAGGTACGTCTCAGCAGTGCTCATATCAAGAAGATTCACATCAAGAACATTTGTATCAAGAAAGCACGCACAATTTAGCCCTAGAAACATAATATTGGTAAACCTTTATTGACACTGTGCGTGCAACTGGCGGTAAAAATGCCTATCGCACTTTAATTGTTCAAGGCCCATCTACCGATGTGGAAAAAACCAATAAATTAATGACACAAATGCCTACAGATTCGGCCAGCAATCGCATGATGGCAGAAAGCGTTTGTTGGGCTTATTCAGGGGGCGAGTGCTCTGCAATAGGTTTTAGTGGATTGATTTACGGTGAACAACAAAGATCAGTGCCGTGATGGCGCTCGCAACCTATTGATTTTAAATATTAAATTAATCCGTTCTCGCGGCGCCTGAGCGCTCCCGAGGAGGTTCTCCCTTCCTTTTGATCGCCTTACTCCAAGCAAGCAATGAGATTTGGCCTAGGCCGTGTGTTTTGCGCGCGCTTGGGCTTTGGATTCCTTGCTGATTTGCATATTCCGATGCGTCACAGAAATACATTTTTTATATAAATAAAATTAGCAAACAGCTAAAGCTGAACTATTATCAGCATATGTACTATCCATAAAGATAAAGCGAGGCGACATCGTGAATTTACAAAACCTAATAGATAACGCTCAAAAATTGCCCAACATTCCCAAGGTGGTTCAGGAGCTTATAGAAAGCTTCGGCGACGAAAATGTGAGCAATGATGCAATCGCAAAAAAAATCAGCGCTGATCAAGTACTTACCATTAAAGTATTACGCGCTGCTAACTCGGCTCACTATGGCGGCAACCGCAAAGTGGGTTCGGTAAATGATGCTGTGTTTTTGTTGGGCTTTAATGCGGTGCGCACTTTGGTGTTAGCGTCTGGCCTAACGGGTGCTTTTAAAGCGCCGGAAGGCTTTGATATTAAGAAATTTTGGCACGATAGTTTTGCGGTGGCAGCTATTTGTAAATGGATTGCGCGCTACTCTCACGATGATGCTGAAACCGCGTTTACTTGCGGCATGATTCATAATATCGGCGAATTGTTAATTCATATCCTCTTGCCGAGCGAATGCGCGGAAATGCAGAAAGTTGTCGATAAAGGCGCGCGCAATGTTGATATCGAAAAAAATTATTTAGGTTTTGATTTTTCTGAGGCGGGTGCTGAGCTTGCGCATCGCTGGAAGTTCCCAGACGGTATTGTTAAAAGTATTCGCTACCAGTTAGATCCCCATGAAGCTGAGTTTTTCCCTCGTTTGGCGGGTGTGGTGAATATAGCGCTATACATCAATAAAATGAATGAAGCGGGTGCAGATAGCGAAGCGATTTTGGCGAGCTTCCCCAACAGTTTGGCAACCGAGTTAGGTATTAACTTGGTTAAAATGATGGAAAAAATTGACGAGACTAAAGAGTTGGCGACTGCAATAGATGCCTTGCTTGAGTAAGTTTTAGGTTTCCAAAATATCAACAAAAAGCCCGCATTTTTGCGGGCTTTTTTGTTTCTGCTTTCGTTGTTTCTTTTATTGGCAAAGACTTAGCGCTTGCGCAAAACAATCTTCAATCTCTTGTGGTTTACTTTTTCGCTTTACATCATCAAAGAAAAGTTGGGCTTGCGGGTACTGGCGGCTCAAATACATCAGCCATTGCTTGACGCGGTTGCCGCAGTTGCGCTCCTCAAAAAGTGGTGTGGTTTTTTGGTAATAGGTAAACAACATTTGGCAGATTTCTGGCCATGTCAGTGGCTGATAGTCTTCACCAGCTAAATGCGCTTTTATTTGGCGAGCTAAATCTGGGCAAGAAAGTAAACCGCGCCCGAGCATGACATCGTCGCATTGGGATTGCTCTCTGCAACGCAGATAATCGTCTACAGTCCAAATCTCGCCATTGGCGATTACGGGAATTTTTAGCTTGGCTTTAATCTCGGCAATGTAATGCCAGTAGGCGGGCGGTTTGTAACCGTCGGCTTTAGAGCGGGCATGAACGGTGAGCTCATTGGCCCCAGCAGATTCCACCGCGCTCGCATTTTCCATATAGGTGGATTTGTCTTCAAAGCCCAAGCGGATTTTTGCCGATACGGGGATTTCTTTAGGCACTGCATCGCGCACGGCTTTAATAATGCTGTACACGCGATCTGGCGTGCGCAACAGGCAAGCACCGCCTTCGTGGGCGTTGACGGTTTTGGCTGGGCAGCCGAAGTTGAGGTCGATAGATTTTGCGCCGTAGTGCACCAGCTCCAAGGCATTTATTGCCATAGGTTCGGGTTTACTGCCGAGCAATTGTACTTTTACAGGTGTGCCGTTAGGTGTAAGCGAGTTGCTTTCCAGCTCCTGCGCGTACTTATAGAAGACGCGATAGGGGAGTTTTTGGTCGGTAACGCGAATAAATTCGGTTACGCAGCCATCCAACCCGCCAATACGTGTCAAAATGTCGCGCACGTGATGTTCTACAACGCCCTCCATCGGGGCTAACATGATTCTCATAGCAGGCATATCTAAAGTAAGCAGCATCTAAAGATGACGCAGATTTATCGAGGGCGGCATTTTACGCATCCTCTGGCAGGATTGCAGTCTTTTGATTGATAGCCGCTGTTTTTGTTGATCCCCTTCATTTTGGTTGATAATAGGGCCTAATCTGCGTAGATTGCGCCCCTTTTCGTTTGCTTTAACCCTATTTTCTGAGGATTTACCATGACATCAACCCATTTTCATGAGCTGATTGCCGACCCACAACTGCGTAAGGCGATTGATGCGCACGGCTACGAACAGCCGACGCCCGTGCAGTTGCAAGCAATTCCGCAAGTGTTAGCGGGTAAAAACCTCTTGGTAAGTTCCAAAACCGGCAGTGGTAAAACAGCCGCATTTCTTTTGCCTGCCTTGCAAAAAATTCTCACTACGCCAACCACCACCCCAGAAAGCTCACGCATTCTGATTTTGACGCCCACCCGCGAGTTGGCGCGTCAAATTCTTAAAAACGCACAGCAACTTTTGAAATTTACCCACATTAAAGTCGGTATGGTTTGCGGTGGCGAAGAGTTTAAATATCAAAAGGCGATGTTGCGCAAAAACCCTGAAATTGTGGTGGGTACGCCCGGTCGTTTGGCAGAACACGTCACTCATAAATCCACTGATTTTACCGGTTTGGATTTTTTAATTTTGGATGAAGCCGACCGCATGCTGGAAATGGGTTTGAGCGAAGACGTAATGGCCATCGCCAAAACCTGTAGCACAGAACGCCAAACACTTTTGTTCTCTGCCACTTTAGAACCAGAAGGTATTCGCCATTTAATCAAACAAGTTGTGTTGGGTGATGCTGAAGAGATTACGGTAAAAGAAGTTGCCAACTCCATTGAACAGCAAATGATTTTGGCGGATGACGTTAAGCACAAAGAAAAATTATTGATTGCACTCTTAGAAAAATCGCCCTTTGAAAAAGTGGTAATTTTCACTAACACCAAAGCCAAAGCAGTGCAGTTAGATAATGTGCTGCGCTACAACAAATACAAAGTGAGCGCGCTACACGGCGATATTACGCAAGATCAGCGCCGCATTTCGTTGGATTTTTTCCGCCAAGGTAAAACCCAAGTGCTAGTAGCAACCGATGTTGCTGCGCGCGGTTTGGATATTCCCGGTGTGGATTTAATTATCAATTTTGATATGGCGCAATCAGGCGATGATTATTTGCATCGCATTGGCCGTACTGCCGTGCCGATGCTGAAGGCCGAGCGGTTTCATTTGTTGCCGCCAACGATTGGAATCTCACCAATGGTATTGAACGCTATTTAAATCTTAAGTTTGAAATCATTAGTATCCCGGGCTTAGTAGGGCACTATAAAGGGCCAGATAAACTTAAATCATCTGGTAAAGCGGCAGGTACTAAAAAGAAAACCGATGATAAAAAGAAATCATCTGATAAAGATGTGAAAGTAAAAGTGCGCACTAAGGATAAAAAGAACGTAGGCAAACGCCGCGCGCCAACTGCCAAAGTTGAACCAGCAAACGATTTGGGCGATGGCTTTTCTGTGTTTAAAAAGAAGCCGCAAGCCTAGTCCTGTTTCAAGTTATCTCGATCTGAGTTTAGCGGTAGAGCTTTTGTTTCGAAACCCTCAAGTCAAGGACGACTTGAGGGAGCTACATGGATTTATGCATAAATCACATCCATGTGATTTTCCCTGCGGGCAGCGTTGCTGTGCAAATTTATCCTGAAATTTGTTATGCGTTTTCGAAACAAAAACTCTAGCGATAAACGTTGTGCGAAGTAATTAAGCTTCATATTCACTTATCTCTCTATCCCAATACGCCGGTTCTCCAAATTCGCTGCGAAGATGCGCAATAAATAATTGCGCTTTTGCAGCGTGCGAGCGCCCCGGCATTCTTACGGCGTGAATAGCGGGTTCAATTTTTGACTGGGGCGGTTCATCGGCAAACAGCGGAACCAGTTGCCCGGAAACCACCATATCTTTCACCAGCCAACTCGCTAAATGAACAATGCCAATACCTGCTACTGCCGCGCGCAAAAGTGAGTAGGTATCGTTGCTTTTCAAAGTACCTTTTACTGGTAAAGGTGCGCCTTTGTTTATGTTGGCAAAACTCCATAAGCCGTAAACCGTTTGCGCATTAGTCGCTATTAGGCAATTGTGTCTCAACAAATCTTGCGGATGTTGGGGGCGGCCGTACTTTTCGATGTACGCTGGGCTAGCACATACCAAACGCTTACAGGGGGCGAGCTGGGTTGCCACTAAATCGCTATTAGGTAATGCGCCAATGCGAACCGCTATATCAATGCGCCGCGCGGATAAATCGATAATCTCATCGCCAATATGTAAATCAATTTCCATCTGCGGGAAGCGCTGAAGAAAGCGCGTTACCGCGGGGGCGACATACATGCGCCCAAAGGACGAAGGGGCAGTGATGGTGAGTAAGCCCTTGGGGTCAGAACTGAGCGCAGACATATCGTGTTTGGCTTCATCCAGCTCCAACAGTATGTTTTTTGCGCGCGGTAAAAACTGTTCGCCGGCATCGGTAAGCATCATACGGCGCGAGCTGCGGTTAAATAATTTGAACCCCAAGTCAGTTTCTAAGGTATCCAGTTTTCTCGAAACCGATGAAACGGCTATATTTTCTAGTCGAGCCACTTTAGAGAGGCTTCCGGTTTCAGCAATGGCTAGGAAAATACGTATGGCGTCAAGCATGGGGAATACTCGTTTTGTTGCGTAATGTGCAAAGATGGTTTCTATTTTTTATTATTGTTCCGTTTTATGCAACTAAATACAATTTCTCCCGTTGGTCTTACTTCTTTAACTCATCAGGTTTCAATCACTCAGCTTTATTAGCTCAAAGGAATACTTATGCACATCTCTCACTTTAAACAACTTATGTTTGTCTCATCCCTAGTCGTTGCCAGTTTCGCCAGCACATGGGCGATGGCTGCAGCACCTATGGTAAAAACACCTGCGCCTGGTTTTTTCCGCATGATGCTAGGCTCCTATGAGCTAACCGCGTTGAGCGACGGCACTGTGACTTTGCCAGTGGACAAATTGCTGGCCTCGCCAGCAGAGAAAACCCAACGCGCACTTGCCAAGTCGTTTTTGAAAGCGCCCTTGGAAACCTCAGTAAATGCTTACTTGGTGAATACAGGCACTAAGTTGGTATTAATTGATACAGGTGCAGGTGGTTTGTTTGGCCCAACACTGGGCAAGCTGGTCGCGAATTTAAAAGCCTCGGGTTACGAGCCTGCGCAAGTTGACGATATTTTTATTACGCATTTACACGGCGATCACATGGGCGGGCTTATGTCGGGTGGGGCGATTGCATTTCCCAATGCCAGCATTCATGTTGATCAGCACGATGCAGATTTCTGGTTAAGCCAAGCTAATATGGATAAGGCTCCTGCGGAGATGAAAGGTTATTACCAAGGCGCTATGAGTACATTAAACCCCTATATCGCCGCGAAAAAATTTGTACCTTTTAACGGCAGCGCTGAATTGGTTCCCGGTGTTAAATCTTATTCAACTTACGGCCATACCGCAGGCCACACGGTTTACGTAGTGGAAAGTGATGGGCAAAAGCTTTTGTTAATTGGCGATTTAATTCACGTTGCCGCAGTGCAGTTGGATCACCCTGAAGTGACGATTTCATTCGATAGCGACCAAAAGTTAGCAGCGGCTATGCGCGATAAGATTTTTACTGAAGCGTCAAAACAAGGCGCATTAGTAGGTGCATCACATATTCAATTCCCGGGGCTTGGGCATTTGAAAAAGACTGGCAAATCTTATGAGTGGATTCCGGTAAACTTTACTCAAATGAATTAAGTGTTGAGTTTGTAGGTGAGGAAAGAGCGCATTTATTGCGCTCTTTTTGCTATTAGCTGGAGAGTGTTAGTTATCGCAGGCGGATTAAATAAGTCTTCACTGAGATCAATACCGAAACCCCATCACGCCTGCTAGACTGCTCGCCTGTATTTATTGCTTGAGAAGCTTGATGCTCAACGAACTCTTCGCCATTTTGGCGCCTATCATGATCTCCACCGGCATCGGCTATGTGTGGGGCAAAAGCGGCACTGAATTCCCTACCGATTTTATCTCCCGTATTGTTATGTACATTGGCACCCCCTGTTTAATTATTGGGGTCATGGCCAAGGTTAAAGTGCAACCCGCAGTTATGGGTGATGTCGCTTTGGCAACTGCCATCGTTATGACCGCTATGGGTTTAATCGGCTGGCTATGGTTGCGTAGCTTAAAACTCTCGGTCGCAACCTATTTACCTCCACTGATATTCCCCAATAACGGCAATATGGGGTTGCCGCTGTGCCTGTTCGCCTTTGGGCAAACAGGTCTCGCTTTGGCGCTTGGCTCTTTTATGGTGATGATGGTCGCCACCTTTACCGTGGGCTTACTGTTGGTTGCCGAGGGGAATTGGCGTGACCGTTTGCTCTCTGTTGCCAAACAACCCGTTATTTATTCTATGGCAATTGCAGTGGTGTTGCTTGTCACCCACACCGATTTACCGCGTTGGCTGAGCAACACAGTAGATTTACTGGGCGGTATTGCTATACCGCTCATGACTATCGCCTTGGGGGTGTCGCTCGCTACCCTCAAAATTCAATTTCTATCGCGCAGTATCGCTTTTAGTTTGGCTAGGGTGTTCGGTGGGCTCTTGCTCGGTTATATTGTGTGCGAGATCATGGGCTTAACGGGCGTTTCACGTTCTGTGGTGCTCTTGCAGTCGGCTATGCCAATTGCGGTATTAAATTACTTGCTCGCAATGCGCTATAACCGCCAGCCTGAAGAAGTAGCTGCTATGGTGTTGGTATCTACTTTAATTGCCTTTGCTGGGTTGCCATTTTTATTGGCGAGTTTGTTGTAGTTTCATCCTTAAATTAAAAACTGAACCATAAAAACTGAAGAGTCATTTTATGTCTGGCGTAAAAGAAATCGTTTTAACCTTTAGTTGTCAAGATTCCAAAGGCATAGTTGCCGCCGTCGCAACCCTATTTGCGACCTTGGGTTTTAATATCAAAGAGTCTTCGCAATTTGAAGATGTTGAGCAGCGTCGCTTTTTTATGCGCACCGTATTCGAATGTCCAGCTGGATACAACTTGAGCCAAATCCGCTCGTTGTTTAAGCCGCTTGGCGAACAGTACAAAATGGATTGGCAAATTTCCGATAGTCACGTAAAACCCCGCGTATTAATTGCGGTATCGCAATGGGGTCATTGCCTGAATGCGTTGCTGAATAGCTGGAAAAACGGTTCGCTGCCCATTGATATTGTCGGCGTGGTTTCTAATCACCATGTCATGCGCGATTTAACGGAATGGTATCAATTGCCATTTCATTATTTGCCCATCACTCCATCGACCAAAGCAGAGCAAGAAGCGCAGCTTTGGCAATTAATGCAAGATTTGCAGTCAGACTTTTTAGTGCTGGCGCGCTACATGCAAATTTTGTCGGATGATCTCTGCCAAAAACTTAATGGCCGCGCAATCAATATTCACCATTCATTTTTGCCTGGCTTTAAGGGTGCAAAACCCTATCACCAAGCCTTTGATCGCGGCGTAAAACTGATTGGCGCTACCGCGCATTTTGTGACTGCCGATTTGGATGAAGGCCCAATCATCGAGCAAGCGGTTGAGCGTGTATCCCACATTAATTCGCCAGAAGACATGGCGGAAATTGGCCGCGATACTGAAGCTGTGGTGTTGAACCGTGCAGTGCGCTGGCATGCGGAGCATCGCGTTTTATTAAACGGTAGTAAAACTGTGGTGTTTTCTAAGTAAGGTTTTAAGTAATGACTATTTTATTGTTCAAACTCCAAAACGTTCCTGACGATGAGGCTTGCGATGTACGCGAGCTGTT
>Ga0116157_10006477_pt1 | contig 10584 bp, 8 predicted proteins | sample AD_UKC048_MetaG_FD_89882 | JGI IMG/M metagenome (GOLD analysis project Ga0116157, IMG submission 89882) | Active sludge microbial communities of municipal wastewater-treating anaerobic digesters from USA - AD_UKC048_MetaG | ecosystem: Engineered > Bioreactor > Anaerobic > Digestate | place: USA... | reverse complement strand
GTGAAAATGTATGTCAATGGAATTCGAATTAGCAATGCAGCTTATTCTATTTCTGGAACTACACTTTCATACGATGCAAATAACAATGGAGCCTACGTGCTTTCAGCAGGGGATCGTATCCAATTTGATTATTCATATTAATTAATTCCTTCGCGAATTATGAAATATTTCCTTCAACTGTTGATTTGCATCCTGTTTACACTAGATGCATCAGCGCAAGGAATAAATAAGCACGGACAAACGAACGTTTCGTCTGGAATGGTAAATCAATATGGAGCTATCGGACAAAGCGGTTTAACAACTAATGGACGAATATTCACACCTGCTAATAATGGTAATTTAAACGCACTCGATTTCGATGGTGGAGCTAATTATGTGGAGGTTCAGCCGGGTGTTTATTTTAACAGCGATTTTACTATCGAATGTTGGGTTTATCCACGCAGCTTTGGTAATTGGGCACGTGTTATTGATTTTGGAAATGGGGCAGGAGCGAATAATGTTTTACTCGCTTACACTTGGGGAACAACAGGTAATCCAGCAGTACACATCGACGGACAACAATTCTACGCCGATAATGTGTTAGAACTCAATACTTGGTCGCATTTGGCTGTTACTTTATCGGGTAATACCTGTACTTTTTACATAAATGGAATTCCATCTGGCAGTAATAACATGCCGACACCCAGTGATGTAATGAGAAACCAGTGTTATATTGGAAAAAGTAACTGGAATGGAGATCCTAATGCGGATGCACGTTTTGATGAACTTCGAATTTTTAATTATGGAAAAACCGAAGCCGAAATTCTTGCCGGAATGCATCTCGAAGCTTTTGGAAATGAAGCAGGTTTAGTAACCTACTACAATTTCAACCAAGGAAATGCAAATTCAAATAATGCAGGTATTTCTACGCTGACCGATAATTCAGGAAATGGTCATGTTGGAACTTTAAATGGGTTTGTACTCGATGGTAACACCAGTAATTTTGTTCAGGGAGCTCCATTAGGTGATGGTCTTTCACCTGAAACGGCAGGTAGTAGCGCATTTTCTATCAAACAGAATTTCCCTGCTTCAACCGATGGTTTATATTGGATTCGAAATATGAATATTAATGGAGGAACTCCAGTTCAAATTTATGCCGATATGACTACCGATGGTGGCGGTTGGACCTTAATTACATGTAATGCAGATAATGCTGGTTGGGATTATGCTAATGCAATCGAATTAAATACTGCAACACCAAGTATTAATTCTAATTATTCCATCATCACATGGGCCGATTATTTGAAGAAAAGTGCTAGCGGTTTTCAATACATGATTGAATCAAATCAACGCCGTAGTTATGGTGGTATTTGGACTGCAAATGGTGCTTATAGCTTTGTCAATAATACCAATTCTCAAACCGATGTTACAATAAATACCAAATTCGGTATCGACGGAAGTGAAGGAACTTGGACATATAGCGATGGTGGTATTGAGCAGCGAATGCCATGGTATTCCGACTGTAGCGGCTACATAACAACGAGTGCCGATTGCGGTGGTGGCAGCTGGTGGGGAACATTAATTTCAACAGGAGGTTGGAGTCCCGCACCTTGGATTGCCGGTGGCTGTGGCGACGAAGGATGTATGCCACATCCAGGTACAATCTGGTATTGGGTGCGATAAAAAAATAAAACTTTATAGAAAGGTCAGAATTCGTTCTGGCCTTTTTTATTTTCTAAAACTGGGTTTATATTATTTGGGCGGCACACACGCTATCCGCTTGTAGTCCTCATCGTATGCCATAGCCTTTGGCGAAGGCATACACTCCGGGCTACCGCTTCTATCGTTGCCGCTTACGTTATATTTTAATTTTATGGGTTTTAATTAATCATCCATTAATTATCTAGCATCCCCGGATTGAAATCCGGGGCTAGTGTTATGCATTCCCACAATTCAGCACATCAGCACATCAGCACATTAGCATATCAGCATATCAGCACATTAAATTAGCACACCAGCACACCAGCACATCATTTTATCATCCAATACCAAATCAACACGGTAATGAGCGATAGTGGAATTCCTACGCTTAACATCAAGCTGCTAAATCGAGGTTTTAATCCATAGGCAGATGCTACAATTGCAGCCGTTACCATGGGCGCCATTGCTGCTTCTAATACACATACTTCCATCACATCACCACTTTGTTTCAATAGGATTGCGTACAAGAAATAAATTAAAAGAGGCGATAGAATTAATTTGAAAAATAATCCCAAACCTAAAAATCCCCAGTGGCTACTTCTTAATTGAATTTTTAATTGTAATCCAACCGAGACAAGCGCTACAGGAGTTATGGTTCTTGATAATTGCAAGAAAACTTCACGTGTTGTAGCATTAAAATTCAAATCTAAAGCCAGCATGGTTAGTGCAATAACAAACCCAATAAATGGTGGAAAATACAGCACTTTTTTAGCTATAATACTAGCTTTAATTTCTCCTCCCGAATACAAAGCAGCTACTATAATTCCTAGTGTTGAAACAATAAAAAATGTTCCGGGTTGATCAATCAATACTGCAGTTTTTAATCCTTCTGTGCCATACAGTGCTTCTATCAACGGAAATCCAACAAAGGCTGTATTTCCCAATCCTCCGGTAAGAATTAACGCACCTGTTAACTTTCTCGACCAACCCATTAAATGACCGAGTAAACCAAAAAAGAGCCAAGAAAATCCAAATAAAATCCACCCAGTTGCCACTGGAAATAATAATGATCTATCCAATTTTAATTCCGGAATATAATACAAAGCCAAAGCTGGTATCGCCAAATAAATCACAAACGTGTTTAAGGCCACATGAGCATTGTCGGGTACTTGACGATAATACTTCAATAATACCCCAGCAATCAAACAAAGAAATATGACAAGGATATTGGACATTTTTTTTAATTACGAATTACGAATTACGAATTACGAATTACGAATTACGAATTACGAATTACGAATTACGAATTACGAATATTTTGATTTACTAGACTTTATCATTCGTAATTGAAAATTCGTAATTCGTAATTTCATTTATTTTCCGGTGATTTTTTTGTAGGTGTGGCGGGTGAGCATGATTAATACAGCACCCGAAAAAGCAAGGAACATATCCTTTTGGGCATCCCAACTATCGCCTTGTGAACCTAAAAAGGCAATTCCTTCTTCGGGATATAAAATATCAGCTACTGCCCATTCGATTAATTCATACAAAGCCGAAAACGACATCGTTATTTCTATCGGCAACACATTACACACCCATCTTGGCCATTTAAACCAATTGCGAAAATAATCTCGCATGGGATAGGCGAGTAATAAACCAAAACTAAAATGGACAATGCGATCGTAATGATTACGCTCCAAATGGAATTGATCTTTCAACCAATAGCCAAACGGATTCTCGGCATAGGTGTATATAGCTCCGTAAACATGTCCGAGAATGTATACAAACATCAGCGTATAGCTTAAATCCGAAAATTTAAACTTCTTATGAGTTGTCGTAAGTAAAATTAGAAATCCTACTGTTAACGTGTTTTCTGTAAACCAATTCGTCCGGTTGGGAGTAATGATAAACGTGAAAATCCAATAAATAAGAAATACTAAAAGATATACTTGAAGTAGTCTGTTTTCCTTGAAAGCAATTCGCTTTGGGCTACTAGCAGTTGTGAAATTCATGGTTGGGTTTTTGGCTAAATAAAGAAAAAATTATCAGCTATACTCTACTTCAAAGTCCTTCAAGCTTCATGTAGTAATTGAATTTCTTTATAAATTCTTTATACTCTCTGACTTACTTTTGTATTTTATTTTTCACGTGAAGCAATCGCAGATTTTTCAAATTCCTCTTAAATACCAGTTTCTCATTTGTCTTGCTACAATTGGAGTAATTGGTATTATATGTTTCTTTTGGAGCCATTTAATCGGATACAAAGTTGTTGCACTCATCTTAATGATGGCTGTTTCGATTGCTGCTATTTTGTTCGAAATTTTCCCGGTATTACTAACAGCTATCCTAAGTGCATTAATCTGGAACTTCTTTTTTATTCCTCCTGTATTTTCCTTCCACATCGACAATGCAGAGGATACCTTATTATTTCTCATGTACTTTATTATTGCTCTTGTAAATGGGGTTTTAACGAATCGCATTCGAAAAGCCGAGAATAAAGCACGCGATAAGGACGATAAAGAACAAACGATTAAACTATACAATACACTATTAAATTCGCTTTCTCATGAATTACGTACTCCTATTTCAACAATTATTGGTGCAGTGGATACGCTTAAGGAAAATCGCGAAACACTGAGTCTTGCGAATCAAGTTGAATTACTTTCTGAGATAGATATTGCTAGTATTCGACTTAATCGGCAAGTGGAGAATTTACTCAACATGAGTCGGCTCGAAAGTGGAATGCTCAAACCTAAACCCGATTGGTGCGATTTAAACGAATTGGTATTTTCCTGTATTCAAAAATTTCCGGAAAATGAACAAAAACAAATTCACTTCTTGTTTGATGAGAAGTTGCCTTTATATCACATTGATTCGGGTTTATTTGAACAAGTTCTACAAAATCTAATTCACAATGCATTACTATATTCTCCCGATAATTCACAAGTTAGTGTTCAACTGAGAGTAATTGATAATGGTTTTGAATTAATTATTGCTGATAATGGACATGGATTTCCTGAAAATGAGATGGAAAATGTATTTAATAAGTTCTATCGTTTATCCGGAAACCACAGTGGAGGAAGTGGTTTGGGACTTTCTATCGTTCGTGGATTCGTGGATGCAATGAAAGGCTCTGTTACACTTAGAAATAGGGTAGAAGGGGGAGCTGAGTTTAGCATACATATTCCTGCTGCTTCAAATTATTTAGCTAATTTTAAACATGAATAAAGCTAAGATTCTAGTCATTGATGATGAACCTCAAATTCGAAAGTTGCTTCAAATAACACTCGAAAGTAATGGCTATGATTTTTTGCAAGCTGTTAATGCTAAAGAAGGTATTATTCTAGCCGCCAATCATCCTCCTGATCTCATTATCCTTGATTTAGGTTTACCCGATTTAAGTGGTCATGAAGTTTTAAAAGAGCTTCGAAAATGGTACAATCAAGCAATTCTCATTTTATCCGTTCGGAATTCCGAAGAAGATATTGTTACAGCTTTAGATAATGGTGCAAGTGATTACTTAACCAAACCATTTCGAACTGCTGAATTATTGGCTCGTATCCGTTCGGCACTTCGTCGTAATCAGTCTAAAGAAGATCAATCAATCATTATTTCCGGTGATTTAGAAATAGATTTAGTTGGACGTGTGATTCGGAAAAATCAACAAATACTAAAATTAACTTCAACCGAATTTCAATTAGTATCACTTCTCATTATAAACGAAGGTCGAGTTTTAACCCATCAATATATTTTAAAAGAAATTTGGGGTGTCGGATTTCAATCCGAAACTCAGTATTTACGTGTATTTATAGCAGCTTTGAGAAAGAAAATTGAAGATGATCCAACTCACCCCAAACGCATCATTACCGAAAGCCGAATTGGTTACCGGTTTACTTAATCTTTATAATTTCTTTATATCGACATAGCATACTTTTATACTTACTAAATAGCTAACGAAACACTTTTGTCCTGTCAAAAATTTAGACATGGACAATTCATTAAAAAGCGTAAAATCTAAAGTAACAGCTGCTTCATTATTAGTCGCCCTTGGTATTATCTATGGAGATATTGGTACAAGTCCACTTTATGTTTTAAAAGCAATTGTTGGAGATCGGTTAATTACCGAGAATCTTGTTTTAGGTGGTGTTTCATGTATCTTCTGGACTTTAGTTCTCCAAACTACAATCAAATATATATGGCTTACGCTACAAGCAGATAACGAAGGTGAAGGCGGTATTTTTTCTTTATACGCATTAGTACGTCGACGTGGTAAATGGTTAGTGATTCCTACCATTTTAGGAGCAACTACTTTATTAGCTGATGGAATTATAACACCTCCTATTTCGGTTGCTTCTGCCATTGAAGGATTAACCATGTTAGATGGTTTGGAAAATATCCCAACTGTTCCAATTGTCATTGTAATCCTATCTGTTTTATTCTTTTTCCAACGTTTCGGAACACATAAAGTGGGCATTGCATTCGGTCCCGTGATGGTGATTTGGTTTCTTATGTTGGCGGTTTTAGGTGTTTCACTTATACAATCTAACCCATCTGTACTGAAAAGCTTAAATCCGATATATGCCTACAATTTACTTGTACTTTATCCACATGGATTCTGGCTATTAGGTGCTGTGTTTCTTGCTACTACTGGTGCCGAAGCTTTATACTCCGATTTAGGTCATTGTGGTAAGAATAACATTCGAATCACCTGGGTTTTCGTAAAAATTTGTTTGATTCTAAATTATTTAGGACAAGCAGCATGGCTTATCAATCAACAAAATGCTCTGCTCAATAATCGAAATCCATTTTTTGAAATAATGCCCGAATGGTTTTTATTTCCCGGAATTATTATCGCCACACTTGCCACTATCATTGCATCTCAAGCTTTAATCAGTGGTAGTTATACTTTAATTAGTGAAGCAATAAATCTCAATTTTTGGCCTCGAATTGCAGTTCGACAACCATCCGACTCAAAAGGACAAATCTACATTCCTGGCATTAATACGCTTTTGTGGATTGGTTGTACTATGATGATTCTATATTTCAGATCATCTGCTCATATGGAAGCAGCTTATGGTTTTAGTATCACCATTGCTATGATCATGACTACTGTTTTATTATCCTATTTTCTTATTTATAAACTCAAATGGAATTGGATTCTTGTTGCATTATTATTAGTCCTTTTTGGTACGGTTGAGCTTTCGTTTTTTATTGCTAACGTAGCTAAAATAAAAGAAAGATGGATGTTTTTATTCTTCGAATTATTCATTTTTCTAGTCATGTACATTTGGTATTATGCCCGTAAAATAAATAATCGGTTTACTCGATTTGTTGACCTTGGGAAACATATCACACACATTAAAGAACTAAGCGAAGACGATTCCATTCCTAAAACCGCTACACATTTAATTTATTTAACCAAAGCTGATCATCGTACCGAAATAGAAGAGAAAATCATCAATTCAATCTTCTCCAAAAAGCCCAAACGAGCGGATGTGTATTGGCTTTTGCACATTAATCGAACTGAACATCCTTATACGCTTTCTTACGATGTTTCTGAATTAGTGGATGATAAAATAATTAAGATAAATCTACATATTGGTTTTAGAATTCAACCTCGAACAGAGTTGTATTTTAAGCGGATTGTTCAAGAACTAGTTACTCGCAAAGAACTTAATCTCCACATCCGTCCCGATGGTTCAACAAAATATAATCCCGAGCCGGATTTTAAATTCGTAATTCTGGAGAAATATCTTTCAGTCGAGAATGATTTCTCCATCCGAGACAGCTTATTACTAAAAGGCTACTTCTTTTTAAAACAACTTAGTCAACGCGACGAAAAAGCTTTTGGTCTCGATAAAAGTGATGTGCTCATTGAACAAATTCCTTTGGTATATCAACCTGTTCAGTCGATTCAATTAGCTCGTATTGAAGCAAAATTATAACATCTCATTTCACTTTTTTTCATCTGAAATTCCGTTCAAGGTACATTTCAACTAGTAACTATTTCTATGATTCATTTCTCTCGCTTTTCACTTGCAGTTTTAGCATTTGGATTTTTCAATCCTATTTCTGCAACTATTTTTCACCCAAATAAAATCAGTTCAAACAACTACATCGTCCCAATTTCAATAGATGATTCCAATAAAGTAAATCATCAAAAGGGTGCGCCATTTGAAGGGATGGATTTTACCTGGATGAATGGTGCAGATCGTCGTCAATCTCCAACATTAGCTGGAAAGTTTTTTACACCAACCATAATGCTGGATGCTAATGTGACACATTCATTTAATAATCCCATCGATAATACGGTTGTAGGCTCAACTGCTTTAGCACGTAATAATGAAATGCAAATTTCTAGTGCCAATATAGGTGGCGATTTTAATTATGAAAATGCACGTGCACATATTGTGATGCAATTCGGTACGCGTTCAACCGTCATTCCTCGTAACGATTATAGCGTTTTTAAAGGACAATATCAGTTAGATAATGTTTACCGGTATTTAGCTGAAGCCAATGCTGGATATCATTTTAATGTGCTTTATGGATTAAACGTTGATGCAGGAATGTTTATGTCCTACATTGGTTTAAATTCCTATTATCAAGTTGAAAATTGGGAATATCAAGCATCGTATACTTCCGATAATACACCTTGGTTTTTTAATGGTATTCGGGTACAATTGTTCCCGACTAAACACTTGAAAATTGAACCTTGGATTATTAATGGTTGGCAGAGTTATGGAATGTTTAATAAGCAACCGGGCGTCGGTGGAAACATAACTTGGTGTCCCAATGAAAATATTAAATTACTGACTAATGATTATTACGGGGCGGATGCAGCAGGTATACCAAACCGGAAGCGCTTTCATTCCGATAATAGTTTCTTAGCTCGATATTTTAAACGTCCTCTTTCATCAGGAATTAGTCAAATGGCATTTTCTCTTACTACTGATATAGGATTCGAAAATGGCGGAGGTGTAAATGGTTTTCATTCTGATGCAGTAAAAGGACCAGCACAGTATTTCGCGAGCATTATGTTCTACAATCGTTTATGGTTTAAGCAAAATAAATTTGCCTGGACGATTGGTGGTGGATATATGCAAAATCCAGGGCGATATTTAGTGCTTTATCCTACAGGAGATGCTTCTCCACTGCCTAATCCAAATAATCCTACAAGTACTGCTGGCACTCATCCTTTTAGTGCCAATCTGGGTGATCAATTTAATGGTTGGGATGCTTCAACCAATTTTGATTTTATGCCCAATCAATCCCTGCTTTTTCGACTCGAATTTGTTCATCGGGAATCGAGTGTACCCTATTTTGCTGGAGCGGGTGGGGTAACTTCACCAACTGGTTTTACTACAAGTCCAATTCCTGCTAATTGGGTTCCTGATTTAGTAAAGATGGAAAATCGAATTCTTTTTGCTGTACTTTTCAGGCTATAATTCTAGCCAATGAAATTACGCACTTTTCCATTTTTTCTGTTGATTGTACTCAGCTTTGCGAAATCAATGTGTTATTCCCAAGTAGCTAATACCGGAATGGTCGAACAAATGGATAGTTCCGAAGCAGGTAAAATCGTTTTAAGTGGATATGTCGATACGTATTATGGTTTTGATTTTAATCAGCCGCCTCAATCTGATCGGCCTTATACAGTGTCATCACCTCGACATAATGAAGTAAATATTAATCTGGCCTATTTAGGGGTGAATTATTCTAATGAAAAAGTTCGGGGACGTTTTATTCCAGGATTTGGAAATTACATGAATTCGAATTACGCTACAGAAATTGGTTCCCTTAAAAATATTGTTGAAGCCAACGCAGGTGTGCGTTTATCCAAGAAGAATGACATTTGGATTGATGCTGGTGTAATGGGTTCTCCTTATACGAATGAATCTGCAATATCACGTGACCATTTGATGTATACACGTTCATTTGCTCCTGAATTTGTTCCGTATTATTTAACTGGAGTAAAGTTGTCTGGGAAATTATCACCAAAAATCACCGGTTATTTTTATATTTTAAATGGATGGCAACATATTACCGATACGAATAATCCGCTCTCCATTGGTACTCAAATCGAGTATCGTCCAACAAACAGGCTTCTAATCAATTGGAATACATATGTGGGAGATGAATACTCCACTCAAACTCCTACTTTCGGAATACGTTATTTTAGTGATATCTACGCCATATATAATCCGGATGGTAAATTCACTTTTACAAGTTGTTTTTATGCAGGGAAGCAACAAATCCGCAAACCTGGAATTGCCGATACATATGCTCAATGGTGGCAGGCAAATTTTATCGCTCGCTATTCTTTCAATAAAACATCTTCTATTTCTGGACGAATAGAATATTTTAATGATCCTGAGAAAATTCAAATTTCACCTATTACCAATTCGCCTCAATTTAGCACTGCAAGTACAGGATTGTGTTACAATTTTAAGATTACTAGAAATGCATTATTTAGAATTGAATATCGGAGTTATTTTTCAGAAAAGCCAGTTTATTTAAGGCAAAATCGGAATGTGAATAATGATAATCTACTCATTACTAACCTAACCGTTTGGTTCTAATTTCTTTTTTTCATTCTGTCTCAATAATTATTTATTTTGCAGATTAATATTTAGTCTGCACGATGTCTAAACATCCTTTATATCCTTGTCTTTGGTTTAACCAAGAAGCTCAAGAAGCTGCCTCTTTTTACTGTACAGTGTTTTCAGATTCGAAAATAATTGCACAAAACCCTTTGGTGTCCCATTTCGAATTGCATGGAATGAGATTTATGGCATTAAATGGTGGACCAATGTTTACCATGAATCCTTCAATTTCTGTTTTTGTAAATTGTCAGAATTCAGAAGAAGTTCATCATTTATGGAATGCTTTAATTGATAACGGCAG
>Ga0116157_10006474_pt1 | contig 10587 bp, 9 predicted proteins | sample AD_UKC048_MetaG_FD_89882 | JGI IMG/M metagenome (GOLD analysis project Ga0116157, IMG submission 89882) | Active sludge microbial communities of municipal wastewater-treating anaerobic digesters from USA - AD_UKC048_MetaG | ecosystem: Engineered > Bioreactor > Anaerobic > Digestate | place: USA... | reverse complement strand
TGCCATGCCTCCCGAGTGGATCCGTCTGCAGAGCGCCTTGCTGTCGCAACCGCGGACCGTGGTGCGGATCGGACGCTGAACGACGCGGGCACACCCATCCATCCACTGGAGCAGGATCGACGTCCGCCCACCACGTCAACATGGTTATCTTCCTCCCATGATGCCCCCACGGCCAAAACGCTCCAAGCTGCTGGTTCCGCGTCTTCGTTCCCTCCTCGGCTCCGGGAGCCGGACGGCCCTGGTCTGCGCACTGCTTTCGTGCGGCGCGGCGTGGTCGGCCTCCTTCGCCTATCCCTCCACGGTGCTGGATCGGATGGCCTTCGAGGACCTCCCCCGACCCAACGACACCTGCTGCCAGACACGTCTGGTGGGATGGAACGCGGATGGACAGGTCGCCACGGCCGTGAGCGAGTATCTCCCCGAACAGGGAATGTTCCGGTTCGCCGTGGATTTCCACGACCTTCTCAACGACGAACCACGTCCTCTCTTCGAGCGGAAGTTCTTCCGCGCCGATCCGTTCATCGAGGGCGCCTGCGCCCGCAGCAAGGACCTGCTGCGCTGCCTCTGGAAGGAAAACCACGCGGAAATCTCGCGGGAACTGGCCAAAGTCGGCATCCGCCAGACCATGGGCCAGAAGCTCCTGCCGCTTCCCAGGCACACCATCGAGTGGACCGCCTATCCAGACCGTTCCGCCGAATCGACTCCGTTTTCCATTTCCGATTCCGCCCAGCGCCTGGTGTTCCACATGGTGGACTCCGCCGCCGGCGGCCTCCATCTGGTCCCCTACGGCATGCTGGGAGACCGCTCCACCAAGAAGCGCTGGCTGGTCCTGCGGTTGTCGCGCCGCGAGCTTCTGGATGCCCCCATGACGGTGCTGGGCATCCGTTTCATGAAGCTGGATTTCGCCCTTTGAGCGACAACGACGCCAACCGCCCTTCCATCCACGCGCGCTTCGTCCAGGAACGGCGCGCCCTCCTGGAGGAAGGACGCGAGTTCGCCCTGGAATACCCGGAAGCGGCGCGGCTGTTGGATCCCGACCAGGTGGACGATCGCGACCCCTACGTGGAACGGCTGGTGGACGGCTTCACCTTCCTGACCGCCCGCTCGCGGGAAGCGGCGCTGGCCGAAGAGGACGGGCTGACCGGGCACCTCCTGGAACTGCTGATGGGTCCGCTGGAACAACCCCTGCCGGCCGTCACGGTGATCCAGCTGGATCCGTTCCGCATGCGCGAAGGCGAGGTGGTGGTCGAGAAGGGAACCATCCTGGTCCCCAGCGACAAGCGGACCGCCGACTGCCGGTTCTCGGCCACCGAGACCACGGTGCTGGACCACATGTTCGTGCGCGACGCGAAGGTGGAGACCGGCGACCAGGGCTCGGCCAGGCTGGATCTTTCCCTGGGCTGGAATTCGTCGCGCACCCCGGAGACCTGGCCCGACCGGATCCGCATCTTCCTGCATGGGGACGCCCCGGTGGTGTGGTCGCTGCGCTACGGCCTGACTTGTCGCCAGGCCCGCTGCGAGGTCCAGACACCCTCCGGAGGCTGGATCGCATCGAGCCAGGTGCGCTTCGAACGCCACGACGCCCCCGGATACGGCGAGGACGCCGCGGGTTCCTCGCCGTTGGCCGACGCGCGCGACTTCCTCTGCTGCGACGAACGATTCCGGTTCGTGGAGCTTCGCGGCCTGGGAACGGTCCCGGTGGCGGAGAACCCCGTCATCTCCATCCGGATCCACTTCGACGGCAGCTTCCCGCGCGGGATGTCGCGGGCGGTCTCCGCAGACAATTTCCGACTCCACTGCCTGATGTCGGTCAACCGCTACCTGGAATCCTGCCAGACCCTCTCGTGGGAGCACGACCGTTCCGAGAAGGTGCTGCGCCCCCTGGGACCGCCCACGAGGGAGGTCCTGGACGTGTCCGGGGTGGACGGCCTCACGCAATCGCATCCGGTGCGCACCATCCGCTACCGCAGGTTCTCGGCCTACCGCCACGCCCAGAGCGGCCAACGCTACTTCCAGATCCACCGGCGCACCGACGTCAACGGAAAGCCGCTGGTGGGCCTCACCGTGGGGCATCCCGACCCCTCCCACCCCTTCGAGGCCGAATACCTCTCGCCCGAGGCCATCTGCTGCGACGGAAACCGTCCCAACGAAGCGGTCCCCCCCTTCGCTCCGCTTTCGGCCAATCCTCCCCTTCCCGAACGCGCCACCGCCTTCACGCTCACCCGCCCCAGCCCGCTGCACCGACCGGCGCCCCGGATATCCCCCCTCAACCGGCTCCTGGCCTTCGCCAGCGGCCATTTCCAGGGCCTTCTGGACGCGCGGCGGATGCGGGACGCCCTGCGGCAGTTCCTGTGGGATCCCGCCGAGGCCAAGCGCCTCATCGTGGACTCCCTCCAGGAGATCACCCACTCCACCGAGTACGTCACGCGGCTGGGCGTGAGCCGTCCCGTCCTGCACGTCTCCATCCGCCTGCGCGACACCACCTGCGCTCCGGACACCTGGGACCGGCTGGGCCTCCTGGACGCCTACGCATCCATCCTCCACCGCATCGCCCGCGACCAGACCCCCATCGGAGCGGGATGCCGCACCACGGTGGTGGTGGAGCCCTCGGGCGCCACCTTGGAACACGTCGACTGACCCGCACCTTTTCACGATCGGGCCGTCGAGCCCGTTCGGGGAGCATATCCACGCCATGCGAATCCTTCCACGAATCCTGATCGCCTGCGCACTGGGTTTGGCCGCCTGCGACCGCGGCACGGCGCCGCCCGACGGTTTGGTCCAAGGGGACGACGAGAGCCTCCAATGGGCCGTCGCGGGCATCCAGGACGACCTCTCCAGGCTGCGGAATCTTCCCTTCGACGCGCCGGTGATCTCGCGGTGGGTCAAGCGGGAACGGCTGATGGTTCTCCTCGATTCCATCGAGGCCGCCAACCCCGGGAAGCCGGACACGACCACCGGCCCGCACCCCACGGAAACGGAACTTTTCGTCGCGCTCGACCTGATGGACGCCGCGAAATCGGCCGAGGAGGAACAGCGGAAATTCGACGGCGACAACATCGGCGGATTCTACGTGACAGGCACGGGCAAATTCTGGCTGGTGGAGGACCCCGACCAGCCGGAGGAGGTCTCGTACACCCTGATCGCCCACGAACTGGCACACGCCCTGCAGAACCTGAACTTCTGGGACACCCTTCGCAGAGGCGCCGGATACGACGAGCACCTCGCCCTCCAGCATCTGGTGGAAGGCGAGGCCGAATACCTGGGGGACCTGTGGTCGCTGCGTCCGAGCACCATCGAGGCCTTCGAGGCCAAGTACCGTCCCATCACCCTGGACTTCATCCTGGATGCGGCCAGAAACGACCATCCGACCACGCCCCTGGCGCTCACCCTTCCCATCTACAGCCACTACTGGGTGGGCGAATGGTCCATCCACGACCAGCGCAAGGCGTTGGGTTGGTCTTCGATCGACGAGCTCCACCGCAACGCCCCGCGTTCCACCAAGCGGATGCTCCATCCGTTCGCCGGAGCGGACGCGTTGACCATCGCGGAATGGCCGGAGGATGTCTTCAGGAACCGCCCCGGCCTGGTCCCCCTGGGGTCCGATCGCCTGGGCGAAGTGTACCTGGCCGCCATGCTGCATTGGCGGGCACCTTCCCTGGCCTGGAGGTCGTCTTCCTGGAAGGGAGACAGATTCTGGCTCTGGCGCGCGGGGGATTCCCTCCACCACATCGCGGCAGGTCGCATCCGCTTCGAGACCGCCGCCGATGCCACTCAATTCCTGTCCAAATGGGCGGCCGGACGGGGCCTCGTGGCCAAAATCGACGGGGAGTTCGACAGCCTGGAGGCTCCCCGCGGGGACACCGGCCGCGTCCGCGCGGTACGGCGCGGCGGGGATGTGTCGCTCATGTACGGATCCCATCCCGACCGGTGGCCCGCGTATGTGGCCGACTCCATCTGGTCCGAACTGGCGGATGCCCGTCCCACGAGCCTTTCGGCGGCGCGCCGGGCTCCCTCCGTCGCGGATCCATCGAAGGCATCCTTCCCCCCGTTCCCCAGCAAACCGGTGCACATCTGGAAGGAGTACCTCCGATCGCGCCCCTGACCCGCCTCCTTCCAGCCTAGGCGCCGACCGTTGGCCATGCTCCCTCTTCAACCTCTGGTCCTGGTCGCCTGCGCTTCGGTCCACGCCCTGCCGCTGGATTCGTTGTTCGCTTCGCCCCAGGCGGTGGAGCCGGGCATCTCCACGCGCAGCGAGACGGAGAACGACCGGATCACCTTGGGTGCCAAGGCGATGTTCCGGGACTTCGGCGACTCCACCCTCGTGGTGTGGGACACCGTCCAATTGCGACAGGATCCGACCACCGACGCCTCGGGGGAGCAAACCCTCCACGCGCTCTGGTCCAGCGGACGGATCGACGCCTCCGGAAAGTTCCTGGGCCGCGCGGGAGGACTCGGTGCCGCATCACCAGCAGCCGGCGAAAACGCCTGGCTGATCCAGGGCCTGGGTCGCTGGCGCTGGGAGCGACCCCAGCTGGACGCCTCGCTGATCGGCGGACTGCTCGCCGAATCGCAGGATCCCGGCTCGCTCACCCAGCCCCTGGAGCCCGGCGAGACGGCAGGCTCGGGCGGGACCAACGTCCAAGGCGGACTGGAAGCCTCCTGGCACGGCACCTCGGATCTGGCTCCCTTCGCGGAGGGATTCTGGATCCAGGACCTTCTCCCGTCGCGTCTGCGGTGGTCCAGGGCGGGACTGGCCACGGGCGCCAAGACGTCGGTTTCCGGCGACGGATCCGACACGTTGCGATTGCACCTGGGCTGGGACACCCTGCGGCTGCGTTCCAGCCGACTTTCGGCGAACCTGGGCGAGGGAAACGCCAAAGCCCAGGCCGACTGGAGCCTCCGCGCGGGCCGCCACTCCTGGCTCCTGGAAGGCGCCTTGGAACGCTCCATCCGCAACGACGCGACGTGTCGTTCACCAGGCCTGGAACGCCGCTCCTCCCTGGGGGCCGTCTCGCTGTGGAGCCCCCTGGGACGGGGAGCCTCACACGCGCATCGTCTGGAACTGGATCTGGAGACGCGCAGCTGGTGGACCTCGCCCTTGGCCGGATCTCCCGACCTCTGGGCCGGGGAGGACCGGAAGAACGACGACGAGACGCGGACCCTGCGTCTCTCGGACACCCTCGCGTGGGTGTCACCGGACACTTCCTGGACGATTTCCGGCATCCTCCAGCAGTCGCTCGCCGAGGTCCGCCATCCGCAGAACGAGTCTCCCCTCTCCACCGATCGGCCGGACGAGGACCTTTCCGTGCGGATGTTCACCCTTTCCGTCCGATCGGCCCGATTCGCGCCGTCCGACCGCCCCTTGGCCGGATGGACCACCATCTTCCAGGAAGACGTGTTCCCGCGCGCGAGCCAATCGATCCGCACCTCCAGACGCCGGGAGAACCGGCTTTGGGGAGATGTCGCCCTTCCGATCCACGAGGTGATCCGCCCCCTGGCGGGTGCCTGGGCTCGGGAACAGCGCAACACCTGGCGCTTCGATTCCTCGCGCGCGGCGGGATTGCTGGACGCGGGCTGGTCGGTCGGGTTGGAAGCCGGCCCGCAAGCATCTCCTTGGGTGGCTGTGCGCTTCAGCGACGGCACCACCAAGACCGGCGCGATCCTGCCCGAAGGCTTCGCTCCCGACCGGGTGCAGGAGGATTGGATCGTCTCCCTGACCGGCGAGATTCCCGTGTGGGAGTCCCTGGTCGCCCACCCCTGGGGACGTTGGCAATTGGAACGGACGCGCAGCTGGGACGGATCGGCGTGGATGGCACCGGACCGGTCCACCAGTTCCCGTGCGGGTTCGGACGCCGAGTGGAACTCCGAATCGCTTTCGATCTCGCTGGGAGCGGGGCACCAATGGAACCAACCCGGGATGGATTCGTGGATCGCGCACGGGGAGGCAAGATGGATCTTCTGAAGTTCGCCGCCCTCGGCCTGATGGCTGCGCTGTGGGGATGCATGGATCCCTTCGCTCCTTCCACCCCCGAGAACCCCAGTTCCGGGGCCACCGTCTTGGCCACCACCGCGCAGCAGGTGCCCCAGCGGGTCGGGGAAGCCCTGGAGCAGAAGAACCCCGACCTGCTCGGAAACATCCTGGGCGATGCCACGGTCCTCTCCGCGCCCACGCTTCCCGACCAGGACCAGGTGGGGCTGCGCGTGTGCGTCCAGCGCCTCGCCTCCATCGATCCGGGCAGTCGGCTGACGTGGTGGAATTCCACGCCGACCACCACATCGTCGGGCGCCTCCACCTCCGACACCATCGAGATCTCCATGGACTACCGCCTGGCGAGGCAGAGCGCGGACCGCACGCGCCTGGACACCCTGGCCATCCAGTCCGGATCCAAATGGACCGTCCGACGGGTCAACCCTTCCGAATGGCGCCTCCTGCGCTGGCAGGACGCATCCGCGTCCTCCTCCTTCCTGAAGCTCTGCGGGAGCCCGCGATGAGACGATCCCTGTCACTGCTGTCGCTGGCCCTGGCGGGCTGTCTGTTCACCTCCGAGGAAGTGGAGCCACGCAAGGCGGCCCTTCGGGTGGCCGACTCCCCCGAGGCGTTCTTCGAGCTCTTCCGCCTGGCCTACGAAACCCGCTCGGCGACCTCGCTGGACCGGCTGCTGGCCTCCGACTACCTGTTCGAGGCCAACCCCGGCGAGATCACCGACGGCTCGGCCACCAGCTGGGGCAAGGAAGCCGAGCTCGACCGCCACCGCCGCATGTTCCAGGCCATCTCCGACGTCAGCATGGAGGTGATGCCCGACGCCCTGACTCGCCCGGAAGCAGCCTCCGCCGAGACCACCTGGACCGTGCCGCGCCTGCGCATGACCATGGCCATCGCGGGCGATCCCGTGGAAGTGGTGGGGCAGGCGGAATTCCGCCTGCGCACCGTGCGCGACAAGGACGGATCCCCCACCTACCTCCTGGTGCGCTGGACGGACAGAAACTGACAGATATCGGCTTCAGAAGCCTCTGACCGGAGGCCTCGCCGACACCGCCGCGCCGTCCACCATCCGGTCCCACACCAGGACGGAACTCGCCTGCATGCCGCCGCCGGCACCCAGCACCCGGCGCGTCCAGGGCGCGCGATCGACCAAGGGCGGCGCATCCAGGCGCAACCTCTCCTGCCCGCCCGTCCAGACCACCAGACGGTTTCCGTCGAATCCCACCACCCAGGTTTCCCAGCCCTGCGGCGTCGGAACGGACATGGAGGTGTCCAGGCCTTGCATCTGGATCCGGATCTTGCCGCCACCGACCCCCATCCGCAAGCCGGGAGCGAACGCCGGATCGGTGAGGTCCAGAAGCCAGATGGATCCGATCGCCGGCGAGGTCAAGCGAAGCCGCATGGAAAGGGAAAAGGCTCCGGCATTGCCCATCGCGGCAGCCTCCAGCCGGGCAAGGCTCCCGCCCAGTTCGGCCTCGTGGAACGGGCCTTCCACGGGATCGGCTCCCGTCCGGACCAGGGAATCGAAGACGATTCCCGTCCCCACCAGCGGCGCGGCTCCGGACGAAGCCGCCCACCAGGCCAGACGCGGCTGCTCGGTGGGCGAGGCCAATACCACGGCTGCGGGCAATGGCTGATCCAAGACCCAGGAAGATCCTCCCAACTGCCGGACCTCGGTGCGCCCTCCCTGGGGCAGGCTGTCGAAACGAAACGCCCCGCCGGACCCCACCACCACGGATCGCGCCAAACCGGGCAAGACCACCACCGCTCCGGAATCCACACCCAGAAGCACACCTTCCAGCCGCGAAAGCTTCTGGAGAGTGTCCGCGAACTCCCCCGCCGAGGCGGGCGGCAGTTCCATGCGGATGCCCTCGGCGCCCCATGCGGCCTCCAGGCTCCAGGCCTGGTCGGGGTCGATGCGGAACCTCGCCACGCCCTGGGAATCGGCCACCGCGCGCACCCACGTGGCCCGACCCGTGGAGTCGATCGCACCCACCGGCCGCACCACCACCCGGGCACCCGCGGCCGGCTTGCCCGCAAGGCCCACCAGCCTGGCGGACACGGCGTTCCCCGCCTCGGTGCCCACGTTCCCGCCGGCCACGCGCTCGCCCGATCCCCCGCATCCCCACAGGACCACACCAAGCACCGCGATCATCCACTCCGGGCGGAATCTACCGGGCATCGGGAACGTTCCCGGGCAGGGCGAGGGGGACCACCTGGAAGCTCACCTGGTACACGCGGTCGGGCGGATCCATGGCGTCCACGGTGGCCAGAAGGCGCGCGCGGAATTCGCGGACCATCTCCACGATTTTGGGGTATCCATCCGGTGGCAGAGACACGGTCAGGGAAGATAGATCCCGGAGATCCTTGGGAACACCTTCGATGGCCTCCATGGAAAGCATCAGGGATTGGCGGTGGAAGTGGCGCACCATGGGGGCCTGGGCGGGAGATCCGTCCTTCAAGAATGCGTTCCGCACTCTCCAGATTCCGTCCGCGTCGCGGTAGGCCAGCCCGATCCGCTCCAGCAACAGCACGCCCTCGCGCACCTTCCGGGCGCTCTGGCTGGGCCGCAGGCGGTTCCCCAGCTCCTCCCAGTCGCTCTTGAACTCCCCGCAGGCCAAGAGCGACCGCAACGCCACGTGGATCCAGCTTTCCCAGTAGGTGACCTGGACATCGTCCAGCGGCACCGGCGAGACCTTCCGCAGCTGGGCCATGCGGGCGAAGCACGCCTGGGCCTCGCGGTGGCTCTTGGCCTTGGCGTAGTGCACCAGGAGCCGGAAGTATTCGGCTTCCGCGCCCTCCAGCTTCAAGAGGTCGCAGATCGGCTGCACCCGCGAATGCGAGATGTGCCGCTCCTGCGAAAGGATCTTGGACAGAAGGCTGGGGTCCATCGACAATTTCTGCGCCAGCCAGCGCAGGGACACCGCGGGGCGCGAGCGGCGCTCGGCGTCCAGCCAATCGCGCAAGAACGCGCGGTAGTCGGTGGTGGCCCAAAGAGAATCCAAGTCCTTCTCCGTTCTCCGCCGCGATCCGTCGGCGCTTCTCGAAGATCAATAGTATCTATGGACTCTCGCGGAGTACACGCCTGCGGGACTGTGGACAATGTGTCCACACTTGCGGGCTCCCGCGGGACACCATGTCCATGCTTTCGGTTTCCCTTTCCCGGTGCACCTCCACACGTCTTCCCATCTTCGAGAGGCGACATCCAGACCGCCTCCACCCCTCTCGAAAGGACCCCGAACATGAGCCTCCTCCCCTGGCTGCCCCTGGTGGCCACCTCCCTCTTCTCCGAAAAGATCCCCACCCTTTCCGAACCCCTGATGATCAAGATCCCGGCGGGGAGCAGCCTCCAGGTCCGAGGCGACACTGCAACCGTTGCCTCAAAGGGTTTGCTGCGAGACTACTACAGGGTCCCCGGGGGCATTTCGATCCTACGCGAACTGAAGTCAGACCGGATTGGCAGCGAGCTGTCAAACATTAGCAGCCGTGGCGTGTTCGCGGGCCTTGACTCCCTGTGGCATTACACTATGTACGCCGATTGGATCCAGAGCGAGCGCATCTCATCAATCGATCTCGGGCAGGGATATCACACACGCAACGAGTTCAGCACTGGATACATCGGGTACTGGGCCGGCAGTAACATCTCGGAGCTTCGCAGCAACACCTTACTCTGCTCCGAAAAGGCGATCCATTGGCTTTCGACACCAACCAGTAACAGCCAGATCTTCACACTCTCTCAGACTTTCAATGTCCCAGGTAGTGGACACCCGCACTGCCATACCTCTCTTTTAGCTAATCTGAGGCCGACGGAAGCCAATCCTCCTTCCTCGGCAATCATTGTATGGCGAACACGAGCCGTCCTCCAATGGCCACTGGGCAACGGCTATTGGGCAATCAAGACAGACAGCGCGAACATGCCAAACCCTTCCAAGGGATACGACTCCATCAAGGTCAATCGGTTCGATTGGATGCTGGTATCCGACACCTCGGGACATTGGATGTCGTTCGATCAATCCCAGGCCAAGCTCTTCTGGCGCGTGGGGGAAATCGGCAGTCCTTTCCGGGTGGATTCTCTGACCATTCCCGGAATGACGAAGGAGAATCGACCCTGCTACCAAGCGACCCTAAGTGACTCGCTGGTGACCTTCGCGGTCGATTCGCAGATCGTTTTCGTGAAATGGACACCGAACGAAGTGCGGGTGCTCGCCAAATACGCCATCCCCGGCAAGGTGATCCAAGCCGCGGCAGCCTATGAGTACAGCATCCGAGGCACGTCGGTCTGGGCCACCACCGGCACGGAGCTCTACTCCTTCAAGTTCTCCATGGAGGAGCCCCCCGTCTCGTCCGTTTCGCAAAAGCCCAGCCGCTCGGCCCTGTTCGCCATCCAGCCCCATGCGAGCGGCGCCACCTTCAGTTGGTACGGATCAGGGACGGAAATCGTGCAATTGACGGGAATCGACGGTCGCTCGCATGGAGTGGTGAAGCTGGTTCCCGGCGCCACCGTGGACTGGACCGCCCCGCATCCGGGCGTGTACCTGGCCCGCACCCCCGACGGCGTGAAGCGAATCCTGGCGCGGTGATCCGGTGGCTCGGCACCGTCTCAT
>Ga0116157_10006471_pt1 | contig 10590 bp, 9 predicted proteins | sample AD_UKC048_MetaG_FD_89882 | JGI IMG/M metagenome (GOLD analysis project Ga0116157, IMG submission 89882) | Active sludge microbial communities of municipal wastewater-treating anaerobic digesters from USA - AD_UKC048_MetaG | ecosystem: Engineered > Bioreactor > Anaerobic > Digestate | place: USA... | reverse complement strand
TTGCACAAAACACTCTCGGTGCCCACGCCTTCAACTGTCCCGCCAGTAATAGCGCAATAGGCCTGGGCTTCATTTTCATAGCCAGTAATTTTCATTCCGCCGATTGGACACTCACCGCGCAAGAGTGCCCATTCTTCACACTGACGATTGTCCTCAAAAAGACAGACACCATATTGACCGAGTTTATTTTCTTTTATAATAACAGTACCACCTTTTTCTGTGCAATTGACACTGGCTGGGTTGGCCAGACCGACATTACCGACACTGCCAGAAGAATTGGCGGGAGAATTATTTTCTTTTAAATTACAATTGGAAAATGTTTCTTGACTATTTTCGGTGATAAAAGCATTGTCGCCTTTATTCCAAAAAACCATACTCTCGTCGGCATTGGCGTAGCGGGCGCCACTGGCCGAGACGGCATGCGGCAACTCGAGGGTGCGGCCGTCGCTCAAGATCAGATCAACAAACTCGTCTTTTTGCGGATAAAATTTGGCCTGGATATTTTTGCCGTCGTCACAGACAAAAGTGACGGTGGTGATTTCTGGCTTAGCTTCCGGGCAAGGCGTAAATTCGCAATTTGGCCCGGTGCGGCCGACAGAGCTACCGTCAGGACAAACCAGAGCTTCTCCAGTACAGGCTGTAGTTTTTGACTCTGAATTTTGTTCGCCAGTCTTGGGTATTGTCATGATCATAACCGTAGCCGCAATCACTAAAATACAAAACGCGATAACTAAAAGCGTGGTTTTTTTCATAGAAATAAAAGGTTAAATTTGATTTGGCACATATTTCCTCCTTTTCTGTCTTTTGTTGCTTTTAAATTTGGCTAACATCAGCTTGCCATTCTTTACGGATTTTGGCAAATAAGTATATCGACTGGACTTTGACAATTATTTTTTGGCCGTCGGCGCCACGGAATAAGTGCTCGGCTGGGATGAATAGTGACGATAACCGCGAATAGTCCGATTTCCATCCACTGTTTTGGGATGACAGTAAAAACAAGGGGTAGTAAATTTTAAGTAGCAGTTGACATAAAATTAACTCGCCTAAAATGATCGGTAATCAGGCTAGTACAAACAGATTGGCAATAAATTATTTTTGGCGCCAGATGGCCTTGGCCCAACGCAAGACATATTTGGCTACGAAGAGGATAAGGAAAAAATAGAGCAGATATTGTAAAACCAAGAGAATCAAAGCAACCAAGTTGATCGTGACATCCTGAATAACCGAGTTGATATCACTGACAAATTCTTTCAGAGCCGTTTTCCAAGAATCTTTAAGTGCCCCGCCGTCAATAAATTTATTTTCTGAAACATTCACGTTGAAATAAGTATAATCAAGGCGGTCCAGCTGCTCAGATTTACTGCGGCTAAATTGTTCTAATTGAGTGTTGATATTGAGGCGCTCCTGGGTCAGGCGCTCAATAAGATTGAGCTTGCTGTCAATAATTTTGGCCAGGCTTTCCACATCCTGCGCCTTTGTCGCCAAAGCACTAATATCATCATAGGCTTTGACGGCATTGGCCAAGGTCTCATCAATAACAGTCATCTTCTTCTGCAAAATTTCTATGGCACTGGTATAATCATCGAGCTGATTTTTAATCGTGTAGGTATTTTCATTGAGCTCTCTCGGATTGAGGGCGGAAATAATCGCCAGGATTTCTGAGACGCTATCGCGTTTGACTTTAAAGGCATAACGGCAGCTATGTTCAGATTGATTGGCGTTTTCAAAAATCACGTCCGCGCGCGCCTTGAGAGCGACTAGGCCATCACAGGTATTTTTCAACTGCCTTGTTTCGATCAGGGCGTTGTATTCGGTGACTTCAAATTCTTCAGCACTGTCACCGGTTGTACTGCCGGGGGTAATAATGGAAGATGAGGAAATATTGCGAGTGGACAAACCAACAGAACCCAGGCTTGAAGCATAATCAGCCTCGCCGGAAGCCGCATATTTTTGACTGGCAAGATCATAAGTGGGCGAGGTTCGCAAAGCCAGGCTGGTAACATCGGTTTTATAAGAGAGAGAATTCACGGCTGAACCAATCAAACGAAAAGCTAGGGCGATAATTATGATCGCGACCAAAACCAAGCCAGCTACTTTAAAAACATTGCCGGGCTTGAGCTGAAAATTTTTGGGTAGTTGCATAGAGTTAGTGAATAATTAATTATTGATTTTATTATAACAAATCTGGAAGAAAAAATATTTCCACAAGACCCTGGCTTGCGGTGGAAAATAGCTAATGGTCTTTTAACGCTTTTTCAGTACTGGCCGTATCTTCAGCCTCCAAGATAAAATCGACTGGGAGACGAAGAGGGCCTTGATTTGAATCAACAACAATCTGATTTTGCGAACCAGTTGCTTCAACTTTTAAGTTGGTAAAGTGACCCTGGGGGCTGCGCCAAAGATGGGAAAATCCCCAACCATTCCAATACCAGACGGCGATATAACGGCCAGAACACTGCGTGCGATCGGCATAATCCCCTTCCAAAACAACTAAATAATTTTGGGCGGCTGATCCGAGGGAAGAAATCTGAAATTCACAATTGGGGGCAGCCAGATTGGAGGAACCCCAAATCATTTTAAGCGTCGAACCGACTAAATCAAAGATAAAAAAATGATTTTTAATGCTGGGATCGTTTTTGGTAATCCAAAAAGGACGAGAACTCCCAAAACTACCACTTTTCCAAAGAGACAAAATGAGATCAACGAGGCCGTCGTTATTAATATCGGCGAGCGCAAAATTGTCTACCCGCCAGCCGGGCGGCGTGGTCCAAAGCTCTTTTTGATCTTCAGTAATAAATAGGCGGCCAGAAGTAAGGAGATAGGTTTCCGATAGCGAATTGTCATTCAAATCAGATTGGGCGATTTTAATAAGACTAGCGTTCCTGGGTAAAAAGAGAGATAAGCTAATAGCCGCTAATAAAGTACCGGCCAAGGTAATCAGAAACAAGGTTTTAATAAAGGTAAATTGAAACATCTATGCTATGGAGCGATAAAGGCATTGGTCCAAGAAGGCAAGGCTGGGGCTTGTTCCGAATTCAGCATCTCCCGCCACTTTTTGTCGGTCAGACGATCATTCAGGGGCCAGCTAAATTCATAGTAAGAATAGACGCCGCCTTTGGCGATCCTCAATTGACCATCAATGGGAACGACCGCGTAAATTTCAAAAATTTTACCAGTGCCCTCTTCTAAAACTAAACCGTTCGGATCAGTGGCGACATCGGCGACAATGGCGGCCGGATTTTCATCCAAATAATCTCTCTGACTGCCGGTTGCTTTGAACGCCGGTTCATCTTTGTTCACTTCTAACCAGAAGTGTTCCAGCTGGCCGCCATAAGAGCGAATTAATTCATAATCATCAGCGGTCAATTTTTCATTATTTAATTCTTTTTCCGAAATAGTTTTAAGACTAAGCGCCAACTGTTCAAGCTTGGCCAGATTATCCCGCATACCCGGGGTCAAAAGATCGCGGATAGCCAGACCTTCGCTAGTCATGCGCAACAATGAAGCCAAGCGGGCGTAAACAAGGGGGTTGGGTTCAACATAACCGCGGTCGTCTCTTTGTTCCGGCGGGCCGCCGCCAAGCTCGGCGTAGACCTGTTTGGCATACAAAATCGTGTCGTGTTTCAACTCGGTCCAGTTGCCCAAAAAAGTATTGAGGTCTTTTCTCAACCAGGCGGTGTTGCGCATAAAAGCCGGGTAACCGTCGGTTTTGGGCTCAAGCAAAGGCCGGAGCTGATATAACCAGCCCCAATATAAATTTTGGGTCCAAGTATCTGTGTTCAGTCCTGATACATATTCATTCATCTTTAACATATTTTCCGAGTAGCAGGCATACTGAGTCTCCCCTATTCCGCTTAATATATTTTTTGCTTCGATTGAGCCAAAAGTAGCAGGAATATCAAGTCCTTTGGGTAACATCCGGCCCTGGCTAAAAGGCGCTTGATCGCAGGTAGCGTCCTTGGGGCCGACTTCTCTGGTAACCAAACGCTGGAAGATTGACGCATCAATAGTAAAACGCTGACCCATGAAGCGGAAACCCTTGATTTCTTTCTCGCGATCCGGCTGAAGGGCGGCATTAAAAATCGGCATGGAATTGATTTGCGGCGGTTCAAGAGCCGCGGTCGCCTCGAGGAAAGAGGCAAATTTATTTTGATCGGAGGCAATGGTTTGAAGGGCGGCATTGGTACCATAAATTTCGTCCAACACATCGGCAAATTGATAATAAGTAAGGTCATCGCTTTTGCCTACAAAAAAATTGACTGGTTCATAAATCTTGTTCCAAATATTGTGATTATCGCCCTGATTGAGAGCTAGGGTGATCAATAAAGCAGATTTGGCCTCGTCTTCATTTTTCAAGCGAAAGGTCAAACGCCCATACCACATCATCGCCTTAAAGTAAGATTGGAGTGACTCACTTTTATCATAATGCCCCCGGGGCACATACTGAGAGTAATCTTCTTTCAGGGCTTCAAGAGATTGCGATCCTTGGGGGGTGTCAATCAAGGTATCCGACCCGCCACCGATATTCATGACCGGGGACTTGGCTATCACCTGGTGAGCGCTGATCAGGGCGAGTTCTTGGTTCACTTCATCAGAGACTAGAGCTGGCACTTCGAATGAAGCGTCCAGCAGCCGACTGGCCACGGCAAAGAAGCCAACGTTTCTTTGGGCGGCATTGGCCCAATCCGTCTCTTTTAGCTCAGCGTATTGAGCGAGGGCGGAGGAGAGCATCTCGACATTAAGTTGTTTTAACTCCGCTACTAATTTTTGCTCTTCCAGCTGTTTAAGTAAAAAATCAAACATCAAATGATAATTGTGCAGTAAGGAATCAGTGGTAATAAAACTGGGTATATAACTGTAACGATTGGCTTCGTAAAGAGGATAAAATTCATTATAATAAGCCGGCCTGACAACAAAGCTGTTTTGGGTCAATAAACCCAGAGTGGTGGTAGAAAAAGTAAAATCAGCGGCATTGCTGACATTGCTTAAATCATTTTTAACAGTATAGGCGGTAACTTGCGGCTCAAAATTAACCGGAATTTCTTGGTAAGAAGAAAATTGGGAGGCCAAAGCGGCAGGCAACGAATGAATATTTGCCGCTGACTGGTTTGTTTTTTCTTTCGATGACTCCGATTTTGGGCGAGACAAAAATAAAGAGACGGAGATAGTCGCAAGCGCTAAAAAAAACAAAAGCACAAGGATAATAAGCTTCTTTGGTTTGGGCCTCGGGAATAAATTGACTGGTGGCAAGTTTTGATCGCCAACTGGCGGCTGGAACGGATTTTGAGTATCCATGGGTTTGCGATAAAAATTAATTATGCGAGCATTATTATTATACAATATTAAGGTTGACAGTACAATTGAAAAAGCCGTCGGCCGGGCGGTGGCCATATTTACTAGACAAAAACCGGCCGCTAAAGGTGCCGGATTTGATTAGAAATTAAAAATGCTTTTTGACTAAGCAATCACTAATCAAGCTCATAACCATAAACCAACCAGACGCGATCCTCTTCGCTCCCCAGACAGCTCAAATGAATATTGGCTTGATGTTTGTCATTTTTCAGCTTTACAATAGTATTACCTATTACTCCATCTTGCATCATATCAGACACAAATTCCAAAGATAATTTATTGTTCTCACCGTCCAATGATCGCAAAACGCCATACTTGAGATCATACTCAACCACTTGCAGCGGATCATGACGCCAGGTCAACACACCTCCCCGGTAAAGCGAATGATAAATATTTAATAATTCAAGGCGCTCAGAAGGGGTTGATATTTTTGTTATCACATTATAATTAGCAAGTTCATGAACTTTCATTTGTGATATTCTAGAACCGAAGTTATTGATCCTAATCGGAAAGTATATGAGTATAAAAATAACGAGCAATGACAAAATAACATTTTTAAATCCGACTGCTCCGACTTTTTTATCATGCCTATAATATATCCAAATAAAAACTGAAATAGCTAGAAAAAAAAGTACAAAATATAAAAGTGGAAAAAAGAAAAACCAAGAATAGTTATCTACAAAATTTTCCAAAAAAATACTGCCAAAATTATTATGAAAAACGCTACCTGATCGACCACCTCCCATCCACAAATCGGGAATGGAAATAAGAGTTGAAAACAAAAGCAACATTCCCCCGACCAACACCACGCCGAAAAATCTGGACAAATACTCGCTGATAATTAATAATATTTTTTTCATAAATATATTTTTAAGCTTCTATAATTCATCATAATAATTTACAATACCAGAATTTTTTCCTGACAATATTCCCATATTACCAGTAACATATACATTTAATCTGCTCGTGTTTGTCGCATTAATTGTCGCCTTCTCGGCTATAAATTTATCCATTTCAATCCAACAATCACCTGAATCTATTATTAAATTTTTGGTTGAACCTGTTAAATTGATTATACCTCCTTTGGCGTCAAGCTCCAATGTACCGGCAACCTTGATATCGCCCTGTATATTGTTAAATCTTTTGTTCAGCTTAATTTTAATATTTTCCACTTCTAAACCCATTAATTCAATATGCCCGCCCTCTGATTCGATTTTTTGAACATCGGGCATTGTTATTTCTATGGTTAAATGTTTGGTGCCGGCCGGAAAGGGTATCTTGTCATTTTCCATAGTCCAAGTATCTGTATTATAATATGTCTCCAATTCCGATCTTTTAATATTTAAAGTATCACCGACTTTCTCAAACTCCAATCCGATTTGATCATACTCACTACCTTTGACCGCAATGCCAAACGACTCACCTTGCTCAATTATGACATCGTCAAATTTAACGAAACTGGATATATAAATATTTTCAAAATTTTTAATATCAATATTTATTTCCTGCATTCTTTCCTTCAACTCAATCTTTTTGTTTTGAAATTTAGTATTCAGACGTGAAGATTGAAAAACAAAAACTCCCAGACATAATATAAATAGTAAAATTATTCTTGAAAATAATTTTAAATTAAAAATATTTTTCTTGCTGAAAAATAGCATCAAGCCCAATATTCCTAAAAAAATTAGCGGTATGGCTATAATGATAGTGAGAGATAAAAGCAATAAATAATAATTAAAAAACCCAACAACATCTATGATTCTAAAATCAGCCATTATATATCTAAGCCACGAGCTTGAAGGGTTGAAAAATAAATATAAAAATATAATTGTGGATACCACTATTCCCAATGACCCAGCCCCTAAAAATATTCCTCCCAACATTTTTCTTAAAAATATTTTTATTTTTGAATTTGAATAGTTCTTGAATTGTTCTGAAGCCCCTCTGATAACCAGACCGATTAGACCGCCGAATAAACTCAAAACCGCAAAAAACAAAAACATATCCAATAAAATATAAAAATTAAATGGCGGTTTATATAAATATCCATGCCTTGAATATTCAATAAAATAAGCGACTAAAATAATGGCTATATTATTAATTACAGTTCCAGCCAAAAGAACTGGCAAAAAATCATAGCTTCTATTTTTATCTTGAATCAATATCAATAAAATACCAGCAACAAAAGGCAACAGAAAAAATATTAAAACAACAGGCAGAATACCAAATAATATACCGTCTAGACCCTTGGGCATCATAACAATCAACAAGCTGGCAACTAAAGTAGCCAAAAAAATCCAAAATACTCTTTTAGCAGCCCCTGACTCTAAAAAATATTTTTTATTCATAAAGCAAATTACCAAAATTATTATAAAGAATATGGCTGGAGCGGCGCCGTCCAGCCAAAAATCAGCCAGGGCAATAAGAGCGGAGAATGAAAGTAACAGCGAGGAGATAAACACGAACGCAAAAAACAGAAAAACGTTTACTGATAATTAATCAGTTATTTTATAATGGTAAAGCAACGCGCCTCTTCAGTTTATCACGAGATTATTTGAGAGTAAACAACAATTACAATAAAAAAATCCAGAGATTAGTACTGTGTTATAATTTTTTAATGACCCTTGACGAAATAGCATTATAAAACAATAAGAATGTTAAAATTCTGGTCCGCTTTTATCTTGCATCATCGTAGCTCCGCACCGGCCATCATATCTTTTATACATTTTTTTCATCATACCCCTTCTGACGAAAACATCATTAACACCCAAAAAATCAATTAAAAAACCAGCGATTAAAAGTGAGAGTACAAGACCGAGTATGATTGTTAAAAAATTTTTTTTGTAGGAAAAATCATATTTCTTGAGTAGCATCACACCCAAGAGTACTCCCAAAACAGCCAAGACAACCGCCCACCAGGGGAAACTGGCTATAACCTGTTCATATCTATAACCGCGCATATAGCTATTGGTCCTCAAAGAAAAAATAGCAAAGTTGACTAAAAAAATAGTTACTACCAAAATGCTAACCAAGCCAGCGACTGAAGCCAGGGAGCCCAAAACAAAATACCACCTTGGCTTCATTTTTATTTCTCCGGATTTAATCCTCTCCATTATTTTTTCTTTAAAGTCTATTTCTTTGTTTGACATATTTTTTTCATAAAAATTTTAGCTCGATTGATCCTAGTCCCGACCGTCCCCAGCGGGAGCCTCAGGATGTCAGCTATTTCATTGTAGGATTTTTCCTCCAAAAAATATAAAGATAAGGGTTCTCTGTACAAAATAGGTATTTCTTCTAGACAACTTCTCACCTTTTTAATCATCTCCCGCCGATCAAAATCAAGCTCCATATCGTCTTCACTCTTAATATCAAAGCCCTCTGATATTTCAATCTGTTGCTTATTTCTTTTAATCTCATTAATCGCCTCATTGTGTACAATTCTATAAATCCAGGTCGAAAATTTCATCTCTGTTTTAAAACTCTTCAAGTTTATAAAAGCTTTAATGAAAGAATTCTGGACAATATCAGCGGCCTTGTCACGGTCTTTGGACAAAGAATTGGCATATCGAAACAACTTTTCTTGATATCTCAAAACTATTTCGGAAAATAATTCCTGATTTTTTTTGATGATATATTCAACCAATTGTTCGTCTGACAACTGCTCAGGGTCGTGCATATATATAAATATTATCACCTCCAAAAATAAAAAGCAACAAACCCCGGCTTGAGATTCCAAGCCGGGTTTGTTTTATTAATAATTATCTTGAATAGCGCCCAGAACCCTGACCCTGACCCCTGCCTTGACCATAACCAGACCCGGCTTTTTGTCCACCAACCCTTAAGCCCAATTCTTGTCTTATTTTATTGGCCTCCTCATATTTTCCCTGAATAGCAAAATCATGGGCTTCAGCAAATTTGGCAAAGTTTTCTTGGTTGATAACCTGGGCCACTCGTCCGCCCTTACCAGCCATCAATTCCTTCCAGGCAGAATAATCTCTCTTTTGAAAAGCACTTGTCATCAGGGTATGTCTTTCCTCAGAATAATTGAGGCCCTTTTGACTATAATCGCCCTGATAAGCCAGAACTTGGCTCGCACCCAGAGCTCCGGATAAGACCGTAAATCCGAGCAAGGAAGGTATTAATATTTTTTTGTTAATTTTCATATATTTATATTATTTAGCTAATATATATTCTAATAATTAACGACCTTTCACTATTAATACACTTCAAGGGCTTTTTTTCTTTCATTTTTATATTTTATTCAAAATATCATAAATATTGGCTGATTTTAATATCGTTTCGTTTTTTAAGTCTTTGCAACAAACCAAGCCATCGACTTATTTCCCCAATCAAACCCCCCACCACTTATAAGTGGTGGGGGTTGTTTCGCTTTAAAGAGATAATAAATATTTGATTTGACAAAATAACTTAACTACCGACTATAAATTATTTGGCAAACCATCTAAACATCCAACCAAGCAAACTAAAACCTTTCTGCGCTGTTCCCAAAGAATTTTCAATCTGCAAATTAGCTTGTTCCAAAACTTGGATTTGTTCAGTCAGCTGTTGCTGATCGCCCTGATTGACAAGCTGATTTTTAATCTGATTTAATTGTTGAATTTGCTCGCGGTTTTGTTCCAACATTTTTTTAGCGTTGTTGATTTCGCCATAATTCGGTCCGACGAAAAATTTGGCAAAACCGCTTCGACTTTGGACTTTTTGCAAACTGGCTTCAATTTTTTCCTGATTCTGATTTTGATTTTGGGCGATTGTTCTCACCTGTTGGCCAATTCCGCCGTTCCTTTCCGCTACTTGCAACATTTCCTGCACCGCATTAGCGACCTGGCTTCTTCTTTGTTCAGAGGTGGCAGATTCTTGTTGGGCTTGGGTCTGAGTTCTTACTTGTTCTTGGTTCTGGATTTGACTTTCTTCACCTTGATTTTGGGTTTGCTGTTGATTTCTGGTTTGGGTTACTATACCTGCCTGATTGTCCGTACCGCTCTGAGTTGGCTCATTATTTTGCTTTTGAGTTTGACCATCTTCTCCTTGATTAAGAACTTGAACCTGCTGCTGCGCTCTGATTCCACTGGGGCTATTTTGGTCAACAGCATAGACAACGCCAGCTAAAGTAAAAGTCACTATTAAAATACCAATTACTAAAATTTTCTTCATATTAATATTTTTAATTAACTAGTTATTAGTTATTACAGTAGACCTTTTAAAAAACAAATAAAATTT
>Ga0116157_10006468_pt1 | contig 10592 bp, 10 predicted proteins | sample AD_UKC048_MetaG_FD_89882 | JGI IMG/M metagenome (GOLD analysis project Ga0116157, IMG submission 89882) | Active sludge microbial communities of municipal wastewater-treating anaerobic digesters from USA - AD_UKC048_MetaG | ecosystem: Engineered > Bioreactor > Anaerobic > Digestate | place: USA... | reverse complement strand
TGCGCACGCTGAGCCCGGCGGAGGCCACCGAACGGATCACCGGCCTGACCCCTGAGCACCCCTTGTACGCCGAGGTGCTCGCCGTGGTCGGCAAGCGCGTCACCGTATGATCTGGGCGCCGTAACCCGCCGGAGTGGCCGACCGGTGTCGTTCGGCGCCGGGGTGGGACGGACTGTGGCCAAGTGGTTGAACGAGCAGATTCGAGGTCCCGCATGACCCCGCCGAGCCCCGCCAAGCGCCGCCTTGCCGTGATGACCAGTGGTGGTGACGCGCAGGGCATGAACCCGGCCGTGCGCGCCGTGGTGCGGACCGCCCTGCATTACAACGCGGACATCTACGCCATCTACGAGGGCTACCGGGGTCTGATCGAGGGCGGCGACCGGATCCGGCCGGCGACGTTCGACGATGTCAGCGGCATCCTCAACCGGGGCGGCACGGTGATCGGCACGGCTCGGTCGCTGGAGTTCCGCGAGCGGTCGGGGCGGCTCAAGGCGGTGCACAACCTGGTCGAGAAGGGCATCGACCGGCTCGTGGTGATCGGCGGCGACGGCAGCCTGTCCGGCGCCGACCTGCTGCGCCGGGAATGGTCGTCGCTGATCAACGAGCTGGTCGAGACCGGCAAGATCGACCAGGAGACGGCCGACCGGCACCCGGCGCTGATGATCACCGGTCTGGTCGGGTCGATCGACAACGACATGATCGGCACCGACATGACGATCGGCGCCGATTCGGCGCTGCACCGCATCGTCGAGGCGATCGACTCCATCTCCAGCACCGCGGCCAGTCACCAGCGCAGCTTCATCGTCGAGGTGATGGGCCGGCACTGCGGTTACCTGGCCCTGATGAGCGCGATCGCCGGCGGGGCCGATTACGTCTTCATCCCGGAGAACCCGCCCGCCCCGGGCTGGGAGACGCATCTGTGCGCGCAGATCAGCAATGTCCGGGCCTCCGGGCGCCGCAACAGCATCGTCGTGGTCGCCGAGGGCGCGCAGGATTCCGACCACAACCCGATCGACAGCGACTACATCCGCCAGGTGCTCGAGGACCGGCTGGGGGAGGACACCCGGGTCACGATCCTGGGCCACGTCCAGCGCGGTGGTGCGCCCAGCGCGTTCGACCGCTCGATGAGCTCGCAGCAGGGCTTCGCCGCCGTCGAGGAGGTCCTGTCGGCCACCGCGGACACGGTGCCCTCGATCATCGGCGTCCAGCACAACCGGGTGGCCAAGGCGCCATTGATGGAAAGCGTGGCCAAGACCCATGAGCTGGCCAGCCTCATCGCGGCCAAGGACTACGACACCGCGTTGACCCTGCGCGGGGACAGCTACACCGAGCTCTCGCACGTCTTCCATTCCATCTCGCACGCGCTGCCCGGGGTGCGGCAGAAGACCAAGTCCAGCCGCATCGCCGTGCTCAACGTGGGCGGGTTGGCCCCGGGCATGAACGCGGCCGCCCGCGTCGCCATCCGGCTCGGCCTGCACCGCGGTCACACCATCCTGGGGGTCAAGGGCAGCTTCGCCGGCCTGGCCGAGGGTGACGTGCAGGAGATGCAGTGGGGTGACGTCGAAGGCTGGAGCAGCCGGGGCGGGGCCGAGCTGGGCATCAGCCGCAAGGTGCCCACGGTCCGGGACCTGTACGCGATCGGCCGCGGCCTGGAGACGTATGGCATCGACGGGTTGGTCATCATCGGCGGGTGGGACGCCTTCGAGTCCGCCCACACCATGTGGCGGGAACGGGACCGCTACGAGGCGTTCAAGATCCCGATGATCTGCCTGCCGGCCAGCATCGACAACAACCTGCCGTACTCCGAGCTGTCCATCGGCGCGGACAGCGCGCTGAATCTGATCGTCGATTCCATCGACCGGGTCCGCCAGGCCGGGGCCGCCCAGCGCCGGGCCTTCGTGGTGGAGACGATGGGCGGCAACTGCGGTTACCTCGCCTTGCTGGCCGGCCTGTCCGGCGGAGCGGTCCGGGTCTACCTGCACGAGGAGGGCATCACCCTCAAGGATCTCTCGGTTGACGTCGAGCGGATGGTGGACAGCTTCCGGGCCGGTCAGCGCCTGTTCATGGTGGTGGCCAACGAGAAGGCCAGCCCGATGTACACCAGCGACTTCCTGTGCCGGCTGTTCGAGCAGGAGAGTCAGGACCTGTTCGACGCCCGCAAGGTGGTGCTCGGACAGACCCAGCAGGGTGGCACACCGTCGCCGTTCGACCGGATCCTGGGCACCCGGCTGGCCGCGCACGCCATGGACTGGATCAGCAACGAGATCGACCGCAGCCGGGCCGACAACGCCGTGATCGGCACGATCAACGGTTCGGTGAAGGTCATGTCGATGCGTCAGGCCGAAGATCTGGCCGACTGGGAGAACCGCCGCCCGTTGAAGCAGTGGTGGATGGACCTGCGGCCGATCCTGGACGTGCTGGCCCAGCGGCTCCCGGTGGAGCAGACCCGCACCTTCTGATCGTTCCGGCGAGACTCTTTCTTACACTTCTTACTGTAAGAAGCGTGAGAAAGAGTTATTCTGAGTCCGTGCAGCTTTCCGGGCGTCCGTTGTTGGACAACGCCGCCGACCAGCGATTGTTCGTCGGCCGTGCCCAGGAGATCGATCGCATCGAGCGCTCGCTCGGGGCGGGACTGAACTGCCTGCTTACCGGGGTGGCCGGCAGCGGGAAGACCTCGTTGGTCCGCGCCGTGATGTTCCGGGCGCACCGGGCCGGCCGGCGCGCACCCCGGTACTACGTGCGGGGCGGGGCGGCCCGGACCGCGGCCCAGCTGCTGGCCGAGGTCGTGGGGGTCGTTCGCGGCGGAGCCCGGTCCGCGGCTGCGGCGACGGACGGCGACCCGCTGGCGCTGTTGGACGAGCTGGCCGAGGTGCTGGAGGTCGATGCACTCGACGGGCTCGATCCGGATGCAGACCGCGAGGACGAGTTGGGGCAGCCGACCCGCCCACCCGGCCCCCCGGTGCTGGTGATCGACGACGTCACGGCGGCGGCCGGGGCCCAGCTGTTCGGGGCCCTGCGCGACGAGGTCTGGCAGCTCGGCGCCCTCTGGTTGGTGACCACGACGCCGGCCCAGGCGCTGGACCTGGTCCGGCCGCCGGCCGACGTCTTCTTCGAGACCCGGGTGACACTGGATGCCCTGGACGGGCCGGAGGTGGCCGACCTGCTGCGCCGCCGACTCGATCCGGCGGGATCGGCCGCGGTGTCGGGCGAGCCGTCCATCGACCCGGCCGAGCTGGTCGACGCCGTGCTGGCCGGCCGCCCGGACACCCCGCGGCGGGCGTTGGAGGCGGCCCGTGAATGGGTCACCAACCCCGGTGTCGGACCCTCCGGGTTGACTGTGGCGCAGGAACACCGGGCTCGGGCGGAGGCGCTGGAGAACGTGAGCCGGCCCGCCCGGATGCTGGCCCAGGAGCTGGAGGCGATCGGCTGGGCCGCCGCGTCGGACGAACGGCTGCTCGACCGGTTGGGCTGGACCCGGACCAGGGTGATCCAGGTGATCGGCGAACTACGGGACGAGGGGCTGGTACAGATGCGGGAGGAACGACGCGGCCGGGGCCGGCCGCGCAAGCTGTTCCGGGTCGTGCCGGCGGCGGAGTTCACCCCGCGGTCCGACCCGGCCGGGGACCCCGTGGACAACCCGGACACCACCGGAACCCTCGCCCCCGGGACTGACCCGGCGGCGGTCCGCCGGTGACCCGCGAAGACCTGGAGCTGCTGCACGACGCGGGGGCGTTCAATCCCTCACCCCGGCAGCAGACCCTGTACGCCACGCACGTGCCGTTCGACACGATGACGGCCTCCCGCGGGTGCGAGCGGGCGCTGGCGGCGGCGCTGCGCCGGCACGAGCGGGTCGCCCTGCTGGGCAGCAGTGGCGCGGGCAAATCCAGCGTCATCGCCGCCACCCTGCACCCGCTGGTGGAGGACCTGGTGCCGCTGCCGCTGCCGGTGGCGGTCGAACGGCCCGAGGTGGCCGGTGACCCCGTCGCCTTCGTCCGCCACCTGGTCCAGGTGGTCAGCCGGCTGGTGCAACGCTCCGTGCCGGAGCGGGCCGGGCAGGCCCGCCGGATCGAGAAGGAGACCCGGCCGAAGTACAAGCGGGCCAAGGCGGTCAGCGTCGCCCCGGGCCTGGTCGGCATCTCGGTGCGGCTGGCCTACGAGCTCGACGCCGCCGTGCAGGAACCCAGCACCACCAGTGACCAGGTGATGGACCAGGGCCGGCAGATCCTGGACCTGTTCCGCGCCGACGGGCTGACCCCGGTTCTGGTGCTCGACGACACCGACCGCTGGCTGTCCGCGCCCTGGCTGCCGGACAACCGGGCCGTCCGGTCTGCCTTTTTCGCCACCGTCCCCCGGCTGCTGGCCGAGGAACTCGACAGCGCGGCCGTCATCGCGGTCCATCCGACCTACGTCGACGACGACGCCTACCGGGCCGCCCGCGGTTTCCTGTCCCGGACGATCGCCGTGCCGGCGGTGCCCTCGGCGGGCGCCGTGGCGGCCATCCTGCAACGTCGGATCGCGCTGGCCCTGGACGGCCGCGGCACGGCCGCGGACCCGGACGCCGACGGGGTCGATCTGACCGAAATGCTGGACAGTGCCGCCCTGGTCAGCCTGTTCGACTACTACACGGGCCGGCCCTCGGACGTGCGGCGCAACCTGCTGCTGGTGGTGCAGGCGGCCCTGACCCTCGCCGTCGACGACCCCGACGCCGCCCGCATCGAGCGGCGTCACGTCGAGCTGGCGATCGCCGAGGGCGCCGGCTGATCGACCCCACTCGCGAGCCGCCGGGGCCGGCGGTGTCGGACCTCGGCGCTACTCTCGCCGCATGGTGATGCTGGGAGTGCATGTCGGGGCCCGGGAGGACGACGGCGACCCGGTCGCGGAAGCGGCCGCGTCCGGCGCGGACGGGGTGCAGGTCTTCCTGGCCGACCCGCAGGGCTGGAAGACGCCCAAGGCCCACCCGCACGCGGAGGCGATGCGGGCGGCCGGGCTGACGGTGTTCGTGCATGCGCCCTACATCGTGAACGTGGCGACCACCAACAACCGGATCCGTATCCCGAGTCGCAAGCTGCTCGCGGCGCACGCCAAGGCCGCCGCCGAGACCGGCGCCAGTGGGCTCATCGTGCACGGCGGGCACGTGCTGGCCAAGGACGATCCGCAGGTCGGGTTCGACAACTGGCGCAAGGTGTTCGAGCGGCAGGCGCAGGAGGGTGGCTTCCCGGTCCCGGTGCTGATCGAGAACACCGCCGGTGGGGACAAGGCGATGGCCCGGACCCTGGAGGAGATCGCCCGGCTCTGGGATGCGGTCGGCGAGTTCGACGCCGGGTTCGTCCTGGACACCTGCCACGGCTGGGCCGCCGGACTGGACCTGAGCAGCGTCGTCGACGACATCAAGGCCATCACCGGACGGATCGACCTGGTGCACGGCAACAACTCCCGGGACGAGGCCGGCTCCGGTCGGGATCGGCACGCCTCGTTCATCGACGGCGAGATTCCCGCCGCTGTGTTGGCGGACGTGGTGCGGGCGGCCGGCGCCCCGGTGATCCTGGAGACCCCGGGCGGCCCGGACGAGCGGGCCCCGGAGATCCAGTTCCTGCGCTCCGCCCTCTGATCCGGCCCTCTAGTCCGGCCCTCTGATCCGGGCCGAGCACGACAGCGTCCCGACGCCGTGGGCAGTGGCGTCGGGACGGTCACGTCGGACCCGGAGGGTCCCGTCATATATGGGCACCTGCGCGGCGAGGCCGCATCGGTGAGTGCACGGGAGCGGTATTGCGATTCAGGTGATGCGCGGATTCACGGTGACGCGCGTGGGGGACGCGGCGGTCGATCAGAAGAACTCGTCCTCGACCTCGTAGGTGCGGCGCACCGGGTGGTTGCCGAGCAGGACCCCTTGCGGGTCCAGCGCCGACTTGAGCGCGACCAGCCGGCCGTAGTTCACCGGGTCGAAGCCGGCCGCCGTCTCGGTCTGGTTCTCCTGGAAGTTCAGGTAGGTGCGGCCGGAGCCGAACGGCGCCAGCGCGGCGGCGAAGGCCTGGGCGTCACGTCGTCCGGCGGCCGCCATCTCCGGCGTGGCCGCCAGCGCCCCGCCGAAGGCCAGAAACGCCCCGGGCATGGTCGGCATGGCCCCGGCGCCCGGGTGCGGGCGAGCCAGCGCGCCACCGAGCTGACGCAGCTCATGCATCATCAGGCTGGATCCGGACCCGGGTCGGGCCAGGTCCAGGAACGTTTCGATGGCCGCCTCGGGCATCGCGTCCAGGATCGCCGTGTCCGACACCGACGGCATGGGGCTGTCCGGATCCATGTGCAGGCCGCTGAGCGTCTCGGCCGGCACCCGGGCGAAGGTGTCCACCTCGGGCTGCAGATCCCGCAACGGGGCAAGGATCTCGGCACTGCGGGCGTCGGAGGCCAGCACCGCGCCGTCGATGATGAGCAGGCTACGGCCCCGGAACGGGGCGGGGATCTCGGGCAATGGCGGCAGGCTCATCACGCGCAGCGAGGTGGTGACCTCGTCGGGCGCGTCGCCGGCCCACTGGACCCACCGCCGCAGCACGGGTTCGGCCATCGCGGCATCCCAGACCAGCATGCCGGCGACCGTGGTGGCGAACGGGAAGGTCCGGAATTCCAGTGCGGTGACGATGCCGAAGTTGCCGCTGCCGCCCCGCAGCGCCCAGAACAGCTCGGTGTTCTGCTCGGCATCGGCGCGCACCAGCGCACCGTCCGCGGTGACCACCTCGACGGCGGTGACGTTGTTGGTCTGCAGGCCCAAGGCGCGGGCGTACCAGCCGAGCCCGCCGCCGAGGGAGTAGCCGGCGATGCCGACGTCGGGGGCGGAGCCGTGCAACACGGCGCGGCCGTGCGCGGCGGCCGCGGTCACCGCGGTCAGCCACAGCGTGCCCCCGCCGACCCGGATGCCCTGGCGGTCCGGGTCGACCTGGACCGAGTTCATCGCGCCGGTCCGGACGATCACCACATCGTCCAGCCGGCCGAGCGGCCCGGCGTTGTGTCCGGTGGTCTGGGGGGCCACCCGCAGACCGGCCGCCGCCGCCGCGCGCACGACCTGTGCGGTCTGCCGGGCATCGGCCGGTCGGGCGACGGCCGCCGGGCGCTGGTCGACCGCGAGATTCCAGGCCTGCCGGGCGGCGTCGTAGCCGGGGTCCCCGGGCAACTGGACGTCGCCGGCGCACAGGCCGCGCAGCGAATGGGCCACCGCTCGGTCCTGGGTGCGGGGCCGGGCGAGGTCGTGGATGGTCATGGTGGAGTCCTCCAGTGGCGTTCTCGGTGAGTACGTTCACTGTGGGTCCGGGCCCTTAAGGGCCACTGATGTCCGGCTTAAGCCCGACGTCGGGCCCGGCACAAGTCGGCGTCAAGCGCCGACCCGTGCCGGTTACCGAATGAGTGCGTGGTGGTTAACAAGTGGCGGGCCGGTTGGCCAGCACCCGGGACAGCCGCTGGCTCAGCCGCAGCAGTCCGGACGTGATCATGACGTCGACCTGGTCGTCGGCCACCGCGAAATGCTCGGCGATCCGGCGCCGGGTGAAGCTGAGCAGCCCCGGGTCCAGGTCGACGCAGAAGGCGGCGCCGGCGACTCGTTCGGTGGCCACGGGCAGGCCGGCCCGCGGGTCGGCGGCAGTTTCGGTCGGGCGGTTCGTCAGGTCGGTCGGGATATCGAGCAGGAGTGCAGTCATCGGGTGGACCTCAATTCGTGATGGATGACGGTGGACAGATCGACCGTGCTCAGGACACGAAGAGGGTCGTCACCCCCAGCACCAGGGCCAGGCCGAGCAGGGAAGCCACGGTCACGACGAGGTCGGGCGCGGCCTTGTACATCTCGCGAATGGAGTTCATAGCGGGTCTCTCCTTGGTGGATTCAAGCGTGTCCACGAAGGCTGCTCTGTCTTCGTTGCTGTCTTAGCTACTGTTGTTGTCACTGTCTTCGCTGCGTTTATTTCCGCTGGTCAACACATCTGTATCGATCCAGTAATTCCAGTGTACGCAAGAGATGCGGCGAATCGCCCGGACCGCCGGTGCATGTGACCGCCCTCATGCCCGGCCAGGCTCCGGCGGCCGGCCCCTGCGCTGCCCGGCGATCAGGTCAGGGGCACCCGTTCGACCAGCCGGGCCAGGAACACGACCTGGCCCTTGACCAGCTTGCTGGCCGCCGTCGGCAGATCGAACCATTCGGCCCGATCGACTTCGGGGAAATCCTGGAAGCGGCCGGAACGCGGCGGCCATTCCAGGCTGAAGGTGTTGCTGACCGCACGGCCGGCGTCGAAGTCGCCGGCCCGGGCGAAGACGGTCACCGTCTTGCCGCTCTGGCGGGCCGACCCCAGCTCGATGGTGGCGCCGTCGGGCGGCGCCGAGCCGAGCTCCTCGGTGAACTCGCGGACCGCCACCGCGGCCGGGTCCTCGCCCGGTTCGAACTCACCCTTGGGGATCGACCAGGCGTGCTCGTCCTTGCGGGCCCAGAACGGTCCACCCATGTGCACCAGGAGCACCTGTACCTGATCCTGGACGGCCTGATCCTGAACGGCTTGATCCTGGACGGACCGGTCCCGGGTGACCCGGTACAGCAGCAGACCGGCGCTGAGCTTCATCCGACCCCCTCGCCGCACGCTCGTCCGCGAGCATCGCGGTATTTTCACCCAAGCTAGTTGGCCCAGCTCGCGCGGCCGCCCGCAAGGGACGAGCGGGCCGGCGTCGTCGTCGTCGGCTCGGCCGGCCAAGCGGAGGGTGCTCGGATGTCAGCCCACGGCGCCGGCCCCGGCGAGCACCCGCCCGTCGTCGCGCTCGGCGATGCGTTCACCGGCGAGAAATCCGAGAGCACCCTGACGGTGTTGATCGCGTTCGGGGCCAACTTCCTGGTGGCCGTGGCCAAGACCTGGGCCGCGGCGTTGACCGGCTCGGCGTCGATGGTGGCCGAGGCGGCCCATTCCTGGGCGGACACCGGCAACGAGATCTTCCTGATGATCGCGAACCGGCGGGCCCGCCGGCCGGCCGACCCGACACACCCGTTGGGGTACGGCCGGGAGGCCTACGTCTGGTCGATGTTCGCCGCCCTCGGCTTGTTCGTCGCCGGGTCGGCCGTGTCGATCACCCACGGCCTGCACGAGCTGTTCGATCCCGAGCCGGCGACCGACTTCGTCATCGGTTACCTCGTGCTGGGCCTGTCCTTCCTGCTGGAGGGCACCTCGTTCCTGCAGTCGGTCCGGCAGGCCCGGCGGGAGGCGGCGACCGTGCATCGCGACGTCATCGCGCACGTGCTGGCCACCTCCGACCCGACGCTGCGCGCGGTGTTCGCCGAGGATGCGGCGGCGCTGACCGGGTTGGTGATCGCGGCGACCGGACTGGGCCTGCACCAGGCCACCGGGTCGGCCACCCCGGACGCGATCGGCTCCATCCTGGTCGGCGTCCTGCTGGGCGTGGTGGCCATCGTGCTGATCGACCGCAACCGGCAGTTCCTGGTCGGCATGCAGGTCAGCGAGCCGGTCCGGGTGGCCATCGTCCAGGCGTTGCGGGCCCTGCCCGAGGTGTCCCGGGTGACCGCGCTGCGGGTGGAGTTCATCGGGCCGCGTCAGCTGTACCTGGTGGCCGATGTCGATCTCACCGGCGAGGACCCCGAACCGGTCCTGGCGCTACGGCTGCGGGCGTTGGAGGCGCGGATCCGGGAGTCGCCGGCCGTCGTGGATTGCACGTTGAGCCTGTCCGCGCCGGACGAACCCGATCTGTAGGTCCGGTCGAGGGGTCAGCCGGTGTTGGCCTCGACCCGTGGGGCCGCACACGCGGGGCACACCCCGAACAGCTCGACCTCGTGGTTGATGTCGGAGTAGCCGAACTCGGCGGCCACGGTGCGGGCCCATCGCTCCACGCTCGGTGCCTCCACCTCCTGGGTGCGGCCGCACACCCGGCAGACCAGGTGGTGATGGTGCCGCGGCTGCGCGCACTGCCGGTAGAGCACCTCGCCGGACGGGGTGCGGACCGTGTCCAGATCGCCGCCGCCGGCCATGTCCTGCAGGGCCCGGTACACCGTGGCCAACCCGATCGAGGATCCCGACCCACGCAGGGCCGTGTGCAGCTCCTGGGCGGACAGGAACTCGTCGGTTCCTTCGAGCGCCTGCAGGATGGACGCGCGCTGGGCGGTGTTGCGGCGTTGGGCCACGGCCGTGACTGACCTTCCTCGCGAGTCCGAGCGGGGCGGATGACCGGTTCGGGTGCCGGATCACCGGCAGGTCGAGGGTACTCGGGCAGGATGGGGAACCAGGATTGTTCGCATCAGGTGGGATGACAGTGGGTTGACAACGGTCCCAGGCTGTCGGGGCGAAGGGGTGGTGGATGAGGCGCGGGGGACGAATCCGGGGATGGGTCATCCTCGCGGTGGCGGCGCTGTCGGCGCTGGTGACGGGCTGTGCGGGCGGTGGGGCGGCCGGGTCGGGCGCCTCGGCCGCCTCGACGATCACCATCACCGAGGGCACCCGGACCGCGGTCCGGTCGGTGACCGTGACACCCGAACCGTCCGCCGCGCCGGCTGCGGGCGCCGCCTCAGCGACTGCGCCGCCGGCCACCGACGAGCCGGCGCCCGTCGCCGGGACCTGTCCCTA
>Ga0116157_10006455_pt1 | contig 10604 bp, 10 predicted proteins | sample AD_UKC048_MetaG_FD_89882 | JGI IMG/M metagenome (GOLD analysis project Ga0116157, IMG submission 89882) | Active sludge microbial communities of municipal wastewater-treating anaerobic digesters from USA - AD_UKC048_MetaG | ecosystem: Engineered > Bioreactor > Anaerobic > Digestate | place: USA... | reverse complement strand
TTTTAAATCAAGAAAAATAATCTTTATTTACAGTAATGATAGCTCTATGCACCTTGCACCATGCCTTTTTGGAAATGCTCACTATTATTATAAATTTTCTTCTACCAGCTAAATAATTACAAAAATAAAAACTATCAGAAGTAAAAATTTCATTTTCATTATTAAATTTTAGCTCTGGTTATAGCAAAATTTGAGCCTGAAATACTTATTACCGACAAAGCTTCTTAATAATATCCTCTTGATTTGGGAATAATTTCCGGAGTTTATCCTTTTCGGCAAGCTCGAAATCGGCAAAATCAAAACCCGGAGCTACCGTGCATCCGACAAGAGAATATGAATCTTTTTCGACAACTTCAGCAGCAAACCAATATTCGGCGGGTACAACAAATTGTGGAACCTCATCATTTAGAATATCATTTCCAATCTTTAGCACCGAAAACTCCCCAACCGGACTTATCAAATATAGATTTATTGCCGAACCACGATAAAAATGCCATATTTCGTCTTGTTTAATACGATGAAAAGCCGAAAAGCTATCAGATGTTAGCATAAAATATATGCAAGTACTGACATTTCTGTTTGACGAAAACTCTTCGCCCAATATTTCTTGAGGCATAACAATTTCAGAACGGTAAGTCTCACGATAAAAGCCTCCTTCGGGATGAGGTAGTAGCTCTAACTTTTTAGCTATATTTTTTATTTCAGTTTGCATTTTTTTTTGAGTAAAAATAGTAAAAACATTCTTGGTATTATTTAGTTAGTATTATTTCATTTTATACTCTCCCAATCGTCTGAAAACATACCTGGATATTCTTTAAATACTATTTACAATAACTTCAGCCAGTGCTTCAGGTGGGCAATCGTTAATATTAATAATTTTGAAACCTTTCCACTCAAATTTTTCTGTTAATTCATCTACAAATATGTCTCTTGCAGTGATTACAAAGATCTTGTTTTGTAATTCCTTAACATTTTCAATTGATTTGTACCAACCTCCGTTATGCAATTCCAACAAACCGACTTCGTCAATGATTATTATATCCTTTTTTTCGATAGCAGCTCTGATTATTGCATTTCCGAATTCTAGTCCCTCTTTCAAAATTGAATATTTCATAATTTTTTCACATCCTTCAATATCTCCCTTTACCAAAAACTGAGCTTTATGTCCTGATTCGACATCAACAATTTCGTAAGCAACACAATCTTCGTCTTGAACTTGCTTTTCGGAAATAATCCCACCAAAGGAAAGTTTATTTTCTTTGAAATATTCAATTAACTCCTTGATAAAGCTTGTTTTCCCCTCCCCTTTTTTGCCTGAAATAATATAAATTCTTTTTTTTACATTCGCTTTATTTTGTAATTCCTCAAGACGTTTTTGTGCTTTAAGAATTACTGCTGAAAAAATATTTATTGGATGCTTAATCGCGGTTTTAAAATCGGGGATTACTGAAATAAAGACAGGAAGACTTTCGAATGACAACTCCAAAGCTACAGGCAATTGCTTGAAAGATGAACGACTAAAATACTTTCTTACCAAAGGGTTATATAATTCAACAGCCAATACCGAAAATCCCAGTATCATCAAAACAGCTCTGAGATTCATCTGAACTCCGGCAATCAAGCCATTCATAAGACTGTCGTCACTTTTATCAAAGCGTGAAAAAACAAAAACAGTCAGCATTGTTATCAAAACAAAAATTATCCAAAATTTAGGATTTGATATTTTCTTCAAAGCACGCTTATATCGTAAAATCCAAATTGTTGCAACTATTACAATATAAATACTCCAAATAAACCAATCTGTAAATTTCAGAATAATTAAGCCTCCAATCATCATCAAAACATTTGCTACAAGCCAAGCCAAAGAGTGCTTTATATTATAAGACTTTTTCTTCTCAATTTGAGACTCATGTGATGCTGATAAATTCTCGGAGTAAGATTTTTTTAGAATTGTTTTACCTGTTTTGATTCCTATGATTGCAGCAATAATACCGAATACAACATAAAGTAAAAGTAATATGAATATTGGAGTCCAAAGGAGGTCAAAATGATAGTTTATTTGTTTTTCTGCGATTTCGACCAGACCGGCATAAACCTTAACAATATCAAAACCATAAAAAAGGATATAGCTAAGGATTTTCTGGACTAGATTCCATGACATTGCCAGTACAGAACCTATAATAAAACCGAAATAAGTACGACCAAATAGTAGAATAGATATTTCCAATAAAATAGCTTCGGTAAAAATAGCCAGCATAGGACCAAAAATCACTGCTGAAGGTGACATTGTTTTCATCAAAGCACAAATCAAACCTGCTCTCCAAAAAATACCTTTATCTTTCCATAAATATGCAACCGAAATTAGAAGTATCAAGCCAATTGCTGTAAGAATATTTCCGCAAAAAGGTATGCGTAAGTTATGGAGAAAAGAGCCGAATACAATTTCTGACGCTGCCCAGATAGTTCCTACAACAGAAGCTTTTATCCATTTATCACTAAGATTATATTTGCTCATTTAATATACAAATTTTCTTAGCGCAGTATTTAAAAAGATGGTATCCTGCTGAGGCTTCTGCAACGCATTTAAATAACATTTCAACATCTGTAATTCTGGTAGCACCGATGATATTTACTTTATTATTAAAAAGTATTTCAGGAACAATGTTGCTGGATGGACCGGTAACAATAACTTGTGTATTAGGTTTAACAACATCAAGCAAACCATCAATGGTATTATTTACCAGTGTCAGTCCTGTAATAATTACAACGTCAGATTTGGGTATTACTTCAGAATATTTTTCGGCTGGGATAAAGTACTTTTTATGTTTCTCAGACAGTGCTCCCTCATTAAGTTCAAGTACTCTTAACTTTGAATTCTTAGTCACGAGAAGTTCCAAATATGATTTAAAACCACCTACAAGTGTTATTCTTTTTCCTGCATCCAAATCAATTAAATCAATCGGATCTTTATCTTCAACTATCTTATATTCTGATTTTTTACTAAGATTTGATGAGATTGCATTCAAAACTGCAATTTTCAGCGTTTTGATTAAACCACTCGTCTTTTGAGTATTAAACAAATCTGAAACTTTTTGGCCACTATACTTTGACGGGGAAAAGTCTCCAAAATCTCTTGCCTTTTTACATGGGTAAGGATTTGCATCATCAATAGTGCTTGCTATTCCGCAACTGCCATCCGAAAGCTGAACAGCAGTAAGTCTTAGTCCAAAAACTACACGATCAATTATTAAAGTTTCAAAATCTTTTTTCGAATTCAAATATTCTATTGTTTGTTCCAGTATCATAATTAGTTTTTTTAATCACACCAGTCTGAATAACTTTCTTTTAAGAACGCTGCTTCTCTACTTCCAAGTTCTTCGGCTAAAGTCCAATAATAACATAAGCTATCAGGTCTTGAATATAAGGAAAAATTACATTCTGCAATTTTCATCAAAACCGTAGTATCGCTCTTATCATTAGTTAATGCAGCAAAATAAAACTTTAGCGATTTCTCATATTCTCCATTAGCTTTAAGGCTATCTCCAAATTCTATTAGTGCTGACTTTGAACTTTCTGACAATATCTCGCAATCAAGGTCTAAAGTATCGTCAAAAATAACCGGATCTCCCGAATATGGATATTCTTTCCCAATAGGATTATCATTAATGTATTGATTAACAATTATTTCGTTATCATAATCTATACTTAAAAATATAATCGGGATTAACACAATAAGCCAGATTAAACTGCGTCTGAACCTTGAAGAAAAATAATGTCTCTCCCTATATTTCCAAATAAAAGGTTCTGCCAGCCAAATTTCAAAAGAGGAAAATTCTCTTCCGGAATACTTAGAATTCTTAAAGAAATCTATTTTAGAAAATGTTGCTACAACAATTCCGATAATCATTATAGAATAACTAATCCAAGTGTTTTCCATATCCAAACCGAAGAGAATACACAGACCAAAACTAACTAATACAATGATTAGATAAGTATAGAAATAGTTTAATCCTGCAGCAACATCTTCATTTGTTATTACCGATTCTGCCTCTTCTCTTTCTTCACGCTTTTTTCTTTGTTCTTCGGTCTCTTTATGTCGAAAGATATACGGGATATCAGAATCCAAATCTATAACTTGTTCACTCTCCTCTCCTTCTACATCAACTTGATCTGATTCAATTTGTCGTTTTATTTCAAGATTACGCTCTTTAGCTATACTTATTGCAGCTCTCACAGCATCTGGATCATAATCCTGCATATTCAATATTATATCTTCTATTCTTTCATCAGGTTTATTTGACAACTCACTAAGGAAGTGTTCATAACCGTTTTCATATTCGTCCTGGCTAGTCATGTAAAGCTTGAGTTTTGTAAATATTAACTATAACAAAAGTATAATTTCTGTTTGACAAAAATGAAACTTCTATCAGAAATATTAACAAATCTTTAAAACCGTATAATTAAATTTGTTTTACTTTTACAAAGCAATTTGCTACACATATTTCGAACGTTTATGAATAGAGTTAAAGGGATAGTTTTGGTTTCATTTATATGCCTCAACATCTGTAGTTTTGCCTCGCACAAAGTATATATTTTGCATGGCTGGGGGAATTCAAAAGGTATTATGAATAAAATTTACAAAGAAGTAACATCAGCCGGTTTCGAAGCCGAAAATTATGCCTACCCCGGATTATACGAAGATCTTGATTCGATTGGAAAAAATCTGTACCAAGATATTTTAAAAGAAAATCTAGATTCTGTTTCATTTGTTACACATTCTATGGGCGGCTTGGTTGTTAGGGCAATGTTAAGGTATTCTGCTGCAGATCTTTCTTTTCCAAAAATATTCAGGATTGTGATGATAGCTCCACCTAACAGAGGCGCAGATATAGCAGATTTCTTTAAAGATGCAAAAGCTCTGAAGAAATTACTTGGTCCAAATGTTGAAAAAATGCAAACAGATTCTGCATCATACGCAAATCAACTTCCGATTCCGTGCAATACTGAATTGGCAGTAATTGTAGGTAAAAGGAATAAAGATAAAGGATATAATTTGCTGATTGAAGGAGATAATGATGGGCTTATAAGTCCGGAAAATACTCTTTTAGGAAATGAAAAGGATGTGGCTTATGTTAAGTATAATCACTTAGGTGTAATACGCAGGAAAGAACCGAGAAAACTGGTTGTTGAATTTCTAAAGTACGGGGAGTTTGTTAGGAATTGAGATTTAAGTGAGGGTTTTTCACCACAGAGACACAGAGGACACAGAGGTCTTAGCCACGAAGGCACTAAGACACGAAGTTACACTAAAGAATTATTGTCCACTAATTTACACTAACTTGGACTAATCAGCAGAAGCCAAGTACTTTAGACATCCCGAAAAAACAGAAATTGCTTTAACTATATTAGCTAATTACAGTTTTTTCTCTCACAACCTCGTTTAATATGAAATCTTGCAAGCAATTTCATATTTTTTCGAGGATCCACGTAAAACTACAAATCCGTCCGAAAGGCGGATTTTGTTTTTCGGGACTTTAGGCACTTCTGTTCACTTCCCCTTTTTTTCCCTCGAAAAGCACAAACTTGAGCAGTTTGCATTCTAATTTACCATTTAATAGGCTTATGCGGCGCGAAGGACGTAAACCAATATGCTTTAGTCCTTCGTTATCCTGAGCAAAAATCCAAGCAGTGTAGCCGGCATATTTTTGCTTCATGGTATTACCGATAGTTTTGTAAAAATCAATGGCGTTATTCAGTTCGAGGCGTTCGCCATAGGGGGGATTCATTAAAATAATGCCGTTTTTAAAAGGCGGGTCAGAGGTTTCAAACGCAGCAAGTCTAAGCTCAACATCGTGTTGCAAGTGTGCATATTCGAGATTTTCCTGTGCAATACGCAGATTTTTTTTGTCAATATCGGCACCAAAAATAAGACAGTCGGTTTCACAAATATGGGCATTGGCATCGGCAACAATTTTTTCGAAAAGCGTCTTGTCAAAATCTTTCCATTTCATAAATCCATATTGACTTCGGTAATAGCCCGAAGGGATTTTCATTGCTAACATAGCAGCTTCAATAAGCAAAGTTCCTGAACCGCACATGGGGTCAAAAAAGTTTGTATCGCCGGCCCAGCCTGCAAGACGAATAATGCCGGCAGCAGTTACCTCATTTACCGGAGCTTCTACATTAGATTTGCGGTAGCCTCTTTTGTGAAGCGACATTCCCGAACTATCAACCGACACTATACAATTGTTTTGATGTATGTGAATGTTCACCTTGATATCCGGGTTATCGAGGTCTACATTGGGCCTTTTTTGGAAAATCTCACGAAATTTATCTACAATAGCATCTTTTGTCAAACGGGCAACAAACAATGAGTTGGTAAAAACAGACTGACTTTCGAAGGCGTCAACAGCCAAGGTACCATCTGCATCAAGATAATCAGGCCAATTTATGGATTTGATATTCGTGTAATATTCATTATTGTCTGAAAATGTAAAATTACTTATCTGTTTTAATACACGAATAGCAGTACTGCATTGATAATTGACCTGATACAAAAGTTTGTTATCTCCCTTAAAACTAACCGCCCTTTTTAAAACTTCGAGTTCAGAAACGCCAATATTTCTGAGTTCATCTGCCAACACTTCTTCAAGACCGGCATTGGTTTTTACAATAATTGGAAACGTTTCTTGTTGCATCATATTTTTATTTTATCCACTATTTAACTCGAGCCTAAAATTGGTGAGGTGACTGAGCCTGTCTAAGGCACGAACCGTCGAAGGCTAGACACTTCATCATTACATTACCACTAGTCTAGTTTTTTCAAGCTCTCCTGATGATTGAATTATAATTGTATAAACACCTGATTTTAAATCAGATATATCAATTTTACAGTCCTTATCAATAGTTTTATTTAAAACAACCTGTCCCAAATTATTATATATCAAAAGATTAGCATATTTTATATCTGACTGAACTTTAACATTGATAAAATCATTTGCAGGATTTGGATAAACTTTAATACCTGAAATAATCAAATCATTTTTAGAATTAGGAGAATTTATTTTTAACCACACCGGATTTGTATATGAATAAAAGTTCATGGAACTACATCTGTATATATCATAATTCGGATATGTTTTAGTAGTTATCATTTCGGCACGAATTAAAAACCACTGGTCGAGATATGATTCATCATCTCCAAAAACATCAAAAAGTAATTCGGTAAAATCAATTTCCCAGTTGTCTGTGTTTAAAGGCAGATCAAATGACAGATTCTCGGTTTCGGTCTTAACTATTATTTTTTTTGATACCACTTCCCCATATTCATCCGAACTGGCTGAAAATACCGATAATCTTGAGTTTTCAATAAGATTAAAATCTAAACAAGTATCATTTCCGATAATAATTTCGGGTATAGAATTTTCGCTATCCGTATCAATTTCAAAACTGATAATTGGTCCTGAAGATAATATTGCATTTCCATTTTCGTAAGCTTTCAGTACGTTAGCAGCGTTTTCGCCCATACCTTCGGGACAATATACAAGAGTTGAGAGTTTTCCAATTGCGTCGTCATGAATATATCCATACACACCATAAACAAAATCGGTGGTTGAGTAATTAAAAGAACCATGAGCATCGCTGCCTGCTGAAATATAAAACTTCCAGTTTTCAATCAGATTATCATTATTTTTCGTCTCCAGTCCTTTTTCCCATAAGGAATCAACAACTTCGAGATTCTGCATAAATCTGTTTGTTACCCACTGTTCATCGTCCTGAGGGAAAGGAGCAAAACCATGTTCGCCTGAATGCATTACATCCCAGGGATCCTCAGAATTGCTGTCTTCTTTTAAAGTATTAGGCATATTAAAAATTTCGCCTCCTACAATTTTTGGTTTAAGCAAACTACTAGGATTTTGCGAAAATATATCCGAAGTTTGGGACAAATCATTACATATAACTGTTCCAAAATACTGATGCGGTGAGTCATTAGCAGAAAAATCGCCATGCCCTATATTCCAGACAGAACCATCCACAACTGCTGAGAGCTCATCACCCTCGGCAAAAGGATGAGCAGCATAAACGAAAGAATTATACATTATCAATGAATCAACAAGCATATCTACTGTTACCGAAGTTCCTGTCATATCACCGTCTCCATCGCCATAATAATTCATTCCCAGTGGGTCTTGCCACGAAGGATATACAAGGCTATGAATTTGGTCGTCGGCAGAGTTTTTCACAGTCTGTTCAAGTGCCTGAATAAACAAAAAGGAGGTATCAGTAGAGTTCAAGTCGGTAACCTGAGATTTTAGCAAATTCCAATTTGAGTAAACATCAGAGCCATAATTATCGTAATCGCAGGAATGATCGGTAATAGTGATCCAGTCGAGACCACAGTATTTGGCCATAATTTTGGTAGCGTCCAAAGGCAAACCTACTTCGGCATCATTTTGGGTAAACAATCCGTGATAATGAACATCTCCTCTGTACCATCCCTGTATGGAAGGATAATCGGATTCCTTACGAAAAACCCTCAAATAAGTTACAACATCAGTATCCCAATCCAATTCGCAGTAAACTTCAAGATCAATTACATTATCATAAGCAACAAGTTTTTCTGCCGGAATCATAATAGTAAACCACCAATAATCGTGGGTAATATCAACATAAGTAGTTGCTGGCAGAGTATGAGAATGAGATGTAAAATCAATTGTATAGACATCGCTTTTTACAGGCAATGACTCGTCGAATGACTGGATATCGAGATATGTATCTGTATAAGATTTATTTACAAAAAGGGAATTAAATTCTTCTTCGGAGTATTCGTTGAACAAAACAGTATCTTGGAATTCGGTATCGGAGGCATTTTTAATTTTAATCACAACATTCATAAGTTCATTATTACATCCTACACAAGAAGCTCCATGTACAAAAATGTGTACAGGCAAAGGATTTAAATTCCCCAGAGAATCATATTTCATTATATGATAAGGAGCATCAGCACAAATTTCGGAACCAGTTGTATTTGCCTGTTTTTCTGTTTCCTGGGCAAATGATACAACTTGGCTAAAGCTTAAAATAAAAAAAACAAAAAATCCATTTAGCTTCATTTCCCCATAAATTTTTTAATGTCAATAATAAATCTTTCGTGTATTCCCTTCCCGATTTCGCCTTCTTCGTCTCGAGCAATGACATTAAAAACTAATCTTCGGCGGTCAACTTCTAAAAGTTCTGATTCGCAAAATACCCGCATTCCGACAGGAGTTGCCTTAGTATGGACAATATTAACTTTTGTTCCTACGGTACCAAAGCCCTCGGGTAAAAAAGGCAATACAGAACCTAAACAAGTTTTTTCCATTAGGGCAATCATCGAGGGAGTAGCAAAAACTTCGACCAGTCCACTACCATATTTTGCAGCGGTATCTTCGTAAGCAACGATTTGTTCCTCAGCCCCTTTTATTCCTTTGTTCAATAAAATATCCATCTTTAAATCAGAATTTGAATGATATTGTCTGTTTAACATCAGAACCCAAACTCAAAGATACTGGGCATAAAGCCGGAACATGTTCAACGATGCTTTGTTGTTTTGTATTTAGCTTACACATCGAAAAGTCGAATTCAATAATAATTTCAGCGATTTTTCGTGGAGGCTGATCTGTCATAATTTTTGTAGTTTTAGCCTTAGCTCCTACTATTGAAAATCCATGTTCCGCGGCAGCCATTCCGGCAATTGTAAGAATACAATTACACAAACCTGTAGCCACAAGGTCGGTAGGCGAAAAACACTCGCCTTTACCTTTATTATCAATAGGAGCATCGGTAATAACTTTCTGACCTGAACGCACATGAGTATTTTCGGTACGTAAATTCCCCAAATAAACAGTTTCTGAAGTATGCATAATGATATTTTTTGTAAAATTACAAAAAAGCAGAAAATAATCACAAAAAAGAATATCCAAATAAAAAAATTATAACTTTGTAGGAAATAAAAGCACCAAAATAATGCAAAAAACTACACAAAGCCTACCAAAATTGAATGTATATGTGTACCTTTTTGCTATATTTGGTAAGGTTATAAATGAGTTACCTGCTATGTTAGAAAAAAGACCGTGCATATTGACAACGACATATTTTGACGGACTGACATCATACATTTGCAGTTTTAAACGGAGAAGCCGAAAACCGATTAGAGTAGGCACAAACAAATAAATTATTTTTTATGGGACAAATGATTAACAAGGGTAAGGAGATAATCCGAATTAACCCGAGCAACAAACAAAAAATTGAGTATTCAACGAATGACGGCAGGTCTTGGAATACTCGCTATACAGGTTCATCCTGTGGGGACTTTAACGATTTAAGCGACAATGGTAAAGAGATTTTGGGTATGACTTCAAAAGGACTTTACTACTCAACAAATGATGGTAGAAGTTGGAATAAAAGAAGTTAAAATGAAACCAAACATTTTTAGTTTAGCAACAAAGGAGCTGTCGCAAGACGGCTTCTTTACTTGGCTTTTGCAGTGGGCAGACAACGAACAAAGCCAACACGACCAACAATTAAACAAAACAGCACAAGATTTTGTAAGGTTGCTGCTTAAA
>Ga0116157_10006449_pt1 | contig 10612 bp, 7 predicted proteins | sample AD_UKC048_MetaG_FD_89882 | JGI IMG/M metagenome (GOLD analysis project Ga0116157, IMG submission 89882) | Active sludge microbial communities of municipal wastewater-treating anaerobic digesters from USA - AD_UKC048_MetaG | ecosystem: Engineered > Bioreactor > Anaerobic > Digestate | place: USA... | reverse complement strand
GCTAAAAAACCAAAAGGAAACGGAATAAGTCCCGAAGGGTGAAAGGCAAATACCAATAAAAAAATAAACAGATTATTTGCCTTTCATTATGCCGTAGTCTTTTGGTTTTTTTCAAGCGTTGGCCTGTGCCAGCCACCTACCTTTGCTGCACTTTTTATTTTTATTTTTTTCAGGATCATCTTTTCTACTTCTATCCTTTTTTAGAAAAAAGAAATCCGAATTGTATTTCTACAATGCTTATCAATCGCTATAAAATTTTAATTGGAACTGTAATGTCTTTCGTGGGTCGGCTGGGGTAAACACTTCGCAGGAAAAAATAAAGCATACCGCTTTCAAACGTGCGGTGGGTCAAGAGCAAATGCAATGACTGAACGGAATGGAGCAAAGCGGGTTGGTGGCTTGGAGTGGCATGAGCAGTTTGCTTAGAAGCGTTGGCGGCTTTTGTAACTTTTCAAAACACAAAAGCCAACGAGTGGAGGGATAAGCAAACGCCATGACACGGAAAGCCTGTGTGATGGCTTTGCGGAATGCAGAGAAGGAATTGCTTTTGCTGTGCGGTGCTGAGGTTGGTGAAATGAACGTAGGCGGAATGTAGTGAAGGATAGTGTAGAGAATGAAGCGAAGCGGAAAGAACGAAACGCCTGAACGGAATGGAGATGAAGTGAATGAACCTACCGCAAGCACATGGCTATAAAACAAATCATGCTTTATTTTTTACTGCACCATTGAAAGGGTGGAGGGGTGTGTGGCTCTTGGGGGGTGCGGTGGCAAAAAGCACGGCTTCATCCCGTTTTTCACGGGATGCTATGGTGTTGGCTACTTAACATAATGGCGACTTATGTGACAGCCACTGCGGTGGGATGCTTGCATAAGCGATGGGTGGCTGTGCGAAGCGAACACATAAGACCGCATTATGTTTAAGTATGCTTCCGCCAATTTTTATACTGGCATAAGCGAAACGGTGGTGGTGGTTGGAGTGCAGCGTCTTTTTGTTGCTATGCTTGTGTTGGCTTGGCTCTTTGGCTGTGTAGTGAAGCAGAACAGGCAATGTGCCAAAAGCGTGGGGAGCATAGCCACAAAAAGTATGACAGTTAAAAATGGCGGCAACACCATAGATGCAGTGGAAGGGTTGGCTTCGTGGGTTAGCCACTGCATAAGCCGTGCTTGTGGGCTGGCTGGGGGTGTCAAATCAAAAGAAGCAATAGAAAACTAACTTTAGTTTGAGCTTTTTTTCTGCTTTATAAATATAGATGCTATTAAGCCAATTGCAATAACGACATCAACTATATTCCACATCTGTCTACCAAGTGCGATTTTGAAAAAAGGTTGAAATAACAATGCTAGACTACCGTACAAAATCATTTCAGCTTGACTGCGTTGTTCGTATGCTTGATATGCTAAAATTGCAAAGCCAATTAAACCAGCGAACCTTACAAGCTGATAGAAACCATAAGGCATATCTGCCAAACAGAGGGAAAACAAAATTGCTAAAGTTATTTTTATTGCATTATTCATCTTGTTCTTTGTCGTCAATAGAATTTGATGCGATACTGATTAAATCAAATTGAGGCAATTCAGCAGCGTCTAAATATTGGCTTGTGATTTTTTCCAGGAAAGAATCAGAAACAATGTCTTCTTCTAAAAACTGTTCAATGTCCGGGAATACCGCCAGAATATTTTTATCACTTACTTTCAGCCTGTGTCTAATATTTTTAAAGAATTTAATTTCAGAATACTCGATTTGTTCGTCTGCCTTAATGGTCTGAATTGCAAAATCGATTAATGTAAGTTCTTCTTTTTCCGACAATGCAGATTTACCTAACAAGTCAAAGTAGTAAGAAATAAATTCCTTTCCCCTTGTGTTAATCTTGTTAACAAGTGAGTTGATTTCGTCTTGAAAATTGAAGTCTTTAAACAATGGGGAATTACTGCACATTGTTTTGATTAAGGCAATTTCTCTTTTATCAATATTGCCATCGGATGCCATACAGCAAAAGGCTGTTTTAAGCAAAAGTTTGTCGAATGAAATTGTTTCCATTTTATTATCAATTATTAGGTTTAAAACCGATTCTTGGTCGGTCATTTTTTTGTTCAATATTTTCACCATCCATTTTTGCTTTAATGGTTTGGTATTTCCTTAATTCTTCTTTCGGAAAAGGTTTAAAGGATTTTATCACTTTCTCCAACAACCCCATAGTTATTCTTGTATCATCAGCCATTGCGATTGAAGTAGCTTCATTAACTATTGATTCAATGTCAGAACTAACATAGTTTTCAGTTAGAATAGATAAACTATCGTAATCAATTCCAAAATCTAAGACCTTTTTTCTTTGATTTAAGCTCATTTCAAAAAGTGCCTTTCTTAGTTTAGAATCTGGTGGCGGCAAGTAAAATTTCTTTTCCAACCGACCCGACCTAAGCATTGCAGGGTCAATCATATCTGGATAGTTTGTTGCACCGATTATGAAAATACCCTTTTCTCCTGTTCTGTCCATTTGTGCTAACATTTCATTTACCGCACTTTTTGCCATTTCGTGAGAATCACTATCACGATTTGGAAGAAGTTCGTTTATTTCATCAATAAAAATAATAGTCGGTGCATTTTTTTCCGCATCTTCAAACATCTTCGCAATATTTTCCTGAGTAGCATTTATATAACGACTTTTTAAAGTGGATGGCGTTGCTAACATAAAATTGAAACCAACTTCTTCGGCAAAGTGTTTTGCAAAAAATGTTTTCCCACAGCCAGGAGGCCCATATAAGACCATGCCATTGGGTAGTTTAGCTCCATATCTTTCTGCTTTTTCAGGATTTTGTAAGACATCAATAACAGATCTTTTCATTTCCTTCTTTAAATCATCCAGACCTGCAATTGCATCAAATCCCTTTCCTTTGGCTTTCTGTGTTTTTAGTTTCTTATCGTCTTTTTCGCCTGACTTTACTTTTTGAACAGTGTCCGCATCTTCAATTTCAATTTCTCCGTTCAATGCTTGAGTAAATTCACTGGCAGATTGAAAACGGTTTTCAGGATCTTGTTGTAATGATTTCTTTAAAATTTTTATTACTGTTTCATCAAAATCAACTATTTCGCTTGAAACTTTCGGAAATGAAAGTGGCTTTTTACGTTCTTCAATTATCATATCCTCTGCCTTAATTCTTTCGGCCTTAAATTTTGATATGTCCTTAGACCAAGGTGGCATTCCAAAAAGTAAATGATACATTACTGCACCAACTGAAAATAAATCAGATTGAGGAGAATAAAAGCTATTGAAACATTCAGTAGCCACATAGTTCAGATTCAAGCCTTCTTTATTGTATGCTTTTGAAGATTGGTGAAATGAACGGGCAAAACCAAAATCAATAATTTTTGCTTGTGGAATGGCACTCGATAAATCAAGCATAATGTTTTGAGGTGTAATTTCATTATGAATAATCGGGTCGTGCAAATTGTGTAAATAATTCAACCCATTCAAGACATCCCCAATAATTTGTTTCAAATCATAAACAGATTCAATTTTTTCACGGCTTATTTTTTCAGCTAAAGTTTCACCAGCAATGAAATTAAGAACCAAATAACCAAATTTTTTACCCTCGTAAATTAACTCACCACTGTCTTTATATGAAACAATGTTTGGATGCTTGATTGATTTTAAAAATTCAATTTCAAGCAAGTTGTTTTCGCTATCAAATGCAGAACGGTGAAGTTTTGAATAGCTGAATAGTTTAAGGAAATACAGTTTTCCGTCTTTTCCTTTTACTCTGTATGTTTCAGCATTGCTACCTTGTTTAATAAAAAGAATAACAGAATACTTCTCATCAACTGAAAAGTTTTTAGGTAGTATGCCTTTGTAATTATCTTCCATTTTATTAGAATGTTGGTATATCTCCGGGTTGATTTGGATTGGTTCTATCTCTTAAATTATCAATTTGAATACATAGCTGTTCCAATTGGGATTGATTGCCATTGTTATTAATATTTGATTTTGCTTGATTTACAAGCTGTCTAGCTCTAGTAGCATCCTTCCAAGGCAATCTTGCAAAGTTTTCATCAATATAGTTAATATAATCTTTCTCTCTCTCGCCCTCTGCTCGGAAAGTTTCAACTAAAGCCCTCATTAGGCTCATTATATTTTCTGTTGTTTCAATGGCAAGTTTTACGTCTTTATCTTTTATTATTGACTCAATATGGCTTTTAAACTCTTCCATTTGATGTCTTACTTTTGATTCGTTAATATCACCCCATAAGCCAGCCTCATCAATTTTTTCAATTAATTCTTCAGCTTTGTAGAATGTGTCTTTGAGCTCTGATTCTGCCTTTGGCCATTCTAAGTCTGTTTCATAATTATCTAAAACACTTCTAATTTTCCTTACACTATTTAAAATTCTCATTTTGTCATCTTCGCTTCCTTTTTCATTCTTTAAGTCAGATTCTAATTGTTCAAGTTCAGTGCAACATTTGTTCAACTCAGGGTTGTGCTTTTCATCTGAAAGTCTATTGGCTCTTTTAATATCGGATTGTATTTCTCTAGAAAGCCAATCACTTTCAACTTTAGCTTGTAAACTAATTTCAACATTTACTTCTTCTGTATATTCAATTACTGGGAAAAATACAGAACAAACAGGTTTTGCACCGTTTTGATCAAAAGTTAATGTTATTTCAATGTCCGAATTAGCTGGAACAACTTTAGGCAAAGTTTCACCAGTAATAACAACATCAGCTACATAATTAGCCTGAAATGAATTTTTGCCTTCTAAACCATCTTCACCTTGAAAAATTGGTATTCTAAGAATATCTGATACTTTTCCTGCGGTTAATTGTTTTGGTGTTTTCAAACCAGAAGGAGAAACGCCAACAGCACCTTTTAAAATTTGATTTTTTTCCAAGCCTTTCAACCCCTTAAAAACTGTCACTTCTTTTTTACTGTCCCAAACCTGGATACCTATATGATAGGGTAATGGAGCAGACGGAACGTGCATATCAGTGATGGTCAAATTATTAGGTTGGCAGGGTAGCCTATCACCTTTTTCATCTGTGAGAACAATGGAAAAATAATTTGAACTATTAGGCTCCAAAAGCACTTCTATTAATGTTGCCTTTTTATCACTAATTAAAGTTCGATTGCTAGAATAAGATTTATCGCCACGTTCTAATGTAACATACACTTTATCTGGAATAGAAGCTGTAGTTAATTTGGAGTCAATTTTTATGTTGATTAATGTATCTGGCTCAACAGTTGCAGACTCATATTTTAAATCTAAAGCAATTGTCCCGATTGGAGGAGGTGGAGGAGCAACTCCAATATCTTTTGTTGAAGCATATAACGCAGCACCTACAGCTACTGAAGTCATTTGATTTTTAGCAATTACCTTATCAGTGATTTGGTCTTTCAACATCCTATGAAGAATTGGAGAATAGGTTGGACCACCAACCAAAATCAAGCAATCTAAATCACTACCCTTTAAGTTTTTCTTTTTCAATACTTTTTTAGTGAGGTCGATTGCCTTTTGAAAAATTGGCTCAAAAACTGCAACTAAATCTTCCTGGGTTATGTCAATACTTAAAGCAAGTTCATTGCCATCTTCATCCAAAGCACCTATTTCATCTGGAAAACAAGTAATATCAGTAGTTGGGTTGAATGACAAATCAATTTTAGCTTTCTCAGCAAAAGATTTCATTGCATTTCTTAAAATCTCTCTTTTATCATTGTTAGCTAATATGCCTTCAATTGAATAGTTTTCTTTTAGATACGGGATAATAATATTGTCAACTATTGCCAAGTCTAAATCTTTACCACCTAATTCATTATTGCCTTCCGTATCCAACACCTTCATAATACCTTCGTCAACTTTTACTAAAGCTGCATCGAAAGTTCCGCCACCAAAGTCAAATACAAGCCATTTGCCATCTTTTTCTTTTGAATCTAATCCATAGGCTATTGAAGCTGCGATAGGTTCTTGTAATAATTCTACTACCTCAAATCCAGCTAATTTTGCTGCGTTTATTGTGGCTTCGTTTTGAGCCATAGTAAACATAGCCGGGACTGTAATGACTATAGATTTAATTTGTTCGTCTGTAATAAATGATTTTAGTTTCTTTAAAACTTCTGCCGAAAGTTCCTCTGATGAAAATTCCTTCCCAAGCAAACTACTATGGTATTTAATGTCTTTGCCCATAGTTCTCTTAAATTCCAAATAACTATTGGAGTCATCCTTGCCAAAAGTTTTTAGTAGCCTTAATTTATCTTTAATGTTTGCGGCATAAGCTGGATCGCCAACAATAATATTTTTTCTAGGATTGATGGCAACACTTGAAGGCATTGTATCTTTTTGCAAATCAGTTTGGATCACTTTGGGTTTGCCGTTTTCCATTCTGGCAATTGCGGAGTTGGTCGTTCCTAAATCTATTCCGTAGTCAATTTTATTTCTCATTTTATTTTATGTTTTTAATTATATAGCAATAGAAACGTCAACTTGTGCTGCTTGAATCTGCTCTCCTTTGTATTTGACAAGAGGTTTAATAATTCTTGAAATAACCTCTTCCCCTTTTTGTATTTTCTCATCAGGAATATAACTTATTACACTCACCTTCATTCCATCATCATATTTTTGCCCTAGCAAATCAATGATATCATACTGAGAAGCCTTAAATGTATTAATCAATCTTTTTACCGAACTCTTTAATGCTTTAGCATCCTGGCTATTTGGGTCTAGAGTATTTGCATAGGCATTGATTCTAGTAATTTCATCAGCAACTTTGAGAGGTATTGAATGGTCAATTGATGATGGCTCGTCTGAATTGCCACTTGTTTCGATATGCTTGTTACCCTTTAATTGATTTTCTAAAACTTCAATTAGCTTTAAATCTAACTTGATATTTTCTTGATGAAGTTCCTTTTTAGTTTTCTCTATTTCAGATATTACATCTGTTTTTAAGGATGTGGTCTTGTCTTCAAGTTTACCGTCAAATTCTGACTTATCTGTTTTCTGCCTTCTTCTTAATAGCCAATATAAAAGACCTGATAATAAGATTGCAGAGAGCACAGCTATAATTCCATAAAGGGAATTTTTACTTAATGAATCTTGAACTTTCGTGATTTTGCCATCGTTCATGGCCCCTGTTTCCTGGATTTTAATTCCAAGTTCATTTGCGGTTTGAGAAATTGCATTGCTATTAGCCAGCGTTTGATTTCTTAGGCTGTCAATACTATTGTTAGCAGTGATAAGTTTTGAATTTAAACCTCCAATTTCGGATTTCAGTTTGCCGTTTTCAGATTGAAGCGTTTTAATTTTTTCTGTTAATGGCTTTATTTCTTTGTCAAAATCCTCTCGGGTTATATTTTGGGCAAATGCTCCCAAAGAAGAAAATAGAAGCAGGGTGTATGTTATTTGTTTTTTCATTTTTTGATGAGTTTAATAAGTTGGTTCAATGATATGCGAATGATACTGTTTATTGTCTTTTTATTTTTAAGTTTTGCTACAAGTTTTGGTGAATAATGATAGTAGGTTTTAATAAACCATTTGCCAAATGCAGAATTGTCCAATACATCATCTCTGAATTTTCTTAAAATCATTACTTGCGGGTGGTCATAATCTCCATAAGCCATTGTTGCAATGTAACAATTACCGCTACCTGAACTGCCAGAACCAGTTGAACTAGTTGTTGAGGTTGACTTGCTTACGGTTTTCCAATAGCATATATATTGAACTTTGTTTTTGCGTGAATAGCTTAGTTTGGACAATGCAAAATCGACTAAACTTTTGTATTCATTTACTTTTGTAGGATTTTGAACATTTTTTATTTTATCTACATTTTTCTGTGGTATTACTTCTTGAATAAGACTTACTACTTTATCCCAATCAAGAGAATTTTCTATCATTTCGTTTACTTTGCTCCAATTGATAGATTGATTGTAACCTAAAGGCATTGTCCGAACTTCTGCATTTATTTTCGCTTTGTTTGTTTCATATGCTTCTTTGATAGATTGTAATAATTGTATCGCTTGTGAAATTTCTTTGTCTTTCATTTCTTCAAGCGTATTTAAGCTATCTATAATTCTATCTTTTGTGAGCTTACCAATAGCAATTCCTTCTGTTGATTTTGCCAATTTCCAAGCAGGTTCAAAGTAATTGATTTCACTTTCGTTTTCTTGGCAGTGGTTGAAATAGTCAATACTACATTGCAAAATTTCATTAGCAACTTTATCAGATATTGAAGCATATTTTACGTTTGATGCTCCTAAAATGGATTTGAGTTGTTTTAAGTTTTCTGTGGTTTGTTTGTGAAGGGCTTCACCGATATTTACTGCATTTGACTTATTTGTTTTACGCTTGGTTTTAGCCTCTTCAATTTGTTTTTCTATTTGATCTATTGGCTTCTGAACAAACCCTTTCAAGAAATCTTCTTTTGCTGTAAACTCTTGTTTATTTAATATGTCAAGAAACTTACTTGAAGAAACAACATTATTCTTTTCGATTTCAGCTTGAACTATGTTAAGAAACAGAAGTTGAAGTTCCTTTTTTGTTGTCTTGTATGTTTCGTCTGTTGCTACCGCCTTGAAGTCTTCAACAAAATTGCTTTCAAGTAATTTCAGTTTTAATGAAATCCCTTTTTCAATTAGTGCTTCGTTAGTGTTTGTTCCTTCTAAAATCCCGCTGAGATAAAGGGTACCCAAATTACTGTATGCAGAAGCATTGCGTTGAGAAACTTCTCCGTTTGATGTGAGTTTTGTCCAAATATTTAACACTTGGTCTAAGTCTGAATCTTTGATCGCCTTGAATGCTTCTTCATCAGTTTTAAGAGCAGTTTTGCCGTCATAGAACCAAAACAAGGCAGCATTCATCTTGTCCCTGTCAAGGTTGAGTTTTGAAACTGCATCATTAACATCTGAAATAGTTCTGTGCAAATGACCTAATGTTGGAAAGCTAAAGTCGTCCTGTGGATCTTGCTCTGCTTCAATAAATTGTTTCAACCGCCTGATTTGGCGTTCCTGCTCCTTTGCTGTTGCACCAACGAGCAAACCAACTGTTCTATATGGATTATTTTTGATAATGTTCATTTGCAAAGATATTTTATGAAATTAGGGTTGACTAATTTTGAGGCTTTAAAGTTATTTGTTTTAAATTTTGAATTTCCTTTATTCATTGTTCTAAATATTTTTCTTTTACAAAAACCACAGGCTCTCCTTGCCGTGGTCGGGTAGTTTGTCGTGGGTGAAGTATGGGAATATCTCGGCCACCATTTCGGGGTATTTGATTGTTACCGGAAGGTTCTGCTGGCTTACGCTTTTCCAATACATTCTGCTGAACTGATATACCTGGTCAATGAGTTGGTTTATCAATGCAGGGTCATCTAATAATTCTGCTTTGTCGCTGAAGAATGAAATCTTTACCGGGAAATGGTGCTCCCTGTCTGTTGGTGCAGATGCTTCTTCGTATCGGGTGTTGTTGAATAGCAGGTATTCTTTTGCACCCACTTTTACAATGGTTCCGCTGTATGGCATCAGCTTTTGACTGCTGGTATCAAATGCCAATAGTTCTTTGCTCTCTGTTTTATTGATGGTTACTACAATTACCGGAATGGGTAAGCCTAACGCATGGAGGGTATCAATGATGGGTTTCAGTTCCTTTTTACTGAGGTCTTTGTAGAAATGGATAATAAGCCTTGTGGCTTTGTAATTGGAGGCAATGAATTTGCCCACAGCTTCCCTGATTGAACCTGCGATGCTGTCTGTATCATTTGCACCGAAGCAATCAAAGCCTTTGAAAATACCTTCGTTGTTGAAACAGAAAGCTGATCCTACATATTTTGATTTACGGGTTATGGAGTAGAAAGCACCCACGCCAACAATCAGTTCATTGGTGGTATCTCTTTTCAGTCTCCAGGGTACACCGCCCAGCTTGGCTAAGATGGCGGTTTCAATGTTTGGCAGGAATAGATTGAATGCAGGTTTGGAAATGTTCTCCTTCCAAATTACCTGTGAGGTGATGCCTTCGTACAACAATATTTCTTTCATGCGGTGGTAAATGCTGTTCCTCTTGGGGTCTTTCTCCCACTTAGGAACAGGGCTGATGTACACAGCAAAATATTTTGTATCGGGTAACCTGTCTTTATTCTTGATGGCTTTTTGAACTACTGAAACTGCATCATCAATATTATCAAATGAAATGCTGCCGTTCTCTTCCAATTCAAACGGCTGGCTGATGTACTCTTCCATTTTAGGAAACGGGTACTGGCCATTGTATCCATCTTTAAAGTACTGCCAAATATTCTTTACTGCATGTTCTCTATCCGGCTTATGGTAAATGAAAAAGAACTTTACATTGCTTGGCTTGGGAACCGGCTTGTATGGCTTCAATCGTTTTAAATCTCTCTTGGGTTCAACACCAACACCATTGCCAAATTGCAATTCATTGGATGTGCCGTTGATGCGTTGTACAGACAAACCGTTAGGTTTGAAAAATCCGTCCGCTGAAAGCGGCAGGATTGCTGTGAAAGCATCTGTATTGAGGTAATTGTTATAAAAGTCGTTAAGCAGGGTAAAATACTTGGGATAACGGTTTTTGAAATCAGGCACATCAAAAGCAATATCGAAGTGAGGCTTTAATGTGTTGC
>Ga0116157_10006446_pt1 | contig 10615 bp, 6 predicted proteins | sample AD_UKC048_MetaG_FD_89882 | JGI IMG/M metagenome (GOLD analysis project Ga0116157, IMG submission 89882) | Active sludge microbial communities of municipal wastewater-treating anaerobic digesters from USA - AD_UKC048_MetaG | ecosystem: Engineered > Bioreactor > Anaerobic > Digestate | place: USA... | reverse complement strand
GGACAGCCTCAAGATCGTTGCCATCCGGTAGATCCAGTACAATCCAACCGAATGCTTCGTATTTGGCTTTCAGACTTAATAAACTCAGAATCTGATCGACAGGTCCGTCAATCTGCTGTCCGTTGTAGTCAATGGTCGCAATCAGATTGTCAATTTTATTATGAGGCGCATACATGGCGGCTTCCCAGATCTGGCCTTCCTGTTGTTCACCATCTCCCATCAAAACATAAACTGTCGACGTATCGCCATTAAGCTTTTTGGTGATGGCGGCACCGATTGCCACTGAAAGACCCTGACCAAGCGACCCGGATGCAATGCGGATGCCAGGTAGGTGCTCCTCTGTTGCAGGATGGCCCTGAAGCCGGGAATTTAGCTTACGGAATGAACCCAATTCTTTGGTATCAAAATACCCAAAGCGGGCCAGCGTACTGTACCATAGTGGAGAGATGTGTCCATTGCTCAAAAAGAAGAGATCCTCTTTTTTGCCATCCATCTGAAAATCCGGATTGTGCGTCATCACTTGTCCATATAAGGCAAGAAAAAATTCAACACAACCCAATGACGCACCCGGGTGGCCAGACTGACAGGCATGCACCATACGAAGAATATCACGGCGAATCTGAGGAGCGTATTTGGAAAGTTCCGGGGTAGACATGTTTTGAAAACGGATATGGTTTCAGTGTTGCAAAGCAAATGAAATTAGGCTTACAACAGAGAATTGGTTTTCAAAAACTAATTGGTTCCTTGGAAAAAATACCGATTCCAGCATGCATCCATTCTGAAATCCAGGCAGATCAATTCGTAAGGTTGAACTCAAACATTTTGCGGTAACCAGCCAGGGTAAGCCCGGTATGCCGTTTGAAAATTCCTCTGAAATGCTCCGGATCATCATACCCACTACGGAAGGTAATTTCTTTAATGTTTTCTTTTCCTTCTTCCAGAAGTTGCTTGGCCTTCTCTACTTTCACCCTGTGAACATAATCCGACAATGTGTTCCCTGTTGCGGCTTTGAACCGACGAATCAGGTTACGTTCGCCGATTCCAAACTTTTGTGCCAGAACCGAAACGACCAGCTTTTCTTCCGGATTTTTCTCCAGCCATTCCTGCACTTTCCGTATTTCCTCATCTTTATGCACTTTCTGAAGAGAAAAGATTGAATACGATTGCTGTGAAGATTTGCCTTTATCTACCAGAAACATTTTAGCACAATAGTTCCCAAGTTCACGCCCAAAATACTTTTCGGTCAGGTAGATACAAAGATTCATAAACGAAAGTGTGGCTCCACCTGTTATGATATTTCCGTTATCAACTATGATTTTTTCATCCAGAAGAATTACTTCAGGAAACATTTGCCGGAATGCGGCAGCAGAGAACCAGGAAGTGGTTGATTCCTTCCCATTCAGAATGCCCGTTGCCGCAAGAATAAATGAACCCGTGCATGTGCTTGCAAGGGCTGTTCCTGCCCCGTACTGGCGCTTAAGCCATTCGATAAACTGTTGATTTTCCTGAATTATAGCGGAAAGGTCGCCGACCAGGGCAGGCACAATGACAATATCAGCTATTGGAAATTCAGCTAATGTGAATTGACATATCAAAGGAAACCCGCTGGCATACACTGTTTTCTCATTTGAAAGTGACATCAGTGCCACATCAAAAATCTCCAAATCCGGATTCTCGGGGTGAAGATGACAGTAAAAAGACCGGGCATGCCGGAGCATATCCATCACTCCTACGACAGAGGCAGGAATGCTGCTTTCCAAAACAGGAATGATCACTTTCATACGCAAAAATATGGCGGAATCGCCTGTGTGAATTGGCAATTATGCCATGGCGAAAGGAAACAAAATGTATCCACATTTGCATCATTCATTCATAAAACATTCAGAACATGACAGCAAATGAAAACGCAATTAACTGGTTTGAAATACCCGTTACGGAAATGGCCAGAGCAAAAAAATTCTATTCCGAAGTTTTAGGAATAGATTTTATGGAAGCCGATATGATGGGAATGCATATGGCTTTTTTCCCAAGCGAAAACGGGAACGGCAAAGTATCAGGGGCACTGGTAGCCAGTCCTTACCACACGCCTTCACAAAACGGAGTGAAAGTTTATATCAACTGCAATCCTGATCTTGCAGGTGCTCTTAGTCGGGTCGAAAAGGCAGGTGGAAAAGTGACTCTTCCCAAAACAGCCATTCCGGATTCAGGTTTTATGGCATTTTTTGAAGACACCGAAGGCAATCTGACAGGCCTCCATTCGATGCAATAAAAAGTCATTCACTGATTCTTTGTAAAAACCTCTGCCCACCAGCAGAGGTTTTTTTAATATAAGAAGATTGTATCATGATACGATTCCGTCCTTTGGTACGTTATTTCACCTTTCCCGCCAACCGGAAAGAAAATCCAATCCGGAAATTCTTTAAGTTTGAGCGTAACTACCTATATGATACCACCATTTCGCAAGAGTATTCTCTTTTCATTTTGTCTGATTTGCTGGATGTGCTTTGTTTTGAAGATTCAGGGGCAAACTTCAAAACCGGACAAAATTACCATCAGTGGTTATGTAAAGGAAGAAGGCAGCAATGAACCTCTGGTGGGTGCAACCGTGTACATTCCAAGACTCAAAACAGGGACTGTGACCAATGGATTTGGGTATTATGCGCTCACAGTTCCATCCGATTCAGTGACCATCTGGTTTAGTTATGTTGGCTATCAGATACAGAAAATCCGTCTTGATAATCCTCAGAGTCAAGTACTTTCCATTTCTCTTTCAGAAGGAAAAACATTGAATGAAGTTACGATTATCGGCAACCGGGACACAATGCCTCAAACCGTAGAAAACGTTCAGATGAGTCAGCTTTCCATCCGGCCGGCCGATGTAAAAGCCATTCCGGCTCTTCTGGGAGAGAAAGATGTGATCAAAGTCCTGCAACTGATGCCGGGTGTTCAGAAAGGATCCGAAGGCTCTGCCGGATTGTATGTACGGGGTGGAGGGCCTGATCAGAATCTGATTCTCCTGGATGATGCACCTGTTTACAATGCCTTCCACTTGTTTGGTTTCTTTTCCCTTTTCAACGGCGATGCATTGAAAACCATTGAACTCACCAAAGGTGGGTTTCCCGCAAGGTTTGGTGGGCGTCTTTCGAGTGTCCTGGAAATGCGGATGAAAGAAGGAAATCAGCAGAAAATAAAAGGAGAAGGAGGTGTGGGTCTTCTTTCCTCAAGATTCACCATCGAAGGACCCATCTTCAAAAACAAAACGTCGTTTCTTTTCTCTGGCAGGCGATCTTACCTTGACATACTGGCGGCCCCTTTTCAGAATTCAGACAGCAAATCAAAATTCTACTTCATGGACTTTAACATGAAGGTTAACCATACGTTCAGCGACAAAGATAAACTCTATCTGAGTGGTTACTTTGGCCGTGACCTCTTTGGATTTGTTGAAAGGGCATCTGTTTTCGGAGAGAAAGAAGAAGCTGGCCTCTATTGGGGGAATGCAACTGCAACTCTCAGATGGAACCATGTGTTCAACCCAAGGCTTTTTTCCAACATCTCCCTCATTTACAGCCGTTACCGTTTCAATATTTACAACAATTCAACCCGAAGTGGTTCCGAATTTTCGCTAAAATACTATTCCGGAATCGAGGACTTTGGTGCCAAGGCAGATCTTGACTATTATTATTCTACGGTACATCAAATCAAATTCGGAGGGCAGGCGGTCTGGCACACGTTTACTCCATCGGCAATCGTAATCAAAGATGCCAGTCAGAATGAAGACCGAAACGAAGTGAAACAATATGGAAGCCTTGAGTCTGCATTGTATGTCGAAGATTTGATCAGAGTGACAGACCGGTTGGCGTTCAATCCGGGACTCCGTCAGTCATACTTTTATTCGGACGGAGTTTCACGCATCAAACTCGAACCACGGCTTTCTGCCCGATATAAAATCCGGTCGGACCTGGCAGTAAAAGCTTCAGCCGCCGATATGAATCAGTTTATTCATCTTCTAACCAATACCGGTGTCGGATTGCCAACCGATTTATGGATACCGTCGTCACCAAAAATCAGCCCGCAACGCTCACAGCAGTTTGCCCTGGGCCTGGCAAAAGATCTGCCAAAACACAACCTGACAATTTCACTTGAAGGTTACTATAAACAGATGAAACAAGTGATCAGTTACAAGGAAGGTGCCAGCTTTCTGGAGATTGAATCGGCCAACAACACACAAAAATCCTATGCATGGGAAGACCAGATTGTACGAGGCAAAAGCTGGAGTTATGGTGTGGAAGCAATGGTTCAGAAACACGTCGGCAAACTAACCGGCTGGGTTGGCTATACCTTGAGCTGGACAAGAATGAAATTTCCTGATCTGAACTTTGGCAAGGCATTTTACGCCCGCTATGATAGACGGCACGATGCTTCGGTTGTAGTTATGTACAAACTCAAGGATGGAATTTCGTTATCAGCTACCTGGGTTTATGGAACCGGCAACGCGATCACGCTTCCGCTCGCCTCTTACTCTTTGCCAACACATTCTCCTTTGCCATCCGCCAATTCGTTTTTGAGCGCTTATGACAATGCCACGGAATACAGCGACCGTAATGCCTATCGCATGGCGGCTTATCACCGGATGGACGTAGGAATCCAATGGCATAAAAAGAAAAGCTGGGGTGAGCGAACCTGGGAATTGAGTGTGTACAATGTCTACAATCATCGGAATCCATATTTCTACTATATTGGAAATACGACCAATTCACAGAATCAAAGTGTGACCACATTGAAACAAATCACCCTGTTCCCATTTATCCCCAGTCTTAGCTACAACTTTAAATTCTAACTATTATGAAACTAAAGCGGATTTTAACATTTCTGTTTGTTCTGACCGGGTCCTTGTTTTCAATTTCATGTGAAAAGAATGCAACCATCCCTTTACCTAAAGTTGAAAAAAAACTGGTGCTAACTTGTTTCATCTCACCGGATGAAGATTCCCTGACTGCCCGTGTCACATGGTCGAAACCTATTTTCGGGGTGAATAACAATTTCATAGAAACTGTTACCGACGCTACAGTAGAAATAACCGGACCCGATGGAAGTGCCGGATTCTATCTGGAACCGGTTTCAGAATCGTATGTGGTTCACAAGGAATTGATTCAGATTAAACCCGGAACCACTTACACCGTCTCGGCACACCTTCCAAACGGCATTATGGTGCGGGGAACATGCACTATTCCACTGAGGTCAGAAAATTCGTTTGAAACGGAAGTACTGGATTCCGTCCTTCAATACCAGGACGGGAATGGTAAAGATGTGTACAGTTACAATGTTAAAATGAAATTCAAGCCATCAGCTACTGGCGAAAGTTGGTACCGGCTGGGCGCTTACCAACGTCTCTTTCAGGACTACTTCCCAGATAAACCGGCACAGGAAACCTGGGAAACACTGGATTATGATCTGGATTCTAGATTTTTTGTATCCAGTGGACCTTCAGCCAATCCATATTCTGCTGTTGTTTCGACTGGGGCAGGTTTCTACAATGAACTGGATTCATCCAAAGTTTACCGTTTTATGCTGGTTCAGGGGGACAGATCCTACTACCAGTTTCATGAATCGGTTTTCAATTTTGAGGGAGACAATCCCTTTGCAGAACCGGTTCAGTTGTTTTCAAATGTAGAAGGTGGTCTGGGAGTTGTATGCTCATACCTGAAAGAAAGCCGCACGATCAGGAAGCCATAGAAACAGGTAAGGCTGCCATAGTTGGCAGCCTTACCTGTTTCTAAAAAATCAACATTTACTATTTCACCTCAATAGTCAATTCATACGTATAGTTAATTCCACCAAGTTCTTCAACATAGGTTGCGACCATTTTGCTGGATGTAAGAGATTTAATTGTATATGACTGTGTGGCACTTTTAGAGTCGGTTATTGACAAAATGGTCTCCGTCGTATTGAACGACCAGGAGCCAGTTGTTGTTTGAGGAGCTGACGCTAAACATTTTGTATCACCTTCATCGAACGTTGCTTTGCCATCGGCGGACAATTTGGTAATATTATCCTTCTCACAGGCTTTAAACTGGTTGTAAAGGTTTGACCCGTAAACAGGATATTCTGGATCGACGGTGAGAGCAGTCATTACCCAGTTCTTGTTGGTAAGCATTTCTGTTTTTGAAGGATCATCGTCTTTTTTGCATGAACTAAACAATAAAGAAGAGCCGAGACTGAGTAGAACTAATATTTTTTTCATCATTGTTTGATTAAATAAGTTCTGCAATTTGAATAATTTTCCGGTTGAATTTCCTGATTTTTATTCAGGTGCAAAGTTGAATTCCATGGTAGAAGATATGGTTGGTTATTTATCCAACAGTTCCTTCTGAAACAATTTTAAAATCCTCCTGTACTCGTCCAGCCAGCTGGAAGGTTCAACAAATCCGTGATCCTCGACCGGGTAAACTGCCAGTTCCCAATTCTCCTTTTTCAAATCTATGAATCGTTGGGATAGTCGCACAATGTCCTGGAAATGAACATTGTCATCCACCATTCCATGACACATCAGGAGCCGGTCTTTCAAACCCTCTGCATAAAATATTGGGGATGAACGCCGAAACGCCAGACTGTCTGTTTGAGGTTCATTCAGGATTTCACTTGTGTAACCATGATTGTAATGAGACCAATCCGTCACAGACCTTAAAGCGGCACCTGCTTTAAACATACCAGGTTTCTGAAACAAGGCCATGAGCGTGATGAAGCCTCCATAACTACCTCCATAGATCCCGATTCTGGACGGATCAACGCCACATTTCTGCACAAGATATTTGGCGGCATCCACCTGATCTTCAAGATCCCGACCACCCATATGCCGGTAAATCCCTGTACGCCAGTTACGTCCATAACCAGCACTGGCCCGGTAATCCACATCTATCACTGTATATCCAAGGTCGGTAAGTAGATTGTGAAACATATATTCTCTGAAATAGTGACTCCACCAGAAATGTGCATTCTGTAAATACCCTGCACCATGTACAAAAATCACTGCAGCGCCATTTCTCTTTTCAGGGGAATAGAGCCTCGCATAGACGCTTGCTCCATCTGAAGCAGGAAACTGAACAACAGAAGGTTCTCTCCATGGATAAGCAGCAAACTCCGGAGACATTGCTTTTCGCGTAATCTGCATCGGCTTTTTCCCGGGTTTATTTTCCTGAACAAACAATTCCCATGGATGATTGGATGTCGAAAATCGAAAGGCAATCCATTTCTGATCAGGCGACATCTCTACCTCATAGCCACCCTTCATTGTGGTTACTTTTTCGATTGTCCCCGGTGAACTCAATTTAATCCGGCACCAGTTAACTGCTCCTGGGTGATCGGAATTCGATAAGAAATAAAGATAATCCTTATCATTGGGTACAACCAGTTTGCGGATTTCAAAATTACCGCTTGTCAGATCCTGCTTTTTACAAGTTGTTACATCCAACATACAGATTTGAGAAAACCCGGATTTCTCCGTCAGAAAAACAACCGATTTCTCAGAAATCCACTGAACAGGAGATGTTGTCGCAGGCCCACCAATCCAGGCATCATCATGCTGCCGATCAAACTCCTTGAAACGTTTGCTCTCTGCATTAAAACCTACCAGCCATCGATCTTTGTGGTCATGTGAATCAAATACAAGGAGGGCCTCACCTGATGATCTGTTCCACGTCAATTGTTGCAATTCAATAGGACGAATTTTGTCTCTGGGATGAAATCTGTCGACAGGATATTGTTTAAAGTAATCCGGAACATCCCTGATCCCTGTCAGAAACCCGGAATTGAATTCAATGAGAGAATCCTCCTGGAAATCGTAAACAAAAAAAGAGTTTTTATCCGGAAGATGACCTACGTTTTCGCGGGAAGTGTGGAATTCAGTATTTCCTGACTCATTGACGAAAAACGGGATTTGTGTGCGTGAAATTTTACCTGGCTTTTCCACCAGCTGATAGGTTAAAAACCGTCCGTTATGGCTTAGTCTTATATCCAGAACCTGCTTTCCTTTTGTATCGAAAATACGGACGGAATCTGGATTCCGATATCGGGTTTCCTTCTGAAAATTTTTCCTCTTTCGGGATTGCAACACAGGGAACAAAGAGAGTTCCTGGTTTTGGAGAAGTGAATCCTGATGATTACGAGCATTTGATCCGGAAGATTTTTCACCTGGACCTTTGAAATGACATACCTGCTGAAACGATCCATCCTGAAGAGACCATGTAAACAAATCACCGGACTTAATGAACGAAATTCGCTGATCTGAAAAACAGAATGAAGGAAAAGACTCTGCTTCCAGTGTTCTGGTTATCCGGATCAACTTTTTAGAAATTATATCCTTAAGGAACAAATCCCCACGGCAGGTGAAGACTATTTTAGTTCTTTCCATATTCCATATTCCACTTCTGACAGCTGTCTGCAATTCCTCATCTCCCTTAAATATTGTAATGGTGGAATTATTCAGGTTGAATTCATATAAAGAATCATTCTCAGCCTGATTGGGATTCCATTGAAAAAACAAGGAATTGCCATCCGGTGACCAGAGCGGGGCCGAAGGTTGAGAACCCATCCACTTTGGATCCTGCATAATGAGATCCAGACTTAAAACAGGCTTTGTCTGGGAAAAAGACAAGCTGCCTGTTCCAAGCCAAACACTTAGTATGACAATAAACGGATAACTACTTCGCATTGATAATCAATTGGTAAACTAATCCTATGACAAATAAATAACCGGAAATCTGGATACCGGCAAAAAAAAACTCCGACCCGGTTACCCGGATCGGAGTCAAAATCAAATTGATGATGCAGATTATTCTACAACAAGTTTGGTTGTGAATTTATGCTTAGCACCTACACAAGAGATGTTATATACACCTGATGAAAGGTTTGCTTTGATTGCATGCTCAGCATTGCGATCAGCAGAAATCATTTGCTCACTTGAGTAAACAACTTTTCCAAGCATGTCTACCACTGTTACTACAACTTTCTCCTCATCAAATCCAATCATAGAAGCAACAACTTTGCTGCCATTGCTTGGGTTTGGATAAACAGAGAAGATAGCTTCTCCATTAACAGAAGGATTAACAGTAGTCAGAACAACCGGAGAGAACACCAATTGGAAACGATCGTTTGAATTCAGGTTGTTTGTAGAAGATACATTGAACCCAACTTCATGCATAGCTGCAATGTCATAAAGTCCATTCAGAACATTGTCTTTCAGATAAACATGTGTGTTCGCAGGGAACTCACTGATATCAGGGAAGCTCAATCTGAAAGTACCAGTCTGACCAGCGTAGAAAGTGCGAAGATCAACCACCCGGGTAGCTCCATCCAATGAAGGAAGAGTTGATTGGATCAGATCTTCGTTTCCAGCTTTGAAACCAACAGATGCATTAGCACCTCTCATCAAAGCAGCATCTATGTGCATATCGAATCCTTCAGAAGCACCAGACATAAACTGCACGTTTGCATCAAAAGAGTAGTCCATAGCAGGAACAATTCTCGAAATACGCACTTTCAGTTTGCTGTCAACAGCTGCTGTACGAACGAACTGAGCTGATGTTGCTGACTTAACAGCTTCAGTTGCTACCAGGGAAGCAGTATAAGTACCAGGAGTACGCAGACCTACAAAGAAGCCCTGGCCTTTGGCAATCATATTTGGATTTGTGTTGGATGAAGCATTCACACCAAGTGAAACACCTCCTAAACCAACATATACCTGATAACCAGCACCTGTACCATTCCAGGTATAGAATGCATTGTTCATAGAAGCAGGTTTTGTCCAGCCAGCAGCATCCCAGTTAATGTTAGACGGGAATGGATTTGCAACCAGATTCCAGCCTCTGTTCGACTCATTACATACAGTAGGATTGAATGTAGGAGTTGAAGGAAAACAAGGAGTGTATTCATTTCTTGTCAATGTTGGGAAAGTATAACCGGCTCCAAGACCTGTTGTAACAGTTCCAACATTTTCAATAATTCTGGAAGGATTTCCTGCAAAGAATGCTGGTTTCACATACATTCTGTAACCACGACCAACACCAATGTTGGCTGAAGTTGGAATTCTCCAACCATCTTTCTGAACTGTATCTTGTTTATCATTATGAAGTGACTCAACATACTGGAAGATATTGGATCTTTCTGGCTCTGCAACAGCGATGACACCATTTCCTAAGCCAGTAGATGCACTAATCTGCACATCATCAGTCCACTGTCCGTAGTTATTTCCAGAAACCGGAGTTCCAAGGAAATGCCAGCCTGAACCTGCATTAGGGATATACCGTTGAATGGTATAGTTACCATTCAATTGGGCACCAGCTCCTAAAGCTGCAATGCTACCTTCGGTAGTTGCATTGGAAACGATTGTCAATGCACCTGTACCGGTGTTGTTCAGTTTCGCACTTGGGTCAAGAGTAAGAACTCCATTCACTTTCACATCTGCACCATTTGATACAGTGATACCACCTAATGTCGTATTCGAGATACGAACATTGTTGAACTCAAGAGAACCACTAACTGCCTGTCCGGATGTACCTGACAGCGTAAGAGGCTGAGAACCTGTCAACACATTACTTCCTTGTGCCAATACATTTCCTCT
>Ga0116157_10006435_pt1 | contig 10633 bp, 9 predicted proteins | sample AD_UKC048_MetaG_FD_89882 | JGI IMG/M metagenome (GOLD analysis project Ga0116157, IMG submission 89882) | Active sludge microbial communities of municipal wastewater-treating anaerobic digesters from USA - AD_UKC048_MetaG | ecosystem: Engineered > Bioreactor > Anaerobic > Digestate | place: USA... | reverse complement strand
TATCTGATAAATACAAAATTATCGACAGATAATCAATTTTCATCCCCAACACTCGACTCTCTACCAACCAAAAATGTCGTCCCAATTGCGTCGGAATCAACGCTAACCACGAATAAGTGATAATTTCCTTCACGCCCAATCCTACCACACTTCTTGTTTCTCGTTTCTCGTTTCTTGTTTCTCGTTTCTTGTTTCTTGTTTCTCGTTTCTTGTATCTTGTTTCTCGTTTCTTGTCTCTAAATAAACCCACACCACCCACAAAATATCTGATAAATACAAAATTATCGACAGATAATCAATTTTCATCCCCAACACTCGACTCTCTACCAACCAAAAATGTCGTCCCAATTGCGTCGGAATCAACGCTAACCACAAATAAGTGATAATTTCCTTCACGCCCAATCCTACCACACTTCTTGTTTCTCGTTTCTCGTTTCTTGTTTCTCGTTTCTTGTTTCTTGTTTCTTGTTTCTTGTTTCTTGTTTCTCGTTTCTTGTTTCTCGTTTCTTGTTTCTTGTTTCTACTTTACCCTAATCACAATATGCCTTTCTTCCCCTTCGCCTTCAGAATCAGAGCTAATTCCCTCAATATCGGCCAAAACCATATGACAAATTCTTCTTTCATAAGCACTCATATTGGCCATATGCACTTCTTTTCCGGTAGTCAATACCTTATTTGCTAGGTCTTTGGCGGTTTTTTCTAATCTTTCTTTTTGTTCACCACGATAATTATTTACATCCAACACCACCCTTACCCACTCACCCAATTCTTTTTTGACCACCAAAGACAAAATCAACTGCAATGCCGCCATATTTCGACCTCGAAAACCTATTAAACCACCCGGTTGGGGAACAGTCACACTCACCAACACCTGCTCTTCTTCACCCTCAATATCTTCAACAAAAGCATTTTCTACTTCACAATTAATCTTTTCCAATAAATCACAAGCTAATTGTAATATTTTCTGGTTGCGCTTTTTATTGTCCATTTGGGGATTTTAGCACAATTTTTTGTTGTCCTAATATAAAACTACTATTTACAAACCAATACAGCAAAACTCCTAATGAAAAATTTAAACCGATAAATAAGGTCATCATCGGCATCATATAAAGCGATTGAGTCCTCATTACCGCCATCATGTCGTCCTCTTTTCCTGGAGTTTCTTTTGTGTAAGCGGTATCTTTTGGCGCTGAAGTAGGCAACATTAGTTTAGCTGTAAAATATTGAAGTCCGGCGGATCCTAACAATAAAATTAATGGCAACAACCAGTCTATTGATACACCATTCCTAAAAATTTTTATCGGTGTTTCCGACAATCTAATTCCAAAAAGTTCATCATTTATTTTAAAGTCTTCTTTCACCTGAAAAGAGGGTATTAGCTGTTGATTTATCTTATCTCTTTCTATTTTTCCTTCTGCAAACCCAGATACCATATTGAAGGCTGAAAAGAAAATCATCAATACTGCTAACTGCAAAATATTTGGCAAACATCCCGATAGGGGATTAATTCCTTCTCTCTTATAAAGCGCCATTTGCGCCGTTGCCAAAGCAGTTTTATCCTTTCCGTATTGGTCATTTAATTTTTTCAACTGAGGTTGCAAATCTTGCATTTTTCTCGATGATTTTAAACTCGGCAAAAGCAGTGGTAACAATAAAAAACGGATTAGTAGTGTTACTAAAATAATGGAAATCGCTAAATTTCCAAATAGATAATAAAAACCGAACAAAGCGTTGACAAAGGGCGCGACAAATAAATTCATGAGGCTATTTTAACAAATCTACACCTCCTTTATTAAAGGGATTACATCTTAATACTCGCTTCATACCTAAAAACAAACCCTTAAACACTCCATACTTTTCTACCGCCTGATATGTATATTCACTACAACTAGGTGTAAATCGACAATAATTTCCACGTGAAATATATTTTTTGTAAAATACCAAAAATTTTAAAATAATTTTTTTAAACATTTCTCCAGCTCCTCTTCGCTTTTATTCAAAATATTTTTTTTAACTAAAAAAATTCCCGCAAAATTATTTGGAAAAATGTTTATATTTTTCTCTATAATTCGATAAATCCTTCTTCTTACCAAATTTCTATCTACAGCTCTCTTAGATATTTTTTTTGACACTATTACTGCAAATTTTAAATTTAAATCTTTTTTAAAATCCCCACTCTGGAGGGGGATTGTGCAATCGTGGGGTGGAGTTTCATAACCGATTACACTAAAAAAATCTCCGTTTCTTAGTTTTCCTTTTTTTTTAATTTCCTCAAAATCTTTTCTCTTTCCCAATCTCAATTCTTTCTTCAACATATCTTTATTATAAAAAATTCCCCCTCTTTACTCAAAGAGGGGGTCAGGAGGTGATTTATTTGCTACTAACTGTCACCTTCTTCCTGCCCTTGCTTCGACGTCGTTTAATTACCTTCCTGCCTGAAGCACTCTCCATACGTTTCAAAAAGCCGTGTACTTTAAGTCTTTTACCCTTTTTTGGTTGAAATGTACCCTTTTGTTTCATGTTTAAATTTTATCACAACCTTTGTCTCTCCGCCCAAGTCCTCGTTTCTTGTTTCTCACTTCTCTATTTTGACCCATTCACAAATGTGGAAAACTAATTTATTATTATGTGGATAACCCAAAGTGCCCCCTTTCTGCCGGATATTTTTTGTCCTATTTTAGGGAAATAAATGACATTAATTCAAACTAAATATTTTTATCTCTCCGCCCTGCCCACCCGCCAACCAGGTGGGTCGAGGGAGGAAGCTGGGGAGGGTTTTTTATGGATCTAGCTCAACTTTGGAAAAACACCCAGGAAGAATTAAGAGTTGTCTTGGCTCCTGCCGTATATCAAACCTTCGTTGTCAAAACCCAACTTGTTTCACTCGTTGATAATCAAGCCACCATTGGCTGCGCCAATTCTTACCTTTGTGATTTAAACCAAAAACGCTACTATCAACTGTTTAAAAACGCCCTCGACAACCAAACCAAAAACAGTAATAATCTAAGCTTCATTGTCCAAGACATCGTTAATCTCGACACCCCCAGCACTACCAACACCCCTCTTTTTTCTTACCAACCCAAAAATAATTCTGTAAATTTTGCCTCCGCCAATCTTCACCCTCGTTACACCTTTGAAAACCTGGTTGTTGGCAACAGTAATAATTTTGCTTATGCCGCCGCCCAAGGAATTATAAAAAATCCCGGACTTTCCTACAATCCTTTTTTTATTTGGGGAGGAGTTGGTGTTGGTAAAACCCACTTAATGCAAGCCATCGGCCACGAACTCCTTAAAAACAATCCTGACTTAAAAATTAAATATTTTCCTGCCGAAACCTTTGGTAATGAACTTATTAATTCTTTAAAAAACAAATCTACTGCTCAATTTAAAAACAAATATCGGCAACTTGATTGTATTTTAGTCGATGATATTCAATTTTTAGCTGGCAAAGAATACATACAGGAAGAATTTTTCCACACATTCAACGCCCTTCACTTAACCGGTAAACAAATTATTCTCACATCCGATCGTAAACCTAGTGATATCAAAGACCTCGAAGATCGCCTTGTATCCCGTTTTATGGGTGGTCTCACCGTAGACATCCAACCTCCCGATTTAGAAATGCGCTCCGCAATTATTCAACAAAAAGCCCAGGATAAAGGTCTCGATCTTACTTTTGAGGCCGTCTCTTATTTAGCCGACAATCTAAACTCCAACATACGTGACATTGAAGGAAAAATTCAGGAACTTTCGGTAATTTCTCTGTCTCAAGGCCATAAACTGGTCGATATCGACCTGGTCACTCAGTTTTTTACCGGCCATCAAAGCTCAACATCTTCAGCTCTTTTGTCCACTTCTCCCAAAACTAATGCCCGCCATCTTATTTCTGTTTGTGCCAAGTATTTTAATATAAAAACGGGGGAATTATGTGGTACCTCACGAAAAAAAGAAATTGCGAACGCCCGCCATCTCACTGCTTATCTTTTGCTTACTGAACTTAATTTGTCTCTTAAGGAAGTAGGTTCTCTACTTGGTGGACGTGACCACACCAGCATTATGCACGCTCGCGATAAAATTAACTCCAAACTCCAGACTTTTCCACAATTACGTCAAGTTATCAACCAAATCAAAGATTCACTTTAATTTTTTCCACATTTTCATTTTACTTTTCCACTATTTTTTCCACATTTATTTTCAAACTTTTCCACCGAATCAAACCCAAAAACTACTACCGCTTATAGGCCATAAAATCGATTTTATCTCTCACCTTTGCTTCTTTTTCTTCTTTCCACCATCTTGTTTCTCGTTTCTTGCTTCTAATTTCCACTATTTTTACTTTATACTCCACAATTACACCTTGTCTATTAACAAAACTACTGTTTTCTAAACTTAAATCTGTTAATATATAGGTCAATGAAGCTCTCCATTTTAAGTGAAAATCTTACTGAAGCCCTAACTCATACCTCTCGCTTTGTCGCTTCTAAAATTCAATTGCCTATTCTCAATTACATTCTTTTTTCTACTGACAATGGACGACTTAAATTATCTGCCACCAATCTCGATTTAGGAATTAATTATTGGTTAGGAGCCAAGATTGATAATCAAGGTTCTTTTTGTCTCCCCGCCAAGGAAATAACTGAATTTGTATCCTATCTTCCTTCCGGCCCTCTCAATCTCTCATTAAAAGAAAACACTATTTTAAATTTAAAATCCGCCAAGAGTGATTCTAATTTTGCCTGTCTTCCGGCCACTGATTTCCCAGATATTCCCAGCCTTGACGAAAAAAATTCTTTCGAAATCGATCTTAAAGAGTTTACTGACGCTGTCAATCAAATCGCTTTCGCTGCTGCCACCGATGATTCCCGTCCAGTTTTAACAGCTATTTTATGTACCTTTTCTACTGATAAAATTCGCTTAGTTTCTACCGATGGTTTCAGACTATCTCTAAAAGAACTTCCCTTAAAAAACCCTCTTAATCTTGATTCCGAAATTAATCTTTTAATTCCTGCTAGATCCTTATTAGAAGTTGTAAAATTAGCCAAAGGTGGTGGAAAAATTAAAATCGGCTTAACCAAGGATACTCGTCAAATAGTGTTTGTTTTAGAAAACTCAGAGATTGTCTCCCGTTTAATCGAAGGGGAGTTTCCGGACTACAATCGCATCATTCCCGACAAAACTACCACCAAAATCCATCTAAATCGTGAAGAGTTTATTTCTGCTATTCGTCAATCCTCTGTTTTTGCCCGTGAATCAGCCAATGTAGTTAAACTGACTTTAAAAAACAACTTACTTCAAATCTCTGCCAATGCTCCTCAAATTGGCCAAAATTTAGTTACGGTTGATGCCCGTCTGGAAGGTGAGTCCCTAGAAATTGCTTTCAATTATAAATTTATTGCCGACTTTTTAAGTATTTGTAATGGGGAAGAAGTGATTATCGAATTAAATGAAGCTCTTTCCCCTGGACTTTTTAAAGACCCCTCCAATCCCTATCTAATCCACGTCATCATGCCTGTTCGTATTCAAGACTGATTTTCGTTTTTGTCTCTTGTTTCTTTTATTTCGTTTCTTGTGTCTTGTATTCAATTTTCTGACTCTCTGTCGCCACCTTATTTTCTTCCATCCATTTGTATATTTCTTCGTCAATCTTTTTCTTATCAACCCCTTTATCAATTTTTACCGACAATACTCCGGGGCTCGTATAACGCTCTACTATAAAGTTTTTACCTTCATAAGGTAGTAGTTCCCACAATGGATACTCTTCGTTAATTCTGGGAGTCACCGGGGGCCCAGAAGTGGGGGAAATATAAATACTTGGTATCACTTCTTCAGGCCAAACCACATTTTTGTATCGTATTTTAGTAATAGTCATTAATCCAACCAAAATTGCCAAAGCCAACACTAACGGATATTTAAACATCTCTTTCATCGCGTTGCTTCCAATAAAACGTTAATATTAACCGGCTTTTTATCATGTTCAGAATAAGTACTACCTTCAAAAATAAAAAAAGGTTTAATAGTATTCTTTTCATTTGAAAAGATGTTGACCAGCTTAACCCTATTTGCATTTACCGTTTCAATTTGATTATAAAGATCATTAACTCCTGCTCTAAAATTACTAATCGGACTATTTTTGGCCTCTTCTAAACTCATTATTTGCCAACTACCCTCTCCCAAGCCAATATCTGGTTTTAAATATAAACTCAATTTAAGCAAATTACCCTCGCCATCGAAAAAAGCACGGATTGCCTCTCCGTGAAAAGTTGTACTTCTCATTCCTTCAATAACATAATCTCCGGTAATTTCCATAAATTGTGCTTCGTCCGCTCCCGCTTCCAACATATAGGGTTGGACATATTTCCGATAACCAGCGTTTATCCATTCAATATTCATATTGTTTTCTTCGTTTAAGTCACTTACTATTTTTTTTAATTTTGATTTTAATTTGTTTTCATCCCAACTAGCTGTTATTGGTAAATTTTGTGGATTCTCTGGCATATTAGAATACTGAATATAGGAAAGCTCTTTTTGAATATACAGGTTTGTTCCTTCACCTCCAAAATAGTTTTTAATTTTATTTTCTTTTTCACTGTCTATTATTTTTCTGGTTGCTATTAATTTAGGCAATTTTTCCGGAAAACTTGTCTCTAAACTATTTCCCCAATTAACTTTTTCTATTGTTTTCAAAGTTTCAGGAAAAACGTCTTTTTTTACTATCCCTGATTGTAGTGATTTTTCTGGAACTTGAACCGAATTTTTTTGATCTTTAGGCTTATTTGTTGTCAAATACATTACTAAAAATAACATTCCCAATACTATCCACCAATATTTTTTAAGTAATTGCATATCCTATTTTACCCTCCTCCACAAGCGGCATTATATTCTGCTTGGCTCATACCAAAATAAAGCCCGGCGTTGCTTGAATTAATATTTGCACCTACCACCTCATAGTGTAAATGTGGACCCGTTGAGAATCCATTATTATCCGACCAGCCAATTTGTTGACCGGCTTCAACTTTTTGTCCGTTGACAACTATATTTCCCCCGGGTGGCATGTGCGCATAGCGGATAAAAAAATCATCACCGTTAATATTACTGTGAACATCCACATAAACTCCATAACCATTTCCTTCCCCCACATAAGCTGTTCCGGCAAATGTTGAGTAAATCGGCGTTCCATTAACTACTGAAAAATCCATTGCCCAGATTCCTCGATGGGAAAAACTTCCAAAAGGACACTGGGTTATGGGACCTCCCGTCCCCGCCCTCCCCGGTACAATAATTATGTCACCCACCATTCCGTTTCCCTGGCTTACACTACAAATATAGACCAAACCATCGTCACCAACTATTTCCTTCGTTGGTCCGGTTAGATCAAAAGGAGTCCCTTCTTGATCACAATTTTTACCCCCCTTTTCCACAAAAATATCTTTTGGCATTGGTACACTAGCTATCCAGTCCCAGGTTCTATTTTTCATGTCCTCATAATATTCTCGACCCGTTTGCCCTGTCTGCTTTTGTCCAACATCAGGATCACATTGTCCCGTCAAATATCTTGACGCCCACGCTAACCAATACCCATCAGGTCCATTTAATTTTGGATCATTTAAGTCACAGGCACTAGCCGGATCTAACCGTAAAAAATTTTTAATTTGCGCGTCAAAATTATTTTGTATTGAACTATCATTTATTCCAAAATCCTGAATTAATCCGTGATCATAGTTACTAGCTCCTGATTCGTGAACCCAAGCCCATAAAGAATATAGAGGATTTATTCCGGCACATAAAGATCTGTTAACTACATCATTAAAACACTCTTGAGCATAATCCTTTCCACTTTTCCAGTCTCTGGCTATTCTAAAATAATTTTCCTTTCCTCCCCGCAATCCTGGTACTTCATTTTCTGGGGCATTTTGATCACAATTTATCACTCCTTCTGGCAATCCTCCCGGTCCGGTACCTCTTTTTAAAACGCAGGCTGTTAAATCCGCCGGTGGAACAATTGAAGAAATTTGCTGTTGTTGAAACAAAGTATAAAGAAAAGATCCAACAAAAAAAATAATAATTACAGGTGCCAACATCGCCCCTATTTGTATGGTTCCTAAAAGAGCCGGTATTCCCACTAAAAAAGCGCCGATATCGAAAGTAAATTGAGCCACTTCTCCAACAAATTTACCTAGCCCTAAAGTTTCGGAAAAAAACTTTGTAACACCATTCATATCGGTGTTAAGAACTTTTCCTATAATTTTTTTACCTGTATCAATTATTGGTTTTGCAACCATCACCGCCGCCGCCACCACAGCAATTACCTGTCCTACCACTGGCAAGGCTTGAAAGGCAGTCACCACAGCAGCCAGGGATCCACCTGCTGCCGCTGTTCCTCCTGCTGCCGCCACCCCTCCGGCCTCGACAGCCCCTTTACTTAGGATCGATTTTAAAATCATGCTTATTCCCTTAGTTGTTCCTTCTTTGGCTATAACAGCGGCCGAATTTTGAATAAAAGCCGCCATTGCCTGATTCCCAATTTTTTGAGCTATGAAAGTAGCCGCCTTTTCCGATCCTTTTAAAAATAAGGTTTGAGGCAAAGCCTGTATCTTACCAGCTAAACCTGTTACTCTTTGTACTTGATTTATGGTTCTTAATAGTTGGGGGTTTTTTTGTATAGCGCCTATTAAATTTTCCGTTAATCGAACCTCTCTTACCTTTGGTAGTTTTTCCCAACCTATTTTTTCTCTAACATTGTTATATTTACTAATTAATAAATTTAATTTTTTTGGCGATTTTACTAAATTTTTTGCCAAAAACTCTGCTTCACGGGCGCTTTCTTCCATCACCCAAGCACTTTTTTCCTCTGTGTTAGCTTGTACAAAATTTACCACCTGTTTCTGTGGAGTTTCTGCAATTAAATTATTTGGGTCATTATTTAGATCATTTACTACACTAACGTATTCTCTTATCAACTTTTCATCCTCAACCCCCCTCTGTCTTAATTCCGTTGAGATTTTTTCTTCCAATTTTTCTGCCCGAAAATAGACAATATCCTGCAAATTTTCCTCTTTAAAGTTTTCAGACACAACCTTTAATTCTCTTATAGTAGGGCTTTTATCAGCTAAATTTACCAATTCTTCAGGCAAAACCAACTCTTCATTATTTTCCCACGACTCCAAAACTGCAACCCTCAATTCCTCCTGACTTTTTTTAGAGATAGGCAAATCTTCAACCTTTAAGTTTTCTGCTACTCGTTGACTAATCTTTTTTGCCTCAGCTTCTACTTTAATTTCAGCTCTAATTTGATTCACTTTAGACACTACATTTTTCGTTTCTTCACTGTTTTTTCCATATTTATCTTCCAATCTCTTTTCAAGATTGTTTTTGTCTCCTACTACCGCTTTCTCGATTTCCTCATTTATTTTTCTTGTTTCTTGTTTCTCGTTTCTTATTTCTTTTATTTCCCCAACAACTTTTTTTATTTCCTTTTTATTCAAAGTCTTTGCCAGTTCCTGTTTTAAGGCCTTTTCATTAAATTTTTCCTCTTCTACCGCCTTTTTAACAATTTCTCTCGTTTCTTGTTTCTCGTTTCTTGTTTCTTGTTTCTCGTTTCTTTCCTCTTGTTCTAGTTGTATTTTTGCTATTTTTTCTACCTTATAATTTTCAATTTCTGGTCTTTGTCTCACCAGTTCATCTTGTTTCCTTATAAAAGACTCTACGTTTTTTTGTCCGGTTAACTCATAAATTTTCCTAGAAATTATTTTCCTGTCTTCTTCTCCTTCTGCCTTTTCATATTCTTCCAATAATTGCTTTAAATCCTGTTTATTTAAAGCCTTAGATTCGCTCTCGGTTATTTCTTTACCCAATTCTTCTATTAATTGTTCCTTAATTTCCGGTGGTAATATTTCCAACCTAGAAATTATTTTATTTAAATCTTTTTCATCAAAATCGCTCAAAAGGTGCAATTTTTCAAAAACCTCCCGAGTCTTATCAAACAAATCCCTATTTTCCGATAATTTTTTATCTCCAGATTCTTGAAATTGACGCAGAGAAGCAATTAAATATGAAATATTATTTTGCTTCTGACTCATGATTTAAATTATACCCTAGACTTTATCTTCATCACCAAACAATTCTTCGTAAGTCAACTTATTCTCATCTTCGGTTTTAGTTGTTTCTTGTTTCTGTACTTTGTGTACCTCTTGTTGCTGTGTCCTGGCAAGCTGTGGAGGTTGGGGAATTTTTACCTCTTCTTGTTGGTTTAACAAAAAAATTGGTTTTTTCGCCTCTTTTTTTGGTTCTTCCACTACTGCCTTAAACAATTCCTGTGACTTTGGTATCTCTACTTCCTGCTTGCCCGCCGTAGCTTGTAGAGCGGAGTCGGGCTTGCCCGCCGGTGAGGCAGATTCTTCCTTTTCTTCCATCTCCTCAATTCTTTTTCTTAATTTTTCCTCAGGTCTTTCTTCTATCACCACTTCTTCTTGCTTGCCCGTCGTAGCCCGTAGAGCGGAGTCGGGCTTCTCCTCTATCGTTTGCTCGCCCGCCGGTGAGGCGGGTATCTTATTTCTTGTATCTATTTCTTCCTGTTTTTGGGCAATTTTTTTTCTCAACAATTCTTCTGGGTTGGAAGTAATTAAATCGTGCTCTT
>Ga0116157_10006423_pt1 | contig 10639 bp, 13 predicted proteins | sample AD_UKC048_MetaG_FD_89882 | JGI IMG/M metagenome (GOLD analysis project Ga0116157, IMG submission 89882) | Active sludge microbial communities of municipal wastewater-treating anaerobic digesters from USA - AD_UKC048_MetaG | ecosystem: Engineered > Bioreactor > Anaerobic > Digestate | place: USA... | reverse complement strand
TTCGTAACCTTCCAAGAGGCGCCCATCCACATTATATAACGTATTGCATGGAAATTCTGATAGGCAAATGGGTCGGCTACGATACTGATTATATTATTAATTACGAGATCGTCATTTAGCGAATCTCCCGATTGCCAACGTCTCGTATTTTTTATTATATCACCAGTATAATTCCGCTCGGTAATTTCTTCGGTCCAGACACCAGGAGTAGTTTCACGAGTTTCAGCATAGCCGATTTTTCCATAAAACTTTCCCATTTTGAATCTCCTTTAACGCTAAGGTGTTACGATCTGCTCGACTACAAGCGCCGACTTCGGCCTAGTTAAAGCTCCAGAACAACGAGTCTCTATCAAATATTTATATTGATTATAGTCAATATCGAAATCGTCAAACATGCTGATAGCGCCACCTTTATCTGCACCAACGACATAATCTGACAGATTTACTATAATAGCCTTCAACTTCAAGGTGTTTCCATCAACGACGCGCGTTAGGTTCTCCATAACAGGAACCTCGACGATTTTGGAAACACGCAGAGCAGCAGCCAGTTCCGCTTCGGTGGCGTAGATACGACGTCCGGTAATGTCTTTAAGCAACATCATTTCGGTCAGAGTATCGGTATCGGTATACAATGCCGGACTTCCGCTACCTTTATAATTCTTACGAGCGCGAATGATATCATCGATTAATTCTTCGGTATTGTGATCGACCGCTATCTCGACGTGATGTGCGTACATATCGTCGTCTGTATAAATTGGGCGAATGTTTGTCTCGCTGATTTTATCGTCAGACTCCGCATCGCGACCATCGCCTACTAAAACGACACGGGCGAGTTCCTCGTCCAGCATCATTCGCATCTCCGCCTTCAACCACGCTACGACATCCAGATCGACAATATCGATAATGTCATCACGATCTAATTTTTGTTTCTTGTAAATAGTACAGGGAGTAGTTACGCGCTTCAAAAGACTGATAACCTCTTCTTTCTTGAGCGTTCCTTTAACATATCCCAAAGCCCTAGCTTCATCTGCGGTTAGATCTGCAGCGGTACTCTTAATGCGAGAGAACGGACTATGGCGAGTTCCGGAAATAACACCGGCGACCCATTCTGTATCTCGCTTAATAAGATCTGGGGTCGGAGTAACAGTCTTTGCATCTGGGAATAAATAGTCAATGTTATCGATACCATAAGTGCCAGCGTGAGCTAAGAAACTTTCTTTAAGCGATCCTAACCGTTTTGCATCTTCAAGAATTATCTTTAATTCAGCATGGGTTAAACTGGTTTTTCCCTGCTTATTCTCTTCTTTATTGCCTTCAAATACGTTCTTCTTCATATCAGATCCTCCTTCATCAGAATGTTTTATATCTTCTTTTTTTTCCTCATCGGAATGTTTGGCGTCTGCGGGTTCTTCGCCTCCATCAACGAGGCGTGCGACTATTGCATATAAAACATCTTTTTGTTTCTCATTCATAGTCGCAATTATATCTTCTATAGTCTCATCGTCGGCACCAACAGCATGTTCAATCTTTTCTAAAGACAATTCGATGCCAGTAGTAATGAAGGCTTCTGTCTCATCAGCTACTACTTCACCATCGGAATGTTGAATAGCTAGATTGTCTATTACTGCTCCGGGGTTTGCTCCTGAAAGAACCAAACTTACTTCCCGGATAGCACCATGAATAACATCACTACCTTTTTGGACTAACTTGTTTGCGTAAATAGATAAAAAGGTAATATCTCCATGCTCAACAAGTTCTTTAGCCCGTTTTCCTGATTCAGTACCATTGAAACTGCAATATGCATAAACTCCGTCTTCTCTATTTTCGAGAAGAGCATGACCTAAAACGTTCGACGGATCATTATGTAAATGCTGATATACTAATGGAACTTTTTGTCCATGATTATTTTTAAACGCATCTTTTCGAATTATACGTCCGTCAGCACATTTAAGATCGTTTTTAGTAGCGTATCCACTAAAATCAAACTTCATTCTCAATATCTCCTTTCGGTTTGTTTTCCTCAATATCAACAGCCTTACTAGGTTCTGGTGCATTGAGGTTCTTATTCCTTAGTTCGTCTGCTTTCGGATCTTTCGAAGGTTTATACCCTATAATAGCTCTTACTTCGTTTGAAGATAGAATCTCATTACGGGTAAATTTATCGGCTATATCCGCAAGTTCAGTAACAGGAACAAGTTTAAATGGTTCTCTAAAGAACATTATAGATTGGTATTGAGAACGTGCAGTCTTTGTTAAGAATTTACGTCTCATTTCATCTACAATAGCAGAACTAATTGGTTCTACGGTTCTGTTATGATAATTTAACATTGTCTTCTCATCCGCAGTTCCTCTAAAAACTTCCTCAGTTATCCCTAACTGGCTATATAGCATACTCGTTAGGTAAGTAATCTGCTCCATTAAATGATTTTCAGCAGGTCTATTCAACTGAGTAATTTTCTCAGTTCCATCAGTATAAGCAATACCATACTTTGATCCAGCCAACTGATTTTCTATATCAAGACGTCTGGTTTCGGCTTGATCTTTACGGGCTTGCGTCTTGATGACATAAGGTAACTGTATGATGAGATCTAATTTACCTGAACTAACCTGTTCATCAACAACATCTAATAAATCGAGTTTTCTAATAAGACGTTTTAGAGTTGAGTTAGGTTCATTCATGACAGCATAAAGCGGATTCTCTATAATTGCTACATTTTTCTTTGGAAGAATGACTTCTTCTTTTCTGGAAGTCTTCTCGTTATATACCTGTATCCTAACACTTGAAGGAAACCATTCAAGAATCTTTCCTACCCTAAGAGATAGGATGTCATAACTTCCAGAAACCATTGGGTCCATTGTTGTATCAACTGGTACAACTGCAACACAACCCTCATCAAACATAGACATAACTATATCCTGTATAAGATTCCGTCCAGTCTGGTCTACATTGGCACTTACAGTTAAACATTCATTTAAACCAGATTGTATTGTATCGATATACCTCCCATTTTGATCTAATCTAACATGATTAAAGGAGATACTAGCTACATCGAGTGCTATACTATTATATAATGATGCTATTATCGATCTTTCGCTAGTACGAGTTAACTGAAATCTATCTGGTCTATAATTAGTGCTATATCCGTTTTCAGGATTGTAGTAAGAAGCGGTAGGATCACGATTAAAGAAGGCGTTCCACGCGTGCTTTAATCTACTCCTCATGGAGTTCTGCATTTCTTCACCTCCTTTTTAAACTTTGGGAAGACTAATCTATAAATTTGAAATTGACTACAGGAGATTCGCCAGATATTTTTCCTTGATCGTAGATACCACAAGACATAAGACCTAAGGCAATACCTATAACTACACCAGCAATGGGTTCCATACCATTTTGGTGAGCAACAGCAATACCACCTACTATTCCTAAAGCTAAAGCGGCTGCTGGAGCAAACTTGCTTGGTAATCCTAATTCTCTAATAACTCTAACTAAACCAATAATAAGAGCTAAAACAGGAATTCCATAAAGTAGAATTAGATTTAAATCCATATTACAATACTCCTTTCTCTTTACCGTTATATATAATAGCTAAAACCATCCATAACGGTGTTAATTGTTCTGGATCATGATACTCGGTTAGTAACTGATCCGACATAGCACGAGCAATAACACCTTCTTTCCAATCCGGTGGGGCTGGAGTAGGCGTTGATCTCTCTAATCTTGCTTGTAATCCTGTCCATGAAAAATATTTTCCAGGACAAGCTGTCGATTGAACATCTTTATGACCTATTACTGGAATGTCCTGATACCGTGTACCAATATCTGCTATTAATGATGCAAGAGAATCTAATTGTTCTTCTGTTGGGCCAGGACCAATTTCAAAATTACCACCTAAACATATACCAATACCATCAGTATTAGCTTCATGTTGAGGATCTTGATAGGCATGAGCTCCTTGCGTCCATTCCGGACGACCTTCCCATACTACTCCCGATCCATCAATATAATAATGATAACCTATACCAGACCAACCTCTAGCCAAATGCCAACGATGAATATCTTCAACGGTCGTTTCCGGTTTCGAAGCTGAGTGATGTATCACTATCCGACGTGTAAAGGGTCGGGCTGATAGAGTCTTCAGAAACTGCACATTCGAACTCGTTTGTACTATCATTTCTAACCTCCTTTTTGTCAGGCCAGTTATTATGTTTACTAAGATTTTCAAGTCCAGATTTCGTATAATAACCCAAAATCATTGCAACTATCTCAATACATACTGTCTTTGATAATGACTCTGCTATTTGAGTACGACCTGCTAGAGCTAATCCATAACTAACCCACATCATTAAAAAACCCTGGATTAGAGAAACTCTTATAATCCATTTACTAAAGGATATGTCTTTCATACTAACCTCCAGTATCCCTGGCGGGGAGCTGTTTCAGTTCTCCAACTAATTTTGTAATACTCCCATTACCATTTAAACAATGGTAGCTACTATACATTTCTAAAACGTTCTCTAATCCATATAGGGGTATCCATCCCTGGTCAGTGTATTTATCATAAGACCTTATAATTTCGTTTCTGAGAAGAGCTTTAGTACCATTACATAAACTCTTTTGATCTTTTAGTTGTTGTTGTACACGTTTTGATAAAACCTTATAACCACCGCTAAGGATGGCGACTATAATAGTAAAACCAACTTCCAACCAATATTTTATAATAAATTCTTTCATTTATTATATGCCACCCCCCATTTTGATTAAAATTTAATAAATTAGTAGGCAGCACCTAATGAGATGCGTCTCCAGTTCTTACCAGTTACATCATTGGCCGCAATACATATATAGAGATAACTAGAGTCCATAAATATAGTTCTCTCATCGCCGGGCGTTCCATCAACGCCTCCGGATAACAATAATGCGCCTTCGGTAAAGGCCCCATTAGCCATATCTTCAGCAATTGCTATTGTATTTGTAATAACCCCGCCAATATCAGCAGTCAGTACTACAGTATTATTAGCGCCAGCAGCCGCACCAACTCCTTGAGTATCAGAAGCGGTAATAGCGGCTACCAATGCTGTTACTGCATTTGCAGCGGAACAATCTTCGCCGTTTGCGAGTTTAACAGCGCTAAATACGTTGCCTTCGGCAGTAAATGTTTCGGTGGTGGCAATATTGTTTCCAGCCGCTCCACCGAACAAAGCCGTAATAGCCAAAACATCGTTTTCGAAAGCCGCGCCGCAAGTAACTAATGGATGCGGATCGTTATGAAGATCATCGCCTTTAATCGCATCTCTAATATTAACTTGGGTGTCGGTACGAACCGCGCCTATAGCAATTTCGCCATCCCCATTTGCGGTACCAGCTGGCACGAATGTGAATATTTTAGTCCCAATTGTCATCGTGTCTCCGGCAATTGGATTTATATTGACGGTTAATCCATCAGAAGCTTTAACGGTGTGTTCGTTAATATTAACTGGAATGTTTCCTTCGCCAACGATTAGTGCCACTGACGACGCAAATTCATAGACGTCAATTCCGGCTACTTCAGGATTATTAATAGTTACCGTTTCGCCATTAATAACGACGCCAGATATAGTCAATATTTCTTGAGCGCTTATTGCGTTTACCGGCGTATCCGATGGTATCTCGGTACACGGACCGGGAATACCCTGCGGACCAACTGCCCCTTGTTCTCCTGCGGCTCCTTGCGGGCCGACGGGGCCGGTTCCCAAATTTATAGCTGTAATAATTTCCTGAATTTTTGTACCGAAGTTCATAGGTCTACTATCACAATATACTTTGTTTAATAGATTGACCTCATGCGCAGTTAAACTTTCCATTAATATTACCTCCTTTTAAATATTATTTAAATAACCAAAAAACTGTCCATATTGGAACGTTGTGGATATAATGGTCGAGAGCACTGCTGCTTCCATTAAAAAACCACCCCCGAAAGGGTGGCCTTGTTCAATATTCGCTATCTCAGATAGCTTTACAAAGCAATATTGGCCGTACCCTTAAACCAAGGCACTTTAGCGTCTAATAAAGCCTTTAGCTTGCTATCTGACAATGCCTGATACTTAGCAGGCAATGATGTTGTGTCAATTACCATCAACGCTTTAACCTTAAACACTTTATCTTTGGCTACTTCGCCACTAACATATCTGTTTGAGGGCGCATAAGATATGTTCCCAGTTTTGGAACTCGTGTGGAATCCGGACAAGACAAACCATTCTTCTGCAGGGGGACTTGCGAGAGATATTCTTGGTTGACCCTCTGACCTAATATCGGCATACAAAGCAACGCTATTGTCTATCCACATCATGCAACGCATATAGAGTTTGGCGTTTAACACCCCTGCAATATACTGATTAAAGTTTGGAGTATCTCGATATGACACCGCATTCGTGCCAACCGCAGTAAGCACGCCATTAGCCGCAGATATACTGCATCCATAAGGATCTATATTATCGGTATTGTTTAAGTCCACATTGGCAACAACCAAATTGGTCAGACTGACTATTTCACCCGCTGTTCGTCCCACAAAAGGAACCCCTATACCTGTGCCGATAATCATATTAATACACCGCCAGTATCGAAGTGGCAGTTGTCCCAGTAGCGTACACTCGCTTACAACTTATTGGGTGTATCATACCGCTAGACAATGCGGTAAAGGTCACGGTTGTTCCGTCTGCCATGTCAACTTTGACATTACCTGCCCCACCCAAGTAAAGTCCTTTTGTCGGCACGGTTGCCAAATCTGCTACATCGGACGGAGTTACTGCCACCGCTCCTAGAGCATTACTGCCCGATAGCTGAACAGACGCGTGTGTAGTCATATGCACAGGTACGGAATCCGCATCTGCAATATTACTGCCCGATAGCTGAACAGACGCGCTTGGTGTATTGACCAGGGCGTTATAGATAGCTTCGATTATATCGGCAACATTTACAATTGTATCGTCTTCTTTAATTCTACGACCACTTCCAGCGGCCATATTTGCAATGTTTGGCATATTCTTTGCTCCTTTCACATTATTCAAATGCATCCTTATTTAGCTTATAAGCCACGTAAGCATCCATCATCGCAGATACACTATCTATTTTGCGATCATAACGTATTTTAGATAACTTACGATTTCCATTATTGTCCTCAATGGTTACAGCATTACCCATAGCGAACATCATCAGTTCCTGATCAAATATAAGCATCCGTTCTTCTGCTAACTTTTTTAATTCTCCTAAAGGAACCGACTCTGTTCTAGCTCCCTGAATAACTTTTTCTATACCATAAGGACCGTTTTCAGCTTCCCAACGTTCAACAAATTCTCTAGCATTATATGGGTCAAAACCAAAACTTCTGACATCATAACTTGACTTATTAATATAATGATCTAACTCTTCATAAACTTCCATCATATCTAATACGGTTCCTTCTAGAACAATAAGACTTCCTTCTTCTAAAAACTCCTCATATTTTATACGCATTGCACCTGGTAATTTCATAAGAGTTAATGAAGAAATATAACAACGAGTCTTTACGCCGAAAGTTCCGTTAGATAATGGAAATAGAAAAGTAAAGGCACAGAAATCGTCTCCTTGAGAAAGATCTGCTCCCATAGAACATGGTAACGACCAAAAATCTCTACGTCGATGAGGTATAGTTTCATCGTATGTAAAGAAATATGTATATCCTTCCATCGGAAGTCCAAATCTTTTTGCAAGAATATCGTTTCTTGTAGCTGGAGCTTTTTCGGCTCTCTCAACATCCATTTGATAAGCTTCATATGATACCGTTTTACCTAAATTAGGGTTTGCTTTCAACCACATTGCAGGGTCGGATACTTCTTTAATATCATCTAATTTATACCAGAATATAGAGACATGAGGATTTGGATACTCGCCTTTTAGAATATCCATTAATTCCATTTTAATTGTATCACCGCTACTATTACGTACTGTTCCCTCTGAACTAGTAGCCACAATTAGATAATCGTCTAATTTAGATGCGCCTTGTTCAATAGCACCAACAACGTCCTCCCGAATATCGCCAGATAACCATTCGTCAATAGTTGAGATTTTGGGTCGTAAACCTTGAAGTTTATCTATACTCATAGGACGGACTTCAATTATAGAACCGGTAAGAAAATTTTCTATACCTTTCTTAGTAGAGGCTAGTTTAACTCTATTAGCTCTAGAACCAGTGGTGTTCTGTAACGAACCTTCGGTTAAGAATTTAAATAGAGGACCTCTAGCTCTTGTTATAGCAGTCCTTATTGGTGCCATAACTTCTTCGGATTGTTTCATCGTTGGACCTGTGGTTATTTGCTGTGTAGTGGATGTATCGACCACATTAAAATATGCTTGTAAGAGAGAATCGTATAAAGACTTCGCGGCACCTCTCCCAACTATGAGAAACTGTTTATTTATAAGTCGTTTCTTTATTATCTTATTAATGAATCGTCCACCACGCCCCCTTTTATTTGGCTTATACACGCTTCTGTTCACAAAATAATACCAGCCAAAAATCTGTTCTGCCCATAATTTAAAACTATCTAATAAAGTAAGATCAGAACCGTCCGTAAGCGTCATTTCATTTTCGCAGAAACAAATAAAACCATTAATAGCTTCGTCATCATAATAAATTCCAGGATTATCTATGAGATCATCTATTCGATTCATTTCCATTGAAAGTTCTTTACAAACAGGAATGTCTCCATTAAGAACTGCTTCACGGAATCTACCATAATATTTTGGAACAGCTCTATTCGATAATGCCATAAAATATCACCCTTTTATTATGAAGCTTTATCCTTCAACTCTTCTTTGAAAAATATCTTTTCAGCTTGCTGCATCATAGCTTTTGAAACCAGTTGTGAAGCTGTTTTCTTAGCAGAACTTCCTACAATTTCTCTTATCACAGATTTTCCTTTCTTTGTTTCAACAGTAGTCAAACTTCTATATTGGCTTTCAAGTTGTAGGCGTTCATTTACTATTCTTAATTCATTATTTGTCATCTCGCTTATAGATTTTCTCATTATTCGTTTCATCTGTGAGTGTTCTTCGCCAGGTTTTGGGTTTACTCTTTTAGTTTCAGGCTCGGCCTCATCATAATAACGACGTTCCTTACCCTCTTTGTCATCGTTTGGTTTTCTTCTCTTCTTGAGTAAAGATATAAAATTTGATCTTCTATTACCGCGTCTTACTCCCCACTTCATTCCAAGAATTCCGTAGTGTTGTAATGACTGGTCTTGTTCTATACGAGCTATTAAATCGTCAAGTGCTTCTTTTGAAACTTTCATTATTACACCTCCTTTAAACAACCGGTTCAGTAATAGATTCTTTTTGAACCATTAATCGCCATTCAAGTTCTTTAATATGTCTCTCGAAAATTTCAACTAAGAAAGCAGAAGATGGTGGATCAAATATTAAACGAACCTTTAAGAAAATATAAGTTTTTATGCCTTGTAAATTTGTATCGGTTCCAATGTAGTCAGACCATAAACTGGTTTCATCTGCTATGTCAAAACCACCATCTGGTCCAATTCCTAATTGATTTAATACCATTAATGCTGAATTAACATGAATCATAATGTCAACATCAAAGTGTGTATACTCTTCTTCGATACCTAACATCTTTTTAATAGATGTAAGAATGCTGTCCATATAATTCCTCCTATCTAACGCCACGGACAAGTATCATTTCGAGTTCTCACTATTGGTAAACGTGCTAATAAAGATTCGTTACCGAAATGAATAGCGTTGTGTGTATTATGTGTAGTGGTTATTAGAAATTCTGGATCAAATATATGATCTCGGTTTAATTCTATGTCTTCGATAGAAATCGGATTCATATGATGTATTATTATTTTATCATGTATTTCATAACCTTCTATTCCAAGGTCACAGGCATTATCACGAACTATAACATCATCTCGAGTTCTTAACCAACGCTTTGATTTATAAAGCAATTGATTTAAATAACGATCATAACCAAAAGTATCACTACCTACACGACCTGGAATACGTAAATAATTATAACGTTCTTCTAGAGTTCTTAAATGTTTTAAATCTCTATAACGTTTAATCATCATTATTACCCCTTAGACTTCCACTATATGCTCTCATAGCATTCAAAGCGTTTGCATATAGTTCCTCCACTCTCTTTGCAGACTTAATTGCATCGGTCTTAGCTTTCATAAGTTCTTTCTGTTGTTCTAAAATTTCTTTTTCAAGTCTCTCTTTAGTAGAACCGAGTTTTAAATAATGAGAAATCACTTGAGAAGACGCTGTTCCATCAGAAAGTTGCTTCTCAGCTAAGTTTACAGCCAACGCTATCAATTGTTTCTCTCTTGCTTCTGTACTGATAGCAGGAGGCCGTCTTCTTTTAGGTTTGTTTTCTTTCTCTCTATCTTGGTTCGACATTCATTAGGACGCCTCCCCTCTTACTTCTTATATATTTTGTATATAGTTTTAGTAGGACTCTTAGCTGGGGCAAGGAGAGTTCCATAACACCTCTCGGGCGTCTCTTGAAAGGAGAACAGGCTCACCAGACCTGTTTTTTTGGAACCCCCCGACCCCAATTAAAAGTCCTACTAAAACTGAAACCTAAAAATAACCCCCGGGGAAAATTTTAGG
>Ga0116157_10006404_pt1 | contig 10654 bp, 7 predicted proteins | sample AD_UKC048_MetaG_FD_89882 | JGI IMG/M metagenome (GOLD analysis project Ga0116157, IMG submission 89882) | Active sludge microbial communities of municipal wastewater-treating anaerobic digesters from USA - AD_UKC048_MetaG | ecosystem: Engineered > Bioreactor > Anaerobic > Digestate | place: USA... | reverse complement strand
TCAATTAACCATGATGTTCCTTCATTAAAATAAATTCTCTTTCTCCACGTCGAGCCTATTAAAACACTATCAACTGCGTTTACAACTAAAAAGTCTTGGAAATTTATGGTTGTTATAGGAAGTGAATCACCTACTTCTAAATCAAAATCGTAAACTAACAGTTCGGTTGAATTAACTAATGTTCTAAAATAAATCTTCATACTATCCTGACGAAGAAAGCCTGCTTGCTCTGAAAAATCAAAGGTTCCACTGCATTCTCCAGTAATGGGAGGTGAATTAAAATAGGTATAACTTGAAATTCCTTGTCGTTGGATTTTATGCCATAGAATACTATCCATTAAGGTATCAGCAACTACAACATATTCGGCCTGGTCATCACGAACACATGGATAAGGAGCACTACATGAGCTATTGATTCTCCAATGTGGATTGCCCGCAAAATAATCGCTTATTTGGGCATATATTTGAGTGCTAAGACTAACAAATACAAGACTAATAATCCAAGTATACTTCATAACGAAAGTTTACATTAAATATAATGTTCATTTCGATATACGCTTAAAAGAAAATTCGTTTTTCCTAAATTTCTCTTTTACAGTACCTTCTATCCATGCAAACAGAGAATCTGATTGTGGTTTCTCATATCCGATTAATTGTGGAAAATCGTGCTCTTTTAATTCAAATTCCCATCGCTTACCTGTGAATTTCTTCAAAGGAAAACAAACTTCTGCTCCACTATTTTGATTCGCATCTAAAGCACAGTAATACATCTTATCATTCGAGTAAATCACTCGAATTTTCTCACTAAATACGGTGTCACCCTGTTGAATAAAACAACCATTTCCAATAAATAAACTGTCATTCACATAGTTCCAAGATTCATGAAATTCACCTTCTTTCGATTGAAATATCCAATCACCTTCACAAACTTTAAAAGCATCAAATGCTTGTTTGTGTTCTATTTCGGTCTCACCAACCAATAGAAAGAAAGTCAAAACAAAAATTGATAAAGACTGAATCATTTCTTAATCGCAATAGCTAATCCTCCACCAGGAGCTAAATGAAAATCAAGTTTAGTTGTGGAATTAATCTTCACATGATCAATTTGCAAACTGGTTGGATTGCTGTCCCAATGCGCATTTGCTCCATCTTTATACACATCCGCAGTAAACTCAATTCCTTTAGGTAGAAAACTAAAATCAACCGAAATATCACGTGCATTTTCATCCGTAATCGAACCCAAAAACCAATTCCCAGTTTTCTTCTCTTGGCGAACAATCGTTACAAAATCACCCACTTCGCCTGCTAATGTTTTGGAGCTTTCCCAATCAGTTCCTACATCACGAATAAATTGAAAGCCGGGTTGTCCTTCATAATTCTCTATTAAATCACAAGCCATTTGAACTGGACTGTAAATTACCACATACAGTGCTAATTGTTGAGCAAGTGTTGTACTAACTTGATTTTTGTCTTTATAAGGCTTCAACTTAATATTGAAAACTCCGGGAGTAAAATCAAACGGTCCGCTCAACATACGTGTAAAAACCACATTTGGTAAGTGATCGGGAGGATTTCCACCATCGCTCGACCATGCATTAAATTCTTGACCACGCATTCCTTCGCGAGAAACGAAATTGGGCCAAGTACGCTGCAATCCAGTACCTTTAATGGGTTCATGTGCATCTACGGCAATTTGATATTTCGCAGCCGTTTCAATGACTTTCTGATAATGATTAATCATCCATTGTCCATGATGATATTCGCCCTTAGGTAAAATTTTACCAACGTATCCAGTTTTAACTGTATGCAATCCCAAACGTTTCATCAAGGCATACGCTTTATCAAGTTGCTTTTCGTAAGTCTGTGGAGCTGATGATGTTTCGTGATGCATGATTATTTCAACACCTTTTGAATGCGCGTATTGAACAACTTCTTCCAAGTTATAATCGGCATACGGGGTGACAAAATCGAAAACTCCTTCTCGGTCATCAAAACCAATCCAATGTTCCCAACCGGTATTCCATCCTTCTACCAAAACTCCACCTAGGCCATTTTTTGCAGTAAAATCGATGTATTTTTTAGCATTGGCGGTTGTTGCACCATGTTTTCCGCTAGCCATATCCCAAGATGATTTCCCTAAGTGCATTTCCCACCAAATTCCGGTGTATTTCATGGGCTTGAACCAAGAAACATCTTTCACTTTACTAGGCTCATTCAAATTCAATATCATGCGCGAATCAACTAAGCCAGCAGCATTGGGACTAAGTAAAATCATGCGCCAAGGTGTTTTAAAAGGCACTTGAACTTTTGCTTTATATCCTAATCGATCCGAACCAACCAAAGAACTTTGTAGTTGAAGATTGGCAGTATCAACCTTAAGTGTCATATCGGAATAATTCACCAATGCTGCTTCATGAATACTGATGTGCAAACCATCTTTAGAACGCATGGTTAGTGGCGTATTGACTGCATTATCGGGAATATACGTTTGACCTAAACTTGGTTGATTCCTTTTTTTAGTTGCATCAATTTTAGATAAAAGACTATTAGTATATAAATGTTCGGTGATATCCCAATCGCCCGGAGCCCACCAACAGGTATAATCTTCTTTCAAACGAAATTTGGTATTTTCTTCGAGAATGGTCATTTCTCGCATGGCTTCTTGATCAGGGAATTCATAACGAAAAGCAACTCCATCATCATACGATCTAAATATTAGATTCATCAATCGATGCGGCTCAATTTTCTCTCTAAGATTAACAGTTAGTTCGTTATAATGATTATTTACGATGCGTTGTTCTCCCCAAGGTTGTTCCCAATTTTCATTGAGTGAATCAAGGTGATTTCCAATCATTTCAAAATCCGACTTAATTGGTGCAGTTTCTTTTAACTCAAATCCTAATGAGGAACTATCAACAATGATTTGATCTTTGTATTGAACACAATAGCCAGGAGTTCCGCCAGGGCTCAATAAAAATGAAATACTTGTTTTATGGGAAGGAGAAAATAATCGAATACTATATCGCTTTTTTTCTTCGGAACAACTTACTAGAATTAAAGCAGAAAGTATGATTAGGATTGATTGTTTCATTGGAAAAACTTTATAGAAAATTGTTCGAAGCATTGTGTGGACTTCAATTATTTCAGCGAATATAAGGATTCATTACTGGAAGAGAATTAAGGTGAATAGTGCTAAGGAATTTTAAGGTGCAAGTAATTCTATTCGCTGAATCTTAGCACCAATTCCTAGTTTATGCACTACATCCATTCCATCTACCACTTTTCCAAAAGCTGTATAGCGACCATTTAAATGAGGCGTTCGGGTATGTGTAATAAACCACTGACAACTTTCTGTGTCGGGCCCAGCACTTGCCATTCCTAAAATGCCTTCATCAAAATTTCTACTTGAAAATTCACTACGTATGGTTTCCATGCGACTTCCATAACCATCTCCGCGCGGACATCCATCTTGAATCACAAAACCTGGAACAACACGATGCAAACGTTTATTGATATAAAAGCTATCTTGAATGAGATGAATAAAATTTGCTACTGTTCCTGGGGCATCGTTTACCCATAATTCAGCCCGAATAATTCCTGCATCAGTATGAATTTCTATTTGTTGATTGTCTGGAATTCGTTCAACTAATTGCCAATTAATTGGATTATTCATTTCGGGTTTTAAATTTCCTTCAATGGGATTTCCTTCGAAAAATCGAATGGTTTTTAAGATTTCCCCATAGGATTCAATATCACGAGGTAAGCGCATTTGATTTAATGCATCTTCCAGAAATTTAATGTCTCTGGATGGAATAGGAAAAATACTTGGTGAATTACCTGGTAAAGTAGTATCACGAAGTATTGTAGATGCAATAGCGACAAGGCTTACATCATAAGTAGCCATCGCATCCAAAATAACCTTTTTAAAATGTTCCTCGAGCGATTGTGAAGCAGCAGAATTCTGCCAAATTTGAGCAAACTGAGGAAATCGCTCATCTCTACGAATTTTTAATAACGCTTCAAAACTGAATTCACGTATAAGAATACTAGTCGTATTAAAACACTCTTCTTCGAGGATGGCTAGATTAGAAAAATCGGCAGATAAGGCATTCAGAATAAAACCGCGTACATATTCATCCTGTTCCTTTGAATATGCTGCTTGTAAACTTGATGAAATACGGGCAGACTGTTTAACATCTGCATTTTTCAAAGCAGCTTCTAAGAGCATGTAACGAGCTCTTGCATGATTTTCATTCAGAGCTATTTTCTCTAATTCAATGGATGATAATATTGAGGGATTATTTAAACAATACTCAGCAGCTGATTCACGAATATGAAAAGATTCATCTACCAATGCTTTTAATAGAAATTTGGAGATCGCTTTTCCTTTCCAAGATTGAATACCTCTAAAAATTGACAAGCGACATAAGTAATTTTCTTCTTCACCAAACTGCTTTAAAAGTAAAAGTGAATCCTTTTCTGCTGCTATACACCAAGCACGAAGTAATGCCATTCGTGTTGGAATTTCATCTTCCGATTGTCCAAACTTTTTTAATTCTTCAGCTGCAGGTTGAATGTTTCCTTTAATCCGGCATAATGCCGAAGCTGCATAAAATCGAGCTTCTCCTTCTTCTTTTAATAAACTTTGTAATAATGGAATTAATTCGGGCGTTTCGGGTAATTTTCTTGTTGAATAAAATAAAGCTTCTGCTAATGCTTCATTCAAATTTTCCGGGAATTTATCCTTGAATTTAACCAACTGTGCTCCTCCTCCACTCTTACCAACTGCAATAATAACGGCTTTCTTAACAGATGTACTTTTTTCATCTATTGCCCAACGTAACATCAAATTAATTAATCCTTCCATTTGATACTGTCCCAAAGCAAAAGCTGCCGAAGCACGGACATGTTCCGAAGGATCAAACTCCATATAATGCAATAAAGGCCCTATTGCTAAACTATCAGATTGAGAGGCTAAAAGTTCACAAGCATGTGCTCTAACAGCTTCATCCTTGTCCTTTAAGTAATCTATTACAGCACTTGTATTTCGTTCATCTCCAAAAGTATGCACCTGTCGCATATGATCTTCCGAAAACCGATTAGGCTCGGTGCAGGAGGTCAACAAGAATGCTGAGCTAACAATAAATTGTGCATAAAAGGCACACTTAACAATTCGTTTATTCATTATCCGTCGTGAATACCTGTAAATATAAGGGTTCCAAATTACGGGTTTCCAATTAAATGAAATATGTTTTTATTCAGGTAATCTGAAGGAAGCAATAAACTAACAGCGTAGTTATACTGACTTTACTTGCTAAAATGAACTTTACCAAACAAAAACAATAAATGAATATAAATCAGAATTCAATTAGAAAGGTTGATTTGGTCATCATTTCGGATGTTCATTTAGGTACTTATGGTTGTCACGCGAATGAACTCGTGCATTATTTGAGAAGTATTAAACCCAACACATTAGTTTTAAATGGTGACATTATAGATGGATGGGCATTTTCTAAGTCGTATTTCCCAGCAGCTCACCATCAAGTATTACTAGAAATAATGCGACATATTACCGGTGGTTGCAAGGTATTCTACCTAACAGGTAATCATGATGAAATGCTAAGAAGATTTTCCGATTTAAATATTGGTCAATTTCATTTAGTAGATAAACTTGTATTGAAATTAGATGGTAAACGAGCCTGGATATTTCATGGAGATGTATTTGATTTATCAGTAAATACAGGCAAATGGCTAGCTCGAATTGGTGGAAAAAGCTACGATTATTTAATTGTATTAAATCGAATGATTAATTGGGTATTGATGAAAATGGGAAAAGAAAAAGTATCCATATCCAAAAAAATTAAAGCGAGTGTTAAAAAGGCAGTCAGTTTTGTGGGTGACTTTGAAGAAATCGCGGCCAACCACGCTATTGAACAAGGGTATGATTATGTTGTTTGTGGACATATTCATCAAGCCCAAAAGCGAGAAATAACAAACGAAAAAGGATCTGTTCTCTATTTAAATTCGGGTGATTGGGTAGAAAGTTTAACAGCCCTTGAATATAACAAAGGCGATTGGAGAATCTTCTTCTATGACCTTGAATTAGAAAACATACTAAAAGATGCAACTCAAGAAATAGCATCCAATTTACCAGCTGAACTCCTTCTTGGATTTGAAACAAGTCACATTATAAATACACATTAATTATGAAAGTACTTTATGCCATTCAAGGTACAGGTAATGGACACGTAAGTCGTGCACGAGAGGTCATTCCTGTGTTAAAACAATTAGCAGAGGTTGATGTATTTCTGAGTGGTGGTAATTCCAATCTTAAACTACCATTTGATATCGACTATTCTAGTAAAGGTTTAAGTTTTGAATATGGAAAAAATGGTGGATTAAACTATTGGCGCACTTTAAGTAAGGTTTCTCCTATTCATTTGATGAAGGAAATTCGTGATTTTCCTATCCAGAAATATGATTTAGTGATCAATGATTTTGAGTGTATCTCAGCTTATGCAGCTCAATTAAGAAATGTGCCGTGTATCTCGTTTTCGCATCAAGCTTCATTATTAAGTGATAAATGTCCGAAACCAGATAAAAAAAACAGATTAGGAGAATTTATTTTGACGCATTATGCCCCAGCACATTATGCAGTTGGCATGCATTTCAAACGTTATGATGGTTCAATATTTACACCTATTATTAGGAAAGAGATTCGACAATTAAATCCGATTCAACTCGGACATTATACGGTTTATTTACCTGCAGTTGGGACAACCCAATTAACGCAATTACTTAACCAAATCCCCGATATTCGTTGGGAAGTATTCTCTAGAGATATTCGATATACACGTATAGAAAAGAATATTACTATTCGACCTATTCAAAATGATGTATTTATTCAAAGTTTAGCGACTTGTAAAGGTCTGCTAACCGGTGCGGGATTTGAATCACCTGCAGAAGCTATGTACCTGAATAAAAAGGTTTTTGTAATTCCAATTGAAGGTCAGTATGAACAATTGTGTAATGCTTGTTCCTTAAACGATTTTGGTATTGAATCAGCCTCATTTCAGGATAGTAATCTACTTGAAAAAATCCAAAAATGGGTCAATCAAAGCTTAAGTATTGAAGTTAATTACCCCGATTTAACCCAAGAAATTCTTGAAAAAATATTGTTTAATCAATCATCGTTTAAAATTAATTCCCAAATCGCTGGATAGCTTATTGTTCTCGATTTGATTGTATCAATGAACGTGTTTTCTCCATAACTGGATCATGTCCCATTATAACATCATCTAAGGTACTTTGCACTTGATAATCGGGCAATAATCCTCTTCCATTATGTGATGTGGAAGAATTTAAATGTAATTGATAATTTGAATTCTCACATTGAATATGAGTATTGGGTAATTCAATATATGCTTTTGAACTAAAAACGCCACTCGAAATAACAGCGTCTCCACCCGTTTCCTCACCTACAAAAACAGCTCGTTTATAATTTGCTAAACATGAGCTAAACGCAGTAGAATTTGAAAATGTACCACCATTTATAAGTACATAAACTTTGCCCTTAAATGGCTTACTAACAGGAGAAAATGTCTTTAATAGAAAGGATTTTTTCGAACGGAATTTTCTTTGTCCTTTGTTATTTCTACGTACGGATTTCACATCTAAATAATATTTAAACGGTTGATTTAATAAATATGAGCACAAATAAATTGCAGGTTTAAAATTACCTCCTTGATTATCTCTTATATCAACAATTAAATTATTAATTCCTTGTTTTCCAATTTCTTCAAAAGCCATCTTAATTTCCGACTTTAAATTAGGATATTCCCAGGTCTTAATCGTAATGATAGCAACATTTTCGGATGTGTCATATTTAACTCTGAAATTAGGTGATTCGAAAACATTCTTAATTGTAGGTGCACTATAAATTAACTTATTTTGATCTATTTGAATATTTGTAAGTCCGTCAAGTGTAGTAAAGTGAGATTTACCTGTTCCCGTATTTACTTGAATTTGGTATTTATTGGGATGACCGAAATAAAAACTATAATATTCTTTAAAATAGTGATTTAATATCCATAATGCATACTGTTCATTTAAACCATCACGCACTTGACGATTAATCATAAACTCATATATATCAGCTGATTTCATCCCATTAATTGATTGAATTTCAGCTCCAACAGGAATGGTTAAATTACCTGTATAATTCGCTTTTATAAATAATGATTTATTATTCACATATATGTCAAAGGGCAAATAACGTGAATTTAAATAATGGTACTGAGAAGTTTTTGTATCGGGTAAAAGATTGGAATGCCCGTCTTTGATATATGAGTTAAGTGTACATATATAAGAATAAAACTCCCTTGCATTCATTGGAGTTATATGCTGATATAAACTATCAAAAACCAATTGAACTTGTTGTGCAGAATGGTATAATTCTAAATTCGTAAATCTTGATTCATAGCGATTTCGAAGTACTTTAAAATCAGTTTGCAGTTCAGGAATACTGTAAATTCGGTCTAACTCAACTTGAGTTTGGGATTGAACAGGGTGAATGAAAATGCCAAGTAGAAAAAATAACCCACTTAATTTTAATTGCTTACTGATAGCCATTTTAGTGTGAATTCAAAAGTATAGTAAATAATATTAGTGCTTATCTAATATATTCAAATCTTAAGTTGAAAAAGAAATGTCAAAATAAATTTTCACTTGCTTGAACATCCAAGCCCATTAATCGTTTGTCTATCTTGTCGCAACTATGGAAGGATTCCGTTTTTCACGTTTTGAAGCAGATAAAGAGCAAGATCCGTTTGAGCGTTTACTTAAACTGTTCAAAGAGGTTTTGCTATATGTATCGGGAGATGTAAATGAAGCGCTGAATTGGATGACCGAATTAGATCGAAAATATTCCCTCACCACGAATGATTACGGCATGGGGGATTTTATCGATGACTTGAAGCGTAAAGGTTATCTAACCGAAAACCCCGAACAAGGATTGAGCATGAGTCCCAAAGCTGAACGAGAGATACGTAAGGACGCGCTTGATCAAATTTTCGGAAAACTAAAGAAAGGTAGAAGTGGTAATCATAGCACACGATTCAGCGGATTGGGTGATGAAACAGGAACCGATCGTAAAGCCTATGAATTTGGTGATTCGACGGAGAATATTTCCTTAACCGATAGCATTCGTAATTCGCAGGTCAATCACGGCATTGGTGAATTTTATTTGGAAGATAAGGATTTAGAAGTTATTGAACAGGAGTACAAATCTCAAACATCCACCGTGTTGATGATCGATATTTCCCATTCAATGATTTTATATGGTGAAGATCGAATTACACCTGCTAAAAAAGTTGCACTTGCTTTATCGGAATTAATTCGAGTTAAATATCCCAAAGACACACTTGATGTACTTGTATTTGGCAATGATGCTTGGCAGATTCAGGTCAAAGACATTCCCTATTTGCAAGTTGGACCTTATCATACGAATACCGTTGCAGGCTTAGAATTAGCCATGGATTTACTCCGCAGAAGAAAGAATCCCAACAAACAAATTTTCATGGTTACCGATGGAAAACCAACCTGTTTGAAAGAGGGAAATGATTACTATAAAAACTCAAACGGGTTAGACCGTAAAATTGTCAATAAAACACTCGGACTTGCAGCACAATGCCGAAGACTAAGAATCCCTGTTACCACTTTTATGTTAGCAAGCGATTCTTGGCTTCAGGACTTTGTCAAAGAATTTACAGAAACCAATGGAGGAAGAGCCTTTTTCACTGGTCTGCAAGGACTGGGAGATTTGGTATTCTCTGATTTTGAACGAAATCGTTCTCGAAAAATTCGCTAAACAACAATGGAAAAAATAACCCAACTAAGCCGATTTGGTGAATTAAAGAAATCGGGATATGTGAGTCATCCAATTAAGGATGAGCTCAGAAATAACCTAATTATTAAGCTTAAAGCAAATGAACCGGTATTTGAAGGAATTCTAGGATACGAGAAGACCGTAATACCTGAGATTCAACGTGCCATATTATCGCGACATAACATCAATTTATTGGGATTGCGTGGTCAAGCTAAAACCCGTATTGCACGACAAATGACATCTTTACTAGATGAATATATACCTGTAATAGATGGATCCGAAACGAATGATGATCCTTTTAATCCGGTATCGCATTTTGGAAAAGAGAAAATTGCTTTATTGGGTGATGAAACACCTATTCGTTGGATGCATCGTTCGGAGCGGTTTGTAGAGAAATTAGCTACGCCTGATGTAACAGTAGCCGATTTGATTGGAGATATTGATCCGATTAAAGCAGCCAATTTGAAGATTTCTTATGCGGATGAACGAGCAATACACTTCGGTTTAATTCCTCGTTCGAATCGATGCATTTTCGTAATTAATGAATTACCCGATTTACAAGCGCGAATTCAAGTTGCTTTATTTAATATTCTGCAAGAAGGTGATATTCAGATTAGAGGATTTCGCATGCGATTACCTTTGGATCTGCAGTTTGTATTTACTGCCAATCCCGAAGATTATACAAATCGCGGAAGTATTGTAACACCTTTAAAAGATCGTATTCAAAGCCAGATTGTTACGCATTATCCTAAGAATATTGAAATTGCG